>Ga0307424_1000633_pt1 | contig 18917 bp, 19 predicted proteins | sample SalMarWE160320MG_FD_202157 | JGI IMG/M metagenome (GOLD analysis project Ga0307424, IMG submission 202157) | Salt marsh sediment microbial communities from the Plum Island Ecosystem LTER, Massachusetts, United States - WE1603-20 | ecosystem: Environmental > Aquatic > Marine > Intertidal zone >... | reverse complement strand
CGTCGGCGCCGGTGAGAATGGCGTGCACGCCGTCGAGTGCCAGGGCCCGACTCACGTCGATCTCCGTGATGCGCGCGTGCGCGTGCGGGCTGCGCAACAGCTTGCAGTGCAGCATGCGGGGAAGTGCCAGGTCGTCGGCGAACCGGGTCCGACCGGTGACCTTCCCCACCGCGTCGACCCGCCGCTGGGGCGTGCCCACCACCCGGAACTCGGCGGGCCGGCGGGCCAACGGGCCGACGGGCAGCTCGCTCATGGAGTCTCGGCCCGCCGGCCCGACGGCCCGTCGGCCCGTCGTTCAGTCCCGTCGGCCCCGCGCAGCTTCTCCGCGGCTCGCTCCACCGCCTCGTAGATCTTCAGGTATCCGGTGCAGCGGCACAGATTGCCGGCGAGCGCGTCTTTGATCTCCGCGCGGGTGGGAGCGGGGTTGCTGGAAAGCAGGGCCTCGGCGGCGAGCAGGAAACCCGGTGTGCAATACCCGCACTGGGCGGCGCCGAGGTCCGCGAACGTCTCTTGGAGCGGGTGCAGCGCGCCGCCCTCGGCCAGGCCTTCGACGGTGCGGACGGAGCGCCCGTCGCAGGCCTGCGCGAGCACGAGGCACGAGAGCACCGGCACGTGGTCGAGGAGGACGGTGCAGGTCCCGCACTCGCCCAGCTCGCAGCCGTGCTTCGTGCCGGTCAAGCCGAGGTCTTCGCGGAGCACCTCCAGCAGCGTCTTGTGCGGGGCGAACGCGACTCGGACCGGCTCACCGTTCAGGTGCAGCGTGACGATCGTGGGATCAGTCGCCGGTCGGCTTTGGGGCAAACAGGAATGCCTCGGTCTGCTGGGTAAGGAACTGCCGGGCCTGGGGGTCGCGGAGATTCAACCCATAATGGTTGATGATTGCCGTCTGCTGACGCAACCATTCCTGCCAGCACGACGCACAGACGCGCTCGAACACCTGGGTGCCGAGTGGGCCGGGCATGGGCGGACCGGGGAGCCGCGGCTCCGCCGCGCCGCAGCGTGCGCATGTGAACGCCGACATGGAGGTCGAATCTAATCTTGCCACCGGAGAGGCGCGACCACACGTTTCAGGAGCCGTCGGCGGGGCTGTGCGCCCGCTGCCGCCATCGACGCGTCGTTACCAGCGCGCGTGGCTCGGAGTTCCTGCGCTGCCGGCTGTCCGAACACGATCCGCGATTCCCCAAGTACCCCGTACTGCCGGTGCGCGCCTGCGCCGGATTCGCCCCGGAAGCCCCGCCCAACCAGGAAGAATGATGACCACACTCATCCGCCTCGCGCGCACCCTCCGGTCCGCCTTGACCGCCTTGACCGCCTTGACCGCCTTGACCGCCTTGACCGCCTTGACCGCCTTGACCGCCTTGACCGCAGCCCCAGCCCACGCCCAGGACAACGCACTCATCACCCACGCCAAGGCCCTGATGCGCGAGGTCCCGCTCATCGACGGCCACAACGACCTGCCGTGGGAAATACGCGTACGCTGGCTGAGCTTCGACTCGGTGGACATCGCCAAGCCGACGGACATGATGACCGACATCCCGCGGCTTCGGGCCGGCATGGTCGGCGCGCAGTTCTGGTCCACGTATTCACCGGCGACCCTCGAGCACCATGGCGCCGCCCGGATCGGGATGGAGCAGGGAGACATCGTGCACCGCATGGTGGCGCGCTATCCCGAGGTATTCGAGATGGCGAGCACCGCGGACGACATCGTGCGCATCCACCAGGCCGGGAAGATCGCCTGCCTGCTCGGGCTCGAGGGCGGGTACATGATCGAGAACTCCCTCGGTCTGCTGCGGGCGTTCTATCGGGACGGCGTTCGCTACATGACGCTCACCCACGCCCTCACGACCGATTGGGCGGACGCGGCGACCGACGCGCCGCGCCACGGCGGCCTCACCGCGTTCGGTGAGGAAGTCGTCCGGGAGATGAACCGGCTAGGCATGCTCGTCGACCTGTCACACACGTCCGACTCGACGATGTGGGACGTCCTGCGCGTCACCCAGGCGCCGGTGATCTACTCACATTCTTCCTCGCGACATTTCACGCCGCATCCACGGAACGTCCCGGATGACATCGCGGCCGCCGTCGGGAAGAACGGCGGGGTGATCATGGTGACGTTCGTGCCGAGCTTCATCTATCTCCCGACCTACCGGTACAGCCAGTCGCAGGACAGCGTCACGAGCGCGGTGCTCGCGGCCACCGGCGACTCGGCCGCCGCCCGCGACTCGGCGCGAGCGTGGCATCGCCGCCATCCGGAGCCGCTGCCGGACATCGGGGTCGTCGCGGACCACATCGAGCACCTGCGAGACGTCGCCGGCGTGGACCACGTCGGGATCGGGAGTGACTTCGACGGCATCGAGTCCACCCCCAGGGGGCTCGAGGACGTCTCCACCTATCCTCGGCTGATCGCCGAGCTGCTTCGGCGGGGCTGGAGCGATGACGACGCAAAGAAGGTGATCGGACTGAACGTGCTGCGTGTGATGCGCGAGGCCGAGCGGGTAGCGACGCGGCTGCAACGGGAGCGACCCGCCAGCACGGCGCAGATCGAGATTCTCGACCATTGGTCGAGCGCGCCGCCGATGGTGGGGTCGCAGGGGAGATGAGAGAGACGGGGAGAATGAGCAGCGGGGCAGCGGGGCAGCGATGAGGTAATGCGGGTTCATAGATCGAAGGCGGCCTTGTGGCGCCGAGCGCGGCTCGGCTCCTTCTCTCTGCCCCTCTTCTCTCTTCTCTGGGTTGGGTGCGTGAGTCGGGACGTCGCGGCCATGCGCGAACGGGACTTGGCCGGGGCAAGGGCCGCATTCGACGCCAATCTGGACGCCATTCGGCGGGGGGACCTGAATGCCTATCTGGATGGCTACCTTCAATCGCAGGATTTTCTCTTTATCGGGCCGGATGGGCCGTCCCGTGGGTTCGCGCAGTTCGCCGCGGCCAAACGGGCGGCGCCCGACTTTCCGGACAGCCTGGCCGCGGGAATGCCAGAGCTGACGTGGCTGGCCCCCGGGGTGGTGCACGTCGCCTATCCGTACGCCGCCCGCCAGGGGGAGGTGGTTGGAGTCGGGTGGTCGGAGCGCGTGCTCGTCCACACGGCGGATGGGTGGCGGATTGCGGTGACGGGGGTGATCCCGGGCCGATAGCCGATGGCCGATGATGTGCAGCGTGCAGCGTGTAGCGTGCAACGAGAAACTGGTGGTACGTTCGGCCATCGGCCATCGGCCATCGGCCATCGGCCATCGGCTATCGGCTATCGGCTATCGGCCAACGTCTCAAGAGAGCGAGTGGATCATGCGAGTTGTTCTGTGTGTTCTGTTGGCTGTGGTCTCCGGGGCCGGGTCGGCGTGGGGGCAGGAAAAGCAGGCCATTGCCGCGCCCGGGGCGCCACCGGGTTTGCCGTTCAGCTCGGCGGTGCGCGTTGGGAATCTCCTCTTTCTTTCCGGTCAGATCGGGAGGAAGCCCGGAACGACGGAAGTGGTCCCGGGCGGGATCGAGGCGGAGACCCGACAGGCCATGGAGAACATCAAGGCGGTGCTCGAGTACGCCGGCAGCTCGCTCGGCCGTGTCGTGAAGTGCACGGTCTTCCTCGCGGACTTCAAGGACTATGCGGCCATGAACGCGGTGTATGCGACGTTCTTCCCGAAGGACCCGCCGGCGCGCTCCGCGATGGGGGCGTCCGGGCTCGCGTTCAACGCGAGAGTCGAGATCGAGTGCATCGCCGTCGCGGGAGTCGGCCGATGAAGACGACCAGACAACTGGCGGCGCTGGAGCCGATGGTACTCGGACGCCTGCGTGGCATCTCCGGCGGCGACTGGCACGCTGCGCCAAAGGGGCGTTGGAGTTTGGCGCAGATTCTCCATCATCTCGCGGTTGGGTTCGATGAAGTGACGTTGAAGCTGGAGGAACGGAAGGGCCGTACGGATCTGCATCGCCGGGCGTCGCCCAAGCAGCAGCTCCTGCGTCACCTGGTCCTGGGCGTCGGTCGCATTCCACGCGGCCGCGAGGCGAAGGCCGCCATTCCGGACGCCCGGCCAGACCCCGAGCTCGCCACGGCGCAGTTCCGCATGGCGGTCGAACGGCTCGCCCATCTTTCGACCACGGTGCCGCTGGACCAGCAGGCGGGCGTGTTCGTGCGGCACCCGGTGTTCGGAGACCTGAACCTGCCCGAATGGGTGCGGTTCTTCTACGTGCACAATCGGCACCACGCGCATCAGATCGACGTGCGGCGGCGGTGGCTGCAACGGCGGAAGAAGGGAAGCTGATCCCACACGGGTCCAGTTGGGAGGGGATGGGCACATGGCCGAGATCAAGGGTGCGCCGCTCCGGCGCACGCGTTTCCTCCAGACGCAAATCGACGAGTTTCTCGACGCGGTCTCCGAAGCGGGGCTCGCGTACCAGACCGCGCTGACGTCCTACGTTCGGAAGGGGTGGTCGGAGACCGTCGAGCAGAAGGCGCGGCAGATTCGCGACTACGAGAACCGCGGCGATCGGCTCCGCGGCGAGATCGGGACCAAGCTCTACACCGAGATGCTGCTCCCGGACACGGTTGGAGACGTGCTGAGTCTGCTCGTGTCGCTCGATCACCTGCTCGACGTGCTCAAGGTCAACATCCAGGGCCTCAGGATCGAGCGACCGGTGTTCCCCGCCGAGGTCCACGACACCCTGATCGAGATGGTCGTGGCGAGCTGCCAAGCGGTCGAGCAGACGGTGCTCGCGGTGCGCGCGTACTTCCGCGATCCTGCCGCCGCCCGCGACCAGCAACACAAGATCCACTTCTACGAAGACGAGGCCGAGCGGGCCGGACTCCGCGTGCTCGAGGCGATTTTCGAGGCGGAGATGCCCCTCGAAGAGAAACGGCAGCTGCGCGAGCACGTCCTTCGCATCGATCGCCTGGCGGACCTGGCCGACGACGCCGGCGATGCGCTCGCGATCTTCGCGGTGAAGCGGACCGTGTAGCCTCCTCTTCCGCCCGAGATCGCGTCCCATGACCATCTCGTTCCTCATCTTCCTCTCGAGCGGCTTGTTCCTTGGCTGGTCGCTGGGCGCCAACGACGCGGCCAACGTGTTCGGGACGGCGGTGGGGAGCCGCATGGTCCGTTTCCCGACCGCCGTGCTGCTGTGCGCCGTGTTCGTGCTGCTCGGCGCCGTCGTGAGCGGCGCGGGCGCGTCGAACGGCCTGGGGCAGCTCGGCGCGGTGAACGCCTTGGGAGGGGCGTTTACGGTGGCGTTGAGCGCGGCGCTCACGGTGTACGGCATGACCAAGGCCGGCCTGCCGGTCTCGACGACCCAGGCCATCGTGGGGGCCATCGTCGGCTGGAACTTGTTCACCCGCACGCCGACCGATCTCGGCGCGCTCGGCCGCATCGCCGCGACGTGGGTCGCGAGTCCGGTTTTGGGCGCGCTGTTCGCCTGGGCACTCTACTGGGCGGTCCGCCTCGTTGTGCGCGTGACGAAGCCGCACCTGCTCGTGCTCGATCAGGTGCTCCGCGTGGGCTTGATTCTCGCTGGCATCGTGGGGGCGTACAGCCTCGGCGCCAACAACATCGCGAACGTCATGGGCGTGTTCGTGTCGGCGTCGCCCCTGAGCCCCACGGCGTTCGGGCCACTGGTGCTGAGCGGCGCGCAGCGCCTGTTCGCGTTGGGCGGCCTGGCCATCGGTGTGGGTGCGATCTTCTCACGGCCCGTGATGATGACGGTCGGCCGCAGCCTCATGGAGCTGAATCCGGCCGGTGGCTGGGCCGTCGTCATGGCACAGGCGCTCGTGCTGTTCGTGTTCTCGTCGGCGCGGTTGCGGGACCTCCTGGTGCAGTTCGGGCTGCCCCCGATTCCGCTCGTCCCCGTGTCGAGCTCGCAGGCGGTCGTTGGCGCGGTGTGTGGCGTCGCCCTGGTGCGGGGTATCAAGGGGCTGCGGCAGATTCAATGGAGCGTGCTGCGGAACATCGCGATTGGATGGATTCTGACACCGACCATCACCGCGTTGATCTGCTACATCGCGCTGTTCATCGTCCAGAACGTCTTCGAGCTGCAGGTCTTCCAGCCGTAGGGCCGCGGCCGCGTCAGGGAAGCTTCGCGCAAGTTCGTGAGCAGGGAGTCACCTCCACGCCTCCGCGAGTGAACTCGCCGACCACGCGCGGAGCAGGCAGGCCACTGCACTTGTGCAGCGCCTTCTTAGCCTATGGTCGAGAGTCCCTCGGCGGCGACGCGGGCCGCGAGTGCTTCCGCCGGGTTGCCGGCGTCTGTCAGCGTGGCCGCCATCCGGGCCGCGACGGCGACGACGTCCTCCCGTGCCGCGACGGCGACCAGCGCCGATCCCGCACCGGAAATCGTGACCCCATAGGCGCCGGCTTCCATCGCCGCGCCCACCGCGGCGTCATAGCCCGGGATCAGCCGCCGCCGGTGTGGCACGGCCAGGCGGTCGTCCATCCCGAAATCGATGAGATCCGGATCTCCCCAGGTGAGGCCGAGTACCAGTGCCGCGCTCCGCGCCGACTGCTGCACCGCGACGTCGCGCGACACGGAGGCCGGAAGCAGGTCGCGCGCCTCCTTCGTGGACACGCCGCCGGCGGGCACCGCGAACGCGACGGCGAGGTCCTTGTGCAGCGTGAGCTTCACCGAGCGGTGCGCGGCGAGGACCAACCCGCCGAACACGGCGGGGCCCGCGTTGTCTGGATGGCCTTCCTCCTGGGCGGCGCCCCGGAAAATGGCGTCGCGGTCAAACGGATTGCCGAGCGAGAGCCGCGCCAGGGCGAGCCCGGCGACGATGGCCGCGGCGGAGGAGCCGAGCCCTACGCCGATCGGGATCGCGGACGTCACGACCAGCCGGTAGCCGTGCAGCGCTTCCCGTTCGCTGAGCATCCGGTAGGTCAGGTCGTCCGCCGCGTGCATCCGCGCGAGCGTGCCGCCGTAGGTGGGTGGGCCCTCACCGGGCACGAGCCGCGCTTCGAGCCAGAGATCCAGCGCGAGGCCGAGGCAGTCGAACCCCGCGCCGAGGTTGGAGGTCGAGGCGGGTACGCGGACGGCGAGGCTCGTCACAACAAGCGCTCCAGATCCGCCAGGTTCGGCCCGATCACCGGTCCCGTGCTCACCACTCCGTCCAACGCCTCCACCGTCTTGAGTCCGTTGCCCGTGCTGCACAACACGACCTCGTCGTCGGCCTTGAGCCAGCCCTCGGTGGCGAGTTGGCGTGCCGCCGCCACCGTCACCCCACCCGCCGTCTCGGCGAAGATTCCGCCGAACTCCGCGAGCATCGTGATGCCCTCGACCATCTCGGGGTCGGGGACCGCGGCCGCCCACCCGCCGGACTCGAGAATGGCGCGCGTCGCCCACGGCCCGTCCACCGGATCTCCGATGGCGAGCGAGCGCACGAGGGTGTTCGGCTGGACGGGTGTGATCGTCTCGCTCCCGTTCTGCACGGCCGTCACGATGGGCGCGCATCCTACCGGCTGCGCGCCGAACAGACGCGGCGCGGGTCCGTCGATCCAGCCCAACCGGATCAGCTCGCCGAATCCCTTGCCGAGCTTGGTGACTAACGACCCGCCCGCCATGGGGGTGACGATCGCCGAGGGCGCGCGCCATCCGAGCTGCTCGGCGATCTCGAACGCCATCGTCTTGGAGCCCTCGCCGTAGTACGCCCGCAGATTGATGTTCACCATGCCCCAGCCGTAGCGCACCGCCGCGTCGCGACACAGGCGATTGATCTCGTCGTAGGTGCCGTGCACGCGGACCACCGAAGGACGGTACACGATGGTACCGACGGTTTTTCCCTGCTCCAGCGTATCGGGGATGAACACCCACGCGTCGAGCCCGGCGGCGGCGGCGTGCGCGGCGACCGCGTTCGCCAGGTTGCCGGTGCTCGGGCACCCGACCGTCCGCATCCCGAGCTCGAGCGCCTTGTTGATGGCGACCGCGACGACCCGATCCTTGAAGGAGAGCGACGGAAACGAGACGCCCTCGACCTTCACCCACACGCGGCCGACGCCGAGCAGGTCGGCGAGCTGCGGGACCTCGATGAGGGGTGTCCACCCGACGTGCAGGCTCGTCGACGGGGGTGCGTCGAGTGGCAACAATTCACGATAGCGCCAGATGGTGCGCGGTCGCAGCTGCACGTCATGGCGCGCGACCGCCTGAGCGATACCGTCCCAATCGTACCGCGGGTCGAGCGGCGCGCCGCAGGCGGCGCACCCGAGGTGGGCGCCCTTCTCGTGCTCCGTCCCGCAGCGCCGACACGCGAGCGACAGCACGAAGCTCATGGTGCTACGCTCGAAACAGGTAACTCAACTTCACGAAGAAGCCGTCGTTGACCCGCCGGAGATTGCGGAACGTGAACGCGTCGGTCTCGGTGAGGCTCGACCCGTACCCGGCGTAGAACACCGTGCCGGGATTGGGCCGGAACGAGAACAGCCAGTCCATGCGGAAGTCGTTCTGCACCTCGGCCACCGCGGGCTGGAGGATCCCATCGCCGTCCTGAATGAGAATCGGGAGGTCGGTGGCCGGATCGCGAAGCGCGTCCTGCTTCTGCGACGCGTACTGGCCAACGAATCGGAAGAAGATGGGTCGGGCAATCTGGTATTCGACCTTGAGCCGCGGGATGTGCGCGGTCGAGAGCCGACTCCCGTCCCGCACGCGATTGAGAGCCAAATACGAGTACTGCGCGTTCACGCGTAGTTTCTCGGTTGGCCTCCAGTCGAGGCTCGCGGACGCGCCGAGCTCGCGGGCCGGTGCCGGCTCGAAGAAGGCCGCGGAGCGTCCGACATGCGCGCTGGCCGACGCGACGAGCGCGCGGCGCGGCGTGTTGGCGCTCAGGCTCAACTGCCACAAACCGTTCTGACGATCGGGGACCACGAACGGAATGGTGTCGGTCCCGGCATCGATGGCGTACGAGTCGTAGAACGTGGAATCGAAGGCGACGCTCGACCACTCCGGTGTCACGCTGATTCCCCATCCGCCTCGGAGCGTGAAGCTGCTCCGCGCGTTGGCGCTCGCTTCCAGGGGTGCCGTGAAGTCCCAGAAGTCGTCGTAGTTCCAGATGCCATCGATGCGGTAGAACGTCTCCCACTGTTCCAGGGTCGCGCCGGGGCTCCCGTACGTCGTGATGCGGTTCATGATCGTCGGGTTCACGATGCCGACGCGGGGCACGTAGCCGACGTCGGTCCGGAAGTCGGGATCGATGCCCTTGAACGTGTAGTGGAAGCCCCAGTTCCGGCCCGTGCGGTCCCAGGTCATCTCCCAGAACGGCGCGGTCGTTCCCACTCCGCCCTCGCGCGTCCAGCTACCCGCCACCTGCGCCTCGAAGTAGTAGAGCCGCGCGAACACCAGCCGCGTATCCACCGACGCAACCCGATTGAAATCGCTGCCGACGATCCGGTCCGTGTACGCCAAGCCGATCGCCGAGTGCTGCCCGAGGTCGCTCCGCACGCGGAGCGCGGTCACGAAAGGGTTGTCCGTTCCGGAAGCGGAGATTCCTTTGTCGTCGACGGCGGACAGCAAGGCAATGTTCGTCGATCCGACCTTGCCCGTGAGCTTGAGCCCCCCGATGGGGTTCACGATGCGCCGGGTGTAGATGAGCGAGTTGGGCGTGTTGAACTGCTCGATCCCCTCGAGAAAGAAGGGCCGCTTCTCCGGGTAGAACACCGCGAAGCGCTCGTTGACGGTGACTTGCGCCGCGTCGGCCTCGACCTGGGAGAAGTCGGGGTTGACCGTCCCATCGAGGGCCAACGTCGTCGTGAGGCCCCACGAGACGTTGAGCCCGGCCTCCGGCTTGGTGTCGTAGCTCCACGCGCCGGTCGTGTCCCGCGACCCATTCATCCGACCGGTCACGACCGGGTTCAGCTCGAGGAGCAGCCCGCGATGCAGGTCGGTCAGCCCCTCGAGCGTTCCGGACTGTGTCAGGAAGGACGCGTTCGCCCGCACGGCGGGCGTCCAGGTGTTCTCGTAGCCCGAGTGCTGCACCTTGCGGATGGCGTTGATGCCCCAGCGTTGCGGGTCACTGGCCTGATAGCTGAGGCTCTTGAACGGCACGCGGATCTCGACCTCGTACCCCCACTCGGTGACCCGGCCTTTGGAGTCGTACAGGAAGTCGGGGTTCATGTCCACGTTGTCGAAGTTGCCGCCGGCTCCTCTCCCGCCGGCATGCTCGCCGCCGCCCTCGGAGCGGATGCCGTCCGCCTGCACCCCAAGGGGGTTCACGCCAATCACGAACGCGCGGCGCCGATCGTCGAAGGTGTCGAGAATCAACTGGACGTAGTCGTCGCCGTCGATCTTGTCGCGGTCCGCCAACGTCGCGCGCACCGTCCCGTGGGGTTCGAACGCCCGAATCCCGAAGTAAATGGCGTTGGGCGCGTACCAGACCAGGATCTCCGTGGAGTCCTCGGCCGGCCGGCCGTCCACGGGTCGGTACTGCGAGAAACCGGTGAGCACGCTGGCCCGACGCCACACGCTCTCATCGAGGATACCGTCCACGCGCACCGTCGTATCGAGGCGTGGCACGTCGACGGTCAGCGCGTGCGCGCGGCCGGAATAGACCTGCTGAGCATGGACCGGCGCCGTCACGAACGCCACGATCAGTATGGGGAGGAGAATTCGCATTGGGTCGAATAATAGACGGTCGTACACGACGACGGAGACGGGGTGGAGAAGACGCTTAGACGCCTAGACGCGCAGGCGGTAGCAGGTCCTAGGCGTCCAGGCGTCTAGGCGTCTAGGCGTCTAGGTATCTGAGCGTCTATTCGTACCGCAGGGCCTGGATCGGATCCAGTTTCGCCGCTCGTTGCGCTGGCCAGATCCCGAAGAAGAGCCCGACGCCCGCGCTGAAGCCCATCGCCAACACCACCGCGGCCGGCGACACTAGCGTGTTCCAATTGGCGAGCTTCGACAGGGCCATGGCGCCACCGGTCCCCAGCAGGATCCCAATCACGCCGCCGAGCAGGCAGAGCGTCATCGCTTCGACGAGGAACTGCATCAGGATGCTCTTCCGCGTCGCGCCCAACGCCTTGCGCACGCCGATCTCCTTCGTCCGCTCGGTGACCGACACCAGCATGATGTTCATGATGCCGATACCGCCCACGAGCAGGCTCACCGCGGCGATACCCGCCAGCAGGAACGTGAACGTGCGCGTCGTTTCCTCGAACGTGGCCAGGAACTCGGCGCGGTTCCGTATCTGGAAGTTGTTGTCCTGCCCCGGACGAATCCCGTGCGCGGTCCGGAGCGCGCGCTCGATCTCGAGCATCGCGACGTTGGTCGAGTCGGATGACTCCACCTGGACCGTGATGGACCGCAGGCGGTCATTGCCGAACACGCGATACCGGGCGGTGCTCAGGGGAATGAGAATGCGCTCGTCCGGGTTGTCGAACCCGCTGCCCGCGCCCTTTTCGCTCAGCAGGCCGACCACGTCGAACGCGATCCCGCCGATTTGGATGGTCTGCCCGATCATGGCGTAGGCGTTCTGATTGAGCTGGTTCGGTACGCCCCAACCGATCACCGCCACGCGGCGCCGGGCGTCGTCATCGCCGGCGGTGAACATGCGACCCGCTTCCACCTTGTAATTGTTCACCTTGATGTAATTGGGCGTCGTGCCGACGACGCTCACATTGATGTTGCTGTTGGCCAGCTTGACTTGCCGGTTCCCGGACATCTCGGGGACGATATTGGTGAGGACGCCACCCGCCCGCTGCAGTGCGGCGGCGTCGTCCATCGTCAGGCTCACGCGGTCGGCGCTCGCCACACCGTGCATCCAGGACTGGCCGGGGTACACGCTGAGCAGGTCGGTGCCGAGCCGCTCGATCTGGTCCTGCACCGCTTTCTGGGCGCCCGATCCGAGCGCCACCATCGTGATCACGGCGGCGACCCCGATCACGATGCCGAGCATGGTGAGTGCCGAGCGCAGCTTGTTCGCGCGAATCGCGCTCAGCGCCACCATGAGGACTTCGCTGATCAACATTAGCGGGGTCCTCGTCCGGCCGGTGTGGAAGTCGAATTCCGCTGCATGCCTGGCACCGCGCCCCCACCCGTCATCCGGTTCATGCGGTTGCGCTGCTGCTCCTGCTGCGCCAACAGGCTGGCGCTCGGCAGAATGAGCACCGTGTCCTGGGCCGTCAGCCCGGAGCGGACCTCGGAGTAGTCGAGGTCCGTGAGACCCGTCTGGATCGGTACCGCTTCCGGTTTCCCGCCCCGCATCACGAACACGATGTACTGGCCACCAAAGAGCGCCGAATTCGCGTTGCGCGACCCGCCCTGCCGTTGGCCGCCGGCGCCGCCCCGCGCGCCGCCCATCTCACCGCGGATCTTGTCGAAGACGGCACGATCGGCGTCGGACAACCCGGACGGGCCGCCGCTGCGCATCTTGGCGAAGATCGCGTCCACCTGCTGACTGGTGACGCCCTCGGGCAGCTTGATATCACGCCCGTCGCGCGTCCGGTAGACGCCGGGCGGGGTGCTGTCTTGGGCTGTCGTTCCGCCGAGCGAGGCCTGGCCACCCTGCGGGGCCTCGCGGGCCGCCGCGAGCTGCTCGTTCACAATCTCCTGGCTGAGGCCCAGCACTCCGCCGGCCGAGTAGACGTCACTTTGTGTCCGCAACGCCGCGTTGGGGACCGCGAGCACGTTCTGCCGATTCCCGACGTGGACCTCGACATCCGCGTTCATGCCGGGCTTGAGCAGCCCCTGCTGGTTCGCGATCCGCACCAGGACCGGGAACATGGTCACGTTCTGCTGCGTGGTCGCCAGTGGCTCGACCTTGAGCACGGCCCCCTCGAACGGTCGGTTCGGATAGGCGTCCACGGTGATCGTCACCGGCATGCCGGGTTGGATCTTCCCGATGTCCGTCTCGTCCACGAGCGAGCGCACCTGGACGGTGTCGAGATTGGCCATCTTCAACAACACGGTGCCGCCGCCGACGTTGCTCGTGGCGGACGAGATGACCGTGCCGACCTCGACGTTCCGTTCGATCACGACGCCGTTGATGGGTGACCGGACGTCCGTGTCCTCGAACGCGATCTTGGCGTCTTCGAGCGACCGCTGCGCGCGCACCTGCTGCGCGTTCGCGTTGGCCGCCGCCAGCTTGGCGGTCTCGTATTCCTGCTCGGTGATGGACTGCGTCTTGTATAGCTCCTCCGAGCGCCGGAGCTGCGATTGCGCGTTCGCGAGCTGCGCCTTGGCGACCTCGAGGTCGGCCTGGGCCTGGACGAGCGCGTTGTTCGGCACGCGCGGATCCACCTGGACCAGGCGCTGGCCGACGCGGACCACGTCCCCCGTCTCGACGGCGACCTCGCGGATCTCACCGGAGGCCTTGGACTTCACCTCGACGGTCATGATGGGCTCGACGGCGCCGGCGGCGCTCGCCGAGACGACGATGTCGCGCGTCGTGACCGGCACCTCCTGATACATCAGTGGCGGGGGCGCGTCCTTGCAGCCCCACGCGATCGCGACACCCGCGAGCGTCAGGGCGAGAGATCGAAACTTCAGTGGCTGGGTCGTCACGGTCATGCCGTCCTTGGGGTGACTTCATCGGCCTCGATCTTCCCATCCATCAAATGGATCTGGCGATGGGCGTGAGTCGCGATGTCGTGTTCGTGGGTGATCAAAACGATGGTCTGGCCGGCCGCGTGCAGCTCTTCGAAGACCTGCATGATCTCGGAGCTCGTTGCGCTGTCGAGGTTGCCCGTGGGCTCGTCCGCGAGGACGATGCTCGGCTCGTTCACGAGGGCCCGCGCGATGGCAACGCGTTGCCGCTGCCCGCCCGACAACTCGTTGGGGCGGTGGTTCATCCGGTCGCCGAGGCCGACGCGCTCGAGGGCGCCGGCCGCCCGCTCGCGACGCGCGCGCGCGCCGACCCCACCATAGATGAGCGGCAGCTCCGTGTTGTGGAGCGCGGACGCACGCGGCAACAGGTTGAACGTCTGGAAGACGAACCCGATTTCCTTGTTGCGGATTCGGGCCAGCTCGTCGTCGTCCATCTCACTCACCTTCTGCCCGTTCAGCCAGTACTCGCCGCGGGTCGGCGTGTCGAGGCAGCCGATCAGGTTCATCAGCGTGGATTTCCCGGAACCTGACGGGCCCATGATGGCCGTGAACTCGTTGCGGCGAATCTGGAGGTCCACACCGCGCAGCGCATGCACCGTTTCCGACCCCAGCTGGTAGTCACGGGCCAGGTTGTGGGTCAGAATGATCATGTCCGGCTGCGGGATATCGCCGGTGCGGAAGTCCATCACGTGCGACGCGCTCACAAGGACCTCCCGAGCAGCGATTCCAGCTGCGCCCGCGCGACCAGGAAGTTGAGTTGCGCCTGCACCACGCTCACCTCCGCCTGGTCCAGCGTGACCTGGGACGTGAGGACGTCCACGATGGTGGCCGCCCCCAACCGATACCGCTCGCGGACGACCCGCAGGTCTTCTTCGGCGGCGGCCTGACTGGCATGGGCAATCCCGATCTGCGAACGCGCGGACTGCAACGCGGCCAGCTGCTGCGTGAGCTGTGCGGAGGCGAGCCGGCGGGCGTCGTCGGCCTGGGCGGCCGCCGACTCTCGGTTCACCACGCTCCGGCTCATGTTGCCCTCGCGGGTGAACCCATTGAAGATGTCCCAGCTCAGCGACAACCGCGCCTGCCATTGGCGGCGGAACGAGAGGTAGTCCGGCTGGTTGGTCACCGGGTCGTTCCCGATGCCGACCGGTCCGGACCACGTGTTGCTGAACGACCCCCGGAGCGACGGGAAGTACGCGGCGCGCGACACGGCGACGGCCGCTGCCGCCGCCTTGGCATCGGCTTCCGCCGCGACCACGGAGGGCGCGGTCTGGAGGAGCTCGGCCCGCAACGCCGCCGTGTCGAGCGGCGCCATGGTGTACAGATTGGAGTCGCCCACCGCTTGGACCGGCCCGTCGTACCCGATTAGCCGTGCGAGATTGGCCTCGGCCGTCGCGAGCTGTGTCTGGGCATTGAGTTGCGAGAGCTGCGCGTTCCCCAGCTCGACGCGGCTCCGAAGCGTGTCCGAGCGCGTGGCACTCCCAGCCGCCAATTTCTCCTGCGCCGCCTTGAGCTGCTCTTCCGCCCGCTGGATTTGCGTCTCCGACACGCGGACCAGCTCGCTGGCCGCGAGCGCGTTGAAGAACGACTGCTTGACCTGGAGGACCACCTGGAACTGCTGGTTCGTCAGCTTCGCGTCCGCGCTTTCGAGCGTCGCCGATGCCGACCGGCTGTTCGCGTTCCGTTGGAATCCATCGAACAGCGTCAGGCTGGCGGACAGGCCCGCCGAATACGAATCCTTGCGGGCCGCAGACACGAACGTGCCGGTCGCGGAGTTGTACCGGGAGTTGGATGCCACGCCATAGCTGCCACTCGAGCTGATCGACGGCAGCCAGGCTCCCAGTGCTTCCCGCTTGCCGTTCTGCGCCGTGGTGACCGCGCCGCGGGCCTGCACGACGGCGGGTTGGACACGGAGCGCCAGTTCGATGGCGTCGTCGAGCGTGATCGTCGGAACCTGCGCGCTCAGCGCGCCGGGCGCGGCAACCGCCGCCACGAGGCCCAGAACGGAGCGAATCCTAGCGCCGGTCATGGCGCCCCTCCCGCGCCCGTGCGGCGCGTATCGAGTCAGAACGGTGGATGAAATCGCGATACTGCGTTTGCTGCGTTGTATTGAGTGCGTTCATGATGTCATTCCGGACGGCCACCCGGATCGAGTCCGTGTGGGGCCGCAGGCTACCCCAGAACACCGTCATGGAATCCTGATACCGGGCGAGGATTTGGTCGACCGTGTCCTTCTGCGTCGGCGCGAGTTGCAGCTCGCGCTCCAGCCGCTCGGCATAACCTTCCTGACGGCGGTCGCCATCGCGGGTCCGACGGGTGCCTCGGTCACTGGCCGCGGCCGACACGCCCGTTCCCGCCGCGACACCAGCGGCGAACACGGCGATGAGCAACGCGACTGCGTACAGCTTCGACCTGTTCGGCATCTTCCCACCTGCGGTGTCCGTCATCATTACCGTCCGATTCCCTCGACCAGCACGAGGTTGAGGTCCGGCGCGCGGTCCTCGCCAAGCACCGACGACACTTCGATGACGCTCGGGGTTGCGTCCGCGACCGCATCCGACCGGGCCGGCATCACCGCCCGGCCGAACAGGAAGCCGCCGGCGGCCACGAGCAACAGCGCGGCCACCATTCCCGGCCGCGCCCACGTGCCCAGCACCTGCCACCACGTGTCCGCCGCGCCGAGGCGCGCGGTCACCCGATGCACGAACGCCGGGTCGTCGCCGACCGTCAGGACCTCGCGCAATGCCTCACCGAGTACCGGATCCGGCGAGTGGTCAAAATCCGAGTGCGTCATGACCCATGCTCCTTCCAGCCTTTCCACGCGGCCAGCGGCTCTCGCAGCGCGCGTCGCGCGTGGAACACATCCGATCGTACCGTTCCTTCGGGCACGCCGAGCGTTTCGGCGATTTCCCCGTGGCTGTAGCCCTCCACGTCAAACAACACGACCGCAACCCGCTGGCGTTCCGGCAGCGACTGCAAGGCCGCCGCGAAGGCCTCCTTCAACGCCCGCCGGTCCGTGACCGTCTCCGGACCGGCCGATTTGGTCGCCGCCGCCGGTGACAACTCGTCGGTCTGGCGGACCCGGCGCCGGCGACGACGGTCGGCTGCGGCGTTCGCCACGATGCGCAACAGCCACGGACCGAACGGTCGGCCGGGGTCGTAGCGACCCAGATATCGCCAGGCAGACAGGAACCCGTCTTGGGCAGCGTCATCCGCGTCGTCCGGGTCCTGCAGGATCGTCCGCGCCAGCCGACGAGCCTGCGCCGCGTAGCGCGCCACCAGCTCGCCAAAAGCATCGCGATCTCCGGCATGGGCCAGCGCCGCGAGCTCGGCCTCCGTCACATTCTCAGTACGCACGGTGGAACCAGCCCGTTGAAAACGCCTTCACCGTGAGGACAGATGTCGGGCGGCGGCCGTTAGACGCGGGGAGGGTGATACCAATCACCCGGTGCCGAGTCCGAGACGGGCCTCGTCGGGGCGTAAGGCCTCGATGAGAAACTGAATGTGTTCCTCCAGGGGGATGCCAAGTTCCTCGGCGCCGGTCGTGATGTCCTCCCGACTGACCCCCCGCGCGAACGCCTTGTCCTTCAACTTCTTGCGTACGCTCTTGACCTCGAGGTCGCCCAGGCTGCGGGACGGTCGCACCAGCGCGCACGCCACGAGAAATCCGCACAGCTCATCCACCGCGAACAGTGCCCGCGCCATCGAGGTCCCGCGTGGTACCCCGGTGTACGCCGCATGGCCGAGGATGGCCTGGCATCCCCCCTCGTCGAGTCCCCGCTCACGCAGGAGTTTCACCCCCCACGACGGATGCTCTTCGGTCGAGGAATGCGCGTCGTTCGGGAAGCGCTCGTAGTCGAAATCGTGGAGGAGGCCCACGACGCCCCACGCGTCCTCGTCCTCCCCGAACTTTCGCGCGTAGGCCCGCATGCCCAGCTCCACGGCGTACATGTGCTTGCGGAGCGCGTCGGACTGTGTGTGCTCGTGCATCAACGCCAAAGCCTCGTCACGCGTCATTGCTCGACCTCCAGATTCCAATGCGTCATCCAGTGTTGGATCACGACCAGGGTCCACAAGGCGCGGCCATGATCCGCCAAGCCGGTCCGGTGGTGACGCAGCAGCCGGGCGACGGCCTCGGCATCCACCAGTCCGCCGGCCGCGAGGTGCTGGGGGGCGAGCCATCGCTCGGCCGCCGCCGCCAATGGTCCGCTCAGCCAGCGGCTCACCGGGACCGAGAGCCCGCGCTTGCGTCTGCGAAGAATAAACGGTGGAAGAAGGGGCGCGGCCACCTCTCGGAGCAGGCGCTTCGTGGTGAGTCCCTTGACCTGTGCCCCCCCCGCCGCCAGCCCGGCCCGCGTCACGGCCGCGTCGAGAAAGGGGGCGCGGGCCTCGAGCGACGACCGCATGGTCGCGCGGTCCATCTTGACCAGCAGGCGCTCACGGAGGGATGCGCCGTAGTCGAAGAGCATCGCCGAACCCACGACGTCCGGTGGACCCCCAGCGGGGGGCGCGAGCGGCTTCCAGGCGTGGCCGCGGAGGGCATCCGCCGGGAAGCCGGTGCCGTACCAGGCCAGGTGCCGTGCGTGCCACGGGAGATGGGCGGCGGACACGAACCGCTTGAGCAGGAACTCCAGCGGCACCCGACGCCCGGAGGGGGGGAGCGCGCGCACGGCGGTCCTCACCACCGCCCGCAGGCTCGCGGGGAAGCGCTGCCACGCGGGCGCCAGCCGATGCCCGAGGTAGGTGGGATAGCCCCCGAACAGCTCGTCCGCTCCTTCTCCGGTCAATACCACGGTCGCGTGCGGGCGGGTAACCCGGGCCAAGAGGACCGTCGGCACCGCCGCGGGATCGGTGATCGGCTCCCCGGTGGCGGCGAGGCAATCCAGCACCTCGGGGACCTGCTCGTCTGACACCTCGACATCCCAATGCGAGGTCCCAAGTGCCCCCGCCAGCCGCGCGGCAAACGGACGCTCATCGTACGACCGGTCCGGGAACCCCACGCCAAACGTGCGGACCTGGCCGGCTCCCAGGTGGTCGACCGCCAGCCGCGTGACCAGCGAGGAGTCCAGACCGCCGCTGGCGAACACGCCAATCGGCACGTCGGCCCGGACCTGGCGACCGACGGCGGCCCGCAGGCGCTCGAGCAGGAGGGACGGCGTGGGCGTCGGCTCGTCCGGCGCGAAGGGCTCCCAGTAACGCCACGTCTCGAACTCGCCGTTCTTGAGGGTCGCGATGCTACCGGCCGGCACCTTCTGAATGGCGGCGAAGGGCGTCCGCGGCTCGGACACGTACCCCACCTGCAGTAGCTCCTTGAGGGCGGGAGCGTCGAGCGTCCGGGGCACCGCGTCGGCCGCGAGCAGCGCGCCGATCTCCGACGCGAACCACAGCTCCCCGTCGGGGCGGCACGTGAACAACGG
>Ga0307424_1000631_pt1 | contig 18941 bp, 18 predicted proteins | sample SalMarWE160320MG_FD_202157 | JGI IMG/M metagenome (GOLD analysis project Ga0307424, IMG submission 202157) | Salt marsh sediment microbial communities from the Plum Island Ecosystem LTER, Massachusetts, United States - WE1603-20 | ecosystem: Environmental > Aquatic > Marine > Intertidal zone >... | reverse complement strand
GCCGTTTCCGCCGGTGCGGCGAAGGCCTGCCGTGGCGCTACCGCTTGGGGCGAGATCCGCTGCGTCACCACCTCATGGGGCACGGCGATGGCGGTTTGCGGCGTTACGCTTGCGGGCGTCAGATCCTCGCGCGCCGCCTTGTCCGCTTGCGCCGCTCTTGGGGCAGGCGATTCCGGTGGCCCGAGACGCTGCGGCGTGGCCATGCTCTTCGGCACGGAACTCGACTTTGGCGCCTCGGACACCGCGCGCGATTGCGCGGCGCAAGGCAGCACGATGGCGACGACGCCTATGGCGGCGAGCGCTAAGGTCGCGGCGATACGCATGTCATCAGCTTCCTCCCCCCGTCCCCAGAGTGCTGACGAAACAGCCGGATATAGTTAATGCCCGCAGGCTCTTCGCCAACGGGAAACGCCATGATTTTCAAGCGTTTCGTGGCAATTTAAAGGCCGGCGCGTTAACCATAACAAAAGGTTACCGCCGATCCGAGCCTCCTCGTCCCCTGGGAAGTCCGGCCGCCCCTCCGACTCGCGAAGCAGAAGGGCGGCCGGGGCCTCGCACTGGAACGCCGCTAGGGAGCGATTTTCATCGCGCGAGGGGATTCAGGTCCGAGCATCTCCTGGGTCTCGTCATCCTTCGTTCCGCTCCGGAGTGGCAGCCGGAGCTCGTCGTCAGCTGGCCTCGCGCGCCGTCACCTCCACCAAGCTGCAAGGGCGCGCGGGTTGAGACTCTCTCTGCTCACGGGATGCGAGCAGGAAAGCGAAATCACGGCTTTGCCCCTCGGTCTCCTCGAGTTGAAGCCGCAACATTCCCAATGGCTCGAGCAGACGCGCGGCGCGCAGATCGCCTGCATCCACCGGCTCGAAACCAACGTCTGCCACGAGGCGGAGCACGATGTCCTTCTTCGGGCCTTTCGGTCCCGCGACAAACATGGCTGCCCGGCCTTGCGGGTATGACGGCTTGGCGATGGCGCCGACACCGGCGATGTTGAAGGACTTGAAGAACGCCGCGCCGCGGGCGTGGCTTTGCAGAAGCTCGACGCCCGAGGTGTCGAAGCCGAGCGCCAGGCGCGTGGCGCTGATATTGAGCGGGTTCGTTGCGTCGATCACGATCTTGTCGTTGAGCGCGGGGGCGTGCTCACAGACGAGCGCCTCGGCGGCGGTCCACGGGGTCGCGAGAATGACCGCGTCGGCACCGGCGATCGCGCCGCCGACTGTCTTGGTTATGAGGTCGGCAGATGCCGCCGGCTGGCGCAGCCCATAGACAATGTGATGCCCGCTTGCACGAAGCGCCGTACCCAAGGGCTTGCCGAGGCGCCCGGCGCCAAGAATGGCAATCCTCATCTCTCTTCGCCCCGTTTCTTGCCTGGCAACCCATCCCCGAGGGGTTGGAATCGGGCCGCGTTTGCTGTTGCAACCAACATGGGCGCTCCAGTACCATTATTCCAATCGATAGGATCGATGATGAGTATCGATCATGCCAATTTAAGCCGGCTCGACCTCAACCTGCTCGTGGCGTTCGATGCCCTTCTGACCGAGCGCAGCGTCACGCGCGCCGCCTCCCGGGTCGGTCTTGGCCAATCGGCCATGAGCCACAACTTGGCGCGGCTCAGAAGCCTGTTCGGCGACGAGCTCTTGACCCGCGGCGCCGACGGCATGCGCCCCACGCCGCGGGCAATGGCGCTTGCCGACCCCGTGCGGGTCACGCTGGCGCAAATCCAATCAGCGGTTCTTCAGCGTGAGGCCTTCGAGCCGGCGACCGCCGAGCGTGCATTTCGAGTCGGACTTGCCGACTCCATCGAGGTTGCCGTGGTCCCGGGCCTGATCGAGCGCCTGCAAGACGCGGCGCCTGGCGTGTCTCTCCGCCTCCGCTCCACGAACCGCATGAGCATCTTGGAGGAACTCGATACCGGCAATCTCGATCTCGGCATTGGTGTGTTCGACCAGGGCCAAACCCACCACAAGCGCCGTCAGCTTTACACGGACAGCTTTCTCTGCCTGTTCAGCGCCGAGCAGCTCAATCTCACACCGCCGATCTCGCTCCAGGACTATCTCCGCTGGCCGCACGTGCTGACCAGCCTCGCCGATGATGCGCGCGGCGCGGTGGACGAGGCGCTCGCCAAGCACAAGCTTCGCCGGAACATCATCATGACGACGCCAGGCTTTCTCGCGGTACCGTTCATCGTGCGGCGCGCGTGCGTCATCACCACCATGCCGTCGCGACTTGCGCGCTATTTCTCTGAAGCCTTCGGGCTCGTCACAAGCCCCGTGCCGATCGACCTGCCAAGTTTCACCATCTCGCTGCTATGGCACGCGAGCTTCGACCATGATCCGGGACATTTGTGGCTGCGCCAGACAGTGGCGGGGCTTGTGTCGGAAGACAATTTGGAGCTCTGAGCGAGCGCGCGGGTGTGGACAACCGCCGATTTGGCGGCGCTTTGACTTTATATTGGTTTCATCATTGCGGCGGATTCTATTCGCGCGTCCCGGCATCTTGGCGCAACGGTACTGATCAAACCCTGCTGGTCGAACGAGGAGGTTGTCTCATGGCTGCGAGCACAGCACCTGCGAGGAGTCGCGGATCATCATCCAATATTCCGCGCGGCGACGCATTGAGTGAAGTCTTGGCCGACAAATGGTGGGCGGTGGGCTTGCGCGGCGTGCTCGGCATCGCCTTCGGACTCATCTGTCTGTTGGTGCCGGCGGCAGCGATCCTCGCGCTCATTCTTCTGTTCTCCGCCTACATGCTGGTCGATGGCGTGCTGGCGATCGCCTCTGGCATCAAGGCGGCGCGCAACGACGAGCGCTGGGGTCTTCTGATCCTCGAAGGCATTGTCGATCTCGCCGCAGGCGCCGTCGCCTTCCTATGGCCCGCGATCACCGCAGTCGCCTTCGTCATCCTCATCGCCGTGTGGGCCATCATCACAGGCGCGCTCATGCTCGCCGCGGCTTTCAGCCTGAACCTCGATCACGGGCGCTGGTGGCTTGCTCTCGGTGGCATCGCTTCGGTCATCTTCGGCATCGTGCTCCTGGTGGCTCCGGTGGTGGGCGCCGTGGTGCTCACCTGGTGGCTCGGCGCCTACGCCATCGTATTCGGCGCGTTTCTGCTCATCCTCGCCTTCCAGCTCCATGGGAAGAAGGAGGAGCGGGAGACGAAGAAGCCGGCGGCGCGAACAGCTGCGAAAAAAGCCTGAGTCACGGGATCGGCGCGCAAAGGTTAGGGGGCGGTGCCTTTGCGCCGCCCTTTCGTTTTGTCATTACGGCGTCATGGAATCTCGGTGATTGATGCGGTCAAGGGCGCGCCAGGGCGCCTCATGAGTTCGCAAGACCCGAGCCGGGACGAAGTGCCGATGCCGTGGATCTATCTCACCGCCGCCATTCTGCTCGAGGTTGCCGGCATCACCGCGATGAAGCTGTCACGCGGCTTCTCGGAGGTGCTGCCCTCTATTGCCGTTCCCCAGTTCTACGTGCTGTCGGCAGCGGCGGTGATCCTGGCGCTCAAGCGGCTTGAGCTCGGCATCACCTATGCGGTGTGGTCGGGCGTGGGCACGGCGCTCGCGGCGACGATCGGTATCGCCTATTTCCGGGAACCACTGACTTTGATCAAGGCCGCATCTCTCGGCCTTGTGATCCTCGGTGTGGTTGGCTTGTCCTTTGCGGCGCGGCACACTGACTAGACGTCAGTCAATTCCTATATCCGTGCCATGAGCGGTCTTTTCGGCCAAAGCGACGGTTTGATCCGTCTTGTCGTGTTCCTCGGCGTCTTCCTGGTGATGGCGCTGATCGAACTCGCGCTGCCTAAGCGAACACTTGTTGCCCCGAAGGGTCGGCGGTGGCTGACCAATCTGGGGATCAGCGTCACGGCGGGCCTCGTGCTCCGGCTCATGGCTGCTCTTGCCGTGCCCGTCGCGGCAATCGCCGCCGCCTTCTATGCACAACAGAACCATATCGGCCTTCTGAACAACGTGGCGTGGCCTGAATGGGTGAAGGTTACAATTGCGCTTATCGTGCTCGACCTCGCCATCTGGGCTCAGCACCTGGCCTCCCACAAGATTCCGATCCTGTGGCGCTTGCACAAAGTGCATCACGCCGACCGCGACATCGACGTCACCACGGCCGTGCGTTTCCATCCCGTCGAGATCGCGCTTTCCATGGTGTGGAAGATCGTCGTCGTGGTGCCGCTCGGCGCTTCACCGCTTTCGGTGTTCCTGTTCGAGGTGATCCTCAACGCCTGCGCTCTGTTCAACCACGCCAATATCGCGCTGCCCTTGTGGCTCGACCGGATCTTGCGTCTTGTCATCATCACGCCGGATATGCACCGGGTGCATCACTCGGTTAAGCGGCGCGAGCACGACTCCAATTACGGCTTCAATCTTTCCCTGTGGGACCGGCTGTTCCGCACCTACACCGCACAGCCCGAAGGCGGGCATCTCGGTATGACCATCGGGCTTACGCCCTATCAGAGCGAGGACCCGACGCGCTTCGGCTGGTCACTGCTGCTGCCGTTTCGCCGCGCGGGCTTTGCGACGACGCCGGTCAGGCGCACAACCTCTCGCGAGCCGGGCGCCGAGGCCCGCACGTCGGCCCGGAAGCCAACCTAGAAGAAGCTCATCGGGAAGTAGCGCAGGAACAGCTCTTCGTAGCGGCCGCTGGCATGCACCTGCTCGAGCCCGTAGGAGAGAATCTCGGCGAGCTTGCGATTCCCCTTCTTCACGGCGATGCCCACGCCTTCGCCGAAATACTTCGAATCGAGATACGGCCCGCCGCGGAATTCGCAGCACCCTTGGCTCTTCACGCCGTTGAGCCAGAAGGTGAGCGTGATGCCGTCGCCGAACATGAGATCGATGGCGCCGTCCTTGAGCGCCTTCTCAGCGTCCTCGGCAGTGTCGAAGGAAGCGATCGCGGCCTTGGGGAAGTACCTCTTGAGATAGGCTTCGTGCCCTGTCCCCTTGGCAACGCCGATCTTCACATCTTCCACCGTCTCGGGGCGAATGTCCTTGAGCTTGCTTCCCTTGCGCGCCACGAAGCGCGCCGGCGTGGCGTAATAGCGGGAGGTGAAGTCGGCCTCCTTCAGCGACTCGGCGGTGATCCGGATGGAGGCAATGGCCGCGTCGGCCTCGCCCCGGTCAAGCGTCGGAATGAGGTCGCTCCAATTCGTCGCCTCGATCTCGCACTGGACCTCGAGGACCTCGCAAATGGCTTTGGCGAGATCGACATTGAAGCCGGTGAGCACGCCCACCTCGTCGTAATAGTGGAATGGCGGGTAGTCCGTGTCGGTGACGAAGCGGAGTTTCTCCAGCCCCTTCAGGTCCGGCTTCGGCCGGAGCGCATCGCCTTGCCAGCTGTCGGGGACGATGTTGGTGCGGGTCTTCGGTTGGGCATAGGCCGACGCAGGGATGAGCCACAGGAACGCCAGCGCCAGAACGGCAAGCCAGAAAGGCGCCGCAGCCAATCTCTTCATTTCAGGTCCCACCGTGCCGCTTCTCGTTACATGCCCTCTTAGCGCGGCTTTGCGGCAGCCGCTAGATCGCTTTGTCGCGCTTTGGTTGTATCAATGTTTCTTGCGACCTCTACTGGTATTTCTCCCAATACAACTTCAGATATGCAATCGATATTGCGTCTCATCCTAAAAGCGCAAACTATGTTTTCAGGGGAAGTGTTGGGGGCGTTCCCGTGTCGCTTGTGGTCAACCGTCCGGCTGAGAGGTCAGGGCTGCGCGTCGCCGCAGACGCGACAGCTCCAGCCACGGCCGAATACGACTTCCTCCTGGGCCGCTTCCTTGACACCGCGACGCTCAGGCGGGCGAGCGCGCTTGCCGCGCAATGGGGGGTCCACCCCCATGACGTGCTGATCGCCAATGGCTGGCTCGATGCGGACGACTACTATCGCGCGCTGGCCGAGAGCTGCGGAATGCCATTCAAGCGCACGCTGGCGCCGGCCGAGGCGGTACCGCCCGGCACGGCGACGCCGCGGCAGTGTCTCGCCAACGGCCTCTTGCGGGAGCGAGCACGGGCGCGGCACTTCGTGCTCGCACCCGACCGGCTCCGGCCGAACGCCTTGCGCGCGGTCCTGGCGCAACTCGCACCCTACGGGTTCGCGCTCGCGACGCCACGCGCCGTGCGGGAGGCCGTCACCCGTCACTTCGCGCCGACCCTTGCCCGCGGCGCGGTCGAAGGCCTGGCAGCACGCAGACCTGAGCAGAGCGCGCGCAAGCGCATGGTGCCGTGGCAACGCGCCGTCCTCATCGCTTGTGGCGCGAGCTTCCTCGGCGCGCTTCTTCTGGCGCCCATCGAGGTGGTCCGCGCGGTCACGTTGTTCCTTGCGGTGCTGTTCGTGCCGGTAATCGGTTTGCGCGTCGTTGCCGCCTATGCGCTCTTGCGCGGCGATACCCGCCCCCCGACCTTCGCGCTCGAACCGCATTCCCGACGTAGCGCTTCCCACATACACCATCCTGGTGCCGCTTTATCGCGAGGCGCACATGCTGCCCGCGCTGGTTCAGGCACTGTCACGGCTCGATTGGCCGGCGGCCAAGCTCGACATCAAGCTGGTCCTGGAGGCGGTGGACCAGGCGGGCGTGGCGGCGGCCGAGGCGCTCAGTCTCCCCGGCAATGTGGAGATCGTCGTCGTGCCCGATCTCGGTCCCCGCACCAAGCCGAAGGCGCTCAACTATGCGCTGCCGCTCGCCCGCGGCGAATTTCTGGTGATCTACGACGCCGAGGACCGGCCCGAGCGCGGCCAGCTTCGCCGCGCATTCGAGGCCTTTCGCTCAGGTCCGCCCAACCTCGCCACGGTCCAGGCCCGGCTCAACATCTACAATCCGGACACAAGCTGGCTGACGCGGCAGTTCACCCTCGAATATTCCGCCCTGTTCGACGGGCTCCTGCCCGCGCTCGACCAGCTCGAACTGCCCATTCCGCTCGGCGGCACATCGAATCATTTTCGGGTGGCAGCGCTGAAATGGCTCATGGCGTGGGACCCGTTCAACGTCACGGAGGACGCCGATCTCGGCACGCGGCTGGCGCGGAGCGGCTATTGCTGCCAGGTGATTCCGTCGACAACATATGAGGAAGCACCACATCGGTTCATGAGTTGGCTCCGCCAGCGCACCCGCTGGCTCAAGGGCTTCGTGCAGACCTGGCTCGTGCATATGCGCGCGCCGGGGCGCCTGTGGCGGGAGCTCGGGCCACAAGGGTTCTTCGCCTTTCAGGTGATGGTCGGGGGCACCATACTCTCGGCCTTGGTGCATCCGTGGTTCTACGCATTGCTCGCCGCCGAGCTTGCCGGCGGCCACTTCCTGTCTCTGCCGGCGAGCCTATTCGGCGTCCTCTTCTGGACGGTCGCCTGGTTCGACCTCGTCACCGGCTACCTGGCGGCCATGGCGCTGGCGCTGCTTGCAGCGCGGCAGCGCGGGCTCTTTCGCCTGTCCTGGCATGTCCTGTTGATGCCGCTCTACTGGCTCTTGATCTCAGCGGCGGCCTACCGGGCCGTCTGGCAATTCATGACCGCGCCCTTCAAATGGGAGAAGACCGAGCACGGGCGCCCTGCAGAACTTCCTCAGGCGCTTGCGTTGGGGAGAGGGAATGGAGCGGGTGATGAGAATCGAACTCACGACACGTAGCTTGGGAAGCTACTGCTCTACCACTGAGCTACACCCGCGCCAGGAATTCCTCATACAATGAAGTGGGGGCGGCGCAAAGCACGTTGGCTTCACGGACAGGTGAAGGCGCTTTGACTTGCGGTCGCACCCGAGCCGCCTGTTAATGCCGGGGCTGGAGGGCCTTTATGACCGACGCCGCGCTTCTGGAGAGCCGCGCAAAATTCGCCGATCCCGACCGGACCGCCTCGGGTGAGCAGCGGGCCCGCGTGCCGCTCGAGGTCTTGCGGACGCTGTGGATCAACACGGGAAGCCTCTGCAACGTCACCTGCCGCAATTGCTACATCGAATCGAGCCCGGAGAACGACAGGCTCGCCTATGTCACGCGGCGCGAGGCGGCCTCTTATCTCGACGAGATCGCGCGCGATGGCTGGCCGGTGACCGAGATCGGCTTCACCGGCGGCGAGCCCTTCATGAACCCAGACATTCTCGACATGCTCGAGGACGCGCTCGCTCACGGCTTCTCGGTCCTCGTCCTCACCAACGCCATGCAGCCCATGCTGCGCCCGCGCATCCGTGACGGGCTCTCGCGCTTGCGCGGCCTCTATGGCAGCCGCCTGACGATCCGGGTCAGCCTCGATCACTATTCCAAGGCCCTGCACGAAGAAGAGCGCGGGCCGGGCACCTACGACAAGACGCTCGAAGGGATCGATTGGCTTGCGCACGAAGGCTTTGCCCTGGCGCTTGCGGGACGCACCTGCTGGGACGAGAGCGAGGCGGACGCCCGCGCTGGCTACGCGGCGCTGATCGCAGGCCGCGCCTGGCCGGTGGATGCCAACGATCCCGGATCGCTGGTGCTGTTTCCGGAGATGGCCGCGCACGCCGATGTTCCGGAGATCACCGAAAGCTGCTGGAGCATTCTCGGCAAATCGCCGTCAGAGCCGATGTGCGCCTCGAGCCGCATGGTGGTGAAGCGGAAGGGGGCCGACGCGCCGGTCGTCGTCCCGTGCACGCTTCTTCCCTACGACCCGGCTTTCGAGATGGGGATGACCTTGGCCGCGGCGGCACAGGCCGATGGCGGCATGTTCGACCACGGCGCGGTCAAGCTCTGCCATCCGCACTGCGCCAAATTCTGCGTGCTCGGCGGCGGTGCCTGCTCAAGCTGACCGGCTATTCCGTCTTCTCTTTGATCTCGAAGGGCAGCTCGAAACTCGCCGACTTGTCGCCGACCGTGTCGTGGAACGTCAGTTCGGCCGTATATTTCCCTGCCGGCGCGTCGCCAAAGTCGATGGTTACGGCAGTCATGGTCTCCATGTTCTGCTCGCGGCTGTCGAAACTGAAATTGCCGAAGCCTTGTTGCTGGGCGACCACGTTGCCCTCGCCGTCCTTAAGCGCAAGATCGACAACGAGCTGGGCGTGGTTCAGACCGTCTTTCGGTTGCCAGGTGAAGCCGACAGGCTCGACATAGATGACGAGCTTCTCTCCCGGCTTGAACACGTTGTCGGGACGTGGATCGTAGACGCCGAAGCCGCCGGGTCTGCCCGAGACAAAGAGTGCCTTGCGGAACAGAAGCGGCCCTGAGTTCCACACTTTCAGCGTGGCCTTGCGCATGGTGTCGTAGGCACCAAGATTCTTGCCGTCCTTGACCTCGCTCTCGGCTTGCTTCGCCAGATCGGTCAGTTCTTCCGCGGATGCGGCCACGGCGAAACTGGCGCCTGCCAGAAGGGCAAGCGCGAAAACTGCGGCATGTTTCATAATGGCCTCCCCCTTACGCACAGATCCACCGCCATCGAACATGGCATACAAGGCCTAGCCACGCCACCGCATCGGCGCGTCAGAATGGATTGTGTTCCGACTTGCCGCGCGTCTTGAAGAACTCGCGGGACGCGGCGAAGACCACCGGGCTCAGAAGCGCGAGCGCGATCAGGTTCGGGATCGCCATGAGCGCGTTCATCACGTCGGCGAGGAGCCAGATGAAGCTCAGCTTGACCGTGGCGCCGATGATCGGGGCGAGCGACCATGCGATGCGAAATGGGATGATGACCTTGACGCCAAGAAGATATTGCCAGGCCCGCTCCGAATAGTAGCTCCAGCCGAGCAGCGTGGTGAAGGCGAACACCGCGAGTGCGATCGAGGTGATCTCGCTGCCGACCCCTGGAAGCGCCGTCTCGAAGGCAAGCGAGGTCAACTCGGCACCGGTCTCCCCGCTGGTCCAGGTCCCGGTTGTCAGGATCACCATCGCGGTGAACGAGCAGACGAGTATGGTGTCGATAAAGGTGCCGAGCATGGCCACCAGGCCCTGGCTGACCGGCCCCTTACACTCGGCGGCGGCGTGGGCGATCGGCGCCGAGCCGAGCCCGGCTTCGTTCGAAAATACGCCGCGGGCCACGCCGAAGCGGATCGCGGCCCATACGGCCGCGCCGGCAAAGCCGCCCGTCGCCGCGATGGGCGTGAAGGCGTGGGTAAAGATCAGACGGAATGCCTCGGGCACGGCGCCGATATTCAGCGCGATGACCACAATGCCCGCACCGATATAGCCGATGGCCATGACCGGCACGAGGGCGCCGGCGACGGCGGCGATGCGCCGAATGCCGCCGATCAGCACCAGGCCGACGAGAGCGGCGAGCACGTAGCCCGTCGCCCAGAAGGGAACGCCGAAGGAGGCTTCCAGTGCATCGGCCACGGAGTTCGCCTGGACCATGTTGCCGATGCCGAAGCCGGCGAAGCCCGCGAACACCGCGAAGCAGGCGCCGAGCCAGGCCCAGCGGGGGCCGAGCCCGTTCCTAATGTAGTACATGGGACCGCCGACATATTTTCCGTGCTTGTCCCGCTCGCGATATTTCACCGCCAGGACGGCCTCGGCGAACTTGGTGGCCATGCCGACCAGCGCCGTCATCCACATCCAGAACACCGCGCCGGGGCCCCCGATGAAGATGGCCGTGGCGACGCCGGCGATATTGCCCGTGCCGATGGTCGCGGCGAGCGCCGTCATCAGCGCGTTGAACGGGGTGATCTCGCCCTTGCCCTCGGGAATGCGCCCGCGCCACAGCATGGCGACGGCGAAGGGCAGGTCGCGCAGGGTGCGGAGCTTCAGGCCGACGGTCAGATAAAGGCCGACGCCGAGGAGCAGCACCAGCATGGGCACGCCCCACACCAGGTCGTCCAGCCAAGTCACGGCGGATGTGATCGCCTGCATGTTCCCCCCGTCTGTTCTTGATTATTCGGCTGCCCCCGCAGCTCCGCCGGACACCCGTGACGGGTCACTCCTGGCGGAAGTGCTTCGACAGCTTGAGCCCTTGGGCCTGATAATGCGAGCCGATGCCCTGGCCGTAAAGGGTCTCGGGGATGTCCGTGAGCTTATCGTAGACCAGCCGGCCGACGATCTGGCCATCCTCGACGATGAAGGGGATATCGAGGCTGCGTACCTCCAGCACGGCCTTGGCGCCCGGCGCCTTGCCTTCGGCGTAGCCGAAGCCCGGATCGAAGAACCCGGCATAGTGCACGCGGTACTCGCCGATCAGAGGATCGAACGGCGCCATCTCGGCCACATATTCGGGCGGCACCGACACGCTCTCTTTCGAGGCGAGGATGTAGAACTCGTGCGGGTCGAGCACGAGGCGCTTGTCGCCGCCGAGGCGGACGGTCTCCCAGAACTGGTCGACGTCGTAAGCGCCGACATTGTCCACGTCGACGACGCCGGCATATCGACGGGCGCGGTAGCCGACAAAGCCTGATGGCTCAATCGGCGCGAGGCTGATGCGCAGGTTGAGCCCTTCGCGAATGGCGGCCTCCCCCTCGACCAGGCCCACGTCGGAGTGGATGGCGCGGAGGCGCCGATCACCGACGCGGCCCGGCGGCTCGGCGTCGATCTGCTGGCTGACCCGGCGGCGGAAGCGAATCTGGTTGAGGCGCGAGCCGTAGCGCACCTTGATGGAGAAGGTGCGCGGGCAGATCTCGGCGAAGAGCGGGCCAGCATAGCCTTCGGCCACGCTGTCGAAGCTCTCTTGATAGTCGGCGATCAGGCGGGTGAACACGTCGAGCCGGCCGGTCGAGCTCTTCGGGTTGGCGAAGGCGGCGATGGTGGGGCGCAAGCTCAAATGCTCGATCAGCGGCACGAGGTAGACGCAGCCCGCCTCGAGCACCGCCCCCTTGGTGAGGTCGATCTCGTGGAAGGTGACGCCGCCGAGCTTGTCACGCACGGTCGCCTTGGTGCCGGGCAGGAAGCTCGCGCGGATACGATAGGCGACCTTGCCCAGCCGGAGGTCGAGGCTCGCCGGCTGGATCTGGGCGTCCTCGATCTCGGGTGCGCCGGCAATCTCGCCGGCCGCGATCAGCGCGCGGATGGCTTGGCTCGGCAAGATGCCGGTGCGTCCGAGCGCGCTTCGTCGCGCCTCCCCCGGGGCGGGGGGATCTTCAGGCAACGTCTCGAAGAGTTGATCGCGGTTAGACATAAGGTTGGACGTGGGGCTCCATGGACGATGGTCTTGGCATTTGCCGGGGCTTCGGTCACCCTAAGCTCGGCCTTCTCCCCCGGATTCACAAGGGGCAGGCGCCGGACCCAGCCAGTATCCCCGAAAAGCCGCCTTCATGATCCCGGAAAATCAGCCCCTTCAGATCGGCTCGCTTCTATTCGAGGGGCTCGACCAGATCGACCTCACCGGGCCGTTCGAGGTGCTCTCGCGCGTGCCAAACTCCACCTACCGCATCTACGGCAAATCGACCGCTCCGGTGCGGGATCTGAAGGGCTTGCGGCTGATCCCCGACGCGACGTTGGCCGAGGCGCCGCAACTCGACGTGCTGCATGTGCCCGGCGGGCCAGGCCAGGAAGTATGCATGGACGACGAGGAAGTGTTGGGCTGGGTCCAACAGCAAGCGGCAGGCGCAAAAATCGTGTTCTCGGTCTGCACCGGAGCGCTCATCTGCGGCGCGGCGGGGCTGCTCAAGGGGCGCCGAGCGACCACCTATTGGGCGGCCCTGCACCTCCTCCCCTATTTCGGTGCGACGCCGGTCAAGGAGCGCGTGGTGGTGGACGGCAATCTGGTCTGCGCGGCCGGCGTCACGGCTGGTATCGACGGGGCGCTCAGAGTCGCCGCCTTGCTACGGGGCGATGCAGCCGCGGAAACCATTCAGCTCTATATGCAGTACGCGCCGGAGCCCCCGTTCAATGCCGGGTCGCCAGATACCGCACCGCTCGAGGTGATCGCCGCGGTGCGGAACGCCGCAGCCGAGATCATGGCGCGGCGGGAGGAGACGGCACGACGCGTGGCAGAGCGGCTCGGCATCGCGCTTCCCCCCAGCGTCTAACCCCTTTGGGAAGGGTTGACGGGGCGGGCCTGGGGCGCGATTAATCCCTCCCGTGGTGATTTGGCCGGCCGGCTTGCAGCCACGTAAAACAAGTCGCTAAAAGGCCGCGGACGCGTTTATCCCGGCTTTTGGCGGCAGCCAAATCCGGGTTTTTTTGTGCGGCCGGCCAGGTGAGAAGGTTTGGAGGAGTACTTGGTCATGGCCGCAAAGGACCGCAAAGACCGCCGCGCCGCGTGGGCCCCCGCCACGCAGCTCGTGCACGAGGGAACGCTTCGGAGCCAGTTCGGCGAGACGTCGGAAGCGATCTTCCTCAACTCGGGCTACGTCTACGACAGCGCCGAGCAGGCAGAGGCCCGCTTCAAGGGCGACGAGGACGGCTATGTCTATAGCCGCTACGCCAACCCAACCGTCTCCATGTTCGAGGACCGCATGTGTGCGCTGGAAGGCGCCGAGGCCGCGCGCGGCACGGCGAGCGGCATGGCGGCGGTGGCGGCCTCGCTCCTCTCCCATCTGAAGGCCGGCGACCACGTGGTCTCGGCGCGCGCGCTGTTCGGCAGCTGCCGTTACATCGTGGAGGACTTGCTGCCGCGCTATGGCATCACCTCAACCTTGGTCGACGGGCGGGACCTCGCTGCCTGGGAGGCCGCGGTCACGCCCAACACGCGGGCCTTCTTCTTCGAGAGCCCGACCAATCCCGTGCTGGAGCTCGTGGACATCGAAAGCGTGGCGGCCATCGCCAAAAAGTGCGGCGCGCTCACCATCGTGGACAATGTGTTCGCCACGCCGCTTGGCCAGCGGCCAATGAAGCTCGGCGCCGACATCGTCGTCTATTCGGCGACCAAGCATATCGACGGCCAAGGCCGCTGCCTCGGCGGCGTGGTGCTCGGGCCCGCAGAGTTCATCGATGAGAAGCTGCACAATTTCCTCAAACATACCGGGCCGTCACTCAGCCCGTTCAATGCCTGGGTGATGCTCAAAGGCTTGGAGACGCTGCCTTTGCGCGTGGCGCGGCATTGCGAGTCAGCGGCGCGGATCGCCGATTTCCTTGGCCAACGCCCCGAAGTCGCGCGGGTCTACTACCCGGGCCGCGCCGATCATCCCCAACACGCGCTCGCCAAGAAGCAAATGGCGAGTGGCGGTCCGATGGTCGCGCTCGAGGTCAAGAGCGACAAGGAAGCGGCGTTCCGCTTCTTGAATGCGCTCGAGATCTTCAAGATCAGCAACAATCTCGGTGACGCGAAGAGCCTCGCTACGCATCCGGCGACGACAACGCATCAGCGGCTCACGCCGGAGGCCCGGGCGGAGCTCGGCATCTTCGACAACACTATCCGACTATCGGTGGGGCTCGAGGACGCGGGCGACCTCGAGGCCGATCTCGACCAGGCTCTCACAGCGGCGAAGGGGTGAGTCCATCCACATGGCGGAGAGTGCAACCATCAAAGAGGCCGAAGACCTGCTCGCTAAGCTTGTGGGCTTCGACACCACGAGCGCGAAGTCGAATCTCGACCTAATCGCTTTCGTCCAGGACTATCTGGACAGAAACGGCGTCTCCTCGACGCTGGTGCCCTCCGCAGACGACCAGAAGGCGAGCCTCCACGCCACGATCGGCGACGGCGAAGGTGGCATCGGGCTTTCGGGCCATAGCGACTGCGTGCCGGTGGAAGGCCAGAACTGGACGAGCGACCCGTTCACGCTCACGGAGCGCGACGGCAAGCTCTACGGGCGCGGCACCTGCGATATGAAAGGCTTCATCGCCTGCGTGCTCGCCTCGGTGCCGCTGTTCAAGGCGCACAAGCTCAAAGAGCCGATCCACATCATCATCTCCTATGACGAGGAGGTGGGCTGCGCCGGCGTCCGCCCGCTCCTTGCGCGGCTGGGAGAGGATCTGCCGCGGCCGCGCGCGGTGATCGTCGGCGAGCCGACCAGCATGGGGGTGATCGACGCGCATAAACGCATCGATGTCTACCGCACGACGGTCACCGGCAAGGAGGCGCATTCGAGCTTGCCTGCCATCGGCGTGAACGCGATCTCGGCCGCGGCAGAGCTCATCGGCGAGCTCGATCGCATCGCCGAGACGATTGCAACCACGGAGAACGACCCCCGCTTCGAGCCGCCCTACTCCACCGTGAGCGTCGGCGTCATCGACGGCGGCACGGCGCCGAACATCGTGCCCAAGAGCTGCACCTTCCGCTGGCAGGTGCGGAGCCTGCCGAGCGCACCCGCCGACGAGGCGCCGCGCGCGCTTTCCGCCTTCGCCGAGACGGCGCTGGTGCCGAAGATGCGCAAAGTGGCAGAGGACGCCGGGATCGAGACGGAAGGACAAACAGCGGTGCCGGCCTTCACGGCGGCGCCACAATCCGACGCCGTGGCTCTCGCCATGGCGCTCACGGGCGCGAACCGCACGCGAACGGTGTCCTATGCCACGGAAGCCGGGCTATTCGAGCAGGCCGGCTGTCCGGCGGTGATCTGTGGCCCCGGCGACATCGCGCAAGCGCACGCGGCCGACGAGTTCGTGTCGATCGCACAGCTCGAGGCGTGTTTGAAATTCCTGGCCGACCTGACGGGCAGGTTGCGCGCCTAGTCCTGCTCCACACCGAATTCCGCCGGGTCGAAGTGGTAGCGGGCATTGCAGAACTCGCAGGTCACCCACACCTCGCCATCAACGACCATGTCGACCAGATCCTCCGGCGAGAAGCGGCCGAGCAGCTCCTCCACGCGCTCGCGTGAGCAACTGCAATAGGTCGTGAGCGGGATGGCGCGATAGACACGCACCTTCTCCTCATGGAACAGGCGGTAGAGCAGCCGGTCGGGCGGCAGCATGGGATCGAGCAGCTCGTGGTCCTCGACCGTCTCGGCCAGCATCTTGGCCCGCGTCCAATCTTCCTCGAAATCCTTCGCGCTCGAGACACCGCCTTCGCGGGTGAGCTTCTGCACGAGCAGCCCGCCGGCGCGCCAGGTCCATGCCCCCTCCCCGCCGTTAGCGGCGCGGTAATGGCGCGCCACGGCGAGGCGAATGAAGGTGGGAAGCTGCTCGGACTGACGGAAATAGGTGTCGGCGGCCTCCGTCAGGCTCTCACCCTCGAGGGGCACCACACCTTGGTAGCGCTCGCTGTCGACGCCGCGGTCGATGGTCATGGCGAGATGGCCCTCGCCGAGGAGCGCCGCATCGTCGTCCCCTTCAAGCTCGGCCACGCGCTCGGCGTCGAAGCGCGCATAACCACGCAGCTCGCCCGGCACCTGATAGTCGGCAACGAGCAGATCCACCGGGCCGTCAGTGGTGGCTTGCAGGATCAGCTTGCCTTCGGATTTGAGGGCAGCGCCGAGCATGGCTGTGAGCGCCACGGCCTCGCCGAGAAGCCGCGACACAGGCTCCGGGTAGGCATGACGCGACAAGATCGTGTCGACGGTCGGCCCGAGCTTGACCAGGCGCCCGAGAACGTCGGCCTGCTCCGCTTGAAACGGCAGGATCAGGTCATCCTGAGGGATCGCGAGCTCGAGGGGGCCTTCCAAGGTTTGCTCGCTCACCGCCTGGCCCCGCGAGACTTTGATTTGCGCGTCTTGGCACCACGCGTTTTGGCACCACGTGTCGTGGTGCCCCGCGTCTTGGCGCTGCGTGCGGCGGGCTTGCCGCGCCGTGCTGCAGGACGCTTGGCAGCGGCGCGGCGTGCGCGTCCGCCGAGCCGGCCCTTGCCGAGACACCAAGCGAGGATCGCCTTCTGTACATGAAGCCGGTTCTCCGCCTCGTCCCAGACAACGGATTGCGGCCCGTCGATGACGGCAGCCGTGACCTCGTCGCCGCGATGAGCCGGCAGGCAATGCATGAAGATCGCATTCCCCTTGGCCGCGCCCATCAGGGCCTCGTCGACCTGGAAGGGTCGCAGTGCCGTTTTGCGCTTCTTCTCGTCGTTGTCGCCCATGGACACCCAGACATCGGTGACGATGCAGTCGGCACCGCGCGCGGCCGAAAGCGCATCCTCGCTCACTACGACATCGGCTCCTTCAGCGTGCGCCCAGGCCAGCAGGTCGGACGACGGCGCGAAATCGGCAGGGGCCGCGATGCGCAAAGAGAAGCCGAAGCGTGCCGCAGCGTGCACCCAAGATGTGGCGACATTGTTGGCATCGCCGATCCACGCGATGGTGCTGCCCTTGATCGGCCCTTTCAGCTCCTCGAAGGTCATGATGTCGGCCATGACCTGGCAGGGATGGGAGCGCGCCGTGAGCCCATTGATCACCGGGATCGTGGCGTTTTCGGCAAACTCTACGAGCGTCGCATGCGGCCCCGTGCGGAGCATGATGGCGTCCACGTAGCGCGACAGGACACGCGCGGTGTCGGCCACTGTCTCTCCCCGGCCGAGCTGCATGTCCTGCGGACTGAGCACGACCGAGGTTCCGCCGAGCTGGTGGATGGCGACCTCGAAGGAGACGCGCGTCCGCGTGGACGGCTTCTCGAAGATCATGGCAAGCACCGCGCCGTCCGGCACGCCAAGGGTCTTCGGCACCTTGCCCGATTTCTTCATGGCGGCTGCGGTGTCGAGGATGGCACGCAGGGTGGGCGCATCCAGCGCGTCGAGATCGAGGAAATGCTTCGGCGAGGGTGACATCGGTGGAAGGTCTCGAAAAGGGACGGTTAGGCGCGGGTTTTCAACGCGGCGCAGGCGGCATCGATCGTGTTGCAGGCCAGATCGATCTCGTCCTCGCCGACGATGAGCGGCGGCAGCAAGCGCACGACATTATCGCCGGCCTGGACCGACAACATGCCCCGGTCGCGTAGCTCCGCGAGCAGCTGCAAATTCTCGACCTTGCACTTCAGTCCGATCATCAGGCCCTGCCCGCGAACCTCGGCAATGACGTCGCTGTGCTCGTCGGCAAGGCCTGCGAGCCGCTGTTTCAACCTTAGCCCCATTTGCGCAACACCTTCGAGAAAGCCCGGCGCCAAAACGACATCGAGCACGGCATTGCCCACCGCCATGGCGAGTGGGTTGCCGCCGAAGGTGGAGCCGTGGCTGCCCGGGGTCATGGCTTGGCCCACGGCTTCGGTGGTGAGGCAGGCGCCCACCGGGAAGCCGCCGCCGAGCCCTTTGGCCGAGGCCATGATATCCGGGGTGATGCCGGCCCATTCATGGGCATAGAAGCGTCCGGTACGGCCGACGCCGGTCTGCACCTCATCGAGCACAAGAAGCACGCCCTTGTCGTCGCATAGCGCCCGCAAGTCTTGCAGGAAGCGATATGACACCTCACGCATGCCGCCCTCGCCCATGATCGGCTCGATGAGGACACCGGCGGTCTCCTCGCCGATGGCCGCCTCGACCGCGTCGATGTCGAAGCCCGAGACCTGATCGAAGCCGTCGACCGGCGGCCCGAAGCCTTCCAAGTGCTTGGCCTGGCCGCCTGCGGCGATGGTGGCAAGCGTGCGGCCGTGAAAGGCGCCCTCGAACGTGACGAGGCGGTAGCGCTCGGGCGCGCCATTCACGAAGTGATAGCGCCGCGCCGCCTTGATCGCGGCCTCGACAGCCTCGGCGCCCGAATTGGCGAAGAACACGCGGTCGGCAAAGGTGGCGGCGCACAGTCGCTCGCCAAGCCGTTCCTGCTCGGCGATGTGATGCAGGTTGGAGACGTGCCAGACCTTCTTGGCCTGCTCGGTCAGCGCCTCGACGAGATGCGGATGCGCGTGACCGAGCGCGGTGACGGCGATGCCACTCGAGAAGTCGAGATAGCGCTCTCCCGTCTCCGTAAAGAGAAAGGCTCCCTCACCGCGCGCGAAGGACAATCCGCTGCGGACGTATGTCGGAAGGAGGGCCGACATGAAAGTTGCGTATCCCTGAAACAAAATTGCCGCCGAAGGGCGGCAGCAAGGAAACTCAAAGTGTTAGGTCTCGCGTGAGGCGCTGTCAATCGACGCTGCTGACCGCTTATCCAAGGTTTCTCCACGCATCCATCAACGCGCAGGTTTGTGTTCTCGCAAGAGAAGTGGCAGAATCCGCTTGTTCCGGTGGAAAACGGGGCACCCAAGCGTGGCGGACGCTTGTCGGATTCTACCGGGTCTAGTA
>Ga0307424_1000629_pt1 | contig 18950 bp, 10 predicted proteins | sample SalMarWE160320MG_FD_202157 | JGI IMG/M metagenome (GOLD analysis project Ga0307424, IMG submission 202157) | Salt marsh sediment microbial communities from the Plum Island Ecosystem LTER, Massachusetts, United States - WE1603-20 | ecosystem: Environmental > Aquatic > Marine > Intertidal zone >... | reverse complement strand
TCCGCCATTGACGAAATCGCCAAACTGAGCCTCCCAGAGCACCAGGGCATTTTTGCGCATAACAGAATAACCATATTCAAAACCCAGCGCCGCATATTCACTGAGCAGGCTGTCATAAATCAATGCCTGTGCCTGATCTTCTGCAATATGATTAAGCGGTACGTATTCGTTCATGGTGTCGAAATCCACCAGTATGGAATGCCGCTGGCTGAATGTACCTCTTCTTGAATCCTGTCCGGAGAGACGGATCGGTATACCTTCCAGCAGAATAGATCCAAACGCCAGTGCTTCGGAGAGTGACCAGTCAATCGCGTCATCATTGAGCATTTTTTGCCTGAGCAGAATTTGTTTTTTCAATTTGGGATGAACGGTGAAATCTTCCGGAAAGGAAGTTATTGCCTCAATAATTTCCTCCAGCGTCTGCAGCGGCACGCCGGTTTCAAGCGGGGGATCCGGCTTTACCAGAATTACCTGTTCCGGGATTTTTATTTCCGGCGGCGCACTGTCACGGGTTTCTTCAAAGGCCCTGTCCAGCAGATTGGTATATTGTTCCAGAGAAGCCTCGGCTTCTTTCAGGGTAAGATCGCCTCTGTTGACCAGCATCTCAGTATATAATTTTCGAACTGAGCGTTTTTCCTTGATCTGTGCATACATGCGCGGCTGGGTATAGCTGGGCTCGTCACCTTCATTATGTCCGTGCCGGCGGTAACAGATCATATCAATGACCACATCTTTTTTATACTTCTTTTTAAAATCGAGCGCCAGTTCTGCAACATGTACACAGGCTTCCGGATCTTCACCATTGACATGAAAGATCGGCGCCTGAACCATTCGTGCTACATCGGTCGCATAAACGCTTGAACGGGCGGCGCTGGGTGAGGTGGTAAAGCCAATACTGTTATCCACAACGATGTGGATCGTACCGCCGGTATGATAACCGGATAACGCGCTCAGATTAAAGGTTTCAGCCACAACCCCCTGACCGGCGAATGCTGCATCACCATGGATCAGGACAGCAAGTGCGCGGTTACGACCGTTATCTCCGATTTCATCCTGCCGCGCCCGCACCATTCCTTCCACCACCGGATCGACTGCCTCAAGGTGACTGGGGTTTGAGGCGAGGATAACTTTTATTTTATTGCCATTGGGATGTTCATGAATACCTTCTGCACCGAGATGATACTTAACATCACCGGAACCCTGTTCTGTAGCCGGATCAATATCTCCTTCAAATTCACGGAAAATCTTTTTATAACTTTTCTTAAGGATATTTGCCAGTACATTAAGACGGCCCCGGTGCGACATTCCCAGGACCACTTCCTGAACATTGCTCTCCACGGATTTGTTCAGCAGTTGATTGAGCACAGGAATCAGTGTTTCCGCCCCTTCAAGGCTGAAGCGTTTATGACCGATATATTTGGTGTGCAGAAAATTTTCAAAGGCCTCTGCTGTATTGAGCATGAGCAGTATATTGCGCTTATCATCATTGTTCAGCCATTTTGACCGTGGGACTCCTTCAATACGGCTTTGAATCCATTCTTTCTGATCCGGTTCCTGAATATGCATATATTCCACACCGATCGTGCGGAAATAAGCCTCGCGCAGAATATCAAGAATTTCCCGCAAGGTCAGGCGTGTGTGACCGGCCAGTCGCTGCGTATAGAACTGACGGTCATAATCCCAGATACTCAATCCATATTTGCCCGGATCCAATTCGGAATGGATTCTTACCTCATGATTCAGCGGATTCACATCAGCGATTAAATGTCCCCTCACGCGGGCCATATGAATAAGTCGCAGAACCTCTGCCTGTTTTTCAAATAAGGCCAGCGTGTCACCACCCTGATCAAACAATGGATTACTGTCTCTTTTCAGTTCGAGTGACTGCTGGGGAATACCAAGACTTTTAAAAATATTCGAATAAAAATCTGACTCTCCACTGAGCAGGCGGTGTATATGCTGGAGGAACATACCGCTTTCCGCCCCCTGAATGACCCGATGATCATACGTGCAGGTCATGTTCATTACCTTACTTACGCCGAGGGCGGCAATCACATGCGGATCAGTTGACTGATATTCAGACGGATAATCAATGGCTCCCGTAGCGATAATACAACTCTGTCCTGTCATCAGGCGGGGCACTGAGAGAACGGTACCGATCGTTCCCGGATTGGTCAGGGAAACAGTGGTGGCCATAAAATCATCAGGCTCGATTGTATTGGTTTTTACTTTGCGCAGCATATCGTTATAGGCAGCGAAGAATCCCTTAAAATCGAGTAGTTCGGCTTCCTTTATATTGGGAACCAGCAGGGACCGGCTACCATCTTTACGCTCTACATCGACTGCCAGACCAAAGTTTATATGTTTTTGTCTCACTTTATTCGGCTGGCCGTCAACTGCTAAATAGGAAGTAGTCATCGCTGGCATTTTTTCCAGAGAAACTAATATGGCCCAGGCAATGATATGGGTAAAACTTACTTTGCCGCCGCGTGTGGCTGCCAAATGCAGGTTAATAATACGCCTGTTTTCTTCAAGCACTTTAACAGGAATGGTACGGGCCGATGTTGCGGTCGGAACGGTCAGGCTGCTTTCCATATTTTCCACGATCCGTGCAGCAAACCCACGCAGCGGTTCAATATTAAGATCCGGGTCTTCCTGCTTCCGGGGGATTTTTTTTTCAAGGGTTTTCTGGTCTGTATTGGGCGGGGTCAGCGTGGTTGGTGAGTAGCCTTTAAAAAAATCACGCCAGCTGTCGGCAACCTGATCGGGAGATTCCTTAAACTGGCGGTACATTTCATCAATGAGCCAGATATTCGGTCCGAAATATATTTCTTCTTTTTTATCAGACATGGTGTTATTTTAACTCTATGATTTTATTGCTGGATACGGGATTTTAATAATTTTATTTGACGCATCTTTTTGTCAAGTTTTTTTTGAAAATGAAAGAAATTCCAATCTAAAATAGATTATCGAGTATCGAGCATCGGCCAAAAAGTTTTATAAAACAACTGATCTTATTTGTTAGATATTCCGCATCGGATGCTGCTTTAAGTAACGATAAAGATATAAGTTAAGCCAATTTTGTAATCAAACCAACAAATAAACCGGTTAGACTTCTCATCAGCCCAGGTTTTATGCGGATATATGGCAGTTTTTTCTCAGCCGCCCATGAGTATGACTATCAGATTGCTGAAGGTAAATGATATTTTGAATCAGTGCAAAAATATGCGAGAGGATCAACCAGTAGACCTGGTCTATGTCTAAATCCGTATATTCTTAATCTATTTATTTTTTAATGGAAAAAATATCCTGCGCTTTTTTTATAGCCAGAATTGGACCGACAAATATCACCCTGTCACTTGCTTCAATCCTGGTATCGCCGCGTGGAACAACAAAGTCACTTCCGCGAATCACGGCTGCTACGACACATTCCTTGGGAATTTCTATTTCGCGGATTAATTTTCCCGCCACGATTGCCTTTTCGGCCACAGAGACACCGAGCAGACTGGCCACTCCCCGCCCGATTTCAAACAATTGTGCCACCCCCGGTCTGTCTAAATAATTCTCGACCATTGCTGCCGTTGACCAGGGAGAACTGATGGTGACGATTCCACTCTCCTCCAGAAGCGGCATATAATCAGGATCCTGAACAATCGAAATCACTTGCGGTATACCACTGCGTTTTGCCTGCAAAGCGACAAGTACATTTCTTCCATCATCCAGTGAGGCGGCAATCGCGACATCGATATTTTTTACTCCTGCCTGTTCGATTATTTCCATTTTACTTCCGTCCCCCTGAATAATCGGCATATGATATTTCGCTTCGAGCAGGTTACAGATATGCTCATCTTCCTCAATAAATGTTATTTGATGCTCAACCGAACGAAACATGATACGAAGCTCATCCTTGGCCAGGAGACGGTCGGCAATATTCCTGCCCAGTTTTCCCCCATCTATAATCAGTATTCTCATATGATTTCTCCTAAATAATTGAATCCATAGATACAGGCTCGAAAAAACTTTAGTTAGATTACCAAGTTCAGCACGATTTGAAGTTCTGAACCAGTATATGATACCGCCAATAAGTGTTAACAAACCACCCAATACAAAGCTTCTCATTTCTAAGGCGGGAACAAACATCCAACAAGAGATAATACCAAGAATAGGAATATAAGGGAAAAGAATAACTTTGAACGGACGCCTCAGGTTGGGCATTTTTTTATGAAGAGCGATGACAGCATAATTTACAACACCCAATCCCATTAAGTATCCAAAATCGCTTAATGAAGCCGCGAATTTTACAATACCGGTCGAGCCGAAAATAATAACAATAGCTGCACATACAAAAAGCGCAAGGTAAGGTGTACGGAATTTTGCATGCAGTCTGGCAAGCGCCCAGGGGAAATGGCCGTCTCTTCCTAATGCAAACAAGACTCTTGCACTTGCACCCAACGTTACACTGAATGCGGAAAGACTTGCCATAATTGTGGCTAATACGGCAACCCAGCGTCCCCATACACCTAATATTTTTTCCGCAGTAAAGATAAACGGAACATCATTTTGCGCTAGATCCTTATAATTAACGGCACCCATCATAACAAAAACAACAAATACATAGATTAGAATTCCAACACCTAAAGTGATTAAGATCGCTTTGGGAATAGTTTTCCCCGGATTTATGATTTCTTCGGATGCCACAGTAATCAGTTCAAAGCCAACATAAGATATATAAATCAATGCCATTGATGGAAGAAAAGGAGCCAAACCCATTGGAGCAAAAGGTTCAAGATTCGGCGCCTTCACTGAAGATAATCCAAGCAAAGCTACACCGATCAGGATGGCGAGTTCAATCAGATTCATAACAGTAATTAATTTCAGCGCTTCTGACATTCCTCGCAAATTTATGAGTGTAAAAACCAAGGTGGTTATAAAAACAATAAGTGGTATATTGGCTTCAGGCCAGAAGTAGGCGCGAACGGTTAACGCAAAAATGATCGCATACATGGCGCAGCCTATGGTATTACCGATCCAAAAGAACCAACCGGTAAAAAATGACACGGGTTTGCTTAAGGTTAAACTGGTGAATGAATATCCCCCACCGGCGATGGGAAGGGCAGCACCTAATTCACCATAATTAAGAGCAGTAAAAAGCGTGACGACACCCATCACAAAATATACAACAATGCTTAAGGGTCCTATCATCTTGGCGAGTTCGCCGGGAAGTGCAAAAATTCCAGGGCCCATCATTGCACCGATGCCGATCATCGATGCCATAAATAAGCCTATATTACGCTTAAACGTTAATCGGTCTTCCAAAAATCATCTCCGGCGTGAATTCATTTTTCGTTAACAAAAAGTGAAAACATATACGATATCGCCTCCACGCTTTTATTATATAGGAAAAAGCCTCTTTGGGGCAGGAAATCTGTCTGGTCGGAAATATTTTTTGGTATTTATCCGTGAAATATAAAGAGATAGGATGATAAAATTCAATCACTATTTTTAGTTTATACTGCAAATGAGAAATTTGCAGCTGCGCACCTCTCTGCGTCCGTCTTCCGGATATGAGAAATTTCTTGCCGGTTGCTGAACCGGGTATCGAAGAATTTCAGATCGGGAATCTATTGGCTGCCTTCTAATATTTGAAATATCGATCAGCTCTTCAGCTCACCGCCGAATTGTATGCCGATTTTTTTCATCAATGGAAATGGCGGTTCGCCGCCAGCGAAGACAAAAACATACGAATTGGGAACAACCAACATCTCATCCCCTTCTGTTCGCAAACTTACCTCAGTATCTCTTATTTCCGCTACCGTTGAATTGAACAGGACAGCTATTTTTTTCTCAGCAATCATTTTTTTGATTTTTTCTTCATTCTTACTTTTAATACGGAAAAATGAAGATTTGCGATAAGAAAGTGTCACCGTATTGCCCATTTGTCTGGCCAGCCCAATGGCAGCTTCAACCGCACTATCGCCGCCTCCGACAACCAGCACATGTTCATTTGAGTAGCTCTCTGCATCCATTAATTTATACATTACTTTTGATTTATCTTCTCCCGGTACATTTAGCTTACGCGGCGTACCACGCCGTCCTAGCGCCAGGACAACAAAGTCAGCATTATAATTGTTATTCTGAGTTATAATCTTGAATCCGTTTTCCTGCTTTTCGATGGTGAGCAGTTTTTCGCCAATCTGAAATTTAATATCAAATTTTTGATGGATCGTCTGCCAGATTTCCAGAAGTTCCTCTTTATAGTATTCAGATTTATTTAAAACACCATACAGAGGCAGTTCCACCGGTCTTGTCATCACAACTTTTTTGCGCGGATACTGCCGGATCGTTCCGCCTGATTCCTGTTGGTCAATGAGCAAATAGTTCAAATCATATTTTTTAGCCGTCAGGGCGGCGCTCATCCCTGCCGGCCCGGCTCCGACAATCAGGACATCTTTTCTGCCATTGAGATTTTTTTGCGTGATCCGTTGTGCTATATCCACCACAACGGATTCACCCTGGGCAATCGCATTTTTTATCAGGGCGAGACCGGCCAGTTCGCCGGCGATGTACAAACCAGGTATATTGGTTTGATTTTTTTCATCGAGAATCGGTATATCATCCCGACTCTTAATATCTCCCAGACCAATTTTTATCGCACTCACCGGACATGCTTCCGCACACATGCCATGTCCAACGCATTTAAGACCATTGATAATGGAGGCTTTTCCCAGAACGATGCCAAGCACATTACCTTCCGGACAGGCCTCCACACAGGTGCCGCATCCTATACAACGATGATAATCAATCTGGGGGTATTGCGCTACCGGTTTGTCTGCACCAAGCAGAATCGCTTCATCCTTTCGCTGCTTATCTGACTTATTTCTGCGCCGGAATTTCAGCGCATAAGGAATAAAAATGATGAGGATGATGAGTACAAATACCAGCCAAATGATCATCGATTCCAAATTCATGGTCGATCCTCCACATTGGTAACCGTTCTGACCTAAATTCCACCCTTATGTCAGAATCGATAACCGATTTCCGCAACAAAATTATAGCCTTCACGATCATCGCCCCAGTCATAGTTGTAATAGCCTGACAGATACAAACCTGACCAGAGATATAATTGACTATTTATGCGCATCCAGTAGTTTTGACGTTGTTGATCCAACACAGATAAGTGGTAGATATTCTGACCGCCGGCCAGGCTCAGATAATGTCCGGCTGAAAAACTTTTGCTGATATACAGCGTTGGAATCCACCCCTCCGTATAAGCATTCGTATAATAACTGACACGCGCACCAGCCGCTAAACGTTTTATAAATAAATTGTTTTTTCTGAATGAGGCCCGGCCATTTGTCGTTTTTTCAGTATTATTTTCCTGCAAGCGTATACCCCCCTGAAATGAAGCAGAATACCCGTTACGAAAATTCAGATCGAGGTCGGCACGAATGCCATACCGGGCCGCCATATCATAAAACTCGAAGGGTATCTCCATTGTATCATAGGTATAATAATTTTTTCTGTCGTCGAAAGTAAGACCGGCCATCACCTGATCCGAGAAACGGTAACGGGCAGATAAATAAAAGGCGGAAAGCGAAATGTCCTCCCCGCTTTTTTCTTTTCGCCATGCACGGTTGATATCCAGATCCAGACTATTAAATATAAAAAGTCTGTTTGCCAGAATCAGGCTGGACTGCATATAAAGATTTTCCCTGCTGACAGTTTTTCCACTGTATTCAGTATTCAGAGCCAAAGATGTTTCCAGCCTCGACGAGGCATCCCTGTCAGAACGATAGCCGAACAGAACACCGTATTTTTGCCGGGATTGTTCAGCACCGGCAAACTGCCATGAAGATTTTAGTCCACCATAAATACCGAAATACAACCGCGGAGAATAATTGTAAGTCAGGAATAAGCCATCAAGATATCCGACCCCGCTGAGCTGATTGGCATGAATGCGTCCGACTGCAAAATTAAATGCTGCATTTGGATCATCATAACTAAATGAAAAAGTATAAATCCTGTTTCGATATTCTTCCTGATCCGATCCGCTGGTAAAAGTCCGGGCACGGATATTTTTACGTAGTCGTGTCATGATTTTTAAATTATAACCTTTCCCCCAAAGTTCAAGCGCTTTTAAATTGAAACGGATAGTGGGTTGATCAAAGTCCAGCTGATTTCCGCTCAGATCCTCAAGATGATACCATTGTAGGGAGAGAGCGCCGCTCACCCGGGCCCAGGGTTTTGTATTTTTTCTGACTGCACCTCTTTGTTCCTGAATATCCTGTGTGACAACCGGTGCAACGATGATATCTTTTCCGGTTTCCTGAGATCCGGTACGTATGGCCATATCACCGACCTGCAGCAAACTCTGCTGGCTGAGGATCTTACAGGAAGCGGAATGACCTGAGGTATGCAGGATAACGAGGATGGCCTTCAGATTACCATCCGTCCCGACATGAAGCGTATCACCCACACGAAACCCATTTTCCTCTCCCCGGTCCACATATACATTATCTTTGGAGAGATAATTGATGCGGCAGGTAATTTCCTGATCCTGGGCGGATAAAGAACCGGCAATAGCAACGAGCAGAGACAGAATGACGTGATGGATATGCTGTTTAATCACCTTCTGACCTCCCGGTTGGATGGCAATCATAACAGGCACTGCTTTGATAAAGATAATCACTTCGCTCCCTGTGTTTGTTATCCATATCGGTCTGGTTATGTTCATGACAGAAAATACACTCGAATTGTTTATAATCGGCAGGGGCCAGGTGACAATCGGCACAGGTATCCCATTTTTGTGCGTGTGCGCCGGAATAAATAGGGAAATACTGGGCGTCGTGATCCCAGGTAGTCTGATCCCAGGCGGTCGAATTATGACAGTCTCCACAGGTTACCGGAAAACCAGCACTGGTATGATTGGGATCGGTTGTGTTGGTGTATTCATTCTCATGGCAGGCATAGCAGTCGGTGGCCAGGCCCGTATACTGTCCATTCTTATGGCAATCGGTACAGGCCACCTGCTGATGGGCACCGCTCAGGGGGAAATTTGTATTCTCATGATCAAATGTAGCAGGCGTCCAGGCAACATCGCTGTGACATTGCCGGCAGTCATGATCGAACTGACCCTGCACATGACTCGGATCGGTAACAGCCAGGTAATCATCCTCATGACAGGAATAGCAATCGGTGGAAAGTCCCGTATACTGTCCATTCTGATGACAATCGCTACAGGTCACCTGCTGATGGGCACCGCTCAGGGGGAACTTTGTATTTGCATGATCGAAAGTTGCCGGGGACCAGGCGATATCACTATGACACTGACGACAGTCATGATCGAATTGATCCTGCACATGGTTCGGATCAGTAACAGCCTGGTAATCATCCTCATGACAGGAATAGCAATCGGTGGAAAGTCCCGTATACTGTCCATTCTGATGACAATCGCTACAGGCCACCTGCTGATGAGCACCGCTCAGGGGGAAATTTGTATTTGCATGATCAAAACTAGCCGGGGACCAGGCGATATCACTATGACACTGACGACAGTCATGATCGAATTGATCCTGCACATGGTTCGGGTCAGTAACAGCCTGGTAATCGTCTTCATGGCAGGAGAAGCAGTCAATTGGCGTCCCGGCAAATTGTCCGTTAATATGACAGTCACCGCAAACGACCGACAGGTGTGCCCCGCTTAGAGTGAAGCGGGTCTGGCCATGATCGAAAGTTGAGGGAGACCAGACCGTTTCGCTGTGACATTCCAGGCAATCATGAGAAAACTGAGCCGCTAAATGATTTGGATCCTGAACACTGCTATAATCATTTACATGACAACCGTAACATTCTCTGGGCAGGCCGTTTATCTGATTGTTCACATGACAACTGATACACTGGATGGTCAAATGGGCACCACGAAGTTCAAATCCGGACAATTCCAGATGGTCAAACTCCGCATCCCCCCAATGATTCTCATTATGGCATGTTTCACAGGTTGTCGGAAAACCGAATTTTGCATGATCGGGGTCATGGGATGATAAATAATCTTGCTGATGACAATCATAACAATCGTGTGGAATGCCGGCATAACCGGATTGGTGACAATCCATACAATCCACTCTTAGATGTGCGCCTCTTAAGATATAGGATGGGGGATGCTGGTAATCGCTTATATACCAGGAGGTTGCTGCCATCGAATGGCAGGCCTCACAGTCGGTAGAAAACTGTGCCTGGACATGATTTGGATTCTCAGCAGATAGATAGACCTGCTGGTGGCACACCTCACATTCCAGCGGCGTATTCTTATAGGCATAGGGGTCACTGGATGGGTGGCAGGATTCACAATCCACAACCGCATGGACACCCACCAACGGAAACCTCGTCTCATTATGCGTCTCAAAGATTTCCTGTACATTGTTCCAGGAAGCCGGTGTGTGACAATTCTGACATTGGAAACCCAGCTCCGACTTATGCACATCTTCATGACAATCAACACAGGTGACGCCAACATAGGCGAAGTTCAGACTTGAATGACAACCGCGGCAGGTGGCCTGGCTGTGCTGGCCAAGCAGAGCGAAACCGGTTTTTTCATGATCAAAATACATGGAGTCCGGATTCACCGCCCAGCTGTCGGTTTTATGGCAGACTGAACACTCCATATCCAGGTTGCCATGCGGATATTTGTCGGATTCCTGTACCGACTGAATAAAGCTCAAAAAAGAGGTTGAGATTATACTTATTACCAGCAAAACTTTCATAATTTTTTCCCTTGCAGATCCACAGGCAGGCTGCCATGACAGGCACTACAGGCTGTGTCGAGAGGTTTGTAAATTATACTGCCATCTGAACCATTGGTTTTTTGCTTATGGCACATGATGCAGCTGACTTTAAGATGAGCACCCTCGAGCTTGAAGCGGGAATCACGATTATGATTAAATCCGGAGGCCGACCAGTCTGCAGGCATATGACACCGTTCACAATGTGTTACACCTGCCGCTCGTGAAGAAGCCTGACGATCAGCAAATTGTCCGGAATGAATATCTTTGTGACAATCCTGACACAATTTATTTTTTATTTTAAAGTTTACCTTATCAACTATCCTGGTATCGTCGGTTCCCTTATGACAGGCACCGCATTTTGCCGTCTGATGCTTACCCTCGAGCCTGAATCCCGTCGACCCATGGTCAAAGTCAATCTGTTCCCAACTTTGCATCGAATGGCAATACATACATTTATCCGCCTGGTTCTGCTTCTTTTCCTGCCGGACATACTGCAGAGCGGTGCCTTGATGGGGGTCGTGATGACAAAACACGCAGCTTTTATCAGGAAAGTCATACCGCTCGGTATGATTAAATGTTTTCTGGTGGCACATCATGCAAGGCACAGCCAGGTGCGCCTCCTGCAGGGGATACCCTGTCTGGTTGTGTTCCTGAACCGTGAAATTTGCCGGTGTAAATCCTTCTACTGTATGACAGTCCTCACAGGCGCCCTTCTGTGGCCGGTTAATAAATTGACCCTGATGATAATCCTGATGGCAATCCCGGCAAAATTTGAATTTCAAGGTTTGAACGGAGCGGCCTTGTTTATGGCATTTGGCACAAGGTACTGAGTTATGTTTACCCAGCAACGGAAAACGGGTTTTTTCATGATCAAAACGCTTACTGGATACCCCCTGCCATCCGCTTGTGCCATGGCAACTGGTGCAGGCGGCTCCCAGCCTGCCCCGGTGGGGATCCTGGTGACAGGGGGTGCAGTTTTTATAATTCAACCCCGTGTACTTTGTGAACTGGGTATCAGATTTCTGTGATTTATCTGCCGTATTTTTATGGCAAGATGCGCAGGGAACGCGCTGGTGTTTTCCGGTCAGAATAAATTTGCTGTTATTATGATCGAAATTGGCCACCGGTTTCCAGCCAATCATCTGATGACATTTCAGGCAGTTTTTATCCAGCTGACCCCGATGTTCGTCCCGGTGGCAATTTAAACAGTCTCCCTGCAGGCCCAGAAAGGTTTTATTCAGATCTTTCCCACGAGACTTCAGGCGTTCATTGTTGGCGATATTTTTACTTTGATGACACTTGCGGCATTCTACCTGGTTATGCTTGCCTTCCAGTTGATATCCGGTCTGCCGGTGATCGAAATTTTTCTGGTCATCTTTCCACCAGACTAACTGATAATCCCTTCCATGGTGATCGGCATGACAGTCTACACAGTTCCGGTACGCCGCCTGGGCATGCAAACCTTTATTTGCGCTGATTTGTTCCTTCAATGATTTATGACAATCCAGGCATTTTTCCGGTAAAATTTTCTTGCCGATTTCATGACACTTGGTACAATTTTCTAGACCTTCCAGATTTTTGTGAGCATTAGCGAGATCGCCCGGTGACAGCTGGGCGGATAAATCCGCCATACCTGCAAAAATTAGAAATGTAATGCAGAGTTTTAACATGAATACCCGATTTTAGATGGTCACCGGTTAAAAAACAGACAGCTGTAAATCAGAGCAGCCAGGTATAGCCCAATAACACGGTAATGGTTACATGAATAATCATTATCAGATACATAATGATTGCAAACGGTTTATGGATCACATGCCAGTAGTGAAACAAATTATTTATATGCTGCCAGAGAGCAATCTGCCGATGCAGGATCGCCTTTTTTTTAATGTTGTTAACTACGATTTTTGCCTTTTTTTTCGATATTCCTGTCAGCCGGATGATTCTTTTCCTGGCTCTTCTCATCCGCAGAGGCAAAAATACATCACTGAGTGCCAGCGACAGGAGAACCCGCAGTGATCCCCTTGCCGCATCTATCTTGCCCATAATCATTGTTTCGATTTTTGCTATGTAAGTCTCATCAATTTTGTAATTGGCAAAAACATCCCTTGTTATCTTTTGATGGTACTCTTCCGCTTCCTTTAAATCCAATTCAGTACCTGAAATAGTTCTGGGAATTTTGATATATAGATAGCGTCCCAATACACCACTCAGGGCTACGGCAACCATTGACCAAAAACTGATGGCCACGATCCCGTTCAGTTTGAAAGCGGAGTGCAAAACGATAAAGAGCGGGCCGGTAATGCCAAGGAAAATGTGAAAATTCAGCCACATCCGGATGGAACCCATATTCCTGAAAATTGAATATCTTTTACGTAGTGAATAGAGCAGCATGATAATCATCATCGCTGTTCCGAGAATTCCCAGACCATGCCCCCTGATACCTCCCGGCTTTATTAACTGATGCCCCTCATGATGGGGCCGTTCGAGGGCAGAGGTCAGATAATAATCACGCCCATCCCAAAGATAGTATATCAATACAGCAAAGGTGGTGATATACAGCAGAATTAAAATCCAGTCAGAAAATTTTCTCTTTTTATCGGACATAGTTGATCTGATTGACCTGATTATTTTACTTCAGAGAACAGGTAATCTAACTAACTATCGTATAAACAGATAATTAGAAAGACGGAATTGTTTTCCTTTACTTTTAGAATACAGGAGATAAATAGCGAATAACATCAATATATGATAGTATTTAACCCCGCTTTCCCCCGTAGGTGTGATGTTTTATACTATGATCGTCATTCTGATTTCAAATTATAGTATATAAATATAATCTTTTCACCTATTCGTTAAAATGTTTTGAATTATACAAATTTTCTTTATTACATATATGTGACGAATGTCGCTTTAACAAAAATTTTCTGAATTTTAATCAATTATATACTATTTTACACTAACCTGAATAATTCATATCTCGCGGAGACGCAGAGACCTGCCCCCGCCTGAGGCGGGCGGCGCAAGAGTTTATTTTTATATGAATTAACTAATTTTTTAGAATTTGAATTTAAATATATTCTAATTTCTTAAAAATTCTAAAAAAGTCTTTCTCTGCGCCTTTGCGCCTCTGCGTGTCCCGCAAGTGCGGGATATGAATAGATAAGGCTAAATAAATGATTGTGATTTTATTTCAATAGCTCAAGGGGGGCCGGGACTACTCAGGCCATGATTTTATAATATGATGTAAATATCTGGTTTAGAGATATGAATATGCCATGATGGATGGAGAAATTGGTGTTAAAACAAACCTTGAACAAAAAAAAACCGGAAATATCGAAATTTCCGGTTTTAATGATACTATCCTGGAGGTAGGATGTATAAAAATATGGATCTATCTGGTAAATGTCCTTGTTATAAGGACCAGTGCAGGCTTCAGTCTTTTTGAAAATGCACCTGATAACCTTTTGATAACATCAGCGATATCCGCAATAATGATATAGGCAAAAGGGACTACGAAGGCCAGAACAACCAGTGCAATAATAACTTCCTTTATCATTTCAGTCTCCTAAACTTTATTCTTCCTACGTCCCCAAAACCAGAAATGTTTCATTTTTATTTCAATTTTTTTCAGGTGAAATAATGACTTAATTTTACTTCTGAGTGATTGAAGGAGCAGTCTCCCCCTTGAAAAAGGGGAAGTAAAGAAAATTTATATTTCATCGTTTATAGGTAACTATTCACAATTATTCTCTGAATTTGCTAAATTTTGCATCGTACATAACCAGTATAAAGGGGAAAGGATTATAAAATGGGAAGTGTAAAAGACCTGCAGATTATTGAGGGGGCCGCGGAGCAACAATCAGGCATCGGCCGTTTTCAATTCTCTGACCGGTACTCTGTCTTTGATTGGGGAGAAATGCCGGATCTGATTACCAATAAAGGAAAAGCACTTTGCATCATCGGTGCATATTTTTTTGAAAAACTAAAAGATCTCGGCATTTTAACCCATTACCGGGGTCTGGTGGAAGATGGTAAAGTAAAGATTCTGTCTGAATTGTCAGCACCTGTTGACACAATGGAGGTTTACCTGTTGAGGGTCCTAAAACCCGCGTCATCTGCAAAAGGGTATGATTATTCAAATTATACACACACTTTGTCAAATATCCTGATTCCCCTGGAAATTATCTATCGCAATGCCCTGCCGGCTGGTTCCAGTGTATTCCGGCGATTGGAAAATGGCAGTTTAACATTAGAGCAGTTGGGGCTGACAAAAATGCCCAGCGCCAATGATGTCCTGCAGGAGCCAATTCTTGATGTTTCAACCAAACTGGAAGTTACCGATCGCTATATGAGTTGGGAAGAAGCGCAGTCAATCAGTGCCCTATCAGATCAGGAATTAGAAACCTTGAAACGCACAACAGCTGAACTGAATCAAATGATAAGTGCGCATGTAGCCAGTGCCGGGCTGATTAATGAAGATGGGAAAGTAGAGTATGGGTTTGACAAAAAGCGGCAACTGATGCTGGTGGACATTCTTGGCACACCGGATGAATGCCGCTTTACTTATAAAGGGATGCCGGTCAGTAAAGAGGTGGCCAGGATCCATTACCGTAAAACGGACTGGTATCTGGGAATCGAAAAAGCAAAAAAGCAGGATCGTGCCAACTGGAAATCTCTGGTTAAATCGCCCCCACCCCCTCTTCCCAGGCGTCTTTTTGAATTAATTACCCAGCTCTACCAGAGCGCCTGTAACGAAATTACTCAGAGAGAATGGTTTCAATCCCCACCTTTGGCCGGTATTTTAAAAGAAATGCAGGAACAATTAGAGGCATAGGCGGGTAATTATAATAGGGCTGGATTTTCATCGTTTGGAAAATACAGCGTTTAAGGGAAGAGAGAAATGAGAAGGTGCGGCACGTTCCTAACGCGCCGCAATTGGAAAAGAAACAAAGATCACCAGCGATGCCGTTCACGGCATCGGTATGAAAAGTATATGAATTGAATAAAAAGGAGAAAAAATGCATTATAAACAGGTATTAATCCCGGGTATCAGCTGCGGACATTGTGTCAGAACAATCGAATCCGAAGTCAGTGCCCTTGATCACGTCATCTCTGTAAAGGCTGATGAAGAGAGTAAATTAGTAAGTCTTTCCTGGGAAGACCCGCAGAACTGGGAGAATATAAGACAGTTCTTGACAGAAATAAACTACCCGCCTCAGGAATAAGTCACGAGCCGGAAATGCCAGCAACGAAAACTAAACAATCAACATTGTCATGAGCTTAAAAGAAATCAATCTGCCTATCAGCGGCATGACCTGTGCCAACTGTGCCCTGACAGTAGAACGGAATGTCAGGAAACTGGAAGGGGTCAAGGATATACAGGTAAACTACGCCTCAGAAACAGCCCGTATTGAATTCGAAGATACCCGCACTGATCTTGATAGTATTCAGGGTACCATTTCAAATGCAGGGTACGACGTTAGAACAACCAAATTGACACTCCCGCTCACCGGGATGACCTGCGCTAATTGTGCCGCCACGATTGAACGCGTGTTAAAAAAACGGAACGGCGTATTAAATGCATCTGTGAACTATGCCAGCGAACAGGCGCAGGTTACTTTTATACCGGGCGTGACTGACCAACGCGATCTGATCAGGGCGATTGAAAAGGCAGGTTACGGCGTTGTGGAAACCGCGCTGGAGAGTAAATCGGAAAGCGAAGCGATTGACTTATCCAGACAAACGGAAATCAGGAGACAGGAAATCCTGTTCCGCGCCGGTGTTCTTTTTACCTTGCCGTTATTTCTATTCAGTATGTTCAGAGACTTCCAGTTGCTGGGCAATTGGGCATATGCATGGTGGGCACCTTGGCTGATGTTTCTACTGGCCACCCCGGTTCAATTTTTTGTAGGCGCTGATTATTATGTCCATGGTTACAAATCATTAAAAAACAGATCTGCTAATATGGATGTACTCGTCGCCCTGGGTTCATCTGTGGCCTATTTTTACAGCCTACTTGTATCGATATTTCTGCTTAGCGGCAGCAGCGCGTTAGGAAATCATGTCTATTTTGAAACTTCAGCGATGATTATTACACTTATAAAATTAGGCAAACTGCTGGAAGTACGCGCCAAAGGACGAACCGGTTCAGCCTTGAAAAAGCTCATTGGTTTACAGCCAAAAACGGCACGCCTGGTCGACACCGGTTCGGATCGTGATATTCCCGTAGAAGACATCCGGGTTGATGATCTGCTATTAGTGCGTCCTGGAGAAAAAATCCCGGTTGATGGTCTGGTTGTCAGGGGGCACTCGACCGTTGATGAAAGTATGCTCAGCGGAGAACCAATGCCGGTAGAGAAAGGGAACAGCGACACCGTAACCGGTGCAACCATAAATCTGCAGGGAAGCCTGACCATTCGTGCCACCCGTGTTGGAGATGATACCGTTCTAGCTAATATTATCCGGCTTGTCCAACAGGCCCAGGGCAGCAAGCCACCTATTCAACGTATTGCAGACAGGGTCGCCGCATACTTTGTGCCGATTGTCATCGGTATCGCTTTTTTGACCATGCTGATCTGGTTGGTTAGCGGCAGCGGTGTCACTGCTGCACTTCTAAGACTTACAGCTGTTCTGGTCATCGCCTGTCCCTGTGCCCTTGGGCTGGCAACACCAACGGCCATCATGGTAGGAACCGGCCTCGGGGCGGAACACGGATTGCTCTTTAAAAATGGTGAGACACTGGAACTGGCCCGCCATGTGCATGTGATCGTTTTTGATAAAACCGGAACCATTACCCACGGGAAGCCTGTTGTCACCGATATAGTGGCCGGCGAGAGCAAGGGGGGAAAAATTGCCAATAACGGCCTGCAATCCGATCAACTGCTTCAAATTGCGGCTTCCGTTGAACGTGGCTCTGAACATCCGCTGGCCGAGGCGATTGTGGCGGCTGCGAAAGAAAAAGAGCTCGATCTAAGGGAGGTTTCGGACTTTCATGCCATTACCGGTAAGGGTGTACAGGGTAAATATGAACAGCAAAAAGTAATTCTGGGCACCGAAAATTTTATGCGTGAAAATGAAATCCCCATCGCGAATTTTTTATCAAAGGCAGCATTCTTTGAAAATCAGGCGAAAACCGTAGTTTGGGTATCACTGAATGGCCGGCCGCAGGGTTTGATCGCTATTGCCGATACAATTCGCGAAGAAGCCCCTGACGTGATAAAAAGTCTCAGCCAGGCAGGCTTGCAAGTGGCCATGATCAGCGGAGACAATGAAAAAACTTCGCAAACCATCGGCAGGAAGGCAGGCATTTCACAGATATTTTCAAATGTTCTACCCGCTGACAAGGCGATGCATATTAAACGGATTCAGGAAAAAAACAAAGGCCTGGTGGCCATGGTAGGAGACGGCATAAACGATGCACCCGCTCTGGCCATGGCAGACGTTGGAATTGCTTTTGGCTCCGGTACGGATATCGCCATCGAAGCCTCTGATATCACACTGGTACGCAATCAGCTGACCGGTATACAAAAAGCTTTTGCGCTGAGCCGGGCGACATTAAAAACGATCTATCAAAATTTATTCTGGGCTTTCTTTTACAATATTATTCTGATTCCTGTGGCTGCCGGTGTGTTATATCCTGTCAGTATGGCTCCTGAATTTCTTCGCCATTTACATCCGGTTTTTGCCGCCGGAGCGATGGCGTTCAGCAGTGTCTCTGTTGTTTTAAACAGCCTGCGCTTGAAGTATCTGAAACTTTAGCGGGGCAGATCTGTTTCTGGCTTTTTTCATGTAATTGTCTGAACATCCCGGACATTGCAGTGCCTCACTGGCAATTATTTTTATCTGCGGTGTAATCTTACGGAGATAATCACCAGCCGCAATAGTTCCGGCCGATCCGGTAGCTGACACAAAGGCGGCCAGTTTACTGGAGTTGGTTTTGGAATTCTCATAAATTTCCTGAACGGCCAGACGCTTTATGATTAGACGGATCGTACTGACCACTGATCAGACGGGGCACCCGATATCCATAAGCAGCACCTACTTTATAAGCGACAGTTTTTTCAAGAATTTTAAGGAACTGAAATAAATTGATTTGCTGAGGAATAAATGCTATTCTGAATAGCCTTATATAGTTACCACACAAGTATTAATTTGTTGCAGATAAGCGCA
>Ga0307424_1000628_pt1 | contig 18992 bp, 20 predicted proteins | sample SalMarWE160320MG_FD_202157 | JGI IMG/M metagenome (GOLD analysis project Ga0307424, IMG submission 202157) | Salt marsh sediment microbial communities from the Plum Island Ecosystem LTER, Massachusetts, United States - WE1603-20 | ecosystem: Environmental > Aquatic > Marine > Intertidal zone >... | reverse complement strand
ATATCTTAGATTACCGCTGTGTCGAACTGGATACAGTAGAAGATATGGCCTATGCAAGGAAAGTGGTTAGTCCGGAGATAGATGCTTGATACAGGATGCCTGATGCTGGATGCTTGATAGTAGATTGCTGATTAATTTATTTGGCGTGCTTATTGCTCATCATACGATTTAGAATATTCGACAGGAATTTGTAAAATTTCTTACCTATACAATCGCCTCAGATGATGAGACAATTGATCGTCTTGAGAATCTATTTCAAACACATTCATTAACTGATTGTGACGTCGATAATGATCAATCACAAAAGCTAAAACATATTAGGTAAAAATTTAAATAGATATCTTCTTCGCCCAGGGCCTCACCTTTAATTGACAGTTTGCCGGTATCCCGGTAAAACTGTTCCGTTCCCCAACACATCCACTCAGTGTATTATTCCCTGAATATTTTTAAGAGAGTTTATTATGATTTTGATTTTGCCTATATTATTTCTCACACTCTTCAAAGTGGATAAGGAAGATATATGAAAACCGGGGCTGTTCGCATGTATCCATTTATCGCCAGGCTATGTTGCTACTTCTTCATCATCATTCTCCTGCTTGCTGCGACGGGCAGCGCACAGGAACAGGAGGCGAAAAAGGGAGCGGTTACTCCGATCCCGACCTCTGATATTATAAACTCCGCGGAAACAGCTCTATCGCAAATCCAGACAGCGACAAATTTGCTTCTTCCCGAGGAAAAAATCCAGGCCATTGGCAAGGAGTCAGCCGCTGTTCTGCATGAAATTGATTCCCTTAAAAAAAATACTGACCTGCGCCGGCTTGATAATCTTTCCTTCAGTGCTCTGAATGATCTTCGTCAGAAGTGGCTGTTTTATAAAGAAAAACTGGAAGACTGGCATCATCTGCTTGAAACCCGCTATCAGACGATCGATTCGAAACGGACGGAACTGCTCGATAATAAAAAACAATGGGAAGCTACCTACAAAAACGCTGAAGCTGAGAACGCGCCGGAAAAAATGCTGGAACGTATAAGCGCTATCCAGTCACAGTTCCGTGACATTGAAGCGAAAATGGTAAATAGTCTGGATAAGAACCTTGTCCAGCAAGGCCGGATCGGTCAAAAATTGCTGGAGATAGATAACCTGATTGGTCAGATTGAAGAAAAACAGACGCAAAAAAAAGTACAGATCTTCAGCCTTGATTCTCCACCGTTATGGAATATTTTTGTCCATGACGAAGATGCAGAACCAGTTTCAGAAGTACTCGGCAAAACGTTGGACCGGCATTTCCAGTCACTCTCAGATTTTCACACAGATTTCAATGCAAAAATCGTTGTTCATCTCATTATATTTTTTATCATTCTAGCCTTACTGCTCCTCCTGCGCAATTTCGGCAATAAACTGATCCTGGATAAAGAAGCAGCGGAGATATCCAAAAATATTTTGAACATGCCTTATTCGGTGGCTGTTTTAATTACCCTGCTGTTAACCCGCTTTATGTACCCGCAGGCCCCGGAAATAATCTCCAAGCTGGCTCAGTTTATCAGTCTCATTCCTGTTCTCCGTTTATTTCCTGTTCTGGCGGTAGAAAAAATACGTAAGCGGCTCCTGATCTTTATCGGCCTGTATTTTCTTAATCTGATTTCTGTTATCTTTCCCGAACAAACCGTTCTGCACAGACTCTTCATACTGCTCATTAATATACTTTCATTGCTTTTTTTCCTATCCATTGTCAACAAACAGTCGATTCGTAAAATTGACAAAGACAACCGCCTGGTAAAACTGACGGCCCTGCTGTTTCGTGCCGGCATTCCACTGATGATTCTCGGCCTGATCGCCAATATTTTTGGTAATGCAGGCCTGGCCTTTCTGATAACTGTCGGAATACTTTCTTCTATCTATCTGCTGGTCGTACTGATTGCCGGTGCACTGGTATTGATAAGCATCTTTAACCTGCTGATCAGTACACGCCTGGCAAATTTTTCAAGTATCATCCGCCTGCATCCCCAAAAAATACGTAAAGTCTTTCAACGTCTGATTTTTATTACTTCTCTGTATTTCTGGTTTTCAGGCAGCTTGAGATATTTTAATCTGGATCAGCTGGTTTTCAGCTGGATCGGGACCATCTTCACGGAGCGTTTGCAGATCGGCAGTGTCGATATTTCCCTGGGTGATGTTATTGCTTTTGTTCTTACGATTTATTTGTCGATCCTCATCTCTCGTTTTATCCGCTTTGTATTTAAGGAAGATCTTTTCACCCGTATGCAAATGCCGCGTGGTGTCCCGGGAGCCATATCGATGCTGGCCAATTATGTAATCATCGGACTGGGTTTTTTGATCGCTGTGACCGCGGCCGGTTTCGATCTCAGCCGGCTGGTGATTATCCTCAGTGCCTTGGGTGTGGGCATTGGTTTCGGCCTTCAAAATATTGTGAACAATTTTTTTTCTGGTCTTATATTGATTTTCGAGCGCCCGATTCAGGTTGGCGATGTGGTTGAGTTGAATACGCTCCTGGGGACTGTTAAAAGGATCGGCATTAGATCCAGTACGATACGAACCTATGACGGTTCTGAAGTAATTGTTCCGAATGCCAATCTGATCTCCAATGAGGTGATAAACTGGACACTTTCCGATAAACTGCGGCGCATACAAATCAATGTGGGTACCACCTATAGCAGTGATCCGGTGAAGGTGCTTGAAGTCCTGCGCACCGTTGTCGAGGATCATCCTGATATTTTGCAATCGCCCGCACCGATGTTCCTTTTTGAAGAATTCGGCGATTCATCATTGAACTTTAATCTTAGATTCTGGACAGCGTCACCCGAGACCTGGCTTCAACTGCGCAGCGAGATATCGGTTAATATTTACCATGCCCTGAAAAAAAACGGCATCGAGATTCCTTTTCCGCAACGCGACCTGCATTTTCGTTCGGCAGATCCTTCGCTTATTGAAAAAATTCGAGGATCAGACAAAAAATAATTCCGGGATGTATAGAAAAATGGAAAAGCCTTTAAAAGTAATCATTCTCTTTGATGCAGAAGACGACCTGCTAAATATCTTAAAACGGTTGGAGGAACTACCCTTTCAAATTGGCTATAAACATGTTGAAACTGAGCAGGATTTCGTCTCCACGCTGGCACAGGGTCCATGGGACCTCGTGATCTGTGATTATATTCTGGCCGGTTTCAGCGCCTTCAAAGCACTCGATATACTTAAGAATAACAAGATGTCCATTCCCTTCGTTATCGTCTCCGAACGGATCGGTGAAGAAAATGCTATACTGGCCATTAAATTAGGAGCTGATGATTATGTACTGAAAGACAATCTTTCACGCCTACCGGCGGTGATCGAGCGTACAGTTCATGAGCATCAGAAAAGGCAAAGCATCCGGGAGCGGGCGGCCAGTCCGGATTCGGACAGTAAGGAAATGAAGCAGATCATTGAGAATGCCGACGAGGCAATTTTTATTGAACAAAATAATACACTTAAATTATTCAACCGCAGGGCAAAGGAAATATTTGCGGTGGACCATTTTCCAGTTGAAAATTTTTCCCTTCAAAACTTCATCTTGCCGGACGGCCCTGCAGAGATGAGCCTCCCCGAACAGAGCGGGTATCGGATCAGAAAATTACGACCAGAGACTGAGGAGCAGAAATGGCTTGAAATAAGAGAATTTACGATAGACTGGAAAGGAACACCGGCAAAATTGATCTTTGCACGTGATATCTCAGCCCAGAAAAATCTTGAAAACCGGCTGCAGGCTGCCCAGCGGTTGGAAGCGATCGGCACGCTTGCCGGAGGTATAGCCCATGATTTTAATAATATTTTATCTCCGATCCTCGGGTATACGGAACTGGCCCTGGAAGATATAAATCCGGACTCGCTGACCTATAAAAATCTGGCCCAGGTATACAAAGCCGCTAACAGGGCCAAAGAACTGGTCCGACAGATCCTTACTTTCAGCCGCCAGAGCGATACGCAGGCCAAACCGCTGAAAATACAGGTAATTGCCAAAGAAACAATGAAATTTTTACGTGCTTCTATCCCTTCTTCAGTTGAATTTAATCTTCAAATCGACAATGAATGCCGGCCCGTCATGGCTGACCCAACCCAGATTCACCAGCTTATCCTGAATCTGTGCTCAAATGCCTACCAGGCCATGCCAAATAAACAGGGCATTCTTGGCATGCGTCTGACCGAAAAAGAAATCAGCCCCTCTGATCCGCTTTTAAACATCGGTATTCCGGCCGACAAGTACGTACAGCTTTCTATCAGCGATAACGGTCAGGGTATGGACCCGGCGACACTCCACCGTATATTTGAACCATTTTATACAACGAAGGAGAAGGGCACAAGCACCGGGATGGGATTGGCGGTTGTACACGGCATCATAAAGGAACACAAGGGTTTTGTTGATGTGCACAGTAAACCGGGTCAGGGTACTATTTTCGATGTCTATCTGCCGCTTATCAGGGAAGCAGGCGTGCAAATGAACCTACCCAGCCTGCAAAGCCTTCCGCCCGCCAGTGGCAGCATTCTGCTCGTCGATGACGAAAAAGATATCGTTTTTCTTATCCGTCAGATGCTGGAAGGTCTCGGTTACCAGGTAACGGCAAGAACGAGCAGCCTGGAAGCACTTCAGGCCTTTGAAAACCAGCCCGACAAATATGACCTGGTGATCACCGACCAGAGTATGCCCAATATGACCGGCGAAGAACTGGCCCTCCGTCTGACGTCCATCCGTCCGCAGCTGCCGGTACTTCTCTGTACCGGATTCAGTGATTTCCATGACCAGGATCAGCTTCACTCAACAGGGATTGTCGGAACGATTCTAAAACCAGTACTCAAAAACGATCTGGCAAACTCCGTAAGTAAAATTCTTGAAAAAAATAAATGACGAAGGATACAGATGGATATTTGCGTGATCAGTGAACGGCCGATCAGCCGCTCGGAAGTCTTCCTCAATGCTAGAGTGGCAGGCGGATAGGATACTCAGTCTATCCGCCTTGCACGTACACCAAAATCAACATTGTCTTTTAACCAGGCGAAAAAATAGTCCTGATCATCTATTTCTTTTTCTGGCATGAGGATATGGGGATCCTTCCATGAGCGGAGCACTTCTGCATCCTGTGTCCATATCTTAACACGTCTCCGGCTTACCTTCGTCTGCCAGTCTCTTCCTGTTACGGCACTGGTATAAAGCAGCCGGATCGTGACATTTCGGGCAAGTTTTTCAAGCGGGGCCACATGGATACTACGGAAATCTGTCGTGCCTTCCTTTTTTACATCCGGTATCCCGTCTGTGACCATCACCACTGATATGGGCCGGAGGACCAGATTTTTGTTTTTAACAGTCTGGGCTACCTGTTCAAAGAAGGCATTATAATCAGTAAATGGATTAGAGACCTGCCTGGGAAAAATTTCCGCCAGTTTTTGCCTGATTTCTGCTACCGATTTTTTTTCAAAACTCTGAATCGGATAGAAAGTCTTCGGCTCATTTGCTTTGGCTCCCCCGATGGAACTCACATACAGCACGTTCGGGATCTCCAACCCGCCCAGCCCGTTTAAATGGCTGTAAATATAGTAGGAAAGAAAATCCAGCGAATCATTAAAGTACCTGGTACTTTTATAAGAACCACTGATATCCACACCGATAAACATGCTGAGCCGCGGCTTGGAGTTTTCCACATGCAGACCACAACCCTGCGAATATACCAGGAATAGAACAATTATCAGGGACGAGGTAATACGTCTTAAATATTTCATTTAAATATTCTCCTTTACCGCATAAACGGGATTTACCTGTTTTCTTCTGTCGTTGAATATTTTATCTAAAAGATGTTTGGAATCTGTCACTTCTGCAAAGTTGCGCAGCGGGATCTCAAACAGATGATCTCCGCTGATAAGCAGGATGCAGAAATTGATGGCGGCCGCGACAACCTGGAGCGGCGGAAGCATCAGTGCCTCCAAAAGTTCCTGACCCTTGGCCTGGATCCAGGCGTTGTTTTCCTTGAGTGATTCGATATAACCATTGGAAAGTACGGTCTTCGCCCTGGCTGGTTCACCCACAGGCAGATCCGATCTGACCTGCTTTCCCTGGATGATTTTCATCAGTGTAGGCGTGCCATGGGCGGCGAAGAGGAACCAGGAAAGACTGCGGATCCCAAACCAGGCGAAACATGATATGGCCAGCGTCCAGAAGATACCCAGTTCAAAATTTTCCGAATATTGAGCAAACCACGGTACAAGGGCATCGACAAATTCACGGTATAGAAAAACCACCTCAACAAAAAGCACGATCACCTCTATCACTCCAATACCAATAATGGCTCCAATATCCTTCTTTTTTGTGGCTTCTACAAAGGTGGACAAAACGGAATAACTGCCCAGCACGATAAATAGTAGAAAAATAAACAGGGGGATACGGATCATATTCTCGGCGAATTGCTCACCGGTAATATTAGAAAAGGTATCGATAACCAGGGGCGTGGTCACATAGGTGAAGATGACCGCTTCTATCAGGCACCAGAACAAAGTCAGGACAAGTGCAATCCAGGGAATATTGGAACGCCCAACGGCGCCGAAGACCCTGCCAAGCAATCGAAACGGCAAAAATATTATCTCCTGTATCAGCTGCCAGATGCCCAGGATGGTAATGCGGAGCAGTCCCGACAGGGCAACAAAAAAGCGGAAAACAAAATTTACCAGACCGCCCCAGAAAGCGACTATAGCCTTGCCCAGATCCCACCAGGTGATGATCAGTGTGGTAATAAACTGCCGCCGGCTCTGTCTGAAAATGACGGTAAGCAGTGAACCAACCGTTAACCAGCAGCCCAGTATGGATGCCAACACAGGCAGCAGCAGAAAAATACGTTTTGTCAGCATCAGCCAGAACGGATCATGCATACCCCAGGCAAATGCTATAAATGCTGTCTGAAAATACATGGGGAAAAGCAGTACAGACAGTAATATGTTTACCAGTCCATTTGTTGTTTCAACCATTTTTATCTCCTAACTGTTAAAATACTTCTCGATTCTTTTTCCAAACCTTTGGCCAAATATATCCGACCAATTAACTATCATCGCACCTTGCAAATGCCGTGCCATATTAGGTATATATGTTATATATATTTGTTTTTATATAACTTATGATATAGTAGAAAATTCCTGGCCTGTGTTTGCAGCCAGCCGGTTTATGCAAGGATTTTACACAATTACAGGTTGGAGAGGGGAAATGATCCGGGAGAGGGTATTACTTCATATACAATGGAAACAAATTGATCATTAAAGTCATTATTATATTTGGTTAGAATCAATCAACAGATCACCGTTGGCCATTATCGTCTGGCCGTCCACTTTTACTGTAGGTTTAAGTATTACACCGTCCAGATGGATTCCGACATCGCAGGTTCCACCCATACTGAGATTGTTTCCGAGCGCGATGTGCACCGTCCCCATTACTTTCTCATCTTCAAGTATCTCACCGGTTATAATCGCCTCATCATTGGTGCCAATGCCCAATTCCGCTGTATTTAAAGCTTTTTTTCCAAACGGTGTTAACAAAGCATTTAATTTTGCCGCCTCCTGACCGCCGTCAATTTTTACGGCAAACCCTTTTTCAACAGTGATGATAAGCGGCTGATCGGTAATTTTTCCCACGCCGGCAAAGGAACCATCAACGATAAAGATTCCCTCGGTTTTGCCTTCAGCGGGCATTAAGTAGGATTCGCCGCTCGGTAAATTGCCGAAGCTGCCCTTTTCAGTGATCAATCCCGTTGAGGAAATAGCCTGAATGCCCTCTACCGGTATCAAGATATCTGTACCAAGAGCAGTTGTGATATGCACTTTATTTGCATCATCCAGGATCTTGGTAAGGCGCCGCGTCCGTTCAGCAATTTTGTGATAATCAGCCTTCAGCGTACGAATCATGACTTGCGGTGAAATGCCTGGCATGGTGGCTACGCGAGCGCCGGCTTTACAGGCCTGGCGCCGGGCATTTGTGTGGGTAAGTGATTTTCCGGTCGGACAGATTACCACATCGAATCCCTGCATCATACCGCTTATTGCCTCAGGCGGCTCCTGACCGTTTATTTGCCGCTCTTTCATCAGCAACAGCACGCTTTCCCGGGCATATTGCTTCCCTGCGTCGAAGAGTGCCATCCCGACTTCCATCGTCCGGTCATCGGTAAGGACCAGCAACGTTTCGTCTTTGCGAAGCGCCATGCAATCCAACAAAGCGGTTTTCGCTGCCTTGTTCAGATCTGACATGGATCTCCTCCGGATTTCATAATAAACTCTTTGGTGAACATTATCTCATTCAATTGGTAATTAACGATCACAAACCTGCAGAGATGTTTCCTACAAAAATCATATTTCACGCCGGAATTCCAAAAATTGAAAAAATTTCCTAAAACCAGAAATCAGACATTTACCATTTATGTTCTGGTTTCGCATTTCAGCAGAGATATCTGGAAGGCAAGAAAATATATACTTTCCGGAAAAGGAGTTGCCGGAAAAGTATGTCAAAATTTGACGATAAAATATTGATTCGTTTATTTGAATTGCTCGAGCGCTTCCTCAACGGACTCATGAATCTTAAATACGCTGACTAACTGGGTAATGACGAAAACGTTTCTTGTTTTCTCACCCATACGAGCCAGTGCAATGTCTCCATCGGCATTCCGAACCGTGGTCAGACAACGCATCAGCGCACCAATCCCCAGACTATTCATCCAGGTAATACCATTCAGGTCAATGATGATCTTTTTGACATTTTGTCCAAGCAGACTTTTAATTTCTGCATGCAGATCGTCGGTCTCCGGATAACCCATCAATTTTCCATTAAGCGAAAGTATACCAATACCATCGACGATCCTGTCTTTGATTCTCATCGCGTGTCCCTCCGCATTTAGTCGACAATTTTATTATAAAATTTCCTGTTCAACGATGATCCGGAAACGTGCGCCGTAAATTTTTGCCTGTGACGACCTGATAGTCCTTGATCTTCAGATCGTCACTCGTCCTTACTTTATTTTCAGTATTATCATCCAGTGCCATTTTCCATTGATAAAATTGTGAGAATGTAGGTCTTAATTTGTTTACCAATTCATCAAATTTACCACTTTTTTCATAATTTTGCGCGTCTTCTTTTGTATTCCAGATCGTCACCGAGATGACCTCATTATCCTGCCTCATACTTTCAATGAGATAAGCATAACAGCAGCCTTCAGTGTAACGCAGTGCGGGAATAATAGAATCCTGATAAATATCGCGGAATTCACCAATTTTATTTTTTTGCAGAATATGCGAGACAATCCGAACATACATTTTTGAATGTTGTTTAAAGAGTCCCTGTTTGGTGCGTTCATGAACCGAAACAGTAAATTGCTCCAGATCAGATTCTTCTTCATCCGGAAGGTATTCCAATTCCAGATTTTCTGAAAGTTGTACTTTCCATTCAGATGATTCTTCCAGAAACGGTTTTGCCTGATCGAGTAACCTTTGGTAAAGTCCGCTTTTTTGGTAGGCATCCGCATTGTTTTTTGAATCCCAGAGCGTCAGAGAAATCCATTCTTTCGATTCATTATTGCTTTGCAACAGACTGGCAAAAAGACAACCTTCAATTTTTTGTAATTCATTTATCACAATCGCGTCATAAAACGAGCGGAGTATATCTGTTTTGTCTGATTTTACCTGAATTTTTAGCAGCCGCATATACATAATTATACCCTCTGATCATTTTTTTACTTTTTCGGACAACAGGTTTTTTTCTAATCCGGCTGTATTTCTTAATTCAGGATATTATATCAGACGAAACTGGTCAGGGCTTCATCGGTTTGATCAAAAATTTTAATCAGTCCGATCAATTTCGTTATAGAGAAAATGGTTTTAATATTTTCATCCAGACCGGCAAGTCTCAGATCTCCTCCTGCTTCGCGTACCATGGTTAACGCTCTTAAAATACTGCCAATACCCAAACTGGAAATCCTTGTTAAATTTTTCATATTCAGAACGATCTTATTCATTTCACGATCCAGAATTGATTTGATATGCGTATGGAGAGTATCTGTATCTCCTGCCGCTATCAGTTTTCCCTTCAATGTCAAAATCATTACACCGTCAATTTCTTTTTCAATACAGACCAATGGCTATTTCCTCCGCTTCTGCGGGAGTTCTTTCGATAGTAGGCTGAGGGAATTTGAATCAGCCTATATAACCGAAATTTCACCGCAGATAATTCATGATTATAAAAATTTTTAGGAATTCTCAGGAAATCCTTTTAATCACAACCAGCGTCATATCATCCGACTGTGGTGCCTTTCCGGTATGTGCCTGTACCTCAGCCATCAATTTTTCGGTGAGGTCTTTTGCGGGCAGGTCGAGGTTTTTGCAGACCAGATCCAGGATACGTCCCTCTTCAAATTCCTCTTCCAATGAATTCATCGCTTCACTGATCCCATCGGAGAATGCAAGCAGCACATCTCCCTGATGAACGGGAACCACCTCTTCCGTATAGTCGAAATCCTCCAACCAGCCAAGCGGTATACCAACCGCCTGCAGTCTTCTCACCGTTCCATCGCGGGAAACCAGAAAAGGATTGTTATGTCCCGCATTGGCGAATGACAGCTGATGATTTTTTCTATCAAGCACACCATAAAACATGGTTGCGTATTTTTCCTGATCGGTACTATGATATAACAGCATATTCGATCGTTTCAGACAATCGAGCGCACTCTTACAGCCCATGGTTGTCCCGCGCAGGGTAGCCTGTAAATTGGCCATAAGTAAGGCGGCCGGCATACCCTTGCCGGAAACATCACCGAGACAAAAAATAAGTCGGTTCTCATCTTTAAAAATAAAATCATAATAGTCGCCGCCTACTTCTTTAGCGGGAACGCTGATCCCAAAACTTTCATATCCTTGCATGGCGGGTATCTGTTTAGGCAGCAAATTCATCTGGATATTACGCGCCAGATTCATCTCCTGCTGCATTTTCTGATATTCCTGCTCTTCCTGATAAAGTCTGGCACTTTCGATAACCTGTGCGGACTGGGCGCCGATGATGGTTAACAGCCGCCGGTCATGGTCGCGGAAGCCCTCTTCACTGCGTTTATTAAATACGGTCAGCACACCGATCATTTTTCCTTTCTGCTGGAGCGGTACCGCCAGGAGAGAACGAATATAGGTATCCTCGTTCTTCAAGAGCTGGAAGCGCTCATCTTTGGCCAGATCGTGCACAACAAGCGGTTGCTGATTTTTAATCATCCAACCTGTCAGCTGGGTATCCAGACGATAGGGTAAGTGTTCTGCTTTTGAACTGACCTGCCTGGCCATCGTTTTGAGCGGGGTGACCTCGTCTCTTTCTTCCAGTAACCAGATCGCTCCCTGATCAACTTTCAGGTGTTTGACGCATTTCTGTACAATCAGTTCTATTACTCTGCTCAGATCCAGGGTTGAACTAATGGCAGTGGCTATTTCATTTAAGACGGACAGTTCTTCAACAGCGACGCGTAACCGCTGATTTTCAATTTGTAATTGTTTTAGATTCTGTGAATCCTGAGGAGAACTCATCGGACTGCCCCGTTAAATAAGTGAGATACCGTTTTGTATTTTTCTTTCCGACAAAAATGAAGGCAGAAAAATCACCCTGACAGACAGTGAATTGTTCGAACCCAATGAATTTATTGTTATTTGAATGGAAAATCTCTTATACATCCTAATGATCGCGGCAAAATCAGATGAGGTATTTTTGCCCGCTATAATAACTGACCAGCGGCTATCCTGCTGATATGGCCTCTTCAGCGTGGTAAGAACTGCGTACGAGCGGACCGGATTCCACATGGCTAAAACCCATCTCTAATCCTACCTCACGAAGATCAGCAAATTCATCGGGATGATAATAACGATGTAAAGGATAATGAGCCTTGGTTGGCGGCATATACTGACCGATAGTAAGGATTTCGCATCCAACTTCACGTAAATCGGTCATCGTTTCCACAATTTCTTCGAACGTTTCACCAACACCAACCATCATGCCCGATTTAACGATAACATTTTTTAATTCAGCCCATTGCAGGATCTGGAGTGAACGTTCATATGCGGCCTGTACACGCAGAGCCTTTTGCAAGCGGCGAACCGTCTCCACGTTATGGTTTAATATCTCCGGTTTGGCGTTCAACACAATTTCAAGATTTTCACGTACACCTTTCAAGTCAGAGATCAGCGCTTCCACCGAACAGTCAGGCTTCACTTCTCTGATCTTCCGGATGGTTTCGGCAACAATAGTTGCACCGCCGTCCTTCAGATCATCGCGGGCGACCATTGTTAAAACCGCATGCCCTAAATTCATTTGTTTTACCGCTTCAGCCACGCGAACCGGCTCCTGCTCATCAAAATAATGCGGTTTGCCGACTTTGACATTACAGAATCCGCAACTTCGAGTGCATATATCTCCGAGTAACATAAATGTAGCGGTTCCCCGTGACCAGCATTCGCCCAGATTGGGGCATCGCGCACTTTCACAAACAGTATGAAGCTCTTTATTTTTGACTAAATGCCGGACATCATGGTAAGTACGTCCTGAACCTATCTTAACGCGCAACCAATCAGGCCGTGGTAAAGATTCATTCTGTATAATATTTAATGGGTTTGTTTTTGCAGGCATTGACTTCTTCTATTTTATTCATTTCTCCCTGTTCATCCGTCCAGGCAGACCGATAAACAGTAAACTGCGTAATTATAGTCAACTTTATAAAAAGTGATATTATTTCCGTTTCTCTGAAAAGTAGAGCTGCAATTTATCGCGGCCGTGTCAGACCACCATGTCTGCATAAATGCTAACCAATCAGCCAGGCCGGACAGCGTCCAGGTTTTTAAATTATCCATCAGATAAAATGTTAAAATCTGACCAATGCCGAGGCCCAGGTAAAACCGCTTCCGAATGAGGCCAGACAGACCAGAGATCCCTCCTTGATCCTGCCTTCTTCTATGGCTTCACTCATTGCAATCGGGATTGAGGCAGCAGTTGTATTTCCATATTTATGAATATTACTGAACACTTTTTCCTCGGGCAGCCCCAGCTTCATGCGAACCGCTTCGGTGATGCGTAAATTTGCCTGGTGCGGGATTACCAGGTCAACTTCGTTTTTATCCAGCCCTGCGGCCTGAAATGACTCCTGGATGACTTCCGGGAACCTTGTGACGGCATGTTTAAAAACGTAGCGTCCGTTCATGTAAGGATAAATACCCGGTTCATCAATTATCGCATGGGTCATCATAGGTTTGCGCGCACTGCCGGGTAGTTCCTGCCACAATTCTTTTGCATGCCGGCCATCAGCGTGCAGACAGGTAGCAAGAATGCCTTTTTTATCATTCTCCGAGCGGGAAATAACGGCGGCACCCGCACCATCGCCGAAAATAACCGCCACGTCCCTTCCCCGTGTGGTGAAATCAAGTCCGCGTGACTGCACTTCAGAACCAACCAGCAGAATATTTTTGTACATTCCCGATTTAATAAACTGATCGGCGGTGGAAAGACCATAAACAAATCCACTGCATTGATTGCGGATATCGAGCGCGCCAATCCCCGGTACTCCTAACTTTTCCTGAAGAAAACATCCTGTGCCCGGAAAAAAATAATCAGTGCTTATAGTTGCAAAGATGATAAAGTCAATATCCTGAATTTCTAAACCGGCATTTTCAATGGCTTTCAGCGAGGCCTGGCAGGCCAGATCCACATTATTCTTCCCATCCTCAATCCAGCGTCTCTCGACAATGCCCGTCCGTTCGCGGATCCATTCATCAGAAGTATCCATCATTTTTTCAAGATCAAAATTATTTACAATCCTTTCCGGTACATAGTGTCCGACACCTGCGATCATCGCCCGATACATTCCTTTTCTCCCCTCCTGATTAGTCAGCGGTTATTCAATAACAAAATATACGATTTGACATGCAGATTTCAAATATTTATTAAGCTGACTGACAGGATATACTGGATACTCGATACTCGATGCTCGATACTCGATGCTCGATGCTCGATGCTCGATGCTCGATATTATTTTTAAAGGTATGACTTTATATCTTGCTTACTTGAATGAGAAGGCTTGTAGCGAAGATATTTTATCAAGAATCAAGTATCAAGAATAAATCCTATCCCGGTTATGAAAAAGATAAGCGAAAGAGAAAACTACAATACCTAAAATATCGGCTATCCAGTCACTCACCGACCCGAAACGTCCTGGTACAAAAAGCTGGTGAATTTCATCAGTCCCCCCAAAGATGATACAGGTTAAGATACCGATCCAGGCAAAATAATTCTGTATAACCGGATTATTTGCATGTTTGAGGCCCCGCAGCGTTAGAAGAGCAAGAAGCCCGAAAACAATGAAGTGTACAATCTTGTCAAACCAGTCAATTCCGATATCAGGCAGACTGATTTGACCTGAAGAAGATTGAAGAAAAATTACCAGCATAAAAAACTGCCAGGGAAACTGATAAGTGAAATATTTTTTTAATTTTGTTGACATCGTTTTTTGTGACCTTGTTTTTTTTATAAATCTGTCGATAATAGAACCATATGAAAATTTTTATTGAATCTTGTAAGTTAATAAAATTTAAAAAAATTCAAAATTGATATTTTTTTGAAATAATTTTAGCATTTATCTATATTCTATACTTAACAAAGATAAATGATAACGGGCGATGAATGAAATCAAAATGAAAAAATTTGAACTTGAATTTTTCAGTGACACAAAATACCTGGAGATGGTAGAAAAACTAAGCAGCAGAGTTGCTCGTTATGCCTTGCTCAGCGAAAGTGAGAACGATGATCTGGGGATCGTGACGACAGAATTAGTTAACAATGCGATTCATCACGGAAATAAAAACGATCCTAAAAAGAGAGTGCAGATAATTTTTACCGTAGATAAGAATAAGATTGAGTTGCGTATAAGGGATGAAGGTAAGGGATTTAATCCGGAAAAATTAAAGGACCCCCTCGCCCCTGAAAATCTTTTCAGCGAGAGTGGCAGAGGGATTTTCCTCATCCGCAATCTGATGGATAGTATAGATTTTAATTTTAGTGATTCCGGTACAGAAACCGTTGTTGTCAAAAACCTGCGCTAATCCCGCTTTTGTTATCCCCCCGGATCCGAACAATTCGAACGCTTCAATCGAACCAACTTAAAATGATTTACCATGATTAACGATTACAAAAATAAGACAGTGGTGGTGGCCATGAGCGGCGGTGTGGACAGTTCTGTGGCAGCCCGACTCCTTCACGACCAGGGCTATGATGTGATCGGGATTACGATGAAATTATGGGACTATGAAACCGTGGGAGGCAATATCAATCATGAAAGCGGATGCTGTTCGTTGTCCTCTTTCAATGATGCCCGGCAAGTTTGTGTATCGATGGGCATCCCTCATTATATTCTCAACTTCAGCCGGGAATTTCATGAGCATGTGGTCGAAGATTTTATCGATGAATATCTGTCCGGCAGGACACCCAATCCTTGTGTCCGTTGCAATACCAAGATTAAATGGCAAACTCTTCTGGAAAAGGCGGATGAGCTGAACGCTGATTATATTGCCACTGGCCATTATGCGCGCGTACAATTAAATCCTGAAAACGGACGGACGGAATTACTCCGCGCCGTCGATAAAAACAAAGACCAGTCCTATGCCCTCTGGGGTATCCGTCAAAGCAGTCTGGCGAAAACCATCTTTCCGCTGGGTGAGTTGACAAAACCGCAGGTGCGGGACCTGGCCCGGCAGTACCGGTTGGTTACTGCGGAGAAAAAAGAAAGCCAGGAAATCTGTTTTATACCAGATAACAATTATCACCGCCTGCTTAAATCACAAGACAGGACACAGGCGCGAAATGTGAGCCAGGGAGAACTGGTCAATCTCGATGGAGAGGTGGTCGGTCTGCACCAGGGTTATCCTTTTTATACTATTGGCCAGAGAAAGGGTTTAGGTGGCGGTTTCCGCGAGCCAACCTATGTTGTAGACGTTGATGCCGGCAGGAACAGAGTGGTAGTCGGCCCCAAAAAGGCCCTCGACTGCCTGTCATTTTATGTTTCGGATATTAATCTGATCTCTATGAAGAGCATCGAGTCCCCTTTACACGCGGAGATCAAGATTCGCTACAATGACACCTGCCATCCGGGCACGCTGCATCCCTGTGAAGAAGGCCTGATAAAGGTTATTTTCAATCAACCGCAACGGGCAGTTACACCCGGGCAATCCGCTGTCTTCTTTTCAAATGACAGGGTGATCGGCGGCGGTATCATCAAACAGCGGGTATAAATAACAGGTTGTTTTTTCCTGCTAAACTGAAACAAAAAATTATATACTCAGTTTAACAAAATATAGTTGACAAAGTGTTATTACCTTGATATTTTCTGCATGTATTCAAGATGAAGGAATGAACGATGAGAAAGATTCGATACATAACGTTCTTACTGGTTATTTTTCCTGTCATCGGTTTCGCTCAGTTAAAAACAAATGTCACGAAACCGAATATTTCAGAGACACTGGAAACCCAACAGAAAGACAGTTTTACCGGTTTCCTCGATCCGGCGCGTTTTCATATGAGCCATAGTCTGTCCATGTCTTATATGTCATTCGGTGGAGCCGGAGCGGTTATCAACACCTATGTCAATACCCTGAATTATCAGTTTTCGGATGAACTCTTCCTGACCACCAATCTGGGTATTATGAATATGCCCTACAGCTCACTGCCGGGAAGCGATCAGATGAACCAGTATGATTTTTTCGGTGGTGCAGAATTAAAATATCTGCCTTCGAAAAATACAGCAATCTATCTGCGTGTGGAAAAGACACCGGGTTATTTGTATAATGGATATCCCTATAATAACCGCTATGGCAGTCCGTTTGGTTTTAATAACTCAGATTGGTCAGCCCAGCCATAGAGATTTATTTCTCTGACGCTTTTCCCTATTTTTCACCCCCTCTCTCCTGATTACATACACAGGCATCGGGGAGGTTTTTGTATCTTTGTTTTTATACTCTTCTTTCTCCATTCCGGGCGATATTAATTATTTTTGATTAAAAAAGGTATACATATTAAATTAATAGTTTTAGAGCGGATAAAAATAAATCAATAGTCTTAATTAATAATTAATGACCGGTCAGTTGCGCAGAAGAAGAAGACAAGCCACACAGATTATTCGAAAGAAAAGCCTTCAGGACTCGCCTGTTATATCTCCCTACCCGCAGTCCAAAAGCAGCGGCGGATGGCGTAAACTCATTTTGCTTTTTATAACAGTTGTCATCCTAGGCCTCATCAGTTATTATTTATACAGTATCAGTTTTTTTAACCAGGCAAGCAGCCCCGTTCAGCAAAAAGTAAATGAACCACAGGCTGCCGGGCAAGCCGTGGGCACACAGCCGGAAGAACAACCGGCCGTGATCGAACATCGTATTCAGATCGAAATATTAAACGGCTGCGGTAAAAATGGCGTAGCCCGTTTATTTCAGTCATACCTGCGGGATCAGGGCTTTGATGTGGTAAATACAGATAATTATATTGTAAAAGGTAAAGTCAATTGGGATGTGGAACATTCGTTTGTGATCGATCATATAGGGGTTGCGGAAAGGGCTAAGGCTGTCGCACGGTCACTGGGAATTGAGCCGGAAAGAATAGAAACAAGCAACAATCCTCATCCGATCTATGATGTCAGCATCGTTGTCGGAAAAGACTATAAAAGATTAAAGACAAAATAAATAGGGAAACTGCATTATAGCCGGGGTGTCTGCCGATCACAAGACCGGTGATCCGCCCCTGCTCAAAATATATTAATGGAAACAAAAGATCTCGCCTATACGATTGCCAACCTGGCCCTGGAAAAAAAAGCCAAACAAATTATTATCATCAATCTGGACGGCCTTACAAGTGTCGCCGACTATTTTGTGTTAATGAGTGGTGATTCTGATACCCAGATAAAAGCTATTGCCGATCATATCAGTAAAGCGTTGAAAGAGAAAAGTGTCCGTGCTTATCATACGGAGGGTTATAAATCTCTACGCTGGGTACTGCTCGACTATGTAGATGTGGTTGTACATATATTCCGTCCGGAAGCCCGCCAATTTTACGGACTGGAACGCCTGTGGGGGGATGCAAAGATAGATTTTATCATGGACGGAAATAATGTTACCTGAAACCTATATTCAAAAGGAAATTGAACGTTTTCTCCACTCGAAAAACCTGCAGGACATAGAAGTAAGATTTGAAAAACCGAAACAAAAACAATTTGGTGATCTTTCTACAAATATCGCCATGCAGCTGGCCGGTGTTCTCAGAGCAAACCCCAAAAAAATTGCGGATGAAATAAAAAACAACCTGCGCCCCGATCCCAGATACCTGGAGAAAATTGAAATTGCCGGTCCTGGCTTTCTGAATTTCTTCCTGTCAGCCGGATCGCTTTTTAACCAGCTTGAAGAAATTTTACAGGAAAAAGAACAATTTGGACGTTCAGATACCGGTCAGGGGATAAAAACACAGGTTGAATTCATCAGTGCCAATCCTACCGGTCCCCTAACCATAGGACATGGGCGGCAGGCGGTGCTGGGTGATACGATCTCACGGCTGCTGGAAACAATCGGCTATCAGGTGACACGCGAATACTACTTCAATAACGCCGGCAGGCAAATGCGTATCCTCGGTGATTCGGTCCGCCTGCGCTATTTGCAGGTACTTGGTGAAACGGTCCAGTTTCCTGAGGATTATTACCAGGGAGAATATATCATCGATATCGCCCGGCAACTTTACAATGAGGAAGGCGATAAATTGAGAGACCTTGAAGATATTACATTTTTCAAGGACCGGGCTGAAAAAGAGGTTTTCAAAGATATCAAACGTTCCATTGCCAGACTGCATTTTGAAATGGATACCTACTATAATGAAAAATCACTCTATGACGAGGGAAAAATAAATGAAGTCGTCAGCCTCCTGAGAAATGAGGGCCTG
>Ga0307424_1000627_pt1 | contig 18992 bp, 15 predicted proteins | sample SalMarWE160320MG_FD_202157 | JGI IMG/M metagenome (GOLD analysis project Ga0307424, IMG submission 202157) | Salt marsh sediment microbial communities from the Plum Island Ecosystem LTER, Massachusetts, United States - WE1603-20 | ecosystem: Environmental > Aquatic > Marine > Intertidal zone >... | reverse complement strand
AGGGTGACACTTATTCACATGGTGATTCCAGGGTTATTACCTTTAGTCTGACTTAATCCACAGATTTTGCAGACCCGCCCGCCACCTGCCCGCAGTGCTTCGCAACGCGAGGCGGGCGGGTTGTAAGACACGAGCGGGCAGGTTCCACGGATCACTATCAACTGAACGCTTACGGTGGGGCGTACGGGCATGATCTATATCAAACCGGTATCGGTGCGATTACCTGGGAGGAGACAAACATCCAGGTAACCAGTGAAGCATTGACCAGGGCCCCAAGGTAGATCTTGCCCGTGAGTTGATAGAACCAGGTTGAGATTGGTGTCGTCATGATCAAGACGCCGATGATGTGAAAGAGGTTGATCACAAAGGAGACAAACATCCCACCCGGACCGACAAGAGGGATAAACCCTGTGGTAAATAGCGGTACGTACTGGATCATCAGGAAGAGGATCAGGGGTGCAATCAGGGCGAAGGTATTGGTGAAAGACCACGCAATAAAGGTATTGAACCAGGTCCTTTTTCTTGGTCTGCGCAGCTCTCCATGAAGAAAGATTCCCATCAGGACGAAACCGATAAGGATAAAGGGGAAATACTCAAGGCATAAGATAGCCCTGTACAAGGTCAGGTCGCTGGCAAAGGGAAAGATGAATCTGAAGTCTACGATAAAAAAATGCTCCAGCACGTGTTCGCTGAAATAGGCAAAGGCAAAGAGGATCAGGGCTAAAAGAAGTGTCTTGCCGATTACTGCCACGTTCAAGGCAAATCGATCAGGCTTGTAAGAGATCCCGAGGTCTGCCAGGGTAAGACCGCTTTGCCGTGCCCGCTTCCTGAACCAGCGTCTGAAAATTAGAAAACCAATGATATTGATCCAGACGAACCACCAGACAATGCCGTTGACCATCATCATGGGAAAGGCCCTGTCGATGGGGATGAGGTAAATATGGATGGCAAAAAGGATGAGGATCAGGGGGAGGAAGAGCCACATTAAGAGCCCGTTGATCCCGACAAACCTGAAATAGGACTTTCCCGAGCAGGCGTATGTCCCGGAAACAGAGCCCTGGACAGGGCTAAAGAATCTTGTCCTCAGCAGCAGAAGCCCCAGAGGGAGAAGGGATGCAAAACAGGCCAACATGGCCGTTAGCGTCGCCCATTCCTTGATCTGCCAGGTCTGGCTATCCGGGTCGATCCAATACTTCTGCGGGGGGCGAAGAGCCTCTTTCATCCACTCTAAGGCCTCGGCAATGGCGGCATGGTTGTGGGATTCCTGGATATGAATCGTCCTTGGAATAAAAACCTTTCGCGCTGTTCCGTCGCTGAATTCTCCATAGGTCTTGCCGAATTTCGGATCCTTGACAGGAAAGGCTTTTTCCGTTTGAGGCGTAAGCATCCACTCCTCTTCAAAATGCCTGGTCCCGGTCATCCTCTTCCGGAACTCGTCCCATCGGCCCAAAATCATCAACATGTTCTTCGGTTGTGTCCGCGTGGCATCCAGAGTGTAGGCAAAACCGGTTATGACCAGTGCCTTTACCTGTGGATCCTCCAGGGCCACCTTATATGCCATTTCAGCCCCGAGGCTGTGGCCTATCATACCTACCGCCTTTGCATTTACAAAGGGGAGGACCATGAGATGCTTCAGGGAGGTCCGGCCACCATAGGTTTCGTCAAAATTGGGCTCATCCGGGTCATTGGGGATGCCTGAATTCCCGCGACCGATGGCATCGATATTGAGGACAGCGAAACCTCTTTTTGCCAGTTCGATACAGTAGGCATCGCCCGTTTCGCGGTTGTTCTGGTAGCCGTGGATGTATACAACCCCGGGAACACGATCATCAGGTGTCGCCCCTACAGGCTTCAGCAGCTTGGCCCGAACAGGGATCCCGTTGAAATTCTCATACATTACATTGGTGACTTCAACGCGACCGAAATCGGTCTGTATCATGGACGACATAACCACAGAGGCCACCATTATCGTTAGACAGATGACAAAAACAACGACTGCCTTGTTGCCGTGACCGATATCAAAAAGCCTTTTTGTATTCATTCCCCTCTAAGCCCCCTTCACCGGTTTCCGGGTTTTTTCCTGGTGTACTTTACTCCTAATTATGCGACCGATGAATGATTTCCGTGAATCAGCGACATCGGATTTTTTTGCTCGTCAAAGCATGATATATTCCTCGCAAGGCCCTCTCGACGCTGGGATACACCGGAATTCCCTCATCCTGAAACCTCTTCCGCATTTTCCTCGACACAGTCTCTACTTTCACCTCTTCCAAGAGATGTGCCCTGTTTTCAAATACCATAACCACATCCTTTCCAGTTTCTCTCTTTAGGTTGGTGAGCGGTTCGATAAGCCCCCGGAGATAGCTTCCTCCCAGAGGCGGTTTAAGACCGTTCATTGTGTAAAAGGCCGGCACTTCTATCTCAAGGGTCCGTAAAAGTATTATGATTATGAGTACGTCTACGGGTTCCCGGGTGAGAATTTCCTCAGCCAAGGCCTTAATGGTTTCTGCCGGGAGGGCAGGTGAACCGGTGTCCAAAGGGTTGGCCATGCTGTTGCCCGGAGTGGGAAAAAACCTCTTGAGCCTCTTCTGTGTGTCATGGCTGAAGGTGGGGATTTGGAGACCCCATTGCTGTGCCAGATCGGAACTGAAGACGCCGATTGCCCCGCCTCCACCAAGTAAGGCAATCCGTGGGCCCGTATTTTTCAGGTATTTGAGGGCAACGAGTGTGTCCATCATTTCATCGAGGCCCTGTACGGAGGCTGCGCCCGCCTGGGCCAGGGCGCCGTTCCAAACCCTGGTCTCTCCCCCCATGGACCCTGTGTGACCGAGGGCCGCCCTGCTCCCCAAAGAGGTGAGGCCTCCCTTCCAGATGATCACGGGTTTTTTGAGGGTTACTCGTCTGAGGATATCCAAAAATCTCCGGCCATTACGTATCCCTTCAAGATAGGCGGTGATATAACCGGTCTCCGGGTCTTCGGCCAAGTATTCAAGGAGGTCTGCAGCTTCCAGATCACAGCCGTTGCCAAAAGAGATCACCTTGCTCAGACCAAGACCTAAGGGAGGGGCCTCATGTCCGAAATCAGTGGCAACCCCACCGCTCTGGGAGATCATGGCCACCGGACCCGGCTCCCTGGAAAAATCAAAGCCGGGGAGGAGGGTTATCCCTCCACGTGGATTATGAATTCCGAAACAGTTAGGGCCCACCACCCTGATGCCATTTGCCGCGATCCTCAGGATCTCAGACTCGAGGGCTGCCCCTTCCTCCTCGCCTGTCTCAACAAAGCCGGAAGAATGGATCTGCACTCCTGCCACGCCATTATTCAAACAGTCTCTCAAAATCCCCGGCACGGCCCTGGCGGGAACCGAGACCGAGGCTAAATCAATCGGCCCTTCTACCTCCTCAAGGCTCTTATATATCTTCAACCCGGCAATCTCTCCGCCTCTTGGCGAGATCGGATAAAGTCGACCTTTAAAACCGTACCGGATCTGACTTAACAGGATCAGCTGACCAAATGAAATGGGCGTACTAATTCCTCCAAATAAGGCGAATCCTCGAGGATTAAACATCCGGTCCAACTGTTGACGTTCTTCAGGTTTCATATATTTCTAGTAGCCTCTATACTCATTATTTCTGAGGTCTTGAAGCCCTGAATACCGGTTGCCTCAGACCGCCTGAGATCAAGAATGGGAGTGCCTCAAAGTCTAACGAAAGATATTTGAAATTTGATATTTGAAATTTGATGGTTTTGAAAAAGGCGCCTGACCTATCAAATCCCTCGGAAGTTTTTTGTAATGGATACGATCCGGGAATGACACAAACCGACGTTTTTTTGATCTTCAAGAATCGGGCATTCTCTTCCTAATTTCAAATTTCTATTTTCGGCATCCTGAATCAGGCAAAAAACAAACGCCTTTTTAGAAAAAGCGTTAATAGGTGAATGAAGGATGCCAGGAGTATATGGGGGCAGGGCGGGTGTGTCAAATGCAAAGCGTTGATGGAAAAAGTTTATCTTAGATTTTAGATTGTTGTTGTATGTGCTTTCATCTTGACTATATGAATTAATTGGGTTAAAAAAGTTAGTTTAATTTATTGAGAAAGAACTCTTTAAAGTAATATCCTTCAGTGAAACGGGTTTATTATGGTTGCAGGAAAAACAAGCTCAATTATAGAAGAGAGAAAGAATAAGGCGGAAAAACTCCAGGAAGAAGGGGTTAATCTCTACCCCGCAGGTTATCAGGTCGATATCATATCATCAGATGCAATAGATCGTTTTGGCCAGATGGATGAAGATACCCTTGAGCAGGAAACCGACTCCTATGCCATGGCCGGCAGGATTATGGCACGACGGGATTTTGGAAAGGCTTCATTCATTCACATTAAGGACAGGGCGGGTCGCATTCAGGCCTACATTAGAAAAGATAGGGTTCCCTCTGAGAAATTCAGCATGTTCAAGCTGATGGACATTGGCGATTTTATCGGGATCAAGGGCCGGTTTTTTAAGACCAGGACAGGTGAACTAACTCTCTTGGCAGAAGACCTCTCACTCCTGTCAAAGTCTATAAAGTCGTTACCGGAAAAATGGCATGGTTTGACTGATGTGGAGACCAGGTACCGGCAGCGGTACCTTGATCTGATAATGAACGATCCCGTAAGAGAGGTGTTTGTACTTAGAAGCCGCATCATCCAGGAAATAAGAGAATTTTTTGTTGAGAAAGACTTCTTGGAGGTAGAGACCCCGATGATGCAACCGATCCCGGGGGGAGCAACGGCAAGGCCCTTTAAGACCTACCACAATACCCTCGGGATGGACCTCTATCTGAGAGTAGCCCCCGAGCTTTACCTTAAGAGGCTCGTGGTTGGCGGGTTAGAGAGGGTTTTTGAAATCAATCGGAATTTCAGGAACGAAGGTATCTCCATAAAGCATAACCCTGAGTTTACCATGCTGGAATTCTACATGGCCTATGCCACCTATGAAGATCTAATATCCCTGACAGAAGAACTCTTTAACCATCTTCTCCATAAGATGTTTGGCCGGAGCGTAATCCAATATCAGGGCAAGACCATTGATTTCGCCCCGCCCTGGACTAAAATATCCCTTTTTGATGCCTTGAGGGATTTGGGAGGAGTTAAGGATGAAATCTTCCAGGCCAGGGAGAACGCAGCTGCGTTTGCCTCTCAATATGAAATCAGTCTCTCTGCCAAGGAGAGTCATGGACAGATTCTTACAAAACTGTTTGACCATCTTGTGGAGCCCCTGCTGATCAATCCAACCTTTATCACCGGTTATCCAACGGAAGTCTCTCCACTTTCAAGACGCAATGAACAAAATCCCGACATCGTTGACCGTTTTGAACTTTTTGTAGGTGGACGGGAGATAGCGAACGCGTTCAATGAATTAAATGACCCCACAGATCAAAGAGAGAGATTCGAGAATCAGGTAGCGCTAAGGGACGCAGGGGATAAAGAGGCACAGTTTATGGATAAAGACTATGTAACCGCCTTAGAGTACGGGATGCCGCCAACGGCAGGAGAAGGGATAGGGATTGACAGGGTTGTTATGCTCCTGACAGACTCGCCATCTATAAGGGATGTCATACTGTTTCCCCAGATGAGATCGAAAACGCAGATTTAGGAATTTAGGAATTGAGGGATTTAGGAATTGAGGGATTAAAATGAATAAAACACCTTCAATTCCTAAATCCCTAAATTAATGGGTAAAATACCTTCAATTCCTGAATTCCTGAATTCGCAATTCCTAAATTAGGGATAATATGTTCGAACTGTTTCTCGGTATGAAATACCTCAAGGCCAAGCGAAAACAGCGCTTTATATCTGTTATTACTATAATCTCAGTCTTGGGCGTAATGGTGGGTGTGATGGCGCTTATTGTTGTCCTTTCGGTGATGAACGGTTTTAGGGCGGATTTGATGTCCAAAATCTTAGGGGTAAACTCCCATCTCTTAGTCCTGAGTCTTACCGGACCTTTCAAAGATTATCAAAAAGTTGTGGAAAAAGTTGACAAAGTAGAGGGAGTGATTGCCTCAACCCCCTTTATCTACACGCAGGTTATGCTCAACAACTCAGGGCAGGTATCCGGCGCTGTCCTGAGGGGTGTTGATCCTAAAAGCGCGGGCGAGGTGGTAACCTTCAAAAGCATGATCAAGGGTGGTTCCATCTCTTCACTTGGAAAGAAGGTCGACGGGATACCGCCCATTATCATCGGAGGTGAGCTTGCCAAGCAGATAGGGGCACATCCCGGAAACGTGATAACTGTGATTTCTCCAGAGGGAAAACTGACCCCCTTGGGGAGGACCCCTAACACGCGGAGATTCAAGGTTGCCGCCATTTTTGATTCAGGCATGTATGAGTACGATGCTTCCATGATCTATATTTCCATAAGAGAGGCCCAGGACTTCTTAGCCTTAGATGACAAGGTCACAGGCCTCGAGGTCAGGGTGGAAGACGTCTACAAATCAGACAAAGTATCAAAAAAAGTCCAGAAAGTCCTTGGTTATCCATACTGGACCAAAGACTGGAAGGTTATGAACAGGAGCCTCTTCTCTGCGCTCAAGCTTGAAAAATTAACCATGTTTGTCATTTTGACCATGATAGTCCTTGTTGGGGCGCTGAATATTATCAGTACCTTAGTAATGGTGGTTATGGAAAAGACGAGAGATGTTGCAATCCTGAGGGCAATGGGGGCCTCTGCCAGGAGCATCATGACGATTTTTATGTTTCAAGGGCTCCTTGTAGGGATTGTAGGCACATTCGCCGGCCTTGTCTCTGGCCTGGGGCTGTGTCAGTTGCTTGCGAAGTACAAATTCATCAATCTCCCTGCAGATGTTTACTATATATCCACGCTGCCGGTTCAGGTGGAGTTTTCGGATGTGTCATTTGTTGCCGCAGCAGCAGTTGTAATATCGTTTTTTGCTACCCTTTACCCATCTTGGTATGCCTCGAGATTGAATCCGGTGGAGTCTTTCAGGTATGAATAACGAAAGAACCAGGGTGGATTCCGAGGCTCCTATGTTGAGTCTTGAGAATATATTTAAGTCCTTTCTTCATCATGGGGATGTTATTGAAGTCTTGAAGGGCGTTAGTCTTGTGATTAATCCCGGCGACAGCCTTGCAGTTATGGGGGCGTCCGGGGTTGGGAAATCGACGCTGCTCAATATCATGGGGAGCCTCGATCCCCCCTCTAAAGGGCTTGTTAAATTCCGCGAATTTAATATGTATCAAATGGATGAGGGGAGACTTGCCCGACTGAGAAATAGGGAAATAGGTTTTGTATTCCAGTTTCATCACCTCCTGCCCGAGTTGAATGCACTGGAAAACACCATGATGCCCGCATTGATCGCGAGGTGTTCAAAGAAAAAGGCGGTAGAAATGGCAAGAGAGGTTCTTTCTAAGGTGGGGCTTGAGAGACGTATGACTCACCGTGCAGGTGAGCTTTCCGGAGGGGAGCAGCAACGTGTGGCAATAGCAAGAGCCCTAATAATGAGTCCAAAGTTGATATTGGGAGATGAACCCACAGGGAACCTTGACTGGTTAACCGGCCAGGAAATTGCTGATCTCCTGCTTCAACTCAACCGGGACGAAGGAGTTGCAATGGTGATTGCCACCCACAACCAGAAATTGGCGGAAAAGATGTCTGAGAAAATGGAGCTTATAGATGGGCGGATACTGTAAAATAGTACGCAGAGGGCAGAGCGAGGAACGCCATGCGCCATGCGCTATGCGCTATGCGCTACGCGTCATGCGCTTCAGGGCGGGCAGGCTCATATTCCAGGCAATGCTGCTCTTTATTATGTGCGCCTTCTTTGCGCCGGAAATACTTGCGGCTGAAAACAAGGAGACGGTGGCAGTCTTACCCTTTAAGATTAACGCCCGGAAGCAGCTTGATCACCTCCAGTTAGGCCTGCAGAAAATGCTCTCCTCTCGATTGGAACAGAGGGGCTTTCACATGATCAGTCCTGATAGGATTAACAAATACCCCATTGCCTTTGCCCGGGCAATGGAAGAGTCAAAACTCCACTCCTTAGGGAAAAACCTCAAGGCCGATTGGATAGTCATGGGCAGTTTTACTCAGATCGGAAACAAGGCGAGTATAGATCTGAAAGTGATCGATGTATCCCAAAATAGACCGCCCTTTTTTATTTTTTTAGTCTCTGAAGATATTAACGAACTCACGGATATAGTTAAGCGACTCGCTGTTAATGTATATGATCGGGTCATGGGTGTTCCACAGATCGATTCGGTGCATGTGGCGGGGAGTCGACGCATAGAAAAGGCGGCTATTCTCGCTGTGGTAGACACCAAGGCAGGAGATAGACTTGATTACGATAAACTTGATAAAGACCTCCGCAATATTTATAAGATGGGTTTTTTTAAGGAGGTCAAAACGGAGACCGAGGACGGCCCATCGGGAAAGGTTGTTACCTTTCATGTGAACGAGAAGCCTTCTGTTGGCAAAATCGTATTTGAGGGAAATGATGAGATTGATGACGATGACTTGAAAAAGGATTTGGGGATAAACCTTTATTCTATTTTAGATAACAACGAAATCAGACAGAGTATTAATCGGCTCAAGGAGCTATACCGGGAGAAGGGCTGGTACAACGCTGAAATAGAAGAAAAGACCGACCCGCTCCCCAATAACGAGGTGATGCTGAAATACAAAATCGATGAGCATGATAAGGTGTACATCGAAAAGATTCAATTTGTAGGGAATAAACATTATGATACTGATCAGCTCAAGGACATTATGGAAACCAGTGAGTGGTGGTTTCTTTCGTGGATTACCAAGGCCGGAATCTTAGATAGAAAGAAGCTTGAATTTGATGTTCACAAGATAAACGCATTTTATCACAACCATGGTTTTATCAAGGCGAAAGTGGGCGAACCGAAGGTCACCTATGATGATAAGCTCAAAGGCCTTGTCGTTACCATTGATATTGTTGAGGGGCATCAATATGGGGTCGGTAAGGTTGCGGTTGAGGGGACTCTAATAGAGCCTGCGGATAAACTCCTCAAGAAAGTCCGTATCGGTACGGAAAAGGTTTTCAATCGAGAGATCGTGCGGCAGGATATCTTAGCATTGAGAGATGTATATGCTGATCACGGCTACGCCTATGCAGAGGTCAGGCCGATAGTCAAAGAGGACAATGAGAAGCATCTTGCCGCTATTACCTATGATATCTCTAAAGGAGCAAAGGTTCGTTTTGAAAGGATTACTATCTCAGGGAACACGGTGACAAGAGATAAGGTCATTAGACGTGAATTGAAGGTCATAGAAGGGGAATATTTTAGTGGCAGAAATCTGAAACGAAGCAGCGCAAACCTTAACAGGCTTGGTTTTTTTGAGGACGTGCAGTTAGAGACAAAAAAAGGAAGCAGCGACGATCTGATGAGGTTGGATGTCAAAGTAAAAGAGAAGGGGACTCGCACCTTCAGCGTTGGGGCAGGGTACAGTTCTGCCTATTCGGCCTTTGTTACGTTTCAGATAGCGGATGAAAATTTCTTAGGGTACGGACAAAAGCTCCAGGCCGCGGCAAGGATTGGCGGGCGAAACACGGAATTTGATATAAGGTTTTTTGAACCATGGCTCTTTGATACGCGTGTCTCTTTCGGCGCTGATCTCTATACTTGGGATCAGGAGTACACCGACTACTCCAGAGACGCAATGGGGGCCGCTATCAACTTCGGATATCCTCTCGATATCATTGATGACTACACCAGGCTGCTGGCAAGATATGATTTTGACAATTCACGGATTTATGATGTTAATGCGACCGAGGGACCGCTGTACGATATGAAAGGTCGAAACATAACCAGCAGTGCGACGCTTGCAATAAAGCGGGACAGCAGAGATAAACTCTGGAACACCACAAAAGGATCGATTAATGAACTATCATTTCAATATGCGGGATTAGGCGGGAATGAAAAATTCAACAAATACCGCGCCAGAACGGCCTGGTTTTTCCCCTTGTTCTGGGAGACGGTCTTTATGTTGCAGGGGCGAGTAGGCTATATCAAAGACAACGGGAAACTCTCTGTCTTCCAGAAATTCTTCTTAGGTGGCATCAACACGGTGCGGGGTTATGATTATGAGAGCATCTCTCCTAAAGACGATAACGGATACCTGATCGGTGGCACCAAGATGGTGGTTTTTAATGTGGAATACCGTTTCCCGGTGCTCAAGGAACAGGGCGTGGTTGGTCTTGTGTTTTTTGACGCCGGTACGACCCGTGACGATTCGGCGTTCTTAAACCCTAGTGGACTCAGTAAGTCTGCCGGAGCCGGTGTCAGATGGTATTCGCCGATCGGGCCACTCCGCCTGGAGTATGGTTTTAAACTGGATAGGCAGGGGGATGAATCACTCGGCAAATGGGAATTTAGCGTAGGTAGTGCGTTTTAGCCGACGGGGTTCGGGTTAAGCGTTTTTCAACAATTATCAATTGTGAGGGGGTAGAAATGAAAAGGATTATTCTATTGTTTTTCTGTGTCTCATTACTTTTTTGTCTGCAAAACCGGATTGTCTGGGCAGAAGGCGTCAAAATCGGAGTACTCAACATGAAGAAGCTTCAACAGAATTCTGTCAGGTTTCAGCAAATCAGGGAGGGGTTGAAGTTGAAATTCAATACCCTTCAGAAGAAGTTGGATGGGGAGAGAGCACAGATAGCAAAGATCGAAGAAGAGTTGAGGAAACAGAGCATGATGTTGAGCCTTGATGCCAAAGAAGACAAGGAGATGGATTTGGGGAAAAGGACCCGGCATTATAAGTATATGTATGGCGAAGTCACTCAGGAGATGAAAGACGCTGAGTTTGAGGCAACGAGAAAAGTCGGGAAAGAGATAGAAAAAATTGTGGAAAAAATTGCACAAAAGGAGGGATACACCATCATCTTGGAGGCGGGCACAACGGGGCTTGTCTACTATAATAATGCCATAGATATCACGAGCCAGGTTACCGAGGCGTACGACAAGATGAAGTAATAGGAGAAGGCGGGTTTTGGAAATAACACTTGAGAAAATTGCAGAAGTTGTGGGGGGAGAGGTCCTCGGGGAGAAGGGCCTTGTTATTACGGGCATCAACTCGTTGGATGATGCAGGCCCCTCAGAGATCTCTTTTTTTGCTGACCGGCGATACAGGAAAGCCCTCAAGAAAACCAAGGCCGGCGCCATATTGATTTCCCGGGATGACCGTTCTTTTGAAGGTGCCCGGGTGGTGGTCTCCAATCCTGAATTATCATATGCTAAGGTAGCGGCTGTTTTTGCCCCTCCGTTGTCCAGGCATCCGGGGGCAAGTCAGGGGGCTGTCATCCATGAAAACAGCCTGATCGGAAAAGATGTGTCGATTTACCCATTGGTGTATGTCGGTGAAGGTGCGGAGATTGGGGACGAGACAACTATTTTCCCCGGGGTGTTCATAGGCGAAGGAGTAAAGATTGGAAAGAGAAGCTTGATATATCCTAATGTAACCATTCTGCGAGATTGCCTGATCGGAAACGATGTAATCCTCCATTCCGGCACTGTCATAGGGGATGATGGGTTCGGTTTTGTCAGAGATGGCCCCTCTTCAGTAAAGATTCCTCAGACCGGCATAGTTCAGATAGATGATCATGTGGAGATCGGCGCCAATAACTGCATAGACCGTGCTGCATTGGGGAAGACATGGATAAAAAGGGGAACAAAAACCGACAACCTGGTGCAAGTTGCCCATAATGTGGTCATCGGAGAGGATTCAATAATAGTTGCTCAGGCAGGGATCTCAGGGAGCTGTCATATCGGACGTGAGGTTATTATGGGGGGGCAGGTCGGCACCATTGATCATATTGAGATTGGGGACAGGGCCATGATTGCCCCACAAGCCGGTGTCATGAAATCGATCCCTCCTGGGGAGGCTGTTTCAGGGTCTCCGGCCATTTCCCACCGCCTCCAGCTTAAGGTCTCCAGTTTGACAACACGGCTTCCAGAATTCAAAAAACGTCTCAGAGATCTTGAAAAAAAGATGGAGAAATTAGAGAAGCAATTAAATAAGGATGAGGTTTAATTATGGATCTTCCCTTGAAATATGAAGATATCATAAAGATTCTTCCCCACCGCTACCCTTTTTTGTTAGTTGACAAGATTATTGAAATGGAGATGGGCAAAAGGGTGGTCGGCATAAAAAACGTGACGGCAAATGAGCCCTTTTTTCAAGGCCATTTCCCGGGCAACCCGATAATGCCGGGGGTGCTTGTAATTGAGGCGATGGCGCAGGTAGGAGGGGTGCTTGCCCGCTTATCAATCCCAAATGTAATGGAGCGGGGAGAGATGGGTGGAATTTTTTTTGTTTCTATGGATAAGGTCAAATTCAGAAAGCCCGTTGTCCCGGGCGACCAGATCAGATTCGAAGATGAAGCTTTAAGAACAGGGGGCAGGATATGGAAGATGGCCGGGAAGGCCTTTGTGGACGGTGATCTGGTTGCTGAAGCAATTCTCGTGGCTACCATAGGGTGATTGGATTGATGACTAATAATACAGAGATCCATCCGTCGGCAGTGGTTAGTCCGGACGCTGAAATCGCTGCCGGGGTTAAGATAGGCCCCTATAGTACCGTGGGAGAGGATGTTATTATCGGGCGTGATACAGTGATAGGGCCTCATGTGGTCATTGAGAGTCACACCCGTATGGGAGAAAAAAACAGAATATATCCGTTTTCCTCCATAGGCACACCACCTCAGGACACGGGTTACAGTAACGAAAACACGCGTTTGATAATGGGTGATAACAATATAGTCAGGGAATATGTTACCATAAACCGGGCTACCACAAAAGAGGATTGGGAAACGGTTATAGGTAATAACAACTACCTTATGGCCTATGCGCATGTTGCCCATGACTGCCATCTTGCGGATAGTGTCATCCTCACCAACGGGGCTACCTTGGGAGGCCACACTCAGGTTGGAGAATATGCCATTTTAGGGGCTTTTTTGGCTGTTCAGCAGTTTGTACGGATAGGTGCCCATGCCTATCTTGGAGCCAAAGCAGGGATTGACAGGGATGTGCCCCCCTTTATGATCACGGCAGGCCCAAGGGCCAAGCTATATGGCGTTAATCAAAAGGGGATGATTCGGAGAGGCTTCTCACAAGAGACTATCGACGTGCTGAAAAAGGCCTACAGCATCCTCTGGCGGAAAAACAGGAACCTAAGCGATGGAATAGCTCAGGTGAGGCAGAAACTTGAACTTATCCCCGAATTGGAGATGCTTTTGGATTTTCTTGGTGAGTCAAAGAGAGGCATACTCAGGTGATTGATGATTGTTGATTTAATCCAAGACTGACAGGCACCTAAGGGGTGAAAAACACCAACTTTAGTCCCGCCTCAGGCGGGATTAGGCACTTTAAACTTTAGGCACTTTCTTTGATGGTTGAGAATGGCGAAACAGTTGGTATGATTGCCGGGGGTGGGCAGTTTCCCTTGCTGATAGCCGACGCTGCAAAAAAGCAGGGTGTGCGAATCGTGGCCGTGGCGCACCATGATGAGACCGAGCCCTCATTGTCAGACAAGGTCGATGAGATTGTCTGGATAAAGTTAGGGCAGTTGGGGCACTTGATTAAGGCTTTTAAGAAAAATGGCGTCAGAAATGCCCTGATGGCAGGGACTATCACCAAGAAGCGGATGTTCGAAAACATAAGACCTGATCTTAAAGGACTCGCAATCGTATCAAAACTTGCCATTTTTCATGATGATGATATCTTAAGAGCCGTGACAAAGGAGTTAGCCAAGGAAGGTGTAGAGATTATAAGTTCTATCCGGTTCTTGCCTGATCTGATAGCGCCAGAGGGATGTCTTACGGCAAGGAGACCTAATAAGGCCGAAAGGGAAGATGTAGATTTCGGATGGAAGGTAGCCAAAGAATTGGGGCGTTTGGATATCGGGCAGAGTGTAGTCGTAAGGAAGAAGACAGTCCTGGCCCTTGAAGCGATTGATGGCACCGACGCTACTATACTAAGGGGTGGGAGATTAGCCAAGGAAAAGGCCGTTGTGGTGAAAGTGAGCAAGCCGAATCAGGACCTCAGATTTGACGTGCCTTGTGTGGGCCTCGAAACGATTAAGACGATGTCCAAGGTAAAAGGTGCGGTCCTGGCCGTTGAGGCAGGTTATACGCTGCTGTTTGATAAAGTAGAGATGATAGCAGAGGCTGACAGGGAAAATATTTCCATAATTTCCATCAGTATGTCTTAGGGCTTCCGGGGAACAACACGCATCCCTGAAACAGGATAAAACAGATGAAACAGGATAAACTTAGAGTCGCAGTGATTGGGGTAGGACACCTTGGGGAATACCATGTACAAAAATACAAGGGTATCCCGGGGGTGGAACTCGTTGGTGTGGTGGATGTGGACGCTGATCGCGTCAATGAGATAGCACAACGTTACGACACAAAGCCCTATGGGGATCACCGGAATATCTTAGACAGGGTGGACGCAGTGAGCCTGGCAGTGACCACTGAGATGCATTTTGAGGTAGCGAAGGATATCCTGAAAAAGGGGATCCACATGCTAATCGAAAAGCCTATTACCTATGACCTCAGAGAGGCTGATACCCTGATCAGCATGGCCCGGCAACGGGATCTGGTACTGCAGGTGGGCCTGATAGAACGCTTTAATCCGGCCATTGTTGAGATGGAGCGCATGTTGAACAGCCCCGTCTTTATTGAGTCTCATCGCATGAACCTTTTCACAAAAAGGGGGCTGGACGTTGATGTGGTGCTCGACCTGATGATCCACGATCTGGATATCATTCTCCATATTGTTCCGTCAGAGGTGAAAGAGATCCATGCAGTGGGTATGCCTGTAATTACCGACAAAACGGACATTGCTAACGTCAGGCTTATTTTTGAAAACGGGACCGCCGCCAATCTGACCGCAAGCCGGGTATCAGGGAAGATGTTGAGGAAGATCCGTGTGTTTCAGCCGGACGCATATATATCTGCCGATTGCGGAAAAAGGCAACTTACTGTAATCAGCCTTGACCCTGAGAAAAAAGATTCAGATGATTTCCCTCAGGTGGGTACAAGTAAAGAGAAATATTCTGAGAGTGACCCTCTAAACGATGAGATATCTTCGTTTATCAGCGCTGTCACAAATGGATCAGATCCGGTAGTGACCGGTGAGGATGGGCGAAATGCCTTAAGAGTCGCCCTCAATATTATTGACCAAATTGAGGGAGGCTGTAAGAATTTTAGACCCACCTTCTAATATCAGGGATCACAAGCTGGTGCTCATGATTGCAGGCGAGGCCTCTGCCGACTTGCACGGCTCAAATCTTGTGAAAGCCATGAAAGCCTCCTGCCCTGGTGTTACCTTTTGCGGTATCGGAGGGACGAATATGAAACAGGCAGGGGTCAAGATCCTTGTCTCTTCCTCTGATATGGCAGTAGTTGGTTTGACCGAGGTCCTGCAAAAGGTTCACACGATTTTCAGGGCGGCCAATAAACTGAAAGCCACACTGAAAATCCACCACCCTGACCTTTTGATTCTCATAGACTATCCCGACTTCAATCTCTATATGGCCCGGATTGCCAGGCGACTGCAGATCCCTGTTTTATATTATATAAGTCCGCAGGTATGGGCGTGGAGGAGAGGACGCGTAAAGAAAATTGCAAAACGTGTTGACCGGATGGCGGTCATCTTGCCATTTGAGGAACAGTTTTACAGGAAAAGGGGCGTAAGCGTCGATTATGTAGGTCACCCCCTTTTGGATGCATTTGAATCCACAATTTGCAGTGCAAAACCCGATTCTGCCTGGCAGGACCGGGATCCGACCCCGCCACGTGCGATCAAAATCCAAAATCCTGTAGTAGGATTGCTGCCAGGGAGCCGCAGGGAGGAGATCAGGAATATGCTCCCCATAATGATCAGATCGGCAGAAATCCTTAAAATTAGGTATCCGGATATCCGATGCTTGTTGCCATTAGCCAAGACCATTGAACCTGAATTTATTGACTCCTTTATCATAAAATCCTCGTTGAACATAGAAGTCCATCAAGGAGATATCTATGAGGTCTTGGACCGTTGTCATGTTGCCCTGGTAACGTCCGGCACTGCGACCTTGGATACGGCTATCATGGCGGTTCCCATGATTATCGTATACAAAGTGACCCCCCTTTCCTACCGGGTTGGTAAGATGTTGATTAAGACGTCCTTTATAGGATTAGCAAACCTTGTTGCTGGAGAAAGAGTGGTCCCTGAATTGATTCAGGATGAAGTCACGCCTGAAAGGCTTGCAGATGAGGCCCTGACGTTGATCGAAAATGAATATGTCAGGAAAGAGATGATAACAAAGCTGCATGGGATAAGAAAGCGCCTTGGTGAAGGAGGCGCATCAGTGAGGACAGCCAAGATAGCAGCAGAGATGATGAAGTGTTGATTTGAGAGACAAGTAAATGGCGAGGACGATTTTAGTTGTTGATGATGAAAAGAGTATCCTTCGGTCCCTACAGGGTATTCTTTCAGATGAAGGGTTCGAGGTTCTCAGTGCAGAAAGCGGGGTTGAAGCATTAGAGAGGATCAAGGAATCGACCCCTGATCTGGTTCTTCTCGATATTTGGATGCCGGGCCTTGACGGTATTGAAACCCTTGAAGAGATAAAAAAGGGATATCCTCATCTTCAAGTGATCATGATGTCGGGACATGGCAATATAGAGACCGCGGTTAAGGCTACCAAGATAGGGGCATACGATTTTGTTGAAAAACCTCTTTCATTAGAAAAGCTTCTCTTATCCATCAATAACGCCCTTGAATATTACAGGTTAGAGGAGGAGATAAGCCTTCTCAAAGAAAAGGATAGGAACAGGTATAATATCACCGGGACCAGTAAAGCGATTATGGAATTAAAGGAGCAGATCAAAATCGTGGCTCCTACCAATGCATGGATACTTGTTTCCGGGGAAAACGGGACCGGAAAAGAACTTGTTGCTCACACCATTCACATGTTGAGCCGGCGCAGCCACAAGCCGATGGTTGAGGTGAACTGCGCTGCAATACCAGAGGATCTCATAGAGAGTGAACTCTTTGGGCATGAAAAGGGGGCATTTACCGGGGCATCCACCATGAGAAAGGGGAAATTTGATTCTGCTCATGAGGGGACCATTTTTTTGGATGAAATTGGGGATATGAGTTTGAAGGCTCAATCAAAGACCCTCAGAATTTTGCAGGAACAGAAATTTGAGAGGGTGGGGGGGACAAAGACTATTAAGGTGGACGTCAGGGTGATTGCGGCAACAAACAAGGATCTGGAAACAGAAATAGAGAGAGGAAGATTCAGGGAAGATCTCTATTTTCGGCTGAATGTAATACCGATGACAGTGCCGTCCCTCAAAGATCGTATTGAAGACATCCCCGCTCTGGTTGATGAGTTTGTGCCGGAATTTTCTCTCAGTACAAACATAGAGGCAAAAGAGGTATCTGAAGAGGCCATTGCAACTCTGCAAAAATATGACTGGCCGGGGAACGTCAGGGAGTTGAAGAACCTGATTGAAAGGCTTATGATTATGGTACCCGGCAGTGTAATCCGAAAAGAAGATATCCCTGTGCCTTTCAACCTCAGTTCTGACATCAAGACGGGGCTTGAATCTGATTTTGTGTCAGGTTCGCTTAAAGAGGCAAAAGGCGAATTCGAAAAGGCCTATATTGAGGCCAAGTTGATGGAGTTCAATGGGAACATCTCACAGACGGCCGAGGCCATTGGTATCGAAAGGAGTAACCTTCACAAAAAGATAAAGGGTTATAGACTGGATAAGTTCAAATAACCCCGGGGGCCAACCAAAAAGGCCCCGGGGGTTTCACATTCTCAGGTTTTATTTAAAGGAATTCCAGAACCGCCATCTATAGGATTCCTCCGCTTTGGAGGGTTTTGACCTGTACTTGTAGATCTTGAACTCACCGGTGCAGGCGTTGACAAATGGATACCCCGCCTTGGCCCAGCCGACCACGCCTTCATCATACAGATAGACATTCTTGTAGCCGATCTTATACAGGAAACCAGACACATATTTTGCCCTGTGATGGGTACGACACCAGATGTAGATCTCTGCATTAGGGTCCTTGATCTTTTTGGGAATCACGTACCAGTGTCCGGCCATGACATGGTCTGTTCCCTCTATATGAAAGGTTGTAAATTCTGTATCCGTCCTCACATCGATCAAATAGGCCTTCTTTTTTCCGGCCAGCACATCCTGCCAGACCTTATGAAACTGCTGGGCATTAATAATGTGATCCTTGGGGATTAAACTGGCAATTTCCTTATTGAAGTTCTTTTCATTTGCCCTTAAAGGGTTATCCCCGGCAAAGGCAAGACCAACCGCACCCAAAACAAAAACCATGGCAAGCGAAACAACAAAAAATCTTTTCATTTGAAAAACCTCCTTTAAACTATAGGTCCATTAATATTATCTCTTAGAAACCCTGATAACGTTCATTCACCACCTTTCCGGGTCTAAGTTTAAACTCTTGGAATAACTATATTCCCTGATCAGGCAATCGTCAAGTGCCTTATAGGTTTTTTAATAGCCTTTGATGCAGGTTATCAAAACCGCCATTGGACATTATGAGGATGACATCCCCGGATCGGGCTTCTCCTACCAACGCCTCCAACAACAGTTCCGTGTTTTCAAAATAAGAGGCCTCAAGTCCCCTCTTGATCAGATCAGATACCAATTGTTGCGATGAAAAGCGTTCTTCAATAGGGATTTTTTCCATTAAAGGGGGTTCAGGGATCATAATCAGGTCTGCGGCGTCAAAAGAGAGGGCATACTGGTCTTGAAAGATATTTCGTCTGCTTGAATTGGACCTGGGTTCGAATACTGTAATCAGACGTCGCAGCCTGTATCTCTCTCTTACCGCTCTTGTTGTCTCTCTTACCGCGGTGGGATGATGGGCAAAATCATCTAACACAAGGATACCCCCCATCTCTCCGATGATCTCCTGCCTCCGTTTGACAC
>Ga0307424_1000626_pt1 | contig 19005 bp, 21 predicted proteins | sample SalMarWE160320MG_FD_202157 | JGI IMG/M metagenome (GOLD analysis project Ga0307424, IMG submission 202157) | Salt marsh sediment microbial communities from the Plum Island Ecosystem LTER, Massachusetts, United States - WE1603-20 | ecosystem: Environmental > Aquatic > Marine > Intertidal zone >... | reverse complement strand
AATCGGAAGCTCCTACTATTTCCGCTGAAGGAGCTGCCCGAGATGCCACGCGGCAAGGGCGTGCGCCTCCAGCGCTATAAGGACGGCGGGCTCGCAGACGCCAAGACCTTCACGAAGAAGGAAGGCCTGACCTATATCGATGCCGCCGACCGCACCTTCACGCTTTCATCCTCAGATCTGCGCGATTGGTGGGGCACGCGGGCCCAGGCCGGGCGCCTGCCACCCCGCGGCTTCCCCAAGTCGGGCAGGTTCGGACGGAAGTTCGACTGAGCGAAAAGCCCTAGCTGCGCAGCCAACCCTTAGAGGTCAGGCGCTCTTGCGGCTGGAAGCGGTCCTTGTAGCGCATCTTGCGCGAACCCTCGATCCAGTAGCCAAGGTAGACGAACGGATAGCCTTGGCTCCGCGCGTATTCGATGTGATCGAGGATCATGTAGGTGCCGAGGCTGCGGCCCGGCACGTCGGGATCGTAGAAGCTATACACCATGGAGATGCCGTCACTGAGCCTGTCGCACAGCGCCACGGCTATGAGCGGTGAATCACCCATCTCATCGGGCTTCAACCGATACTCGGTGACAAAGGTCTCGACCACGCTGTCCTCGACCATGAGCGAATAGTCGAGCACGCTCATCTCTGCCATGCCGCCGTCGGCGTGGCGGGCCTCGATATAGTCGCGGAACAGTGCGTATTGCTCCGAGCTCGGCGCCGGCGGCATGCGCGTGGCGATGAGGTCCTGGTTGTCGCGGGCGATGCGCTTCAGGGAGCGCCGCGGCTCAAACTCGTCCACCAAAATGCGCACCGGTACGCAGGCCGAGCAGGCATCGCAATAGGGCATGTAGGCGATGTTCTGGCTGCGCCGGAACCCGCCCTTTAGGAGATTGTCGATGAGGAAGCCCGGCTTGTCGCGGGTGAGGTGGGTAAAGAGCTTCCGTTCGAGCCGGCCCGGCAAATAGGGGCAGGGCTGCGGCGCGGTGATGTAAAACTCCGGAAAGTTACTTTTGTGCTCTGTCACGGGTCTCCGACCTGAAGCGAATCCAAGTCAATCCGAGGCAAGCTTAGTGGATTGAAGGCCCGGGGCGCAATCCGCCAAGGCCGTCACATACCAGCAAAAACCTGGAACTGCTCAAAGTTAGGGCTGATTGATCACCACGACGCCAGCCAGGATGTCGTGGAGGCAGCGCTTGCGCTGGTCGAAGAAGGCCCACAAGAGAATCGGGCAGAAAATCACCAGCGAAAACCAGAACAGAAGCGCATGGAACGCCGCGATCAGAGGCGTGACCTTGCCGCCGTACCACATGGACACGGTGAGCCCCATCATGCGCTGGCCGATGGTGGCCGAGTTCGGCCCCCCGACGGTGAGGGCGTTGTAACCGAGACCGACGGCCGGGAATACAAGCCCGAACAAGAGCCAGGCGAGGCCGAGCGTGATAACGCCGAGAATCGCCACGGCGACCCAGGCGATCGCCGTCAGCGCCAGGATGATGATGGCATCGATGATGAAGGCGACGCAGCGCTTGCGGATCACGGCCTGGAACAGCTCAGGCTGCGTGACTGGATTATAGGCATGCGGCTGCGCGCCGAATTCGGCGCCAGCGCGGGCAGGCGAGGGATGCTCGGTCATGGAATCTCCGAATCAGGGCCAAGCAGGACCTAACGGACATGGGGATTCATCCGCTGAGAGACAAGCGCAAGCCGCCGGCGAGCGAAGCAGAGCCTGTGGAACGCGCGCACTGGTTGCCGAGTCGGGGGCGAAGGTCTAGGAATCTGTTGGGCACCACGAGGCTTACGGGGAGCCGAGATGCGGAAAGCCGTCTTGGGGCTCGCGATTGCGAGCCTGTTCATCGCCACTGGCGGCCGCGCCATCGCTTGCGACGGCGGCAAGGTTGTCTTCGAGGACAAATTCACCGACGACGCCGGCGGCTGGGCCCTCAAGAAAACGGTCGAGGTGAAGGACGGCACCTTCACCTTCAAGCTGCCCCCCGACGACATGCAGTCGAATCTGAACGTCACCTTCTCGGTGAATGACGCGGATATCTGCGCCGATGCGGTCTGGCCGGAAGGCGACGATCAGCCGGTACTCGGTGCCGGGCTTCTGTTCTGGGGCGAGGATAACCGGACCTACTACCAGTTCGGCATCCTCAACAACGGGCGCTACTGGATCGCCAGGAAGCAGGACGGCGCCTGGTCCGGCACGATCGCAGCCAATATCGACTCGCCCGCGATCAAGACGGCCCCCGGATCCGTGAACACGCTGCGCGTCGACGCCAAAGGCAACACGCTTGCCTTTTACATCAATGGCACCAAAGTGAGGGAGCTACGGGGGCAGGCACCGTCAAGCGGCTGGCGCTTTGGGCTGTCCGGCGACAATTTCGACAAGACGAAAGACGCGACGGTGCTCTTCACCGACATGAAGGTCACCAATTAGGGGCGATCGCTAACCGCTCTTCAGGCGCTTGGCCACGTCCGGCGCGAAATAGGTGAAGATCCCGTCGGCGCCGGCACGCTTGCACGCCATCAAGCTCTCCAGGACCACGCGGTCCCGATCGAGCCAACCGCGCTCGGACGCCGCTGCCAGCATCGCGTACTCGCCGGAGGTCTGATAGACGAAGGTCGGCAGCTTGAATGCCTCCTTCACCCGCCACACGATGTCGAGATATGCGAGACCCGGCTTGACCATCACCATGTCGGCACCTTCGGACACATCGAGGGCGACCTCACGCAAGGCTTCGTCGCCGTTCGCCGGATCCATCTGATAGGTCTTCTTGTCGCCACGCAATTGCGCGCCGGAACCCACCGCATCGCGGAACGGCCCGTAAAAGGCCGACGCGTATTTCGCGGCGTAGCTCAGAATCTGCGTGTTGGTGAAGCCGTTCTCCTCGAGCGCCGCGCGGATCGCGCCGATACGCCCATCCATCATGTCTGACGGCGCGAGGATATCGCAGCCGGCTTCTGCCTGAACCAGCGCCTGAGTGATCAGGGCTTCGACGGTACGGTCGTTCTCGACCTCGCCGTCCTGGTTAAGAAGCCCGTCATGGCCGTGGCTCGTGTAAGGGTCGAGCGCAACGTCACAAATGATACCGATCTCCGGCACGTCCTGCTTGATGGCGCGCACCGCCCGGCACACGAGATTGCCGGGGTTGAAGGCCTCGCTTGCATTTTCGTCACGCAAGGCGGGGTCGGTGTTGGGGAAGAGCGCGATGGCCGGAAGCCCCAACTCCGCCGCCTCCGCGGCCGCCTTGACCGCGAGATCGACGGAGAGCCGCTCCACGCCGGGCATAGCCGCGACCGCGGTCCGCTCGCACGTGCCTTCGCTGACGAAGATTGGCCAGATGAGATCGTTCACCGTGAGCGCGGTCTCGCGCGTCAGCCGCCGCGACCAGTCGGCACGCCGGTTGCGCCGCAGCCGCGTCGCTGGATAGCCGGGCTGCGGGGTGTCGGCAGGCTTCGCGCCCGCGCGCTTCGCCCGCTCCGTGCGCAACGAGACGGTCTTGTCTTTGGTGGAGTCTTTAGACGGTGTGGCCACGCAATAATCCTGCAACTCTTCGCTTAATCTGGCGTGAAGCTAGCACCCGTGCCGCCGAGCGGCCAGACGGTGCGACAAACATGGTTTGCCTTGGGAAAAGCGCCTACTCGCAGATCTTCACGTAGCGCCGGACCTTCATGTCGAGATGGAAGTGGTTCCGGTGCGCTTCGTTGGCGTCAGGCCCGAGAACCGTGTTGAAGGTCTTGCAAGCGTCGTCATGGATCTCGTGCACAAACGCAGACTTCCGCTCGGCGACTGTCATCTCCATCGGAGGCTTTGCCACGGGTGGCGGTGCCGGCGGCGCCGTTTGCTCGACCTTGACCTTGGTGAGCGAAATGTCGGCCTCCGGCTTCGGCTTCGGGTCGGGGGGAGGGGGCGGCGCTGGCGTTGGCGCCGGACGACGCCAATTGTCCAGCACGGTCACACGTTCGCCCGAGGCGAGGTCGAACTCCGAAACGTCCAGCGCGTTGGCGAAGGCGTGCTCGCTGATCCTGGTATTCGCGCCATTGTAGCGGTTGCGGCACTTGTACGACGAGATGTTGTGGATCTTCACGACGGGTGATCCAAGCGCTGCGGCTGCCGGTTGGACCGTGTCCTTGAGCCACGCGTCGAGTTTTGCGGCCAATGTGCAATTCATGGTCGCCGGCGGCTCGATGGCGACGGTGGGATCGGCACCGATCGACTTCACCAAGATGGGTGCCGGCGCACCGCATAGTCCGTGCCTGATGGCTGGCAGCTGCTCGTAGTCGATCGCCACGCCTTCAAGCATCTTGGCGCAGGCAGCCAACTCGGCGTTCACTTTCGGGCTCTGCCAAGGCAGCGTCAGCTGGTCACCAGGAAGGTTTGGTTTGGTCTCCGGCGCAGGCACTTCGGCCATCTCGCTCGCCGTCGGCTTTCTTTCTGGCGCTGGAGCCTCAGCTGCCTCGGCAGGTATCGGCTTTCTGTCCGGCGCCGGCGTGTCGCTGCGACCGGGATTACGGTCCGGCAGCGGTGGAGCCTCCTCCTGCGCGTATGCCGGAGCTGCGAGGGCGACAAGACCCGCCAAAACGAGCCAAGGGAGTGGCCTGTGTGTCATCTTACGTCCCGATATCGCGTCTAAGTGCCTCTCTGCCGAACGCTTGAGGTTTACGCCATTGAGTGCTAGCTGCCGCGAGCCCTTTCTACCGTGGGATTTAGACGGAATTGGCACGGGAATCATCGCGTTTGTCCGAAGCCCTTGGCATCACCTTCGAAGAGCAAGACCGCGCCGGGGTCGTCACTCTGGACCGGCCCGAGAGGCTAAACGCGCTCTCTCGCGAAATGTTCGAGGCCTTGAGCGCCCATTATCAGCGCTGGGCACCGGCGCCGCACATCTATGGCGTCGTGATGCAGTCCACCCACCCGTCGGTGTTCTGCAGTGGTGGTGACCTCAAGGTCTTGAACGAGCTGAATCAGCAAGGCGCCACCGAGGCCATTCGGGAATTCTATCGCGCCGCTTATACCCATGTCTGGGTACTGGAGAAATTCATCCGCCCGAACGTGCCCCTCATCAATGGGCTCGTGTTCGGCGGCGGCATCGGTATCACGCTCCACGGCACCCATTGCGTCGCGGCGGAAGGCTATCGCTTCGCCACGCCGCAAGTCGGTATCGGCTTTCTGCCGGACATCGGCGGCACCTATTTCCTGCCGCGCCTAATGGGCTGGATGGGAACTTATCTCGCGCTTACCGGCCATATCATCGGCCCGGCGGATGCGCATCGCTTGCGCCTCGTGACCCACTACATTCCGTCTACCTATTTCAGCGTGATTAAGGACGCGCTCGCCGACAACCACCCAATAGACCGCCTGCTCGATGGGCTCCACCGCGATCCAGGCGAAGGCGAGCTCGTGCGCCACACGCCTGTCATCAACCGCGCCTTTTCGGCCAACTCCGTCGAAGAGATCCTTGCGCGCCTCGATGCGGAGGAGGGGGAGGACGCCGCCTGGGCAAAGGTGACGGCCGCCGAACTGCGAAAGAAGTCGCCGACGTCGCTCAAGATCGCGTTTGCGCAAATGCAGGTTGGCAAATCGCTCACGCTGGCCGAGGCGCTGAAGCTCGAGTTCCGACTCACCTCGCATCTCATTCAGACTCACGACTTCCGCGAAGGGATCGATGCACGGATTGCCGGCAAGGGCCGCACGCCGCAGTGGCGGCCGGCCACTCTCGCCGAGGTCGACGATTCTGAGATCGCGCGTCTCTTTTCCACGCCGGTCGAAGGCGAACTCGATCTTCGAGCAACGTAAGCCAGGCCCCGCAAGTCTTTGAGTCTGGCTCAAACGTTCGCCAACATCATCAAAACTTAATACTAGAATTTCATGCAATCTTAAGCGTCTCGCTTAAGCTCATCTTAGGTCGCCCACCCCTATAGTCCCCGCCAAGTTGGGGATAAACAACAACTAACGAGGGTAGGCGATGAATGTAGCCCTGAATGTAGGGACAAATGCGGGCGCCGAAGGGGCACAAGACCTCAAAGGTCGCTATCTTGTTTCCTTGAAACTTATCGAGCGGCTTCACCGGTTGCTGCTTGATGTCATCAAAGATGAGTTCGAGCGCTTGGGCCGAGCCGACGTCAACAGCGTGCAGGCGCTGCTGCTGTACAACATCGGTGATGCCGAGCTGACCGCGGGTGAGCTGACCAGCCGCGGCTACTATCTCGGCTCTAACGTGTCATACAACCTCAAGAAGCTGGTCGACGCTGGTTATATCCATCATCAGCGTTCCACCACCGACCGCCGCTCCGTGCGGGTGAGCCTCACCGAAAAGGGCCAAGAGGTTTCGGAGGTGGTGAACGGTCTGTTCCAGCGCCAGCTCCGCTCGCTTGAGCAGGTGGGTGGCATCGGGCAGGACGACCTGGAGATCCTGAACAAAGCCCTGATCCGCCTCGAGCGCTTCTGGACCGATCAGATCCGCTACCAGCTCTAAGCGGTATCGATCAGCGCCAAACGGCTTCGCCCCGGCGGACAATCCGCCGGGGCTGTCTGTTTTGGGCAAACGAGCCCAAGGCTCAGCCCAAATTCGCCCTATTTCTCAGCCATCTTGCAGATCGGGTCGCGCCGCATCATGTAAATGCGGCGGTCGGGTTCCGACGAGGGAAGCATTCCAAGTCAGTTTCGGCGCAAAAGCGGGCGCGGTCTGTGGGAAGCATCCGTGGAACTCAGTCTTGGTTAAAGAAATTGTGACACCAAGTTCGGATTCATCGAGCCCGAAACGAGTAGAGCGGCAAAGCCGAAGCGCTTATAGTTAAGCCCGGGTCCAGAGGCCGCAACGGACGGGGAGCGGCACATGCGAAAATCAACCGACAAATTCAGTGGCGGAGCGCTGATCGGCACCGCCGGCCTCGTCGCGGCTCTTCTTGTCGTTAGCGTCGTGCCCTCGAGTGCTGGGCCTTTCAATTGGTTCAAGGGCAGAAACCAGCAGGACCAGCAACCTCAGTCGAACTCCGGTGGAGGCAGGGGCCTTTTCGGGGGCCTGTTCGGCGGTGGCGGACGCGGCTCTTCGCTCGGCACGCCAAGCACCGAGACGCAGGCTTCGGAGCTTCCCCGCGGCGATCCCGAAGTCAACATGATCGTCAATCCGGCGCTCGGCACGCCGACCCTGGCCAAGGCCAACATCGCGGCAACCAAGGCGGCCATCCAGAAATACAAGGGGATCGTCGCTCGAGGCGGCTGGCCAACCGTGCCGGCCGTGGCGATGAGGCCTGGCTCGCGCGGGCAGGAGATCGTCACGCTGCATCGCCGGCTCGAGATCAGCGGCGATCTCGTCGGCATGAGCGTCCCCGATGAATACGATGCCGCCCTTGTCGCGGCGGTGAAGCGCTTCCAGGCGCGTAGCGGTCTGCCGCCCACGGGCGTGATCGACTCGAAAGCAATGGTCGCAGCGTTGAACGTGCCGGCGACGGAGCGGTTGGCCCAACTGCAAGCCAACCTAAAGCGGCTGCAAAAATTGGCGCCGCGCACAGCCAACCGTTACGTGCTGGTCAATATTCCCGCGGCTCAAGTGGAGGCCGTCGACAGCGGCCGCGTGATCCAACGCCACGCTGCCGTGGTCGGCAAGCCGGAGCTGCCGACGCCCGAACTCCGCAGCAAAGTCAAAGAGGTCAACTTCAATCCCTATTGGTACGTGCCGCGCAGCATCATCCAAAACGATCTGGTGCCGAAAGGCCGTGAGTTCGCCAAGGCCGGCCAAGACATGCTCGCCGCCTACCACATGCAAGCCTTCGACAAGGCAGGCAATCCCGTCGACCCGCGGACGATCGATTGGTTCGGCCAAGAGGTCTATACCTACAGCTACCGGCAGCTTCCTTGGAAAGAGAACTCTCTCGGCTACATCAAGATCAACTTCCCGAACAAAGACGCCGTGTACATGCACGACACGCCGCTCAAGAGCTTGTTCGGCAAGCCGATCCGCTACGAAAGCCACGGCTGCGTGCGGGTGCATAACGTCGCGGGGCTCGCGGATTGGCTCCTCCAGGGCAATCCCGGCTGGAACCTTCAGCGCATCAAGATGATGAAGCAGACGGGTGAGCAGATCAACGTGCCGGTCAAGCGCCACGCCGCGGTCTACTTCGCCTATATCAGCGCCTGGGCAACGCCCGACGGAGCGGTTCACTTCCGGCCCGACATCTACAATGAGGACGGGGGCGCCTACGCTTCGGCACTCTGATTTCTGGGAACACGTTCAACACGTTCAAAAAGAAGGCCATCCAGTTCGCGCTGGATGGCCTTCTTGCGTCAGGCGCGCGGGGGGAGAGTTGCGCGCCGTCCTTAAGCTGAGAGCTTCACCGGGATCTTGAGATACTGAACGCCATTGGCGTCCGGCGGCGGCAAATGCCCGGCACGCATGTTTACCTGGATTGACGGCATCAAGAGGTGAGGCGCTGCCAGCGTCGCATCGCGTGCCTCGCGCATCGCTACGAAATCATCCTCGCTGATGCCTTCCTTGACGTGCGCATTGTGGGCCCGCTCGTCGGCGACCGTCGTCTCCCAGGCATACTCATCGCGTCCTGGAGCCTTGTAGTCGTGGCACATGAAGAGGCGCGTCTCGGGCGGGAGCGCCAGCAGCCGCTTGATCGAGCGGTAGAGTGTGCGGGCATCGCCGCCGGGGAAGTCGGCACGCGCCGTGCCGTAATCGGGCATGAACAGCGTGTCGCCGACAAACACGGCGTTGCCGATCTTGTAGGCGATGTCTGCAGGGGTGTGTCCTGGCACATGCATGACCTCGACCTCGAGCGAGCCGAGCGGGAAGCGCTCGCCGTCTGCGAACAGATGGTCGAATTCACTGCCATCACCGCTGAGGTCGGTGGCGTTAAACACCGGACGAAAGATCTTCTGCACGTCGCGGATGTGCTCGCCTATGCCGACCTTGGCGCCTGTCTTGAGTTTGATGTAAGGCGCGCCGGATAGATGGTCGGCATGGGCATGGGTCTCCAAGACCCAGTCGATAGTCAGACCATCTTTCTTGGCGACATCGAGGATCACGTCGGCGGATTTGGCTGAAGCCTTGCCGCTGGCATTATCGTAGTCGAGCACCGGATCGACGATCGCGGCGCGCTTCGTCTCGGGGTCCGCAACGAGGTAGCTCACCGTATTAGTGGGCTCATCGAAGAAGGCCTTGATGATGGGGGCGCCGGGCATAGGGAAAAACTCCTTTCTCGAGCGAGCTGAATGATCTCTGTTGACTAATATATTAGCGCTTACTAAATTAGCAAGGCCTAATGTATAGGAGATAACCGATGTCCAGCGCTCCCGCCAGTCTGGCCACGTTCGAGGCGAACACGGCCAAAGTCGCCGACCTCCTGCGCGCGCTCGCCAATGAGCGGCGGCTGAGGGTGTTGTGCAGACTGCTGGAGGGGGGCGAGGAAAGTGTGGGGACACTGGCCGAGGCGGCTGGATTGTCCCAGTCCGCGACGTCCCAGCATCTCGCCAAGATGCGCGAGGAGGGACTGGTGGACTTCCGCCGAGCCGGCCAGACGCTCTGGTACCGCATCGCCGAACCGCGCACCCAGCTGCTGCTCGGCTATCTCCAAGAGCTCTATTGCAACGACGCCTGACCCTACGGAGATCCACACATGACCCTACCCAGCATCACGCCTGAAGAGGCGAAGCGCCTCATCGATCAAGGTGCCACTCTCATTGATATTCGTGGCGCCGATGAGCGTGCCCGCGAGCATATCCCCGGATCCCATCACGGGCCTCTCGCGCAGACGACCAATTTCGCCGGCGTCGGCGCGCCGATCATCTTTCACTGCCGCTCTGGCATGCGCACGTCCATGAACGCTGCGCGCCTCAAGGATGCCGCGCCTTGCGACGCCTATCTGTTGTCCGGCGGAATCGATGCATGGAAGCGCGCAGGCCTTCCGATCGTCGCCGGTGAGAGCCAGCCCGTCGACACCAACCGTCAAGTCATGATTGGCGGCGGTGCGATGGTCTTGCTTGGCGTGGCTCTCGGCTTCTTTGTAGCGCCGGCATTTTACGGGCTTGCAGTGCTGGCAGGGGCCGGTCTCGTGATCGGCGGCGTCTCTGGACTCAGACGTCATGTTCAGGCCGCGTAGAAATATGGTCTTAAACCGGCCTGCGGTCGGAGCCTAAGCCAATGCCACTCGGACTCATTCCCATCGCACTGCTTCTGGGCTCGGGAGCCCTCGTGGGTATCACCTTGGGGCTCATCGGCGGCGGCGGCTCGGTGCTCGCCGTGCCGCTTCTCATCTATCTCGTCGGGGTGCCATCGACCCATGTCGCCATCGGCTCCTCAGCTGCCGCTGTGGCGGTCAACGCAGGCTGGGGATTGGTGACTCATGCACGGCTCGGGACCGTGAAATGGCGCTGCGCGCTGGTATTCACCGCTGCCGGTGTCGCAGGTGCCTTCTTGGGTGCTCATCTCGGCAAGCAGCTCGGCGGTCCGGAGCTCCTGGCACTGTTCGGCCTAGCGATGATCGGTATCGGCATTTACATGGTCAGTGCCCATCCTCAAGCCGTGGGGAAGGACGTCCGGCTGACCCCCGAAAGCGCCGGCTACCTTTTACCACGGCTGCTGCTGTTCGGCGGTGGCGCAGGCATTCTGTCCGGCTTCTTCGGCATTGGCGGCGGCTTCCTCATCGTCCCCGGCCTCGTGCTCGCCACCGGCATGGGCCTTCAGAACGCCATTGGCACCTCGCTCTTCGCCGTCACCGCCTTCGGCCTCACCACGGCAACGAGCTATGCCGTCTCGGGCCTTATCGACTGGCGTATCGTGCTGTTGGTCATTGCCGGCGGGGCTGCTGGGACCTTGCTTGGCGTCCGTACGAACACTCAATTGGCAGGCCACAAGCGGGCGCTTGCAGGCGTCTTCGCTGGCGTGGTGATCGCGACCGGTCTCTATATCGTGGGGAGCGGCCTCCTCAAGGTCCTTGGCGCGAGCTAGCCCCTCGTAACTTCGCTTAAGGCGCTGTTATACCGCCAGTTTTCCCACCCCTGCGGGGGAGGCGGACCAAGGCTGGACTATGGTTTGGGCGTTGCTGGCGCGCCAGCGCGACATGTGGTAAGGCCAACCAAACGTGCCTAGCGCGCGCCGCGTGAGGGGGTAAACCTCGCGGGCAGGGTTGCCTGGGCCGGGTGGGGTCTTTTTGAGCTCGAGGAGCAGTTCGCCATGACGGCAAGTGATATTCAGCGCGCCGAGGCGCGCGAGAGCGCCTTTTTCACCAAGCACCTGAAGGAGACCGATCCCGAGGTTTGGGAGGCCATCGAGCATGAGCGCGATCGCCAGCAGAACGAGATTGAGTTGATTGCCTCGGAGAACATCGTGTCCAGGGCCGTGCTTGATGCCGTCGGTACGCTCCTCACCAACAAATACGCCGAAGGTTATCCGGGGCGCCGTTATTATGGCGGCTGCCAGTACGTGGACGTGGTCGAGCAGTTGGCCATCGACCGCGCCAAGCGCCTGTTCAATTGCAACTTCGCCAATGTGCAGCCCCATTCCGGCTCGCAGGCCAATCAGTCGGTGATGCTCGCGCTCATCAAGCCGGGCGATACCATTCTCGGCATGAGCCTCGCCGCGGGCGGTCACCTGACTCATGGCGCGCCGCCGAACCTGTCGGGCAAGTGGTTCAACGCCGTCCAGTACGGTGTGACGAAGGATACGAACCTCATCGACTATGACGAGGTCGAGCGGCTTGCGCACGAGCACAAGCCGGCGCTGATCATTGCCGGCGGCTCAGCCTATCCCCGCGTCATCGACTTTAAGCGCTTCCGTGAGATCGCCGACTCCGTCGGCGCCTATCTCATGGTCGACATGGCCCACTTCGCGGGTCTCGTGGCCGCCGGTCTCCATCCGAGCCCGCTGCCGCACGCCCATATCTGCACCACCACGACGCATAAGACGTTGCGCGGTCCGCGTTCGGGCATGGTGGTCTCCAACGACGAGGAGATCGGCAAGAAGATCAATTCGGCCGTGTTCCCGGGCCTGCAAGGCGGTCCGCTGATGCATGTCATCGCCGGCAAGGCCGTGGCCTTCGGCGAAGCCCTTAAGCCCGATTTCAAGCTCTACGCCCAGTCGGTGATCGACAATGCCAAGGCCCTCGGCGAGACCCTGGTGAAGGGTGGGCTCGCGCTCGTCTCCGGCGGCACCGACACGCATCTGATGCTGGTGGATCTCCGGCCGAAGAAGCTGACCGGTAAGGTGGCGGAGATTGCGCTCGGTCGCGCGCACATCACCTGCAACAAGAACGGTGTGCCCTTCGATCCGGAGAAGCCGATGATTACCTCCGGCATTCGCCTCGGCTCGCCGGCCGGCACCACGCGCGGCTTCGGTGTCACCGAATTCCAATCCGTCGGCGAGCTGATCCTCGAAGTGCTCGACGGACTCGTCTCCAACGGCGACGAGGGCAACAGTGTTGTCGAGGAGAGTGTGAAGCAGCGCGCAATTGAGCTTTGCGACCGCTTTCCGATCTACGAGTAGGCCTGCGTGACGCTGAGGAAGGGAAGGGCGGTCGCCCATGCGGTGCCCCTATTGCGGCAGCACCAACACGCAAGTGAAGGATTCTCGCCCGAGCGAGGATAACACCACGATCAGGCGCCGCCGCGTCTGCGCAGATTGCGGCGGCCGCTTCACGACGTTCGAACGGGTCCAATTGCGCGAGCTCACCGTTATCAAGCGGAGCGGGCGCCGCATCCCATTCGACCGCGACAAGCTGATGCGCTCCGTGCAGATCGCACTTCGCAAGCGCCCCGTGGAGCCTGAACGGGTGGAGCGCATGGTGAGCGGGATCGTCCGTCGCCTGGAGAACATGGGCGAGAATGACATCCGCTCCGAAACCATCGGACATTTGGTGATGGAGGCGTTGAAAGGCCTCGACGACGTCGCCTATGTGCGCTTCGCCTCCGTCTACAAAAATTTCCGCGAGGCCAAGGATTTCGAGGCCCTGCTCGGTGAGCTCGCCGGGACCGACGGCGAGGACGCCGAGGCCGACGAAGCTGCCGCTGCCGAGGATTAGCCGCACCCCATGAGCGTGAGCGACGAGGAGCATATGGCGCAAGCGCTTCGGCTTGCGCAGCGCGGGCTCGGGCTCGCGTGGCCGAACCCGTCCGTGGGCGCTATCGTCGTCATGCCGACGGGAGAGATCGCTGGCCGTGGCTGGACCGCACCGGGCGGCCGTCCCCACGCTGAGGCCATTGCGCTCGAGCATGCAGGATCGAAGGCGGAAGGCAGCACGATCTACGTGACGCTCGAGCCGTGCGCACACGAGAACGGCCGAGGCATGCCCTGCACCGACCTCATCGTCGCCGCACGCCCCAAGCGTGTGGTCATCGGTTTGCGCGATCCCGATCCCCGCACGGCCGGTCGCGGCATCGACCGCATCAAAGCTGCCGGTATCGAGGTGGAGGAAGGTGCACTCAGCAAAGAGGCCGCCACCGTCACGCTCGGCCATATCATGCGCGTCACCGAGGGGCGGCCTGCGATCACGCTGAAACTTGCCGTCGGTGCTGATGGGTTGATGCCGCAAGGCCACGGCGCGCCGGTCTGGATTACCGGCGAAGACGCCCGCGCCCACGGCCATTTGCTCCGTGCGCGAAACGACGCGATCCTCGTCGGCCGCGGCACCGTCTTCGCCGACGATCCCACGCTCACTTGCCGGCTTCCCGGTATGTCATGCCGCTCGCCAGTGCGCGTCGTGCTCGACAACCGCTTGCGTACGCCCGCCGACGCCAAACTGTTCGAGGACCCCATGGTGCCGGTCTGGCTTCTTTGCGCTGAGACCGAATGCCAGCCCAACACCGAGATGCTGCATGAGCGCGGCGCAGAGATCGTTCCGGTCCCCGTCGACGATCACGGCCTCATCGACATTCACGACGCCATGGTGACGCTCGCCCATCGCGGCATCACCCGTGTGCTTGTCGAAGGGGGCCCGTCTGTGGCGCGTTCCGTCCTCGACGCCGATCTTGTGGACGAAGCCGTCGTCTATCAGGGGCCTAAGCCCGCAGGCGATGACGGGCTCACACCGTTTGCCGGCGACAGCCTTGATCGGCTCACCGCAAGCGGCCATTTCACCCTCATTGCCTCACGCGCGTTCGGACCGGATCGAATGACGTATTGGCGCCGGATCAGGACATGTTCACTGGCATTGTCAGCAGCATAGGCACGCTTCTGAAGCGCGACGGTTCTCGCTTCGCGATCGCCGCGCCCTACAGACGCAAGACCCTCGAAGAGGGCGCCTCCGTCGCCTGCGACGGCTGCTGCCTGACCCTCGTCGAGATCGGCAAGGCAAAGGGAAAAGGCTGCGTCTTCATTGTTGAGGTTTCCAACGAGACCCTGTCCCATACGACCCTTGGCAATTGGCAGGAGGGGCAGAAGATCAACCTCGAACGCGCGCTCAGCCTCGGCGAGGAACTTGGCGGGCATATCGTCACAGGCCACGTGGATGGCCGTGCCAAAGTTGTCTCACGCTACCCCGACGGCGACAGTGTGAGGTTCCTCATGGACGCGCCGGCCGAGTTTGCGGGCTTCATTGCGCCAAAAGGCTCCATTGCGCTCAACGGTGTTTCGCTGACCGTTAACGAGGTGGATGGTACGCGCTTCGGCGTGAATATCATTCCCTACACGCTCACCCACACCACATGGGGCGATCGCCTGCCGGGCGATCTGGTAAACCTTGAAGTCGATCTTCTCGCGCGCTACGTGGCGCGCCAGAGCCAATACGAAGGCCGCTGATCTGTGACCGCATTGAGTAAGACATCGAGTAGGGCGTCGCACCGCCAGTTCCTCTCGCCGATCGAGGAGGTGATCGAGGACGCGCGCAACGGCCGCATGTTCATTCTTGTCGATGCCGAAGAGCGAGAGAACGAAGGCGACCTTGTCATCCCGGCGCAGATGGCAACGCCTGACACTATAAACTTCATGGCCAAGCACGGACGCGGGCTCATTTGCCTGGCGCTGACGCCGGAGCGCGCCCAGCAGCTTCGTCTGGAGCTGATGTCGCGCTCGAACCGCTCACGCCACTCGACCGCCTTCACCGTGTCCATCGAGGCGCGGGAAGGGGTCTCGACCGGCATCTCGGCGCACGACAGAGCACACACCATCTCCGTCGCCATCGATCCGACTAAGGACTATCGAGACGTCGTAACTCCCGGTCACGTGTTTCCGCTGCTTTCCAAGCAAGGTGGCGTGCTGGTCCGCGCCGGGCATACGGAAGCGGCGGTCGATCTCGCGCGTCTCGCCGGGCTTTACCCCTCTGGCGTGATCTGCGAGATCATGAACGATGACGGCACCATGGCGCGGCTTCCCGACCTGGTCAGTTTCGCGCAAACCCACAACCTGAAGATCGCCACCATCGCCGATCTCATCGCCTATCGCTTGCGCTACGACCACTTGGTCAACGTGGTGGCCGAGACGAAGATCGACAGCCCATTCGGCGGCGAATTCGACGTCAAGGTCTACGCCACGACCGTCGATCCAGCCGAGCATGTCGCGCTTGTCAAAGGCGATGTCTCCTCTGGCGCCCCTGTGCTCGTACGCGTGCATGCCATGAACACGCTTGAAGATCTCGTGGCGTCGGGTGGAGAGCATGACACGGCGATCCACAAAGCCATGGAGATCGTCGGCAAGGAAGGGCGCGGCGTGATCGTGCTGATCCGGGAATGCCGGCCCGACGCAATCTCCGCCCGTCTCAGGCAGGAGGCGAACGGCAAGGGGCAGCCGCGGCTCATGGAGTACGGGATCGGCGCCCAGATCCTGCTCGATCTCGGCGTGCGTGAGATGGTGCTTTTGTCGAACTCACCGGCGCGCAAGATCGTCGGCCTCGAAGGCTACGGACTGAAGGTCGTGGGCCAGCGAGGCCTGGAGCAGGCGCCATGACCCGCAAAGGGCCGAACTCGGTTCTCATCATCGAAGCCAGGTTCTACGAGGACATCGCCGACGAGCTCGCCCGCGGCGCCATCGAGGAACTGCGCGGAAATCAGGTGGAATATGAGCGCATCGCCGTCCCCGGCGCGCTCGAGATCCCCCTTGCCTTGAGCCTCGCGCTCGCCAACGGCTTCGTCGGCCGGGCCGGGCGCCATCGCGGCTGCATCGCGCTCGGCTGTGTCATCCGGGGCAAAACAAGCCATTACGAAATCGTCGCGCGGGAATCCGCTGGCGGCCTCAATCAGCTTGCGATCCAGCATGGGGTGCCGATCGGCCACGGCATCATTACCTGCGAAAACCGCGAGCAGGCTTGGGAGCGGGCCGGCGTCGATGGTCGCAACAAGGGCGGCGACGCAGCGCGCGCTTGTCTTACCCTGATGCGCCTCGAGCAGCATTTCTCTTCCGCGAGTCGGCGCTAACCGTCATGGCCCCCCGCGGCGAAACGCAAAATCGTGCTGCCTCTCGCAGCGCCGCGCGGCTTGCCGCCGTACAGGCGCTATACCAGATGGACATGACCGGCATCGACTTGAACGAAGTGGTCGCCGAGTTCGAGGCGCACCGTCTCGGCCAGGAAGTCGAGGGCGATCAGTATTGTCAAGCCGAGGCGCAATTCTTCCGCGATCTTGTCGAAGGTGTGGTGCGCGAGCAGCGCCGTCTGGATCCGATGATCGATCAGCAGCTTGCCGAAGGCTGGCGGCTGACCCGTGTCGATTCTATCCTCCGAGCGATCTTGCGTTCAGGCGCCTATGAACTTTTTCTGCGCGACGACGTTCCGGCCCGCGTGGTGATCACGGAATACGTCGATATCGCCCACGCCTTCTTCGGCGAGGACGAACCGAAGGTAGTGAACGGCATCCTCGACCGGCTTGGCCATAAGGCGCGGCCGCAAGAATTCGCCGCACGCGGAGCAGGTCATGGTTGACGGCGTCGAGAGTGGGGAGAAGCGGCCGGGCGAGTTCGAGATCATCGCGCGCTACTTCGCGCCCCTTGCCACCGACACAGGTGCGCTCGGTCTCAAGGACGACGCGGCCGTGCTCATGGTCACAGAGGGCCATGAGCTCGTGGTCACCTGCGATACCATCGTTGAAGGTGTGCACTTCCTGAAGGACGATCCGCCCGCCTCAGTTGGGCACAAGGCCCTGGCGGTCAATCTTTCCGACCTCACCGCCAAAGGATCTCGCGGCTACGCCTACCTTCTGTCCCTCGCACTCCCGCCTGACGTCTCCGCCGATTGGCTCGAAGGCTTCGCCGCCGGCCTGCGCGAAGTCCAAGACGCGACGGCCATCAGTCTGGTCGGAGGGGACACCACGGCCTCGCCGGGTCCTCTCACCATCACCATCACCGCGCTCGGCCTCGTGCCACCGGAGCAGGTCGTGATGCGACTCGGCGGTAAGCCAGGGGATCGGCTCTATGTCAGCGGAACCATCGGCGATGCCTGTCTTGGTCTTCGTCTTCTTCGCGAGCCCGTACTCGCCGAGACCTGGGGTTTGGGGGAGGAGGACATCGCCTTCCTCGTCAACGCCTATCGGCGGCCGGGTCCGAACAACGACCTCGCGATCCTCGTCCGCAACTTCGCGCAAGCGGCGATCGACGTCTCCGATGGCCTCGTGGGCGATGTCGAGAAGCTCTGTCAGGTCTCCCATGTGGGCGCGCGGATCGAGACCGGACGTGTACCGTTCTCGCCCGCAGCGGCGAAAGCCCTTCAGCGGGAGCCAGATCTGCTTCCGGACTTGATCACCGCGGGCGACGATTATGGGGTCGTAGTAGCGATCTCCGAGAAGTCAGCGCCCGACTTCGAATCGGAGGCGGAAACCAAGGGCGCAGCGTTTACCCGCGTGGGCGATCTCGTGACGGCCGAGGAGGGCATCACTGCCGTCGACTCGAAAGGCGTTTCACTCGCGCTAAAACACAAGGGATTCAAGCACTTCTAAGGGGCTCAGCAACCCCTTTGGCCAAAATGCCGCTTTGCACGGCAGTTGTTGCTTCCGCGCCGCAACTTTGGCATTTTCCGCCGGGCTTAACCGCCACGCCTTCGGGGGCAACAAGGCCACGGATGCACGTCCGTGTCCGGTTTTCGCAGCCGCGATTGCTCCTCAATCCCAACGAACCAATAAACGGGGACAGCCTGTCATGACCTGGGTTCTCTACCTCATCATTGCTTGCGGGGCACTTTCCATCGCGTACGGCGTCTGGACCACCAGGGCTGTTCTCGCAGCGGACCCGGGTACGGCGCGCATGCAAGAAATTGCTGCCGCCATTCAGGAGGGCGCAAAGGCCTATCTCTCCCGCCAATACCAAGCCATCGGCCTGGTCGGCGTCGTCATCTTCATCCTCCTATACTTCTTGCTCGGATTGCCTCAGGCCATCGGCTTCGCCGTCGGCTCGGTGCTGTCGGGCGTCGCCGGCTATATCGGCATGAACGTTTCGGTGCGCGCCAATGTGCGGACCGCGCAGGCCGCGACCAAGAGCTTGGCCGACGGCTTGAGTCTCGCCTTCCGCTCGGGCGCCATCACTGGCCTCCTTGTTGCCGGTCTCGCGCTTCTCGGCGTCTCCATCTATTTCCTCGTTCTGACTCACGTGCTGGGCCTTAGCCCCGCATCGCGCGAAGTCATCGACGCGCTCGTGGCGCTCGGCTTCGGTGCCTCGCTGATCTCGATCTTCGCCCGTCTTGGCGGCGGCATCTTCACCAAGGGCGCCGACGTGGGCGGTGATTTGGTGGGCAAGGTCGAGGCCGGCATCCCCGAGGACGACCCCCGCAACCCGGCCACAATCGCCGACAACGTGGGCGACAATGTCGGCGACTGCGCTGGCATGGCCGCCGATCTATTTGAAACCTATGTGGTGACGATCGTCGCCACCATGGTCCTCGCCTCCATCTACTTCGCTGGCGGCGAGGAGCGCGTCATGCAGATGATGCTCTACCCGCTCGCCATTGGCGCCACGTGCGTCATCACCTCGATCGCCGGCACGTTTTTCGTGCGCCTCGGCGCCAGCCAGTCGATCATGGGCGCCCTCTATAAGGGTGTGATCGCCACTGGCGTCCTGTCGCTCGCCCTGTTGTGGCCGCTCACCTCGTGGCTAGTCGGCATGGACA
>Ga0307424_1000625_pt1 | contig 19018 bp, 17 predicted proteins | sample SalMarWE160320MG_FD_202157 | JGI IMG/M metagenome (GOLD analysis project Ga0307424, IMG submission 202157) | Salt marsh sediment microbial communities from the Plum Island Ecosystem LTER, Massachusetts, United States - WE1603-20 | ecosystem: Environmental > Aquatic > Marine > Intertidal zone >... | reverse complement strand
CGTGGAGAGCGCTCCCACCATCGCCGAGGGGATCGAAGGGGGCGTGAGCGAACTCACCTACCGGCTGGGGCTACGCTGGATCGACGACGTGCTGGCGGTGCCCGAGACCGCGATCCGGCGGGCGGTGGTGGACGTCCTGTGCCGGGAACGCCTGGTCATCGAGGGCGCGGCGGCGACCGGCGTGGCCGCCGTGCTGGCCGGACGGGTCCCGGGGGAGCGGATCGGAGTGATTCTCACCGGGAGCAACATCGACCCCGACCGCCTGGCCGGGTTGATGCGGGAGAGCCGGTTCTAGAGCCGGCTCTCCCCGGATCCGTGGTCGAGAGCGGGAAAGGAGCGGGGCGGACTACTGTCCGCCGGTGGCCGTTCCCTGCTGGTGCTGACAGGCCAGCTTGCACTGGTCCTTGTCGTAGGTCAGCTCGTCCATGATGGAGCTGTGGAGATCGCTCTCGGCCTGCTTGCAGGCCGGGTCGCCGTTGCAGATGTCCACCGCGGCCTTGTGGCGGGCCTGCTCCTCTTTCTGACCCGATTTGAAGGCGACGTTGCAGGCGTCGATGCACGGATTCCCGCCACCCAGCGCATCCAGCGTGGGGCTCACCGCGCGATCCGTGGTGCGAGCGCACTGCGGGCTCGACGCGGCCATGACCAGCACGGACAGGGCAGCGGTGCAGAGCCACAGGACTTGATGAACACGGCGTTTCGATTTCATGAACCTGACTCCCTATGACGGCGAAGTTCCGAACCCACTGAATACCGGGGACAAAGGTGGAAGCGGGTTCCGGCCCCGGTCTTGACCTCCTTGGTAACGAGTACATGGTAGCGGAGGGCGCGCCGCATTGCCAGTTTCCATCCGGATCGGTGTTCGTGCATCCCGGGCAAAGCGCAACTTTTCCACCTTCGCTGACCGCGGCATGGGGAATATCGAGAATTAATTGAAGAGCCAGGCAGAACGTCGGCACGATTGACAGTTTGCAGCGGAAGCGGAGGGCGACCGGCGGTGGGGTGGGGGCGCAGGCACAAAAAAAACCGGCCCCCGGAGGGGCCGGTTCTTCAAGCCGTGCGGCTCGAAACTACTGTCCGCCGGTGGCGGTTCCCTGCTGGTGCTGGCACGCGAGCTTGCAGTCGTCCTTGTCGGAGACCAGCTCGTCCATGATGGCGCTGTGCAGGTCGCTCTCCGCCTGCTTGCAGGCAGGGTTGCCGTTGCAAGCGGTCAGAGCCGCCTTGTGCCGGGCCTGCTCCGCCTTCTGGCCGGCCTTGAAGGCGTCCTGGCACGCAGCGATGCAAGGATTGCCGCCGGCAAGGGTGTCCAGCGTGGGGTTCAGGGCTCGATCGGACGAACGGGCGCACTGGGGGCTGGAGGCCGCCATGACGAAGAACGCACAGGCGGCGACCATCAGCCAAAGCGCAGCTTTGATGGGTCGGGTAGGCTTCATGAACCGGCTCCTGCTTGGATGTGTTGGTTGTCGAGGACACGCAGACAACGGGTCTCATCGCGTTCTGCGGGCCCCACCCAGGGCAGCGCTAGGCAACGCCATCCGCGAAGGGTGATGAGCAAGTATACCCCATTCGGGCCGGAACTTCCAGTCACCACTTGGCCTCGCCCGCCCGCGCCGCTCTCAGTCGCCGGACCGGACCCCGGCGCGATACCGGCTCTTCAGGCTTCCCCAGGTGGTGCGCCGCGCCGGGACGAGGCCCGCGAACTTCTGGATCCGCTGGTTCCGGGTGTCGGAAACGTATATCACACCGTCGGATACAATCAGGCCGAAGGGCTCCCTGAACTGGCCCTCCGCCGATCCGGCCTCGCCCCAGAGGCCGAGCAGGACCCCGTCGCCGGTGAACCGCTGGATCCGGCTGTTGTAGGTGTCGGCCACGTAGACACTTCCGTCCGGGCTCAGCGCGACCCCCTGGGGGCCGTCGAAGCTCCCGGGCACGGTGCCGTAGGTGCCCCACTGGGCCAGGTAGGCCCCGGACCCGTCGAACTTCTGGATCCGGTTGTTCAACCAGTCGGCCACGTAGACCTGGCCGGCCGCGTCCACCGCCACCCCGTAGGGAAGCTCGAACTGCCCGTTGCCGCCCCCCACCGACCCCCAGGCCAGAAGGAGATTGCCGTCCCCGTCGAACTTCTGGATGCGGTTGTTCTCGGTGTCGGCCACGTAGATGCTGCCGGAGTCGCCGGCGGCGATCCCCACCGGGCACTTGAAGGCCCCGGGATCCACCCCCCGGCTGCCCCACTGGGCCAGGAACACCCCGTCGGGGGTGAACTTCTGGATCCGGTTGTTGAAGCTGTCGGCCACGAACACCTGGTTGGCGCGGTCCACGGTCACCGCGCTTGGGCCGAAGAACTCGCCCTCGGCCTCTCCGCTGCCCCCCCAGGCCAGGAGGAAGTTCCCCTCCCCGTCGAACTTCTGGATCCGGTCGTTGTTCCAGTCGGCCACGTACACGTTCCCCGAGGCGTCCAGGGCGATCCCCTTGGGGGTGTCGAACTCCCCATCCGCCGTCCCCAGGCCTCCCCAGGCCAGGACGAAGGCGGGGATCTGGGCGCGGGCCGCGGCCCCGGCGGCCAGGAGACCGGCGGCCAAGAAGAGGGAGAATAGGCGGGAATGAGGGCAAGACGTCATGGAGCGACCCTTCGGGGAGCCCGGTTCAGTCCGGGATCTTGACGATTTCGTTGGTGATGTGGGACTTGACCGCGTGCCGCTCGGGGACCGAACGCATGAGAATGGCCCCGGAGGCGATCTGGCATCCCGCGCCCACGGCCAAGCCCGGCTGGATGAAGATGCCGGTCCCCATCTTCACCTCGTCCCCCACCTTGACCCGGCTCGAGGTCATGACCCCGGGCCCGGTGGTGATGTGGGAGCCCCAGAGGTTGTGGTGCTCCAGGTTGCAATGGGCGGAGATGAAGTTGTTGTCCCCCAGCACCGTGCAGGTGCCCAGGTGGACGAAGCTGCACAGGACGTTCCCGGTGCCCAGCCGGCTGAACCGGTTGAGTCGCACGGTGGGGTCCACGGCATTGGTCAGGGGGATGCCCAGGGCGCGGCAGGAATCGAAGAGGCGCTTGCGCACCGGGATGTTGGTGGAGATCGAGACCACGGCCGCGTCGAACCGCTTGGCCCGGTAGAGCGCCTCCAGGTCCTTCGAGGTGCCCAGGACGGGGACGTCCAGGATCGAGGTTCCGCGCAGGGTCTCGTCGTCGTCCACGATCCCGGTCACCCGCTGGTGGGGCGAGTTCATGAGGATGTCCAGGACCTGCATGGCCCCCAGGCCCCCGCCGAGCAGGACCACCCGTTCCACCCCCCGGGGGAGTTCCCCGGCCCGGGTCAGGATGGCGTCGTCCTCGGCCCCCATCCGGCCGGAGGCGACCAGGAAGTCCTGGACGTCCTTCTCCCGGAGGATGCCGGTCCCGGGGACGGCTCCGGGGTCGATCCCGTACTGCAGGGCCAGTTGCCGGGCCTTGCGGGTGAGCTTCCGTTCGTCCGCGGCCGGGGCCGCCGCCGGTTCGGGGGCCCGGGCGGCCAGGTCGGCCAGTTCCTTCGCGTCGGCGGCCACGTAGGCCACCGGGACGTTGAAGGCCACGTCGGCGTTCGCCTCGAACAGCGGCAGGAAGAGACCGGACGCCGGGGCCTCCACGTCGAAGACCGCCTTGGTGGTCTCCACGGTGAGCACCTTCGCCCCCTCGGAGACGGCGTCGCCCTGGGCGGCGTGCCACTCCACGATGCGGGCGGTCTCGCTGTTGACGTCCTCCTGGGGAATGACGATGGGATGCATAGGCCCTCGATCGGGGATTGAGTCCTTAGAAGAGCGCGTTCACGGCGGCCACGATGTCGTCCTTGGCGGGCAGGACCAGGGCCTCCTTCTCCTTGGAGCAGGGGATGATATCATCCGGCGCCGCCACCCGCGCCACCGGGGCCTGGAGCCGTTTCCAGGCCGCCTCCTGGATCCGGGAGGCCCATTCCGCCCCCACCCCGCCGGTCCGGGTTCCCTCCTCCAGGAACACCGCCCGCCCCGAACGCTCGATCGCCTCCACCACCGGACCCACCTCGGGCGGGGAGAGCTGGCCCAGGACCACGATGTCACAGAGGATCTCCTCCTCCAGGAGCAGTTCCTCCGCCGCCTGCATGGCGTGGGGGACCATCCCCCCGTAGGTGACCAGGGTGACCGAAGCCTCCTCGAAGTCGCCCAGGGAGAGGGTGACCGTGGGATAGGGATCGCCGGTGGTCCGGTGGGCGAACTCGCCGATCCGGCCGTCCACCGGCTCGAGCAGCGTTTCGCCGTACAGGAGCTTGTTCTCGATGAACACCACCGGACGGTCGTCCAGGAGGACCGCGTGCCGCAGCATGGCCCCCACCGGATGGACCAGGCTGGGGGCGACCACGGCCAGGTTGGGCACGCCGATCAGGAACTTCTCCATGGACTGGCTGTGGGTGGGGCCGTAGCCGCGGCGCCCCCCCATGGGGGTGCGCAGGACCAGGGGGCAAGTGACCTGGTCGTTGTACATGGAGCGCAGCTTGGAGACGTGGTTCACGATCTGGTCGAAGGCCAGGGAGATGAAGTCGCCGAACATGATCTCCACGATCGGCCGCTGGCCGCGGAGCGCCATGCCCGCGGCCAGCCCGGTGATCCCGGCCTCGCTGATGGGCGAGGAGAACACGCGGTCGGGGAAGCGGGTGGAGAGGCCGCGGGTCACCTTGAACGCGCCGCCGTAGGGATCGAAGATGTCCTCGCCGATCAGGTGCACCGCCTCCGAGGCCTCGAACACCTCGTGCAGAGTGCGGTTCAGCACGTCCACGCAGCGGCCGCCGGTGCCGGTCCCCCCGCTCGTCCGGCTCGTCCCGGCGGTCACGCCCGGTCTCCCAGGAGCCGGGAGAGGGTGCCGTCCACCAGCGCCGCCACCTCCCGGTCCAGGCGACGGCAGGTCTCGGGATCCAGGCGGCCGGCCAGGACGGCCTTGGGATCGCGCTCCCTGGCCGCGGCCTTTTCCTCTTCGGAGCGGAAGTCGTCCCCCTTGCTGTGGGGGCCGAACCGGTAGGTCGAAAGCACCAGGGCGTGGGGGCGGCTCGTCTTGCGGATCGCCTCCACCGCGCCCCCGGCCGCGGTCCAGATCGAGGCCGCGTCGGTGGTGGCCAGTTCCACCGTGGGGATGCCGAAGGCCTCGGTCCGCTTGGCCACGGAGCCGGCCAGGTTCATGCCGATCGGGGTGGTCTGGGCGTACCCGTTGTTCTCGATCACGAACAGCACCGGCACGTCCCAGAGCGAGGCCATGTTGAAGGCCTCGTAGATGACCCCTTCGCCCAGGGTGCCGTCCCCCAGCCAGACCACGGCCAGGGCGCCGGTGCCCTTGCGCTTCTCGGCCAGGGCCGCGCCCACGGCCAGGGGGACGATGCCTCCCTGGACCCCGTTGGTGTAGAAATTGCCGCGGCACAGGTGCTGGCTCCCGCCCTTGCCGGCGCAGATCCCGGAATCCAGGCCCAGCAGTTCGGCCAGGAGCCCCTCCACGTCCCCGGTCAGGGCCAGGTAGTGCCCGTGGCAACGGTGGTTGCTGAAGACCACGTCCCGGGGAGTCAGATGGGCCAAGACCCCCACCGCGTCCGCCTCCTGCCCGGAGTAGGTGTGGGTGGTCCCCATCAGCTTCCCGGCGCCGAAGAGCTTTAGGAGAGTTTCTTCGAAATAGCGGATCAGGGCCACCTGCCGGTAGAACACGGCGTCGTCCGGGCGGGACGAGGCCCCGGTCGCGGACATCCGGGGTTCGGGGGCAACCTGGCTCATGGACCACCACCTGATCGAGGGAAACCGGGAAAGCCGTTTATCATAGCATCTTTGGGGCTCCGGGCGGACGGGACGAAGCCGGGGCCGCCCCGGGTAGGGTAAAATGATGTGCGGCTTTTGACACCCTTCCGGATCCAAGGAGCACCGAGACCATGATCCCAGACCTCCTCGCCGGGGAGAGAGTTCGAGCGGCCGCCGCCGCCCTGGCGGCGGTGCTGGTCGTTCTGGCTCCGGCCGCCGGTCTGGGCGGCCTGGCCGGACCGGCGGCCGGACAAGAGCCGGCCCCGGCGCCTCCGGCCCCCGAATCCCCGGCCGCGCCGGTGGAGGTCCCCGGCTGGAAGATCGGGGTGGTGAACACCGCCGACGCCCGGGGCGAGATCCTTCCCTGCACCTGACACAAGGAGCCGGTCGGGGGACCGGCCCGCATATTCCGCGCCGTGCAGGAGGCGCGGGGGCTCGGCTATCCGGTGGTGGTGGCCGACGCCGGGGACTTCGTCTCCGGGCCCTCGGATACCCTGCAGGCGGCCATCGCCGACCTCATGTCCCGGAGCCTGGAGCAGATCCGCTACGACGCCCTGGCGGTGGGGGAGATGGAACTCACCCTCGACCCCGGGATCCTGAAGGAGATCGCCGGGCGGCTTCCCCTGGTCGCGGGAAACATCCGCTTCTCGGCGTCCTGGGGCGCCGACGTTCCCCCCATCCGGTACGTGGACGTCCCCGGAGGCCGGGTGGCGGTGACCTCCTTCCTGGATCCGGTCCTGTACTACGCCCAGCCGGCCGTGTTCGAGAACCCGGGGCCGGTCTCCCTGGTCGAGGACCCGGTGGACGCCCTCACCCCCCTCATCGAGCGGGCGCGGCGTGAGGCCGACCTGGTGGTGGTCCTGGCCCACGCCGACCGGCCGGAGATCGAGGACTTCCTGTCCCGGGCTCCCCGGGTGGACGTGGTGGTCCAGGGGCACGCCCCCCGTGGGGACGGGGCCCTGCGGAAGCTCCAGGGGGCGTTCCTGGTGGTGCCGTGGCACCGGGCGCGGGCCGTTTCCCTCCTGTCCCTGACCCGGACCGGAGAGGCCGGGCTGACCGAGGACGGGTTCCGGATGTGGTTCCTGCAGACCCTGAAGGAAGGGGACGGCGGCCTCGAGGCCATGGTCCACGACTTCCAGGTCGCCCACGGCCTGATCAAGTAGACTCCGGCCGGTCCCGGGCGGTTTCGGAGCCCGGCGTCCCGGTTCCCCATTTCCGCCGGGGCGTCCCGGTGCTACCGTCATACGCCCTATGCCGAAGTCGAGAACGAGCCTCCGCCCTTCGACCAAGCCCGCCGGGCTCCGCAAGGGGGGGCGCCTGGGAAAATACCTCCTGGAGAAACGCCTGGGTCGCGGCGGATTCGCCGAGGTCTGGCGGGCCACCGACACGGTGGAGAAGCGGCGCGTCGCCCTGAAGGTGGCGCACAGCGAGGCCATCGACGAGTTCGGGCGGGCGCAGATCGAGCAGGAGGCCCGGATCGCGGCCAGCCTCCATCACCCGCACATCGTGAGCATCCGCAACGCGGACTGGGTGGGCGGCCGGTTCGTCATGGCCTGGGACCTGGCCGAGAAGAGCCTGGCCGAGTTCAAGAAGGCGAGACGGTCGCCGCGGGTGGCCCTGGACATCATGCGCCAGATCGCCGAGGGGCTGGCCTACGCGCACGGCTGCCGTCTCATGCACCGCGACGTGAAGCCGGGGAACATCCTCATCTTCGAGGACGGCACCGCCGCCCTGGGGGACTTCGGCGCCTCGTGCTTCGCCAAGCCGATCGGCCAGACCTACTCCGAGGTGGGCACCCTCGGGTACCTGGCCCCGGAGCAGGCCTACGGGCGGCCGGTCTACGCCTCGGACATCTTCTCCTGGGGCGTGATCACCTACGAACTCCTGACCGGCGTGCTGTTGCGCTGGCCCTTCGAATGGCCCCCCGAAGGGTACGACCGCCTGCGGCGGAAGGTGTCCCCCTCGATGATCCCGGTCCTGCGGCGGGCGGTGCAGTTCCAGCCCAAGAAGCGCTACCAGGAGGCGGGCACCCTGCATCGTGAGCTGGTGAAGGCGCTGGCCGACATGGCGCCGGAACCGGCCGGGAAGGCGCCCGTCCGGCGCCGGAAGCGGCGGACCAAGCCGGTGCCCGATCCCCTGGCGGTGGCGGCCGAACTCTTCCGGCGGCGCCACGGGAACCGGCTCGATCTCCGCTACCGCTGCGCCCGCTGCCAGGGCCCGATCAGCGAGGCGATGTCCTACTGCCCGTGGTGCGGGGCTTCGGACAACTCCCTGATCGAGGTCACCACCTATCCGCTGGTCTGCTACGCCTGCGAGCGCGGCGTACGGCCCGAGTGGAACTTCTGCCCGTGGTGTTTCCAGGGGCGGTTCGAGTCCAACGGCCGTCCGCCCCGCAAGGATCCCAAGGCGGTGCGGAGCTGCACCCGCCCCGGGTGCTCGGGGGAACTCCGCCCCTTCATGCGCTACTGTCCGATGTGCAAGCAGCGTCCCCGCCGGCCGTGGACCGACCCGGAGCTGGGCGGCCGCTGCCCGCGCTGCCGCTGGGCGGTGGCCCACGCCTTCTGGCGCTACTGCCCCTGGTGCGGCCGCCGCGAGCGCGACGCCGGCCACTTCCACCGGAACCGGAAGTCGACGGGGAAGACGCGGTAGGGGAGGGGCGGCGGGCCCGGGACCGCGCGCCTCACGCCACGGTCCCGGGCTCGCTGCGCCCCGGGCCGGTCACCGGCGCCCGGCCAGGACCCGGTCCACCGAGGCGCGCCCCGCGCCCCAGATCATCACGGCCAGGGCCAGCCCGATCACCAGGAGGTGGTACTCGAACCCCTCGCCGCCCTGGTTGCCAGTCCAGTTCATGAAGAACCCGTTGGGCCGGTGCACCAGGAACACCGCCACCGCCATCTCGACGGCGATCCCGAAGGCGGCTACCCGGCTCAGGAAGCCCGCGGCCAGGGCCAGGGGCCCCAGGAATTCCGCGATCACGGCCAGGAGGGCGAGGGGGTAGGGGATCCCCAGGGTCTGCGTGAAGAAGCCCATGGTCCCTTCCAGGCCGTGGCCTCCGAACCAGCCCAGGACCTTCTGGGCCCCGTGGGGGAAGATCACCAGGGCCAGGGTGAGCCGGAGGAGCAGGTGCGACCATCCGGCGTCGGTGGCCAGCAGGCGGTGGGCCAGGCGGGCCGGGAACGAGGCGTCCTCCCGCGCGGCGGCCGCGGCGGCCAGGGGTGCATGGGTGGTGTGGGTCGACATGGTCGGCTCCTTTCCGGCGCCGGTCCCCGGCGCCGCATTCAGTGACGTGTACATAGTTAACTAGTCAAATATTCCGCCCCCAAAAAGCCTCACGTCCGCGGACGGCGGCCCCCCGGGGCGGGAGCGGCCATCGCTGCTTCCAGGCCGGCCCGGATCCGGTCCAGGAGCCGGACCAGGCGCTCCTGGTCGCGATCGGAGAGGGTCTGCATCCCTTTCAGATCCAGCTTCTCCACCGGACCGTCCAGCCGGTTCAGCACCGCCAGCCCGGTCCGGGTGGCCCGGCAGAGCACGCGGCGCCGGTCCTGGGGGCACCGGTCCCGGCGGATGAGTCCCTTGGCTTCCAGCCGGTCCAGGAGCCGGGTGATCCCGGGCGTTTGCTGGACCAGCCGTTCGGAGATCTCCATGGTGGGGAGCGGTTCCCCGGCGCCGCGCAGGATGCGCAGGATGTTGTACTGCTGGCCGGAGATCCCCTCGGCCAGGGTGACCGCGTCCAGCTGCCGCTCCAGCAGGTTGGCCGTCCGCAACAGGCTCACCGCCGCCTCGTGGGCGCGGGAGCGGAAGGGCCGGGTCTGCTTGATGGTCTCGGCGATGGTGCGGGGTGCCGTCTTGCTCGGAGGCATGCAGATAGTATCGACGTTAATAGTTTATATGTCAAGTAAATTCTGGATGGTCTTGTAACCTGTTGGCATATTTTTGGATACAGGGAATCGAATGGCCGGCAAGCCCCCCCATCTACCCCCGGAGCAGGAGCACCTTGGGCTCGGTCATCTCCTCCATGGCGTAGCGGACCCCTTCGCGCCCGAACCCGGAGTCCTTGGTCCCTCCGTACGGGAAGTTGTCCACGCGGAAGGTGGGAGTGTCGTTGATGAGAACGCCGCCGTAATCGAGGTCCCGCCAGGCGGCGAGTGCGTGCTCCAGGTTCCGGGTGAAGACCCCGGCCTGCAGCCCAAAGCGGGTGTCGTTGCAGGCGGCGATCGCCTCCTCGAACGCCTCGAACGGTTCGACCACGGTCACCGGGCCGAACACCTCGTCCTTCAGGACCTTCATGTCCCGGGTGACCCCGGTGAGCACGGCCGGACTCACCACCTGGCCGTCCGCCTCGCCGCCGCAATGGAGGACGGCCCCGCCCGCCACCGCCTGGCTGATCCAGTTCAGCACCCGCTCCACGTGCTTGGGCTCGATGAGCGGACCCACCACGGTGTCCTCGTTCATGGGGTCGCCCACCGCGAGCTTCCGGGTGGCGGCCACGAACCGCTCCAGGAAGCGGTCGAAGAGAGACCGGTGCACCAGCACCCGCTGCACCTTGATGCAGACCTGGCCCGCGTTGGCCCAGGCCCCGGTCAGGATCGGATCCAGGACCCGGTCCAGGTCCGCGTCCTCGTCCACCACGCAGGGGGCGTTCCCGCCCAGTTCCAGGAGCACCTGCTTCTTTCCGGCCAGTGATTTCAGCTTCCAGCCCACCCCGTCGCTGCCGGTGAAGGAGAGGACGGCGAGGCGGGGATCCTCCACCATCCGCTGCGCCACCTCGGGCGGGCAATGCACCACGTTGAGAGCCCCTTCGGGGAGCCCGGCCTCCAGCATCATCTCGGCCAGTTCGTGGCCGGTGAGGGGACACTGCGGGGGAGGCTTGAGCACCACCGACGTGCCCACCGCCACCGCCGGGCTTACTTTGTGGGCGATGAGGTTGAGCGGGAAGTTGAAGGGGGAGATGGCGGCCACCGGCCCCCGGGGTACCCGGGTGGTGATGCAGGTTCGACCCTCGGCCCGGGGTTCCAGGTCCACCGGGAGGACCTCGCCCCCCAGGCGTCGTGCTTCCCCCGCTCCCAGGGTGAAGGTGACCACGGCCCGGCGCACTTCCCCGCGGCAGAAGCGGATCGGCTTGCCGCTCTCGGCGGCCATGAGCGCGGCCAGCTCGTCCTCGCGCAGGCGCAGACGCTCGGCCACGCCCTCCAGGATGGCCGCCCGCCGGTGGACGGGGAGCCGCCGCATGGTGTCGAAGGCGGCGGCAGCGGCGGCGACGGCGTCGTCCATGTCCTGGGGACCCCCCACCGCGACCTCGGCCACGGCGCGGCCGTCGTAGGGACTGGTGATCGTCTCGGACTTCGATGAGACGCGGCGCTCCTCGCCGATCCGCATCGGGTAGGTTTTCATGGTCGGCTCCCGTGGTTTGGCCCCGCGCCTTCATTCTGCCATACTCGGACGATTCGGTCTCACGCCGACGAGAGGAGACTGCCATGCGCCGTACCTTCCGCACCCGGTTCCTCCTTCCCGCCGCGGCCACCCTCGGCTTGGGGCTCCTGGCCGCGGCCCCGGGAGAAGCGTGCTCGATCTGCCGCTGCGGGGACGTCACCTTCAACGCCCTGGGCAAGGCCGGCTACACCAGCCCCGGCCTGCGCTTCGCGCTGGACTGGGAACGCTTCGACAAAACGGAAGGCGGTCCGGGGGAATCCGAGTCCCAGGTCGAGAACCGCGAGACGGTGCTCATTGCCTACGGTGCCAGCGACCGGTTCCTGGTGTCGGCGCGCGTTCCCTACAGTAGCCGGAAGCTCACCGAAGGCGACGAGGCCACCAACACCGACGGATTCTCCGATCCCGAGGTCTACGGCCAGGTCCGGGTGTGGGCCTCCCCGCTCTCGGCCCTGGGACGCCGGGCGTCGGTTTCGCTCACCGGCGGGGTCAAGACGCCCTGGGGACAGAACAACCTCCGGGATTTCGGCGCGCGGCTGGACGAGCACGCCCAGCCCGGGACCGGGGCCACCGATCTCTTCGGAAGCCTCTCCGCCCTCTACCTGCTAGACTCCGAGTCCGCGCTGTTCGGATCCGCGGGATACCGGCGGCCCGGCACCAACGACCACGACTACCGGTACGGAAGCACGTTTCTGGCCAACCTGGCCTACGAGCACAAGCTGGGGCGCAGCCTGGACGGCGTGCTGGCGCTCAACTTCCGCCACGCGGCGATGGACGAGGTCGATGCCGGGCTGGATCCGGACACCGGGGGCTCCCTGCTCTACGTGTCACCGAGCCTGCTGGTGAGTCTCGGCGGGGGGATAGTGCTGCGCGCGGGGGCGCAGATTCCGGCGGCCCGGGATCTCAACGGCGCCCAGAAGGAGCGGGCGGTGGTGGACCTGGGCCTCACCTGGCTGCCCGCGTTCTGAGCGCGGAGACGGACCTTGATCCGAATTCGTGTTGGGTGATAGCATCCATCGCCTATACAGTAGATCTGTATACATGCACCAACCTCCCACCCCTCGGAGGATCCCACCATGAGCACGCGCGTTCTGCGATCGTGTCTCCTGGCACTGGCGGTGGCCGCAGCCGCCGCCTGGGCCGGCTGCAATGAGGATACCGTGCAACCCGCCCCCATCGGCACCGTAACCCTCGACTTCGAGAACACGGTGAGCGGCTCCCCCATCCAGCTCAACCAGATGATCTATACCAATCCCCGGGGGACGCTCTACAGCATCTCGATGCTGCGGTACGTGGTCTCGGACGTCACCCTGCACGGTACCGGCGGGCAGACCTACGGCATGGACGGCATCCACTACCGGAGCGAGACGAACCCCGCCACCCGCACCCTCGTCCTGGACGGCGTTCCCAAGGGGACCTACAACGAGATCTCCTTCACCTTTGGTCTCGACGAATCGAAGAACGTGAAGGACAAGTACCTGAACGCCCCGAACGAGTTCCACACGGAGATGGAGTGGCCCGCGGCCATGGGCGGGGACAAGGGCCTGGGCTACCACTACATGAGACTGGAAGGCAATTTTGAGGACACCCCCGGAGGTGCCACCGTCGGCTACACCACTCACACCGGGGCCCGCTGGCTGGCCGACGGGAACCCGATGACCGGGGTCGAGGATCCGCTCCCGTACCATCACTACTTCACCGTCCGCCTCCCCATCGGCCCGATCACGATGGACGGGGACAACTGGAACGTCACCCTGACCATGGACGTCAACGGCTGGTACGAGGACGCCACTCCCGGGGACTCCTTCGACAGTGAATACGACTGGCACGATCTGGCGTCCCAGATGGTCATGGCCAATCTGGCGGCGCAGGAGAAGCTGGAGGTCAACGGACCCGGCTGCTTCACCGCCGTCGTAAACGCGATGCCCTAGAGCCGTCACCGTCATGCCCGGTCTCCGACTCCTGATCGCCGCGACAACGCTTCTCGTCGTTGCCGTGGCCTGCTCCCAGGGCGGGACGGAACCGGGATCCGAGTGCCCGGCCCCGGATCCCCTGCCCATCGTGTCGCCGCCCGGGTTCCCCGCCGCCGAGATTCCCGAGGACAACCCCACCACCGTCCAGGGGGTGGCCCTGGGGCGACGGCTGTTCTACGACCCGATCCTTTCCGGGGACAGCACCCAGGCCTGCGCCTCGTGCCACCATCAGGATCACGCCTTCGGGGACCCCCTCCGGGTCAGCGTGGGGATCGACGGCATCGAGGGAACGCGCCAGGCGCCGACCATCCAGAACGCGGCCTGGCTCAAGAACAACTTCTGGGACGGGCGGGTGGACGGCCTGGAGGCACAGGCCCTGGAGCCGGTACCGAACCCGATCGAGATGCATCTGGACTGGGAGGACGCGGAGACACGCCTGGCCGCGCATCCGGACTACCCGGAACTCTTCTGCCAGGCGTTCGGGAGCCGCGAGATCACCCGGGAACGAGTGGTGGCCGCGATCGCCCAGTTCGAGCGCACCTTCATCTCCACCGACTCCAAGTTCGACCGCTACCGGAGAGGCGAGGCGACCCTCTCCCCGCAGGAGGAGGCGGGCCGGCAGATCTTCTTCACCGAGGTGGGGGATTGCTTCCACTGCCACGGGCAGGCCGTGGGGTTCGACCGGAGTTTTCACAACACCGGGTTGGACTCGGTGCCCGTGGACCTCGGCCTGGGAGCGGTCACCGGGGATCCAGCCGACGACGGGAAATTCAAGACCCCCTCGCTCCGGAACGTGATGGTCTCGGCGCCCTATATGCACGACGGCCGGTTCAACACCATCGACGAGGTGATCGCACACTACAACCACGGATTCGCCGACGGGCCCCTGGTGGACCCGCTCATCCGAGCCCGCCTCACCCGTCCGGCCCTGACCCCCGAACAGATCGACGCCCTCAAGGCTTTCCTGGCCACGCTCACGGACTCGGTGTTCCTCACCAATCCCGCCTATTCGAGCCCCTTCGTCGAGTAAGTCCCGTACGGGACGATTGGTGCCGGGCTTCGTCCGTTGCTATACTCCGGCGTGCGAGGCAGTGCTCCCGCCGGCCCGTCTCCGCAGGGGAGAAAGCGAGGAATCCATGGCGCCCTCCTTCGACTCGGACCAGACCGACCCGGGGCCGGACCCGCGGCTCGCCGCTCCCGAGGCTACGGAACGTCCCTTCTCCTACCGGGTGGAACTCGACGTGGCCGGTTGTTCCGACGCCGGCCTCGTGCGCACCAACAACGAGGACCACTTCATCATCTCCCGCCTGGGGCGGTTCCTGGAGACCCTGGGCACCAACATGCCGCCGGAACTCCAGCCGCCCCGGTTCGAGGAGGCCTTCTACGGCATGATCGTGGCCGACGGTGTGGGCGGGGGCACGGCGGGGGAGGTGGCCAGCCAGACCGCCATTCGCACCCTGGTCCAGCTCGCTTCGAACTCGCCCAACTGGATCTTCCGGCCGGCGGACGAGGAATTCCGCCAGGCCCTGCTGGAGCGGCTGCGGACGCGGATGAGCCAGATCCACGAGGAGATGATCCGCCGGGCCCGGGACGAACCGGACCTCAAGGGGTTCGGGACCACCATGACCCTGGCCCTGAGCGTGGGCAACGTCCTCTTCCTGGCCCATCTGGGGGACTCGCGGGCCTATCTGCTCCGGGGCGGGCGGATGGAGCAGCTCACCCGGGATCACACCCTGGCCCAGGACCTGGCCGACAAGGGGATGGTGAGCGGTCACGGCGTGCCGGTGGAGAAGCTCCGCCACGTGCTCACCCAGGCCCTGACCGACCACGCCCGCCCGGTGGAGCCGTACAGCCGCGCCCAGGAGCTGGAGGACGGGGACCGCGTGCTCCTGTGCAGCGACGGTCTGACCGATCTCCTGGACGACGAGGCCATCGCGGCCATCCTCGGCCAGGAGAAACCGGCCGAGGAGGTCGCCCGGCTCCTGGTCCAGGCGGCGCTGGAGGCGGGCGGCACGGACAACGTCACCGTGATCGTGGCCGGCTACCGGATGCCGGCGGAGGAGTAGTCCCGGGCTACTCAAGGCAAGAATCCACGCGGAATGATCGGCGGATCTCCTGCCCACAAATAGTGAACACCGAGGGGGGAAACCGGTTCCTGATTTCCGTCAGGCACTCTGGCCGCCGGTGCGCTGGTCCCGATGTGGGGAGATCGACTTTCCCTCACGGGCCGTCCCTCATGTTCCAGGGTGGCCGGCCATTCCATATCACCGCAGGACGAGGATCTTCCGGGAGAGCGTCTCCCCCCCGGCCGCCAGGCGAACGAAGTACACGCCGGCGGCCGGGTGCTCCGAGACCGTCCCGGTCCGCCACACCGGCGCGTACGTGCCTGCGGGCCGGGGACCGGAGGCCAGCACCGCCACCTCGCGTCCGGAGATGTCGAGCACGCTCAGGCGCACCGGAACCTCCCGGGGCAGCGAGTAGGGAACGGACGCGACCCCCCGGACCGGATTGGGCCACACCGGGCCCAGGGACACCCGGGCGGGAAGGGGCGGGACGGGCGAGTCGATCTCCTCGATCACGAAGGGGGCGCTCAGGGTCTCGGTGGTGTTGCCGGCCGCGTCCCACGCCACCATCCGGATCCGGGCGAACCCGGTGGTGGGGCCGGTGACCGGCCACGACGCGATCCCGGTGCCCCCGGGCCCGGACGGCAACGGTTCCTCGCCGTCCGCCGCCTCCCCGCGGATCAGGTAGAGATCCACCGAGGTCACCGTGTCGTCGTCCACCGCCGACCACTCCAGCTGCGTCTGCGTGCCCACCACCAGCCGCGACCCGGCGGAGGGAGCCAGCACTTCCGCCCGGGGCGGGGTGACGTCGGGGCCGAGGGTGGTGAACCCGGAAATGGGACCGGCCGCGGTCCGGACGCCGTCGGAAACCGTGGCCCGCCATTCGTATCCGGTGCGCGGCCGGCGTCCCGTCCACACCCAGGAGGCGGAGCCGCCGCCGGCCACCCCGGCCACCGTGCCCAGGGTCTCCCACGCGCCCCCGGGGACGAGATCCACCGGCAGGGTGAACCGGCTGTCCTCGTCGGTCTCGAAGACGCCCAGGGTGGGGGAATAGGTCTGCACCCGGACCTCGTCGGCGGACGGGGAGAACTCCAGGATGCGGAGCCAGCCGTCCCCCCCGTGGGGCCGCCACTGGTAGTCGGCGAGCAGGGTGTGCACCGTCCGCCCGCCGAACACGTCGGTCCGCCGGCCCTCCCCACGGATGTGGCCGCAGGCCATGAGGATCAGGTTCGGGCTGTCCTTGAGCGCGTTCAGGACGGCTTGGCCGGGAGGATCCAGGTTCCCCGGGTTGCCGGCCCCGATCAACCAGTGGGAGATCACGATGGCCTTGCGCTCGGGGTAGGTGGCCAGCACCTCCCGGGCCCAGGCCAGGACCTCGGGCCGGGGAGCCGGCTCGTACTCCAGGCTGAGCACCAGGAAGTCGAGCCCGGAGGCGCTGAAGAACGAGACGTGGTTGTCGTTGTCGGCGCCGAAATGCCCGCCGTAGTAGGTCCGGCCCAGGAACCGCGACTCCCCGAAGAACGCGTTGTAGAGGGCGGTGGACCCGGCAAACTCCCCGAACGGGGCCGAGTCGTGATTGCCCACCGCGATGGAAAAGGGGATCCCCTCGGGGAGGCCGGTGGCGGCCCGGCTCTCCAGGGGACGGACGGCGTAGTCCGCGTTCTCCCACTGGAACCGGCTGTCCCCGATCTCCACGCAATCCCCGAGCTGGGCCACGAAGGCGATGTTCCGGGACCGGCGATGGGCCACGATCCACTCCACCTGGGCGCGGAACGTCTCCCGGTTCGATCCGTACATCCCGGCGCTGTAGTACTGGGTGTCGGGGAGCAAAACGATCGAGAAGTCTACGCCGGGCGGCCGGGCCGGGGCCTCCCTCCCATAGAAGGTCACCTCCAGCGGCCGGCCGTCGGGATCGGTGACGGCGACCCAGAGGGTGGGGTCGGGCGCCGCGTCCCGGGACCCATCGCGGGGGGAGAGCGGCATCGGCGGCTCCAGCGGGCGGTCGGGGGTCATGGGGGCGCCGTCGGTCCATGCGTAGTCCGTGCCCAGGAGGATGCCGTCGAGGGGCGGTCCGGCCGGGTTCCTGGCCGAGTGGAGGGTCCCCTCGTCCAAGCTCCACCGGGCCACCAGCCCGGGCCGGGGGTCGGGGAGGGTGACATTCATGGTGGACCGGATGTCGGTCAGGTCGCGGGCACGGTCCCAGATCCGGACCTCGTCCAGGACCCCGTCGAAGTACCCGGACGGGACCCCGAGCGAGTTGAGGGCGCTTCCCAGGGCGGCGTGCTGGATGCTCTCGGACTGGACGGGGCGTCCGACCACCCGCTCGGCTTCCAGGCGTCCGTCCAGGTACAGCCGCCAGGTTCCCCCGTCGTAGGAGGCGGCGGCATGATGCCAGGCCCCGGGGGCGATGGGGGTGATCCCGGCCACCGGGTGGTTGAGACCGGGCGGGCCGCCTCCGGCACCCTCCTCGAAGTCCGCGGCCAGCACCCCGTCCGCCGCCCGGAGGCCCAGGAAGAAGTTCATGTCCTTGACGCCGCCGTCCTCCTCGCCCCGTCCTTTGCTGACAAGGGGGATCGCGTCGAGGGCCTCGGACCCGGTGCTGGCGGGAATGCCGGGGCCGTCGCGGCGGAACCACAGTTCCAGGGTGAACCGGGACAGGTGCAGCTGGGGCGCGTCGCCGAAGGTGACGTAGGCGTCGGTGCCGCCAAGGTGAAGACCGGTACCGGGTTCCGGGGGGAATGCGAACCCCGGGGACGGGCCGGGAAGTCCGAGCGGGAAGAAGAAACCCAGGATCAGGACCGCGAGCCACGCCCGGCGCATACGGTAAGTGTAGACCGCGTTTCGTCCGGTTCCTACAATAATAGGGTTGGGAGAGGGTGAGGGGATCGTGGCGCGAAGTTCCTCGGATGGCTCCATGGACGTCCCCCGGGGTCGCCGTTCCGTCGACGACGCGGGGCCGCGCCGTTCCATTGCCGAACTCGCCCGCGACGTCGCCGCCCAGTTCGAGGTGGCCCTGGGCAACCCGGAGGTCGTGGAAACGGCCGGCCGGGAGATCCGGCGGCAACTGGGCGACGCGCCCGCCGCCCCGGACCTGGCCCCGCTCCTTCCCCTCCTGCCGCTGCTCCGCACGCGCGTGGGGCCTCCGGCCGACCGGCTGTTCGCCTTCCTCGACGCGCTCGTCCCCACCCTCCGCGCCCCCTGGTCGTTCCTGGAAGGGATGCTGGCCGCCGGTAACGCCGGACAGGTCCGAAGCGCGCTGGAGACCACCCGCCGGCTGGCCGCGTCCGGGGCCCTCGACGTCGACTCCCGCGTCCTCACCGGACTGGCCGGGCTCGTGGACCGGAAGGACGCACGCCTGCAGTCGCCCGAGAGCCTGGAGATCCTGGCCGAAGTGCTTGCCTCCCGGCCCGCCCCGCCCGCGGGAGAGCCGCCCTCTCCGGCCGATCTCTACGCTCACCCCCGGGCCGTGGTCCGCCGCCTGGCCGCTCGGATTCTGGACCGGCCGGGGGAGCCGGCGGGGCGGGACCTGGCCGAACGGGTCCTGGGCCGCGAGGCGTACGCCTTTCTCGCTCCCTTTCTGGCCTACAGCCGCGCCACCCACCTGGACGTTCTCTCCCTCGTCGCCGCCCCCGGCTCGGTCCCGGCCCTGGCGTCGCTGCGGAGGGCCGGGGAGGCGGCGGGGGACGCCCTGCTGCGGGACGTCCTCACCGAACTCGGATGGCCGGCGGTGAGCCTGGGCATCGTGGCGCATCCCTATCGCCAGGTGAGCGT
>Ga0307424_1000623_pt1 | contig 19087 bp, 16 predicted proteins | sample SalMarWE160320MG_FD_202157 | JGI IMG/M metagenome (GOLD analysis project Ga0307424, IMG submission 202157) | Salt marsh sediment microbial communities from the Plum Island Ecosystem LTER, Massachusetts, United States - WE1603-20 | ecosystem: Environmental > Aquatic > Marine > Intertidal zone >... | reverse complement strand
CCATTGCAGGATCATAAACTTCGTTAAGTGTTTCATTGGGATATCCACTTATCAAGTAAATCTTGCCACCTACAACGTTTGCCGTTAGCCAGCCTCTAGCTGTGGGCATAGACGTTTTGGTTTCCCAAGTGTCCGTTGCAGAGCCATAAACTTCATTTACTCCGGTGTAGCCATCGCTTGTTTTTCCGCCTATACAGTAGATTTTGTTTTGGTACACGGCTGTGGCGAAGACGATTCTTGGAGTAGGCATGGATGCCTTGTAGGTCCAGGTGTCTGTTTCTGGATCATACTCCTCGTTTGTGCCTACATGACCTCCAATGTCTCTGTTACCTAAAACAGCAGAACCAGGAATACTGGGAGCAAAACCGCTTGCGTTGGAGCCGCCGATGGCATAGATTTTCCCGTTTACTGTGGCAACGCCTAAGCCGCTTCTTGCCTGCTGCATTGGTGCTTTGGTTGTCCAAGAGTCTTCGGCTGCGTTGACAAGAGGAACATGAAAGGTTAACAGAATAAGTGAAAGACTCAGCAACAGCGTGACTGCTGCTTTGGTTTTTATGTTAGAAAACATAACAGATGATTGTACTGTACATATACCGTAAAAGCTTTCTTGTAAAGGTTTCTTGACCAAACAAATACTTAGCTAGTCAAAATTTCTTGACAAACTGAGATGAAAACAAAAAAGAGAGAAAAAAGGGTATGTTTAGGATTGGTTACTTAGCTTAGTAGCCTTCGTATGAGTCGTCGATAGTTAATTCTTCGTCTTCTGCAACTTCTTCTTCCATGGTCTCTTCTTCAGCCAAGTCTTCACTGTCTGCTTCAGCCACATCCTCTGCAACATCTGACTCGTCCATGACTTCCTCATCAGTCGCCTCTTCAACAGTCAAGATTTCCTCTTCTGCCTCAGCTACAACTTCAACTTCTGTTACGTGTTCGATGGCAGGCACTTGAACAGGCTCTCCCACTGTTACCTCAACTGCTTCTTCGGCTATTTCAACTTCCGGCGCTTCAGGGGTTTCTTCGACTGCTAGCTCTTCAAACATTGGTTCAACTTCGATTGCTTCTTCAACAGGAGTCTCGATAACAGCTTCGATGGGAACATCAACAGAAGGCGCACTTGTCTCTTCGAAAGCTTCCTCAATTGGAGCCATAGGAGCTTCGAATGTTTCTTCAACTGCTTCCTCAACCAGAACCTCAACAGGAGCCTCAATCGGCGCTTCGACTGGAGCCTCTAGCGTCTCCTCAACTGCCTCTTCAACAGACATCTCTACTGGAGCTTCGACAGCAACCTCAATGGTCTCTTCAACTGGAGCTTCAACAGCAGCTTCGATTAGAGCCTCAGGAACTTCAACGGTTTCCTCAATCACAGCCTCAACTGGAGCCTCGACTGGCATTTCAACAGGGGCTTCAACAGCAACTTCAGCTGGAACAAAAACTGGTGCTTCAGCTGGAACTTCAGGAGCCACAGCCTCAAAGGGAGCTTCAAGCACTTCTTCTTCAAGGGGAAGTTCAACGGAAGGAGCTTCGAATGTTTCTTCAACTGCTTCCTCAACCAGAATCTCAGCAGGAGCTTCGACAGGCGCTTCGATCGGTGCTTCAACTGGAGCCACGAACGTTTCCTCAACAGGCATCTCTACAGGAGCCGCAACTGGAACTTCAAAGGTCTCCTCGACAACAGCTTCGATGGGAACAGCAACAGAAGGAACAGTCGTCTCCTCAACCATTTCCTCAAATACAACTGGAACAGGAGCCGCAACGGGCACTTCAACTGGAACATCTACAGGCGCCTCAACCGGCACCGCAACGGGAGCCACAGCAGGCACTTCCACAGGAGCCTCAACAGGGGCATCCGCAGAGATTTCAGCAGTTTCCTCGAAAACAGCTTCAGCGAGTTGCACCGGCTCAGCTTCTACAGGTGCGGGCGGGGGGGTTGGCGCTACAGTTTCTGGCATAAGGGAGTCTACTGCCTCCTTGAGGGAACTTAACTGGTTCTTCAGGGAGTTTAGGCCATTTGAGAAAGCTGCACTTTCGTTAGCATGTAACTCTTCGTCAATCTCTCCTGCAACATACTGGATTTCAGAGTTGGCGAGAAATATTTCCAAGGTACCGATCTGCTTTTGTAGGTCGTCAAGTTTGGAGGCCAGATTGTCGGCTAGCATTTTCTGGCGCATTTCAATGTCGGAGATTATTGTGGACAGTTCATTGTCAAGGGAGCCGTGCGTAGACGCCGAAATTCTGCCTGAATTATAAAGATCGTCAAGAGCTTGCTTCTTTTTCCTAGCTAATTCCAAATCCTTGCTTATTTTCTCGAAAGAATACTTCCATGAGATCAAATTCTAACACCCAGCCGAAAGCTACTATAAAAGAACGAAATAACTGTTGTTAACATGCAGATATATCTTTGACTGCCAAAATAGGCTCTTTTTTGGATATTAGCCGCGGGACAAGTTTAAACAAGCATAGATACCAACACACATGCAACATCAATCATTGACACTCTTGACTAAACATGAAACAACCCAAAGTTAGCCAGCTTTTGGCACACAAAAAGGAGACAGGAAACACAGTCAGCAGAACAGCCATAAAACAGGCTAAATAGTTTAAACATTATGGAAATAATTCATACAAATTCTCATATATTCGAAAGTTATATATATTCAAAACTTCATTAAATAAATCCATATTCAAGAGGGGGAACAGGTTCTGGAGACAAAAAATCTAAACAAAACACATAAAAGAACAGGCAAGGGCTTCATGAACAAGCTCACACAGACTGGACCCCAGAAAACGCCCACAAAAAGCTATAACACAATCGCTGTCGTCCACAACAAATTCAGCAGCCTAGTCAGCTCAGAAACAGTTTATTCTCTTCACTACCGCCCCAAAACAGGACACAAATAAACACGTAACATGCAATCTAGGATATTACGCCCGTGACGGTGGCAAGTTTTTCTGCTGAGTCGTAATCGAGCTTTTTCTCATCCAAAATTGTGTAACGTTCGGGGCGAATGCTGCATGCCTGCACTAGAGCTTTTATGATGGATTCGGGTTTTAAGCCAAGTTCTTCAGCTGTTGTGGGAGCCCCAGTTTTTTGAAGCGTGTCTTTGATGCCCTTCCAGTCAGTGTTATAGAGGTAAGCCATCATTATTGTTCCGACGCCACACTGTTCTCCATGCAAGGCTCCATTCGGCTCAATCATGTCAAGAGAGTGACTGAACAGATGCTCTGAACCGCTACAAGGTTTGCTGCTTCCCGCAATACTCATGGCAACCCCACAGCTTATCAGACCCTCCAAAACAAGGCGAAGACCCTCCTCAGCTCCAGGCTTAATTATGTCAGCGTTTTTTGCAACAAGTCGTGCACTCATCAGAGCCAAGCTTGCCGCATACTCGCCATAGTACTCATTTTTTACCTTGTAGGCCAGTTCCCAGTCCCGCACAGACGTGAACTTGGACACGAGGTCTCCGCATCCGCTCGCAGTGAAACGGTAATCCGAGTTGATAATCACATCCGTGTCTGCTACTATAGCCATGGGAGACTGAGCCATCACCGAGTAGGGCTTATTCAAGCCTTTGATGGCAGCAACGGGGCTTGCAATACCATCATGGGAGGCGGTTGTCGGCACGCTTATGAAGGCGATTCCCTGACGCGTAGAACTTAGTTTTGCTACATCGATTTTGGTTCCTCCGCCTACGCCGAGAACCACCTGCGGTTTCAGTTCCTGAATTCTTTTTTCAACAGCCCGGACTTCCCACAGCGTAGAGGAGCTGACAACAAGATGGCTAACGTCCATTTTTTTGTCGCGGAGCAGATCAATGACCCTGTGACCCGCAATATCTTGGGTGTCTGGACCGGTCACTACAAGGGCTGATTCGTCAAAGCCTAACCTCTTGCAAATCTCGCTTAACAGAGGTAAAGTTTCGTTTCCAACTACAACTTCCCGTGGAAGCTGCATTCGATGTAACTGCATTTTCAATGCAATCACGGATATGATTAAAGGCTCCCTATTAAGTTTCAGGTTTTCAACATTTAAGACGGTTGATGCCAACAATACACAACATAGTTTCGAAATCTTTTTAAAGACGTCGGGGATGTATATACACCTCTGACTTCTCCCGAGTCATTCTGCTATCAATCAATTTTCGGGGGACATAAAATATGCATGAATCTGTCGAGAAATTAGCATTAAAAGGAACAACAACAGTGGGCGTAGTTTGCACAGACGGTGTTATACTATCCTCAGACACTCGTGTGACAATGGGATACTTCGTAGCCCATAAAACAGGCAAAAAAATCTACCAAATAGACGACCACATAGCCATGACCATATCAGGCGGCGTCGCAGATGCCCAGTACGTTGTTGAAGTACTCAAGGTCAACGCTAAACTCTACAAACTAAACAACGGCAGACCAATGCCAATAAAATCTGCATCCCGCCTAGTCGCAAACGTCCTCTTTTCTGCACGCGGAGGACTGATGGCGCAGATTCTCGTTGGAGGGTTTGACTCTACTGGACCTCACGTTTTCTCGTTGGATCCTTTCGGCAGCCTCACAGAAGAGAAATGTGTTGCTACAGGTTCCGGTTCCCCGATAGCTTACGGAGTTTTAGAAGACAAATACAAGGAAGGCTCCACCATAAAGGAAGTATTGCCTGTGGTTGTGCGCGCTGTTGACTCAGCTATGAAAAGAGACATAGCGAGCGGAGACAACTTTGACATAGCAGTCATAACGAAGGATGGTTACCGTGCACTCAGCACCGAAGAAAAGAAGAACATTTTAGGGGGCTCCTGAGGAGCGTTAAGACAGTTTGACATCATCTGGTAAAGACCAACAAGTGGACATAAGTCAACACATACTGGAGAATATTCCTGCGCAGGCTGAAGTTACTCGTATAGAGTATGAGGGGCCAGCTCTTGCAGTTTACACCAAGAAACCGGAGGTTTTGGTTGAGCAAAGCCACATTATCGCAGATATTGTCAAGCTGATCAGAAAGAGGATAGTTGTGCGTTCTGACCCGTCTATAAGAGCAAAAGAGAGGGAGACAGAAAGGATCATAAAAAAGATTGTTTCCGAAGAGGCAGAAATCACTAACATAAACTTTGATCCAAGCCTCGGAGAAGTTATCATAGAAGCAAAAAAGCCAGGGGTTGTTATTGGAAAAAATGGGGAGGTTCTGCAAGAAATCATCAAGCAGACTCATTGGCGACCCCGAATTCTAAGAAGCCCCCCGATACCCTCCAAGATTATTGCTCACATGCGACACTTTCTTTACTCAGAAAGCAAGGAACGAGAAAGGATACTGCGTTCCATTGGTGAACGAATTTTCAGACCCGTAGTCTACGAAACTGGGGATGTTCGCCTCACTGCTTTGGGCGGATTCCAGCAGGTGGGAAGATCAGCGATTCTTGTTCAAACAAGGGAAAGCAATGTTCTTTTGGATTGTGGCATCAACCCAGGGTCTACAAGTTCCCTGAGGGCATTTCCAAGATTGGATACACCTCAGTTTGACATAGACGCCTTAGATGCCGTGGTCATAAGTCATGCTCACCTAGATCACTGTGGATTTCTTCCTTTTCTTTTCAAGTATGGTTATGATGGTCCAGTTTACTGTTCGGCTCCCACTTCAAGCCTCATGACTTTGCTTCAACTGGATTACTTGGATGTTGCGAACAAACAGGGAATTCTGCCGCCTTATGGTCAGAAGGACGTGCGAGACACTGTGATGCACACGATTCCTCTGCGGTACGGTTCTGTAACTGACATAGCCCCAGACATTCGTTTGACTCTGCACAATTCAGGGCACATACTTGGCGCATCGATGGTTCATCTTCACATAGGCGAGGGACTCCACAACCTAGTCTATACTGGAGACTTCAAGTTTGGCAAGTCCATGCTTCTTGAGCCTGCCGTTGCCATGTTCCCAAGAGTGGAGACAATAATAACGGAGAGCACTTACGGCGCTCCTGACGACATTATGCCCACAAGAGCAGAGGCAGAACAAACCATCACAAAAATAATTAACGACACCTTAGATAGGCAAGGAAAAGTTTTGATTCCAGTTCCTGCGGTGGGAAGAGCCCAAGAAATCATGCTGATCATCGACGATTACATGCGGCGGGGACTGATGAAGGAGGCTCCGGTCTTTGTGGAAGGCATGATCTCTGAGGCAACCGCGATTCACACTGCGTATCCGGAGTATCTGGCTAAAGGGGTAAGAAACAGCATCCTTTATGAGGGAATCAACCCGTTCCAGTCAGACTACTTCACGATTGTTGAGCATCCTAGCGCAAGGGAAGAGATTGTTGATGGTGACCAGTGCATAATCTTGGCGACGTCAGGTATGCTTGAGGGTGGACCAGTAATCGATTACTTCAAACGGTTAGCTGGGGACAAGCGGAACACGATAATATTTGTCAGCTACCAGATTGAGGGAACCATGGGATCAAGAATCCAGAAGGGCATATCTGACGTTCCCATCATAAACAGCAACGGCAAGATGGAAGTGATGAATGTTGAGATGCAGGTTGAGTCAGTCAGAGGATTTTCTGGACACTCAGACAGGAGACAGCTTGTCAATTACCTCCACAGAATGAGACCTAAACCTGAACGGGTGATTGTGCTTCACGGCGAAAAATCAAAGAGCCTAAGCATAGCTAACCTCTTCAAAAGAAAATATAACGTGGAAGCGCTTGTGCCAGAAGTTCTGGAAACAATTAAGCTGCGGTAGGAGCCTTTTTGGGTACAACAGTTTCTGGGCGCCAGATTGTTATGAAATCAGGAACTATTACTACACGCTCTTCTCCTAGGCTGGCGATGTCTCCTCCGATGGATTGAGTGAAAACAGAAAGTTCGTTGACGGCAACTTTTACGTCGTCAATGCTTTTTCGGGCAAGAGGAGTAATCTTGAGGATGATGATGTTTCCCAGCGTGAGTTCATGTTTGATGACTTCTACGTCGGCGAGGTTGCGTAGAGGCAGAGCCTTCAGGCAGGCTTTCTTTCTAGCTTTTTCGTTCTCCCTTTCTGAGGTCGACAAGTGATGTCACTTCCTTAACTAGTTACAGAAGTTTTATTTTAAACATTTCCGCTTGAATCAGTTTCTAATCCTCAAAAAACAGTGTTCCAGAAGAGCAGCTTATGACTTTTATGAAGCAGCCATAATGTTTTGCAACAACTTTTCTTGAACCTCAATGAAAGCAACAAGAAATTTTCAGTCAGGAACCCTTCAGGTAGTTCCAGAGTTTGTCGCCTACAAAATGGAGGGTTTTCACGGTTTTTCCGCGGCTAACAGCTTTCATGTCTTCAGAACTGAAGAGGGCGGCACCTACAGCTAAGGGTTTACCATGCCGCTCATCAGTGATGAGAAGAACAGAATTCTCCTTGAATTCGCCGTTGACGGTAACAACTCCGGGAGCCATCACATCGGCTCCTTTGCAGACATAGGGGACGGCGCCCATGTCCACCACTATTCGGGGCATCAGCCGGAAAAGCTCTTCAAATGATAGGGTGGGAAAAAGATGTCCATCAGCTCTTGCCAGTAACGGTTTTCCGTTGAAAAGGAAGACTTCAGCGTTTTCGGTTTCATCAGCTTCGATACGTGGTTTTGACCCGACCAATTGTTCAATGTCTGTTCCCAGCGTTTTAGTAACTTCTAGAAGAAACTGTTTAGATTCTTTCTCTTTCAGGAAATGTCTGCGTCTCTTCTTCGGCAATTCAAGCACCTGTTAATACAATGTTTTCAGAGCAGCATAACCTTTGCGCACTACCGCTTTTCAGTCTTTTAGGTCCAAAGCTTTAGCGCTAATCCGGCGCTCCCATCGAATAGAACGAGTTGGTCATTGCTTTTTGGCTGCGGGTGGACAAACATTGCATGATTCTGGAACCATTAAACAGCTTTTGTGCCAATCGCATATCAGGTCCCCTGACCGTAGAGCCTCACATAACCTGCAGAACTGCAGCATAGCATCAAAGGGAGACATCTTATCGGCGGCTATGCCCTCGGCGATTTCATTAACTATTGCTTGGACAGAAGGAGAGGCTTCAAGCTGCTTCACCATCTTTTCTCCCCGTTTTGAGCAAAGGTAATGGCTTATGGAGGCTTGGGTTGTTCCAAGCTTTTTTGCCGCCGCCACCTGAGAAAAATTGAAGGTCTCTACCAATCGCCTAGCTACCATAGATCGAAACGCGGGCAAAACAGACCGCACAACAACTTCGCAGGGTGGTCGCAACAGGATTCACAAGACTATAACGCCGTTATTGCTTATAAACAAACCGCGAAAAGAGCCAATAAACCATGACGGAGCTACCGTCTGTAGACATAAAGCGTGTGAGATGGGTAGCCTAGCTTAGGGTTTTCGCAGAAAGTGTCTACCTTCAAGGGTTTCCAACCAAGAATTTCGTAGTCGTGGGAGACAATTCTAGTTCCAGATTTAAGTTCCGCTTCCAGTTTCGGCTTGATTTTTTCGTTTGCGCTGGTTGTCAGATACAGAAACACTACATTGGCGGGAGACAGGCTGACAGTAAATATGTCCTTCTGGAGGATCCGGGTTTTCTCATTTAAATCAAGTTTCTGGATGCTGTCTAGGGCTCTCTTTGCCAAGTCATCTCTCAACTCAACGCCAACAGATGTAGCCCCGAAGTCTTTAGCAGCCATAATGACTGCCCGACCATCTCCGGAACCTAGATCATACAGGACTTCTCCTGGCTTGAGGTCAGCTAAAATAAGCATCTGGCGAACTACTGGAGTAGGCGTGGCGACAAAAGGTGCAAGAAACAATGCATTCTCCTCTTGGTTTTGTGTTATAGGTAAGCGCTTGCTTTTATGGTTTTCGTGAAACAACAAGCAAACAAGTTCTCAGTTTCTACACAAAACCGAAAGCCCAATAACCATTATGCGTTAAATTGTATTTGGAAATAATTCTACTTCAGAACCGTTGGGGGAGCATAATTGCTGAAGGAGGCAGAGGACGGGTACAAGGTTGTTTTAACCGCAGACAGAACATTGATGAGCGAGTACCGAGGAGGAATCTTTCTTGGCTTCAGCGCCTGCGTGCCAAAAGGGCTGATTCCTGACTGGCTGTACTTCTCGCTGCTCTGTCCATCTGTTCCAGTTAACGCGGATGGGTCAGTCAAATATGCTCCCTGTGGAACAAGAAAAGTTGAAGCTGCCCTCCTAGAACACGGCTTCAAAAGGGAAGACGTGATTGTTGCTCACCCTGAGCATCTTGACAAAGTTGTGGGCTCCAAAACAAAAGTCCTTGGAATCACTGAAATAGACCCATTGGGCATAGCGCCAGCCACTTCCACATTCACCCAAGTGTTTAACGGCAGAGCCTACATGAACCTGAAATTCATGGAAGTGCTCAGCCACCCCGCAGTCCAGAAGCATAGACCACGAATCATTGTGGGAGGTCCCGGAGCTTGGCAGCTTGAGAACAAAAAAAGCCGAAGCAGACTGGGAGTAGACTGTGTAGTTGTTGGTGAAGGAGAGAAGGCTGTGGGTCAGCTTTTTGAGAAGGCTGTAGCTGGAGAGCCGCTTCCAGAAGTTGTGCATGGAAATGTGGCTGAGGCAGGAGAAATCCCGTTGATTAAGGAAGCGACAATAGATGGGATAGTTGAGATTGCTCGGGGATGTGGACGTGGCTGCGAATTCTGTGTTCCAACTCTTCAGCGTTACCGTTGCATCCCAATAAAAGACATACTGAAGGAGGTTAAAGTCAACCTTAGGGCGGGCAGAAGACCGTTACTGCATGCAGAGGATGTGATTAGATACAAGGCTAAAGGCTTAGAAGTGAACGGTGAGGCAGTGATAGAACTCTTCAAGACGGTTAGAAGCTATCCCGGAGTCAACGCGGTTGCCATGAGCCACTTTGCGCTCTCCTCTATCGCAAGTGCACCGGAAGTTGTTGAGGAAATCTCAAACATTCTTGGCGCAGGCGAGGAGGGAGGATGGCTTAGCGGACAGACAGGCTTAGAAACGGGTAGCCCTCGGCTGATTGAAGCAAACATGAAGGGAAAATGTAAGCCCTTCGAGCCGGAGGACTGGCCACAAGTGGTCATAGACGCTTTCGAGATTATGGCAAAGAACTACTGGGTTCCATGCGCTACGCTGATTATTGGGTTTCCCGACGAAACAGATAGAGACATTGAGTTAACACTTGACCTTCTGGAGGAGCTGAAGCAGTTCAAGAGTTTGATTGTTCCCCTGTTTCTTGTTTCGATGGGGGCAATTAAAGACAGAGCCGAATCGTTCACTGTCGAGAAGATGACTCCGAAGCAGGCTGAGCTTTTCATGAAGTGCTGGGAACACAACATCGATTGGGGGCAGACGCTGCTTCAAGAATATTTCATAACAAAAAGCGGAATCAAAGGGATTGGACTGAGGTACCTGTTTTCGTATGGCACTAAACAAGCCAAGAAATTGATTCAGCGCTGCAAAGACGATTATGACTGCGATTTGGCAGCCATGATCAGAGATGAGAGAAGCGGAAAAATCAGTTTGGGTCCAGCGCCCATACGCTTCATCTACCGATTCCTACGAGAAAACAGGTGACTGGACGGTAGCTTCTACCAGAATTTGCGTTTCAACGATTTCTTTTCAGCTTCTGTGATTAGCTCGAAGAAGTGGTCTGAAAGCGAATTATCTTTTTCTAGGATTTCTTCTGCGTCAGAGATTTGCAGGTTTCGTCCAGAGAGAGAAACGGCGGCGGGTTTGCCGAATTTGGAGATGAGCCTAGCAGTTCTAAGTGCCTGCCGGTTAATTTTGCTCTCGGTTTTCGTCAACTTTTCTCCTTGTTTATCCACCAGAGACTGGACGCTATCCTCGCTCCTTCTAAGCATGCCTAAAGCTGGAGAGCCGCATTTGGGGCACACAGGCTTTTCTGGCAGGTCATTCAGGCGAATCATCTCCATGTAGTCCCAGCATTTGGTGCAGACAAAGGTTCGAACCTCGTTAAGGAGACGCGCCCTAGCCGACTCCACAAGAATAAGCTTCATGCGCTCAGGCGGAATCAGGTCAGTTTTCATGCTGACTTTTTCTATTCCAACCCGCGCAATCGGAGAAGCATCACCCACCGTTTCCAGTTTGCGGACTTCAATCGTTCCGTCCCGAACAGCAGCCAACACACTGATTGCCTGCTCCAAATTCAGGTCTTTCCTGAAAATTTCCTTCAGCGCTTCATCGTATATTGCTGTGCCCTCGAAACTTTCCATCAGCTTGCGGAGGCTCACCCTGCTTAAGTCAACCCACTTCTGTATGCCGCCGAATCGTCGGGCAACATGGAACATGCGCCTCTTGAAGAGCCCAGTTTTGACCGTAGACCTGATCATGAGGTCCCGGATGTCCTGCGCGCTCATCATCTTCATGGAATCAAGCACCGATATTATGCGGTCGGCGTTGACTGCGCCCAGGGTGTTAACGAAGATGCGGTAGGGGTCATGCTGAACCACGACGCTGTATCCGGTCTGATCGGACAAGATGTGTCCCAGCAGCTGAGCCAAAGCCCTGTTCGCCAATGACCCAAAGTTGGCTTGCATAATCACGAAGTCTTCCCAATCCTCAACAAGCACCCGCTTATCCGTGGGAACAGGATACCCCTTCTTGATTTGCTCAACGGTTTCGCGGATTGCCCTTGAAACAGTTTCTGGGTCAGCAGGGTACCTCTCAGCCAACGCCTCTGAGATTTGGGCGACTGTTTTGCCGTTTTTGTTCCGCTCCTCAATGAAGCCTCTGATTTGTCCAACCTCTTGTGCCACGGCAAAGGGAACAGGAATCTCCTCGCCTATCCAGCTTGGAATTGCTCCGGTTGGGTCTTCAGTCTGCTTCACGAAGATTTGGTCTCCGGAAACGCTTACGATCTGCCAAGGTCTACCCTGAATGATGAACTTCACGCCGGGTTTACCGTACTCGGCGACGAAGGCTTCATCCAGCACACCCACAGCAGAGTCCTGACTGTCGTCGATAACCAGAAACTTCTTTTCTGCAGGAATCATGGACAGGTTATCGAAGTAGTATTCGTACAGTGGCTTTGTTTTTTGGGGCTTTGTGACCAGCTTGTTTTCTTCGGAAACCCATGCGAACCGTGGAAAACGGCGATGCATGTAATCCAGAACTTTGCTGATGCCGTCTACTGTGAGGTCGGCATAGGGAAAAGCCTTCCTGCAGAGGTCATGGATTTCGTTGAAGCTCCACTGTTTCTGCTTCATCAGCAAACCTGCAATCTGGTGGGCAAGAACGTCGTAGGGTTTCGGCGGAACTTCCAGAGGCTCCAGTTCCTCGTTTATTGTTCTGCGGGCGATAGCCATAGCTTCTAGCGTGTCGTCTGAGTCCATTGTGATGATAACGCCTTTTGGGATGCGTCCGACCCTGTGTCCGCTTCTGCCAATCCGCTGAATCAGGCGCGTAACCTGCCGTGGACTCATATACTGGATCACCAGGTCAATGCGTCCCACGTCTATGCCCAGCTCCAGAGAAGAGGTTGCGACCAGACCCTTCAGTTCGCCGTTCTTCAGTCCCCGCTCCGCAGCTAGTCTAGAGGGCTTAGCCAAGGAGCCATGATGGATTGAAACAGGAAAGTTTACGTCCCAAACCTTGAATCTGCTCGCCAAAACCTCTGAGATGCTGCGGGTGTTCGTGAAGAGGAGAACTGACCTGTGGTCCTGGATGTAACGGCGAATAACGCGGAGGCGCGCGGCAACCTCAGGATGCGTAAACAGGGACGACGCCAACTCGTAGTCTTCCTGTTCGGGTTGCGGAAAAAGTATCCTCAAATCCATCTGCCGCTCCAAAGTAACCCGCACAATTTCTACTTCGCGCTCGGAACCGACCAGAAACTGGGCAACTTTTTGTGGACTGCCAATCGTGGCTGATAAGCCGATGCGCTGAAACTCTCTGCCCGTTACCCAACGCAGACGCTCAAGTGCCAGAGACAGCTGGCTTCCCCTCTTGCTGTCCGCCATTTCATGAACTTCATCCACAATCACCCACTTGACTGCACTGAGGTGCTGCCGCATCAGTCTTCCCGGCAGGATGGCTTGCAGGGTTTCAGGGGTAGTAATCAGCATGTCCGGGGGGCTTCGGGCATGTCTAGTTCGCTCTTTGGTGTCGGTGTCGCCGTGCCTGACAGCTAATTTGATGTCAAGGTTGTTGCACCACCATTCCAGACGCTCAAGCATGTCCCTGTTCAACGCCTTGAGGGGCGTCACATATAGGATTTTTATTCCCCGTTGACGTTCAGGGGTTCTGAGAAGCATGTCGAGGACTGGGAGAACAGCTGACTCAGTCTTTCCAGTGGCGGTTGGCGAAATGAGGAGAACATTTTTTCCCTCAAGAATCTTCGGGATAGCTTTTTCTTGTGTTTCAGTGGGCGCTTTGAAGCCTTTCTCCTCAACCAACCTGCGGATGGGTTTAACGAACCCGTCGAAAACGGTTTTGGGTCTTTCGGGCAAAGTCATTATGCACCAAAGCTGAAAAAGTAAAGCAAAGCCGTTGTAAAAAGCATTTTGGAAACATAAACTATCTTTTCAGATTAAAAAAGTGGCTCTTTGCGAGGTTATCACGTTCTTCACTAGCATGAATGGAAGGCAAATCTTTTATTCATAATCAACATTATATCATTGTGACATTTAATGGAGGAAAAGAAATGGCTAAATGTAAAAACTGTGGAGCCGAAGTTGCCAAACCTCGAAAAAGCTGGAAGATGGCTGGTCGCCCAGATAAGGCAGGGAAAAGAACTCAATTAACAATAGGACTTTTTGACTGCCCCAGCTGCAACAAATCCTTCAAAGTTGTTTTAAACAAGCAGAAAATCTGATGCTTCGACCTCGCCGAGGTCTGCGTCGCCGTGAGTGCCAGAGACTGCAGGTTGATAGCTGGCAATTGCCTAACGGCAGATAGGTTCGAACATAGACTAACAGAAGGTCCACATTATCCTCCTTTTTTATGTTTTAGCCGTTAGGTTTTTATGTTTTGGAAAGGAAGAACCTTTAAAAATGTTCTAGCTTACTGGAGCCAAGATTCGGGATGAAGATGCCTGAGGTGCTCAAGCGCGGTTACGTGCAGACCATCATAATGATCGCTGTTGTGATAGTTGCGGTCTTACTTTTTTGGTACGGGTTAAGGTTTGTCTTAAGAACAGAGTATCCCATCTTGGCTGTCGCTTCGGAAAGCATGGAACCCGTATTGTATAAAGGAGACCTAATAGTTATTGAGGGAATACAGAATGTCAGCGACATTTACGTTGCAACCAAAGACGCTGACCCTCCCGGCGACATACTCGTGTATCAAGGACCAACTCAACTGATTGTGCACAGAGCAATCGACAAAAGAATCGGCACAGACGGAAAAACAGTGTTCATAATACACGGAGATAATAACGGAGAAGGAGCTAACGAGCATGTTCATGAATCCAAAATTATTGGTAAATACACAGGGTTTAAGGTGCCGTGGCTGGGTAATATTGCACTGGCTTTTCAAGAGACTGAAACAAAAGTAGCCTTCATCGCGTTATGGATAATAATTCTGATACTCATAGAGGCGGCGCCTTTTGTGATGGAGAAACTCAAAGGCGGCAAGGATGAAGCAAGCCTTTATAAATAACTGAAACAATTTCATGATGTTTTATAAGGAGGGGCTGGATATACCCGAAGTTGTAGCTTCTATCCGAATAGAGAATGTCGTAGCTTCTGCAACACTAAACCAGAGAATTGACCTGAACGCTGTTGTTAAAGGGTATCCAGGAGTTGAGTATCGCCCGGAACAGTTTCCAGGCTTGGTTTTCAGATTAAAAAGACCAAAAACGGCTACCTTAATCTTCAATTCTGGAAAGATGGTTTGCACAGGAGCAAAGTCAGAGAAAGAGTCAAAGCGAGCAGTTATGAAGGTTATCAGGGAACTGAAGAAAAGCGGAATAATCATCATCGGAAAGCCCGAGTTGAAGATACAGAATATTGTTGCTTCAGCAAATTTGGCTGGCTTAATAGACCTAGAACGGTCCGCATACTCATTGGGCAGAACAATGTATGAGCCTGAACAGTTTCCGGGTCTCATCTACAGAATGGATCAACCCAAAGTTGTGATTCTTCTCTTCGCAAGCGGAAAACTGGTTTGCACCGGCGCCAAAAAAGAAGAAGACGTTTACGAGGCAGTCACCAAACTTCACGAAACACTTGAACTCGAAGACCTCATCTACTACGAGTAAAGAGAATTAAGTTCAATCCTCAAACGTCCTATTTTTCTGCGGAATCTTTCGTACAGGCAGTTAGGTAAAAAAGAGCAGAAACCATAACTCATGGGGCATGTTTTATGATTTTTCCACATCTTGGACAGTGAATATGGTGCAGGCTGTTTTGGGAGTCGTATCCTGAAATTGTGGCTTCTTCTTTCGGCAGCAGGTATCCACAGTTTCGGCAGCGATAAAACTTGGAAGACGTGAAAAGCCGCCTTAACTTATCAGGTATCCCCACTGCTGTACCCTTCTTTTGAAGGGTCAACAGCATTCTCCATTTATAAACAATGAAAACTGGATAAATATTCCAAGTCAGGATAGCTGCTCTACACTCTGCAGAACCTAGAAGCTCATGCCAAAAGCTTATTTTCGTTTTATCTGTTTCAGGATGGTGTTCAGCTGTTCTTCTGTTATGGCGTCCATGTCCTGCAGTTTGTAGGCAACCTCACGTATAGTAAGCAGATAATGAAGATTGATGCCGTTCTCAGCCAGATTAGCGGCTCCATTCTCCTCTCGATCCAAAAGAACAACAGCGTCAGTTACCATACCGCCCTCAGCTCGGACAGCCTCAGCGGCTTTCACGATAGATCCGCCTTTGGTTATAAGATCATCCATCAGCAAGACACGGTCGCCCGGCGAAAGAATTCCCTCCACCCATCTTCCTCTGCCGTGCTGCCGTTCGGTTGAGCGAACATAGAGGAAGGGCTTTTTGAGGTTATATGCTGCGATGGAACCGAAGGATATGCCAGCGGTTGGTATTCCTGCGATTCGGTCAAAGCCGTCGGCTCCAACATCGCTTTTTATCAGTGTGGCGTAGAGGTCGCAGATTCGCTTGAAGGCGTCAGGGAAGCTTGGAACAACTCTTAGGTCAACGTAGTAGGGGCTTACCTCGCCGCTGGTGAGCTTGAAGGTTCCAAATTTCAAGGCGCCAATCCTGTTCAGAATCTTTGCCAGCTCAGCCTTCATCTCTTCCTTGTCCAAATCCATGCTCTCCTCTCTACCAAAGACTATGGGTAGACAGTTTTAAAGACGTTACGTAAGATTTCGCCGTTACTTTTAAATGAAGCATAAAGAAAACCTTCTAGCCAAGCAGAAGTGTCTTTTATGGTTGATGCGTGGATTCCGTACGGGAAAACTGAGGTTTGTGCAAGAATACCCACCCGAAACTTTCTGGGTTACATAGAGCCTAAAGAGAAGCAGGGAGTTGTAGACTCAAAAGCTGAGATTGTGAGAGCATTAAGCCAGCCGATTGGGACACCAAGATTACGGGAGATGGCGAAGGCAGGCGACAAGGTTGCCATAGTTGTTGACGATGCGACGCGGGCAACTCCAAGTTACCTGATGATTCTTCCCCTCCTTGATGAACTTAACGAGGCTGGAGTGAAAGACGAAGACGTTACAGTCATTTTTGGCTGCGGCTCTCACCGCGCCGTAACACCTGAAGAGGAAGAAAAACTCCTAGGAAAAGAAACACTGGACAGAATTAAAGCCATAAGCCATGACTACGAGGCGGATGACCAAGTTTTTCTAGGCAAAACCTCCAATGGAACAAAAGTTTCAGTAAACAAGGTCTTCGCCGAAGCCGACGTGAAAATTTTGGCTGGAGACATAAACCTGCACTACTACGCGGGCTACGGAGGAGGAAGAAAAGGAGTACTTCCCGCAGTTTCAAGCGCCGAAACGATTCAGCAAAACCATGCACTGATGCTGCATCCTAAAGCCACAACAGGCGTTCTGGATGGAAATCCTGTGCATGAAGACATGATGGAGGCAGCTAAACTTGCCAACGTCAACTTCATCCTGAACATCGTAACAAACAGCAAAGAAGAGCTGGTTAAAGCCTTCGCCGGAGACGTGGAGCAAGCCTTCCTTGAGGGCACAAAACTTGTGGATGAAATGTATAAGGTTCCCATTGAGCAGCGGGCAAACATTGTTGTTGTTAGCGCTGGCGGATATCCTCATGACATTAACTTCTATCAAGCCTCTAAAGGAATACACAATGCACTGGAAGCCGTGAAACGAAGAGGCGTCATCCTTTTGGTGGCGGAGTGTCCAGAGGGACACGGAAACGAAGTGTTCAGCGATTGGATGGAAAAGTTTGGTGACCTGAAACGGATAGAACGGGAGATAAAAAGACGTTTCGTGCTGGGAGGACACAAAGCCTACTACTTAACGAAGGCACTACAGAAAGTCAGCATCATTCTGGTTTCGATTATGCCTGACTGCTACGCAGTGAACACCTTCAAACTGAGAACAGCCCGAGCATTGAATGATGCCCTGCGGGACGCCTTTGAGCTGGCAGGCAAAAACGCCAAAGTTTACGTTATGCCCCACGGCAACACTACATTAGCTGAGTACACAGCAAAAGAACAGAACGAAAACGAGTAGCCAGTTTATAGGTCTGCGAATTTTGCGGTTACTTTAGCTATTTCCTCGAACTTTGTTAGAACCTTGTCAGCGTTTTCGCCCATTCTGTAGGTGTCCTTGTCAAGCCTTCCTTCAGGGTTCAGTTCCTTTAGCACGTTAGGCTGGTCCATATTGGGTTTTTTGTGGGCATAAGGCCATAGTCTGAAGGAGCCGCCAGTAATCTCATCTATTAGGTAAACTTCGCCATCGATGATGCCATACTCCAGCTTCATGTCAATCAGCTGGATGTCAAACTGTGCAAAAGCTTTCTCGAGGTGTAGAAAGACTTCAGCGTTTATTCTGAGCATTTCGGAGTATTCGGTGCCGCCTTTTGCTTTGACAATATAGTCTACGTACTTGTCGTCCAGCATGGGGTCATGCAGAGGGTCATCCTTGTAGTGGAACTGGGTGATTACAGGGTCAAATCTGGTTCCTTCAGGCATGTTTCCCCACTTCAGTATGGAGCCTGCGGCGACTCTCCTGGACACAACTTCCAGGTTTATTTTCCGGTCAAGCTTCTTTACGAGAACAACTTTTTTCTGAGGACTAGAAACGTAGTGTGTTCGGACGCCGTTGCGGTTTAGCATTTCGAAGATGTCCCTGTTGGTTTTCCAGTCGACCAAGGCTTTGCCCTGGATTATGTCATGTTTGACTCCGTCTCCCGCGGTTATGTCATCCTTAAAGACCATGTACACAGTCTTCGGGTCTTCCAGGTTCTCATAGATTATCTTGGTTTTGCCTTCCGCAACCTTTTTCAAGGAACCAAAATCGATCGGCATAAACTTGTCCTCAAGTTTCAGGTGTATGTGAAATAGATTATATAAATTGAGTCGCTTGTTTTGGGTAACAAACTAATTGTTTCAATTACTGACAGAATTGAGTACATTAACGTCTAAAGACACCATTATGAGCTGCCACGCTGTACCCTTGTATTTTGCGGTGTAGAATCGGCCAGGAGCCTCCCAGTAACCAAAGTCATTCTGTTGGGCTAAAATTTTGGGCACAGTTCCGGTGTGCTGGTTTCGTTTTTTGCCGCAACTACTTCAGGGTCAGTCTCAGGTTTTTCTAAAAGGTTAGTAGGAGCAAAAATTGAAGTGGTTAGGAAAGATGTGGTGACTGCATCCGAGTTGGCAATCTTTCATTTCAGAATCTTCGTTATGATCAGCGTTTAGACGCATCCGCCGCAGTTTACGCAGCCGCCCATGATGCCTCTGCACCACATGGGCAGTTCTCGTTTGGGTTTCTCGGGTTCTGTTTCTAGCTTTGTTTTCTTTTCAGCCAATTTTTGGCTGATTTGTGGCTGTTCCAGCATTTCCTTTCACCAAATATGCTAATGTGACGGAGCTGATTATTCTTTAAGGTTGAAAATTTGGGCGTTAAGAGTTTTTGGTCACACTAATTGTTACGTAAGTTTATATACTATGAACGAGAAATATGATGTGCATGGGTTAGTTACAGCAGA
>Ga0307424_1000622_pt1 | contig 19093 bp, 17 predicted proteins | sample SalMarWE160320MG_FD_202157 | JGI IMG/M metagenome (GOLD analysis project Ga0307424, IMG submission 202157) | Salt marsh sediment microbial communities from the Plum Island Ecosystem LTER, Massachusetts, United States - WE1603-20 | ecosystem: Environmental > Aquatic > Marine > Intertidal zone >... | reverse complement strand
CGACCGTGCTCGATGGTGCAGTGGTACATCCGCGTGTGATGATCGGTGCCGGCAGCCTGGTATCGCCCGGCAAGGAACTGGAAAGCGGTTTTCTCTATCTTGGCAGCCCGGCTAAAAAGATCCGCCCATTAAAGGACAAGGAACTGGCATATATCGAGTTTTCAGCCCGGCACTACGTTGAATTAAAAAATAAACATCTCGGGATTCAGTAGCTGTAATTTCAGACGCGCTTGCCGGTTTTTTGTTCGCATCACATGTATTTGTTGATGAATTTCTCGAGGTTATCTACATAACGCTGTCCGGTCGTCAGAAACCCGTCGCAGTGATCACCCGCGATTTCGAGAAATTCCTTGGGCTCGTTGGCGGCATCAAAGAGCTTGATGCCATGATGAATCGGAATTGTCTTGTCAGCTTTGCTGTGAACGATCAGAACGGGACAGGTGGTGTGTTTTAGATTATCCAGGACATTATAATTAAAGCGATTGAGCAGGCGTGCCGGGACATGGTGAAATTGTTCCGCAGCGATATCGGCAGCCGTTGTGAAGGTGGATTCTAAAATAAATGCCTTCGGCGTATATTGACTTACCAGCCAGGATGCTACGGCACCTCCCAGCGACCGCCCGTGAACAACAATGTGATCGGACGGGATACCGCGCTGATTGACAAGGTAGTACCAGGCCGCCTCGGCGTCATGGTAGGTACCTTGTTCAGACGTGTTTCCAATACTGTTGCCATAACCACGGTAATCGAAAATGAATATACTCAGTCCGATGCGGTGGTAAATTTCAATGGTTTCCATGCAATGTGAAATGTTGCCGGTGTTACCATGAAAAAAAAGCGCGACGCGCTGTGAAACGTGATTTGGAATAAACCAGCCATTCAGAGTCATATTATCGGAAGTCTTGAACATGATGGATTCATACTCGTAACCGAGACGATCTGGCGTAGTTTCGATTTCGTGGGTGGGTTTGTACATATGTTCGGACTGCCTGAGAAAAAGCAGCAGCATTAGTGCGATGTACAAACCAATAATTGTACCGACAATGGCGATGGCAATATTCACTGAATACTCAGGCCCATTCCTTTGAGATGACATATATCATACACGATATCAATAATAATCATGACAGCGCTGATTGAAATTCGGGGACTAGAGAAACGCTATCATGAGGGGGATAGCGAACGGGTGATTTTTCGTGATCTTTCCATGAATATCCGCCAGGGAGAGCTTATCGCGGTGCTGGGTAAAAGCGGGTCTGGTAAAACCACCCTGCTTAACCTGGTTAGTGGAATCGACATCCCTACCGCTGGCAGTATCTCCATCGAAGGCAGCGATATCACATCATTCAAGGAACATAAACGGACATTGTTCCGGCGCAGACATATCGGTTTCATCTTTCAGTTTTTCAACCTTATACCCACGCTGACGGTTGAAGAGAATATCTTGCTGCCGCTTGAGCTCAACGGTAATCTGGATGAGCAGCAGACGAGTTATGCGCATGACCTGCTTGAACAGGTAGGGCTCATCGACCGCATCAACAGTTTTCCCGACCGGCTTTCCGGCGGTGAACAGCAACGGGTGGCCATTATCCGCGCCCTCGTACACAGACCGCTACTGCTGTTGGCAGACGAGCCTACAGGTAATCTCGATGCCGAGACCGGCCGTCAGGTGCTGGATCTGCTTGCAAGTCTCGCACGTCAACATCATATGACGTTGATACTGGTGACGCACAGCCAGGAGGCGGCAAGCGTGACAGATCGTATTTTCGAAGTGCGCGATGGTCATCTGGTCGAGCACCCGCAGCCCGGGGAAATAACCCGGTGATTTTACACCGTGCAAGCGTGCGCTATCTGACACGTCATCCCTGGCAATTCGGTCTTGCCATACTGGGCGTTGCCGTGGGTATTGCCATGGTAGTATCGATTGATCTGGCCAATGAAAGCGCGCGCCGCGCCTTTGTCTCATCGGCGCAGACCCTCTCCGGTAAAGCCACGCATCAGATTATCGGCGGTTCCAGGGGATTACCAGAAAAAATCTTCCGCACGTTACGCGTCGACCTCGGTGTGGATCAGGCAACGCCCGTCGTGACAGGCTATGTAGTGGCGACCGATTTTAATCGCACATTTCAGCTATTGGGCATCGACCCGTTCAGTGCTATTTCATTCCATGGGTATATGTCGGACGCAAACATTGATCAAGGCACACCGCGTTTGATAACCGAGCCGGGTACCTTCCTGATGACGGCAGCAAACGCTGACAGTTTGGGCATGCACATCGGTGATACCTTGAAGATTGAAATCGGCGGCGTGCAGCATACCTTGATCTTGGCCGGTTTGATCAATGCACCCGATACATTCAACCGGCAAGCATTGGCGACGGTGTTGTTCACCGATATTACCACCGCGCAAGAACTCGTCGGCACTACCGGTTATCTAACCAGAATCGACCTGATGCTCACCAATGACAGGCGGGACAGAAAATTATTAAAACGTATTCGTGAGCGCTTGCCCGCAGGAACTGTAATCATCGGTACGGATACACGCACCCGGATCTTGCAGCAAATGACCCAGGCTTTTCAGACAAACCTGACAGGCTTAAGCCTGTTGGCCCTGGTAGTCGGTATGTTCCTTATCTATAACACAATCACCTTTTCAGTTATCCAGCGGCGTAACTATATCGGTATATTACGTGCGCTGGGCGTCTCGCGTGGTGAGGTGTTCAGCATGGTATTACGTGAGGCCTTAATCATCGCCTGTCTGGGTACTTTGGCTGGTCTGGTGCTGGGAATAGTGCTGGGCCAGGGATTTTTACACTTGGTGACCAGGACCATCAATGATCTTTATTTTCTTATGGATGTTTCCAGCCTGACCGTGTCATGGTGGTCGATTGCGAAGTCAGTCGTTCTCGGTATAGGCGTTACCTTGATAGCCGCGCTTGTCCCTGCAGTCGAGGCGACCAGGACCCCGCCGGCTGCCGTCATGCAACGCTCGACGCTGGAGACGCACAGACGGCGGATCATACTACCGGTGACCATGGCAGGTATTGCCGTCATCGCAGTGGGGATCGGCTTGCTGTCGATTCCGAGCATCAATCTGGCGTTAAACTACACCGGGATGTTTACCTTGATCACGGGATTTGTATTACTAACGCCGCTGTCCGTAATTCTCCTGCTACGTCTTATACAACCACTACTGGCATCGTTGTTGGGCTTGCTGGGCAAGCTTGCCGCACGCGAACTGGCAGCATCGCTGAGCCGTACCACCGTCGCAGTTGCCGCACTGGCGGTAGCAATTGCGGTCACTATTGGTGTCGGCATCATGATAGCCAGTTTCCGGAGCGCGGTAGAAAACTGGCTGGAGCAGTATTTGCGGGCGGACATTTATATCACCGTACCGGGGGCAAATCACACGACAAATTCGCCGGCGATCAGTCCTGCGCTCATCGCGCGGTTATCTTCCCTGCCGGGCGTGGGGTTGATCAGCACAGGGCGGCGGATCGATATCATAATGTCAGGTCATGTGACCGAGATACATGTCATCGATATGAACGCAGACAATTTCAAGGCATATCGTTTTAAATCGGATGACGCCACAGGGGTGTGGCCTTTGTTCCGTGAAGGCAGTGTCATTATTTCCGAGCCGTACGGATTTCATAACCACCTCAAAGTAGGTGACAACGTGACCTTGAGAACCGATCACGGCCTGCATTCATTCCCTATCGCCGGGATATTTTATGATTATGGATCAGACCAGGGAATTGTCACCATTAATCGCACGACCTATGAACACTACTGGGACGACAGGCTTATTACCACATTGGGTATTTATGCTGCGCATGATGTCGACGTGACGGCATTGATCGATGCTGTGAACAAGGCAAGCGGAACCAGGCAATCGATTCTCGTGAGGTCTAACAAGACATTGCGCGCGGCGTCACTGGAAATATTTGATCGTACCTTTGCCATCACGACGGTATTACGCATGCTTGCCATCATGGTGGCGTTTATCGGAATATTGAGCGCCCTGATGGCCTTGCAGCTCGAAAAAGCCTACGAATACGCAGTATTAAGGGCCAATGGTCTGACTCCACGGCAGGTATGGGGCCTGACATCCTTACAGACCGGTCTGATGGGATTCAGTGCCGGCATTCTCGCCCTTCCGCTCGGCATCATGCTGGCGCTGATTCTTATATATGTCATTAACCAGCGTTCATTCGGCTGGAGTATGCAGCTTTCACTCGAACCCGCCATGTTGTTTCAGGCCGTCGCACTTGCTGTTGTTGCAGCGCTGTTGGCCGGATTGTATCCCGCGTTTCGCATGGCACGCGTAATACCCCTGCATGCCCTGCGGGAGGGTTGATGATGTTGTCGGGACAATGTCATCTGCAACGCGGCAAGGCCCATCACGTTATCATCGGGGTTGTTTTGCTGACAGCGACCCTGTTATTTGTTTACTCATCACGGCTCAATCACCGGGAAGACGGCGGACAGCAGGGCATCGCAGTAACAGATATATTGGGCGGGGGTGATACGGCAGGTTATGCTCGGGCATACGAGCCCAGAGATTTTTCATTTCCGCGCGATTTTGGCCCCCATCCCGACTATAGACATGAATGGTGGTATTACACCGGTAATCTGAAAACCTCATCAGGCCGTCTTTTCGGATTCCAGCTGACATTTTTTCGTTTCAGTCTAGGTGCGCATGAGACGCAACGTGATTCGCAATGGTCGGCAACACAGATGATGATGGCACATTTCGCCCTCAGTGATATTGATGAGCATAAATTTTATCAGCATGAGAAGACCAGCCGCGTTGCGCTTGGTCTTGCCGGCAGCACGGCGCAACCGTTCAAGGTATGGGTGGACAACTGGAGCGTTGCGAGATCACCGGACGCTGCATGGCCAATGACGCTTCACGCCGGCGATGATCGCTTTGATGTATCAGGACACAGTTGGCTGGATCGGGAATGGGGCACCTCTTCGCTTGCCGCCAACCAGAGTGGTTGGGACTGGTTCGCCCTGCAATTATCGGACGGCAGTGATTTGATGGCCTATCGTCTGCGACGCAAGGACGGCAGCGTCGATCACTTTAGTAGCGGCATGATGATCGCCCAGGACGGCGGGACACACCCGTTGACGGCAGATGCCTTCACCATACAAAACCTGTCACGTTGGCGCAGCCCGCATACACGCATCCTTTACCCGTCTCGCTGGCACTTGTCCGTACCGGCTGAGGCACTCGAATTGGAGATCGAACCGCTCCTGCATGACCAGGAACTGCATGCATCAATAAATTATTGGGAAGGTGCGGTATGGATTCACGGTATGCGCAATAACAGGAATGTGACGGGTTATGGTTATGTCGAACTCACCGGTTACGATCAGACAGGCTTGCAGATTGACATTAATTAACCCTGCACAGGTTGACTTGAATACCGTCATGTTTCCATGTCTAATACCAGCTTCCATTTCATGACAATGCCGCCATGACGATAGACATTCATTCAAAGTTTCAAGGGGCCATGCTGGGCAGTGCGCTGGGTGATGCCATAGGGGAACTGGCCTTTCGTTTTCCCGAGCGGGAACAGTTACTGGCCCAGGTGGAAGACAGCGAAAAATTGATTTACACCGATGATACGGCGATGTCGATCGCGCTGGCGGAATCCCTGATTGAAGTGGGCGACATCGAGGAGCAACAGCTCGGAGATTCATTTTATCAACAGTACCTGAAGGAGCCCTGGCGTGGTTACGGTGCGGGACCGCCACAGGTATTCAATATGGTAGAAGAGGAAGATATCAATTATTCGGAAGCCGCGCGACGTCTTTATGATGGCAAGGGTTCGAAGGGTAACGGTGCGGCAATGCGCATTACTCCACTGGCGATTTACTATCATAATTCCGAACAACTTTATGAAAAGGCACTGGCGTCGGCACGGGTGACCCATACTCACCCGCTTGGAATAGACGGGGCCGCAGTGCAGGCAAAGGCCATTACGCAATCCGTCAATCTGAATTACCAGCGACCCTTCTCGCCCCAGATATTTATCGAGTCGCTCATCACCTTTTCCCGCACGACGGAACTCAAGGACAAGCTGGCATTGATTCCGGAATTAATCACTGCAGATATCTCACCCGCTGAGGCAGTAGAGCGTCTGGGTAAAGATATTACGGCGCACGAATCCATACCGTATGCCCACTATTGTTTCTTGCGTAATCCCCACACCTTTGTCGAAGCCGTCTTGAGTTCGGTGCTCAACGGTGGTGATCGCGATACCCTGGGTGCGATGGCAGGCGCACTGTGCGGTGGTTATCTGGGTGTAGAAGCTATCCCGCCTGAATGGCGGCAGAAACTCGAGAATAACCAGCACATAGAAACTTTAGCGCGTGAACTCGCCGCACGCGCGAGTTAATTTTTTCTGAGTTGGTTGATTACCGGTGCTGTGTCGGGGCGGACGTCACGCCACAGATAGAATGATTCGGCCGCCTGCTCCACCAGCATGCCGAGTCCATCCAGATACTTGACCGCGCCGTTATCCCTGGCCCAATTCATGAAAATGGTAGGTTCATCACCGTACATCATGTCATAACACCAGCATTGCGCGGCTATAACGGAGGCGGGCAAGGGCGGCAATTCATTTTTCATGCTTGCCGAGGTGCCGTTGATGATCAGGTCGAATGCCGATTCACCCAAAGCAGAGTAACCACATGCCTTGACGGGAATGGATGCGGTTAACGACTGTGCCAGTATTATGGCCTTGTCGACGGTGCGATTGGCGATGACAATCCCGGCTGGTCGTTCATTGAGGATCGGTTCGAGGACACCGTGGACCGCGCCGCCTGCGCCAAGTATAAGTATCCGCGAATCTTCTATAGTACCGCCATGATTGATGACAATGTCTCGCACCAGGCCGATGCCGTCGGTATTGTGACCGTAACGACGGCCGTCCTGCCGGAAGAGTATGGTATTTACCGCACCGGCATGTTCCGCGTATTCACTGCACTCATCCATAAGTTGTCTGGCCTCATGTTTGAACGGCACGGTGATGTTCAGCCCCTTACCGCCGCTGGCCTGAAAATTCCCTATGGCCTGTGCCAACCCGCCTTCTTCGACCAGGATCGCTTCATACTCCATCCTTTGCCCGGTTTGTCGGGCGAATTGTCTGTGAATCAATGGAGACTTGCTATGGGCAACCGGATTGCCTATCACCGCATAGCGGTCGGGTGGCGCATCAAAATCGAAGAGTGACATAAGGGGAATAATGACAAAAAATCCCGATCAAGTCAGGCGAATACCACAAAATTTAAAATCGCCGGGTTTAGTATGGAACCGGGACCCGTAAAAGGAAGTGAGAAAACGGGGATTCAGGGAAGTTGCGGTGATAGAAAGCCGGTCAGATTATTTATCGGTTAACCACGCAGCGGCCTGTTTGGCAAAATATGTCAGGATGGCATCCGCACCGGCGCGTTTGATAGAGGTAAGCGACTCCATAATTACGGCGCGCTCATCGAGCCAGCCATTTGCGCCGGCGGCCATGATCATGGCGTATTCACCGCTTACCTGATAGACAAAGGTAGGTACCCCGAATTTGTCTTTGACACGTCGCACGATATCCAGATAGGGCAAACCCGGCTTGATCATCACCATATCTGCACCCTCCTCGATATCAAGGGCCACTTCCCTCAATGCCTCATCACTGTTGGCGGGATCCATTTGATAGGTATATTTGTTACCGCCGCCGAGGCTGGTGGCCGAACCTATCGCGTCACGAAACGGGCCATAGAAGTTAGAGGCATATTTTGCCGCATAGGCCAGTATCCGCGTATGGATATGGCCGGCCTCTTCCAGTGCCGTGCGGATGGCCCCGATGCGACCGTCCATCATATCCGAAGGCGCGACGACGTCTGCGCCGGCAGCGGCATGCGACAGTGCCTGCTTGACGAGCACGGCAACGGTTTCGTCATTGAGGACATAGCCGGTATCGTCGATCAAGCCGTCCTGCCCGTGCGTGGTAAACGGGTCCAGGGCCACGTCAGTGATTACACCGAGATCGGGACATTCCTTCTTCACGGCACGTACGGCTCGTTGTATCAAGCCGTCGGAATTATAGGCTTCCCGCGCATCTTCGCTTTTTTTGTCTGCAGGCGTGACAGGGAAAAGCGCCACAGCAGGTATCCCAAGCTTGACCAGTTGCTGGCATTCCACGAGTAGCCCGTCGATGGTGACACGTTCAATGCCGGGCATGGATTCCACGGCTTCATGTTTCTTGTCGCCGTCGATGATGAACATGGGATAAATCAGATCGTTCGCGCTCAGCACTGTTTCACGCATCAGGCGTCGGCTGAAATCATCATGCCGCATGCGGCGCATGCGGCGGCGGGGAAATGAGCCCTTGTATCCTGAACTGTGTTTCACGGTTAATTCCTTGATAATAGAAGTCAGATAGTTTGACCAGTCAAAATAAAACGAGAACTTAACTCATAATACCACGCGGTCGCGGCTGTTGTTGCACAGGCCGGAGTGCACAGTATGGCCGGCTATTTTTTCTTGCTGGGCCGGGCGGGTGATTTTTTCGGTGTTTTCTTCGTGGCAACTTTTTTCTTGACGGCCTTTTTTCCCGCGACAGACTTTTTCTTGATGGGTTTTTTCCTGGCCGGTTTCTTTTTGGCCGACGCTTTCTTTTTGCCGGCGGGCTTTTTCTTTGTCACCTTTTGTTTAACGGGCTTTTTCTTCGCGGGCGGCTTTTTCGCCACTTTCTGTTTGGCAGTGGATTTTTTCACCTTTACTTTTTTGCTGGCGGCCTTTGTCACAGGTTCAGCAGCTGCCTTGGCCGGTTGTCTGGGCCTCTCTGACAGGTTGCTGACGATCTTGATGACTGCTTTGTGGATATCGGAAATTTCCCCGATGCCCTGTACCGTCCTCAATATTTCCTGACTTCGATAATACTCGATCAAGGGCGAGGTCTGGCCTTCATAGACCCGCAGGCGATTGCCGATGGTCTCTTCATTGTCATCGGCACGATGGCGCAGGTTACCGCCACATTTATCGCAACGGTCATCCAGTTTGGACGGTGAGGTATAGATGTTATACATCTGACCGCAGGATTCGCAGGTACGGCGACCGGTCATGCGCTGAATCAGGGTATCAAGATCGACCTCGATCAATAAGGCAGCCTGTAAAGGTTGCTTCAGCTTTTCGAGCAGGGCGTCCAGCGCCTCGGCCTGGGCGAGGTTGCGGGGAAATCCATCGAGGATAAATCCCTTCTGGGCGTCGGGTTGAGCGAGACGCTCCTTGATCATCCCCAGCACAATTTCATCTGAGACCAGTCGGCCCGCATCCATGGCTGCCTTGGCCTGCAGACCCAGAAGGGTGCCCGCCCTGACGGCGGCACGCAACAGATCGCCGGTCGAGATCTGTGGTACTTGGTATTTTTCCGTCAGTTTTTTGGCCTGCGTGCCTTTTCCTGAGCCCGGGGCTCCCAGTAATACAATCCTCATCGCTAGTCTCTACCCCATTTCATGATTAAAATAAATTCTTGTATTAGTATGTAAATCATAATGTTATATACGATCCCGATAGTATTAGGCATGACGGGCATCCCTGTCTTCAAGGGCCGGTAAGCCTACGCCGTCTCTTGTCCCGGAGTCAATACAGTCGCGGTTACTCCCGTAAAATTTTTGTCGTATGCTTATAACGTTTTTTATTGCGAATGAAAAGCGCAATTTCAATAAGATATAAAGCCGGGCCACGCAGATTTCCGGTCTTGCATGTCATAGGGAGAATCAGATGACCAAAAAAAATGCCTTTTATGCCCAGTCCGGTGGCGTTACGGCTGTAATTAACGCCTCGGCCTGTGGAGTGATAGAAACAGCACGAAAACACAAGAAACAAATAGACAAGGTTTATGCGGGCAGGAACGGTATCATCGGCGCCCTGACCGAAGATTTGATCGATACCAGCAAGGAATCTGCGAAAGATATTGCCGCGTTGCGTCACACCCCGGCAGGTGCCTTCGGTTCCTGCCGTTACAAGCTCAAGGGTCTGGAAGAAAACCGCCGTGAATATGAACGCCTGATAGAAGTCTTCGCCGCGCACAATATCGGCTACTTTTTTTACAACGGAGGCGGTGATTCCGCCGACACCTGTCTGAAAGTCTCACAACTCTCCGAGACGCTGGGTTATCCCATTCAGGCCATCCACGTACCCAAGACGGTCGATAACGATTTACCCATCACCGATAACTGTCCGGGCTTTGGATCGGTGGCAAAATATGTTGCTGTTTCCACCCTCGAGGCCACCTTCGATGTTGCTTCCATGGCAAAGACCTCTACCAAGGTCTTTGTGCTCGAGGTGATGGGCCGCCACGCCGGTTGGATCGCCGCGGCAGGTGCACTGGCGTCCAACGCCGATGCTCCACTGCCGGTAATGATACTGTTTCCTGAAGTAATCTTTGACCGTGACAAATTCCTCGCTCGGGTCGACGAGCTGGTGAAAAAATACGGTTATTGTTCCGTGGTGGTATCGGAAGGTGTCAAGGGGCCGGATGACAAGTTTCTTTCCGACCAGGGATTGCGCGATGCCTTTGGTCATGCCCAGCTGGGTGGCGTAGCGCCCGTCGTGGCCAATGTGGTGAAGGATGGTCTGGGACTCAAATATCACTGGGGCGTTGCGGATTATCTACAACGGGCGGCGCGTCATATCGCGTCAAAAACAGACGCTGAACAGGCCTACGCGATGGGCAAGGCCGCGGTCAATCTTGCCGTGAAAGGGCACAACTCGGTGATGCCGACCATTGATCGCGTCTCCAATAACCCTTATCGCTGGAAAGTCGGCAAGGCCTCACTGGACAAGGTGGCCAATGTCGAAAAGATGATGCCGGAAAACTATATCAGCCCGGACGGTTTCGGTATTACAAAAAAATGCCGCACCTATCTTGAGCCCTTGATTAAAGGCGAAGATTATCCACCCTATAAGAAAGGACTACCGCAATACGTGCGTCTGAAAAACAAGGCGGTGAAAAAGCGCACGAAGAAGAGCTTTGAACTGAAGTAAGGCCCAATAACGCTTGATAAAAACGGGGGCACGCCAGCCCCCGTTTTGGTGTTGGAGAGAGACCGTATCAGTGTAGTAAGGGTGCGATCACCAGGCTCACGATAGCAAGTACATTGATGAGAATGTTCATCGATGGGCCAGCGGTGTCCTTGAAGGGATCACCCACCGTATCGCCGACAACAGCGGCCTTGTGGACCTCGGACCCCTTGCCGCCGAGATTGCCCTTTTCAATATATTTTTTGGCGTTATCCCAGGCACCGCCGGCATTGGACATGGTCAGTGCCAGCAATACACCACCCAGCAAGGCGCCTCCCAACATTCCACCCAGTGCCTGGGCGCTGATGCCAAAGCCTACAACGACCGGCGCACTCACCGCCAACGCGCCTGGCAGGATCATTTTCTTAAGTGCCGCCTTGGTGGCGATGTCGATACAGCGCGCGTTATCGGGTTTGGCGTTGCCCTCGAGTAATCCCGGTATTTCGCGGAACTGACGGCGGATTTCCTGAATCATGTCAAAGGCCGCATCACCGACCGCCGTCATGGCAATCGACGAGACCAGGAACGGGAACAGGATACCGATAAACATCCCCACCAGCACAACAGGATTGCCCAGCTCCAGGTTGAAGTCAGGCACGTGTTTCGACACATCCTGCACGAAGGCGGTGATGATGGCCAATGCAGCAAGCGCCGCCGCGCCAATGGCAAAACCCTTGCCGATAGCCGCAGTGGTGTTGCCCAGTTCATCGAGCGAGTCGGTAATCTTGCGGGTCTCCGGCCCGAGCTCGCCCATTTCGGCAATCCCGCCGGCGTTATCGGCGACGGGTCCATAGGCGTCGATCGCCATGGTGATACCGACCGTGGCCAGCATGCCAACGGCGGCAATACCCACGCCATACAAGCCACACAGCTGGGTCGAAACATAAATTATGGCAGCAATGGTCAGCACAGGAATTACAACCGAGCGCATACCGATGGCTATTCCGGTGATCATGACGGTTGCCGGACCGGTTTCACCCGCCTTGGCGAGATGCCGTACCGGCGCACCACCGGTGTAATATTCGGTGACCAGACCGATGATGATACCGCCGATGGCACCGGCCACGACGGCTCCCCATACGGCGAGATTTATATTGGCTGCCCAGGTGACAATCAGGGCGCCGATGCCAAACAGGACCGAGGCGCTGATGGTACCAATACGCAATGCGACCTGGGGTGATTTGGCGGAAAACACCCGTACCAGAATGATACCTAATACCGAACAGATCAGACCGGCAGACGCCATGGCGAGAGGCAGGAACATCATGCTGGCACGTTCACCCAGTTTTGATACGACGTCGATACTGGCGGTGGAGGCCATCGCGATAGTGGCGATCATGGCGCCGCAATAAGACTCGAAGATATCCGAGCCCATGCCCGCCACGTCACCGACGTTGTCGCCGACATTGTCGGCGATGACACCGGGATTGCGCGGATCATCTTCCGGAATACCGGCTTCAAGTTTGCCGACCAGATCGGCACCGACATCCGCGCTTTTGGTAAAGATCCCGCCGCCGACACGTGAGAACAGAGCCACGCTTGATGCCCCCATACCGAAACCATGAATGGCGTGAGAGGTTTCAGGATCACCGCCGAAGATCAGATAAAGGACGCCAAGGCCAAGTAAGCCAAGCGCCGCGACAGTCAGGCCCATGATCGAGCCACCATAGAATGCGATGGTCAATGCCTCGGCCGCCCCCTTTTCATGTGCGGCCACGGTAGTGCGGACATTGGCTTGTGTTGCCGTGTACATACCAATATATCCCGCACCTGCCGAGCACAGAGCGCCCAGCACGAACGCGAAAGTGGTGCCTGCGCCGAGGGATATCGATAGCAGCACCGCAACGACCACGACAAAAATGCCCAACATGGAGTATTCGCGCTTTAGGAATACCATGGCGCCAAGATGAATGGCGTCGGCGATTTCTGCGATTTTGCCTGTGCCCCCGGGATATTCCTTGACCAGCTTATAAATGTGAAAGGCCGCATAAAGGCCCAGACCACCAAGAATCGGCGGTAACAGATGAGAGATGCTCATGTTTCCCCCTACCTTTTGACTTATTTGAATATGTCGCCCAGCCGGACTTGAACCCTACAACGAATTTATTATAACAAGCATGTAGTTATTTGCGGTTATGAACTTACCGGCGAGGTGCCAGCATATTTGAAAAGTGCCTAAGGCGCAATGGCAACTCAGATGATCAGCAGGGAGTAAGTGCTAATTCCTGCAACTTGACAGCTTTCCTGTATAATTTTTAGCCCTTATCCCAACATTTTAAGGAGTCAAGCCATGAACCTGGACAGGGTCGGTCCCGGCGCAAATATACCCGATGAAATCAACGTCATAATCGAAATTCCTTCGAAAAGCGAGCCAGTGAAATACGAAGTCGATAAGGACTCGGGAGCGATGTTCGTTGACCGTTTTATGACGACCGCGATGTATTACCCGTGCAATTACGGTTATGTACCGCATAGCCTGTCCGATGACGGTGACCCGGTAGACGTCCTGGTGCCTACTCCCGTGCCGCTGATCAGCGGGTCAGTGATTCGCTGTCGTCCTATCGGCATGCTGAATATGACCGACGAGGCCGGCCTCGATGCAAAAATTATGGCTGTCCCGATCAGCAAACTCAGCAGCGAATATAAAGGAATGCACAAGCCGGAAGATTTGCCGGCGAGCCTGCTGACACAGGTTTCGCATTTCTTCGAACATTACAAGGATCTGGAACCGAACAAGTGGGTCAAGGTTGAGGGCTGGAGCGGACCTGAGGAGGCCAAGGCCGAGATCATGGCCAGTGTGAATCGCTATAATAAATCTCCCAAGAAACCCTACTTTTAATCGTATGCAGGCTATATCTTGAAAGTGTTTGTGTAAGCAGGGGTCATTTCATACGCTGACTGGCAACTTACACACCGTTCGGCATACGGTGTGTTCAACAAACGTGCCACATCGATATCTTCCTCACAATCGACGCAAACACCGTAATTGCCGGTCGCGATGCGCATTTGGGCAGAATCGATTTGCCTGATTTCACTGACCTGCCTGTCAATCATCGCGATGTTCAGCTCGGCGAGCATATCTGCTACGGATTCTTCACCGGCATCATGTACCTCACCGGCAATATCAATATAGCGTTCTTCATCGGAGCGCAACAACTCCTGACGAATTTCCTCACGCAGTTTTTTATGACGCTCGTCAAGACGCTTTCTGATGCTATTGAGTTGCTTACTGGTAAGGGTTGTCATCTTCACGATACCCCATGACAGAAAATAAACGACATTGCTGTGGTGATATATATCAGAACACCGGCGCCGGATGTTTTGGTGCTATACCACCATGCCGGATATCCTTTAATATGCCTTTCATGGATACAAGTCAACATTCACATAAAGTTGCCGACGGCAACAGCCTGTTGTGGAGTTTGGCTGTGACGATAACTTTTGCAATCATTGAGGCCGTTGGTGGGTGGTGGTCATCTTCACTGGCGTTGTTGGGGGATGCCGGACATATGCTGACAGACTCCACTGCCCTGGGCGTGGCGGCATTTGCCGCATGGGTGGGTCGACAACCACCATCTGCACGTCATTCTTACGGCTTGGTACGCGCCGAGGTGTTAGCTGCCCTTGTCAACGGACTGTTTATGCTGCTCATTGTGATTGGCATTGCCTATTATGCAATCGAGCGCCTGAGTAATCCGCAGCCGGTGCAGGGCGGAATGGTGATGGTGATCGCGGCCATCGGCCTGGTGGTGAATATAGTTGTTGCCATGATTCTGCATCGCGGTGAAAAAACCCTGAATACCCGCGCGGCGTTGCTGCATGTCATGGGTGATCTGCTGGGCTCGGTTGCGGCATTGATCGCCGGTGTCGTCATCTATTTTACCGGATGGATGCCGATCGACCCGTTGCTGTCGTTGTTAATTTGTGTGTTGATTCTATATGCCAGTCTGCGCCTGTTGCGGGAAGTATTGCATATCATTATGGAAGGCGTGCCGCGTTACCTGGAGTTACCGGAAGTAGGACAGGCCATGGCCGGCGTAGCAGATGTCAAATCCATCCACGACCTGCATATCTGGACACTGTCATCGGGGATGGTGGCCCTGTCGGCGCATGTCGTCCTCAGCGATTTGGCACAGTGGCATGAAATACTGGTTGCCTTGCGTAACCTGCTGCACGATCGCTATGCCATCGACCATGTGACCCTGCAACCGGAACTTGACCATCAAATCGTCCAACCCATTGTGTTAAAGAGAGAATAAATGATCCACACAAGGGCGATTGCATACTGCGGTACAGATACTCTATATATCGCTATTGGCTGTTCCACAACGGGGTGCGGGTCCCCAGACTGAGAGGAAATGTTACCTTATGATAATGAATGGCTTTTTAAATAATCACTGCAACGATGCTGATTAAATTTACCAAGATGCAGGGGCTGGGCAACGATTTCATCGTAATCGATGCCGTATCGCATCCCGTTACATTGACCCTTGATCAGATTCGGTTTTTGGCAGACAGGCACTTCGGTGTCGGTTGCGACCAGGTGCTTCTGATCGAGCCGGCACAGGATCGCTCTATGGATTTCTTTTACCGCATCTACAATGCCGACGGCGGCGAGGTGGAACAATGCGGCAATGGCGCGCGATGTTTTGTGCGTTATGTACACGATAAGGGGCTGACATCAAAAAAGGAAATTGTTGTAGGCACAATCAGCGGCAAGATTCACCCGCGTATCGAAGCCGATGGCCGCATCAGTGTGGGCATGGGCGTGCCGCGGTTCAAACCGGCGGAAGTGCCGTTTGTTGCAGAAGAAGAATCAGGTAGTTATTTAATTGACGTCGATGGTGAGAAACTGGATGTCGGCGTAGTTTCTGTCGGAAATCCTCATGTTGTGGTACGTGTCGATGATGTGGCGAACGCACCTGTGACAACTTTGGGCAGGGTGCTGGAAAGTCATGCTCGCTTTCCGCGACGGGTCAATGTAGGATTTATGGAAATCGTTGACAGGAGTCATATCCGGCTGCGAGTTTATGAGCGCGGTGTCGGTGAAACACTGGCGTGCGGATCGGGCGCATGCGCCGCAATGGTAGTAGGTAAGCGGCAGGGATTGCTTGAGAATAGTGTGTCGGTACAGTTACCGGGAGGGAGCCTCCTGGTTCAATGGCCGGGAGGCGAGGAAACGGTGCGGATGACCGGCCCCGCCACCCATGTTTTTGAGGGGAAAATCGAACTATGAGTATTCAGCATCACCAGGATGTTCAGACGGAAAATATTGATGAACAGACGGTTGCGAATTATTTACGACAAAATCCTGAATTTTTTATTTCGAATACCAGCTTGCTTGCTGATCTGGCCCTGCCGCACAACACAGGCGCTGCGATCTCCCTGATTGAACGCCAAGTGGACGTGTTGCGCGATCAGAACCGTCGCTACCGCAACCAATTACAGGATCTTATCCAGATCGCGCGCGATAACGATGGCTTGATAGAGCAGCTGCAAAATCTGACATTGAGTCTACTGGATGTTGATGAGTTGAATGAAGCATTCGAGATTCTCTACAACAGCCTGAAAAAGGATTTTCACGCCGATGCCGTTACCGTCCAGTTGTTTGCCGACCCCGTCCATCTTGGGCTCGATGCGACACAGACTGAACACCTCGACGTCGAATTTATCCGTCCCCTTGACAGTCACATGTCAATGTTCAGGAATGTCCTGGCTAAAGGCCTGCCGGTGTGCGGCAAGCTTAAAAGGGAGCAACTCGATTATTTATTTGGTAGCAAGGCGGATGATATTGATTCCGCTGCCCTGCTGCCTCTGACATCACAAGGATCCCGCAATAAGGCAGGCCTGCCTCTGGGAATGATTGCAATTGGCAGCTATGAAACAGATCGTTTTCATGTCGGGATGGGCACGGTCTTCCTGAAATATCTGGCGGAATTGATAGACCGTAAACTGCGAGCTCATTTAAAACCGATCAAGATAGATTAATGTCGACGGATAATGGAATCGAGAAGTTTCTTGATTACCTCCGTTATGAACGCCGGCTTGCATCCCTGACGCTGGAAAATTATCGCCGCGACCTTGTCAAGGCCAGTCAATATTGCGCACGGCATAATGTGGCAGAGTGGCGACAGGTGGATATTCATCACGTTCGGACCTTCGTTGCCGAACAACATCGCAAGGGCTTGAGCGGCCGGAGTATCCAGCGCGTATTGTCGGCATTACGCTCCTTGTTCAACTTCCTGATACGGGAAGGCATCGTCACTAGCAACCCGGTAAAGGGCGTGCGGGCGCCGAAGTCACCACGCAAATTACCGGAAGTGCTTGATGTCGATCAGGTGGGGCACCTGTTGAATATCACTGCCGACGATGACCTTGCGAGACGCGATCTTGCTATGATGGAACTGATCTACTCGTCGGGATTACGACTATCCGAACTGATAACACTTGATATCAACGATATTGATATGGGCGATGCCATGGTGCGCGTGACGGGCAAGGGCAACAAGACCCGGGTGGTGCCCATCGGCCGTTATGCCTGCGCTTCGCTCATGGAATGGCTGTCGCGTCGGACATCATTGGTGGATAACGATGAACAGGCGCTGTTCGTATCCCGCCGCGGCACGCGCCTGACACCGCGTGCCGTACAACTGAGGATGCAGGAATGGGCGATCAAGCAGGGACTCTCCACCCGTTTGCATCCGCACATGTTACGTCATTCGTTTGCCAGCCATCTGCTCGAATCGAGCGGAGATTTACGCGCCGTCCAGGAACTGCTGGGTCACGCCGACATATCCACCACCCAGATATATACACATGTGGATTTTCAACAGCTCGCCAGGGCCTATGATCAGGCCCACCCGCGGGCGAAAAGACGCGGTACCCAATGACACCTGGAGCAGGCCAGAGAATAATGGACGTGTTTCTTGATGGCGATTCGCACAGCGGCCAGTACTGCCGAGCTGTGCTGAGCGCCGCGCACGATCATCTTGAAGTCCGGTTAATCAACCACATATCTTAATTACGCTACCCCGCATACGCTTGGGGTTGCACCGTTCGCGGCATCATATATCCATCTAATACAATGAATTACCGTAGATTTACTGGTATAGTGTACAATTTTCGCTCTTATGTCATGAGGGGATAAGCCATTGGAACAGTTTCGCGGGACAACCATACTTTCAGTGCGCCGTGGCGATAGCGTGGTGGTTGGCGGAGACGGCCAGGTCTCGATGGGCAATACCGTCATGAAGGGAAATGCACGCAAGGTGAGACGGTTGTATAACGATCGGGTACTGGCGGGCTTTGCCGGTGGTACGGCCGATGCCTTCACACTCTTCGAACGCTTCGAGGCCAAGCTGGAAAAACACTCGGGCAATCTGATGCGCTCCGCCGTCGAGCTTGCCAAGGACTGGCGTACCGACAGGATGTTGCGACGCCTCGAGGCCCTGTTGGTGGTCACTGACAAGACTTCGTCACTGATCATCTCGGGAAACGGCGATGTCATCGAACCGGAAAACAGTCTCATGGCGATTGGGTCGGGTGGCGCCTACGCCCAGGCCGCGGCACGTGCCCTGCTGGAAAACACCGATCTGGATGCGCGTACCATTGTTGAAAAAGGCTTGTTGATTGCGGCGGATATCTGCGTCTTCACCAATCAGAATCTCACCATCGAGGAATTGCATACCTAGGTAACATAAACCATGTCTGAAATGACCCCAAGAGAAATCGTCCAGGAACTTGACAAGCATATCATCGGTCAGGCTGCGGCCAAACGGGCCGTGGCCATCGCCTTGCGAAACCGCTGGCGCCGTTCCCAGGTCAAGGAAGAATTGCGTAATGAGATAACGCCGAAAAATATCCTCATGATCGGACCGACGGGCGTCGGCAAGACCGAAATCGCGCGCCGTCTCGCCAAACTTGCCAACGCGCCGTTCATCAAGGTAGAGGCAACCAAGTTTACCGAGGTCGGTTATGTCGGGCGCGATGTCGAATCCATTGTGCGCGA
>Ga0307424_1000621_pt1 | contig 19107 bp, 20 predicted proteins | sample SalMarWE160320MG_FD_202157 | JGI IMG/M metagenome (GOLD analysis project Ga0307424, IMG submission 202157) | Salt marsh sediment microbial communities from the Plum Island Ecosystem LTER, Massachusetts, United States - WE1603-20 | ecosystem: Environmental > Aquatic > Marine > Intertidal zone >... | reverse complement strand
TTCTCTTTTTCGGCAGATGGCTCGATTATAGGCGCCTCTTCCGTTTCTTCTTCTGTGAAGAAAATTTCGGCTCTAGGTTCCTCTTGTATCACAGGTTCATTTTCTTCGATACTAGAGGGCTTAGCTTGAGGTTCCTCAGTTTTTTTCTGTTTCTCTTTTTGAGACTCGTTAGAATTGGGAAGCAAAGCTCTAACTTTCTTCAGAAAGTTAGGACCTGAAACCTTTACCTTCTCTAGAACAGCGTTTACAGACAGATTGGACGTAGCTTCCTCACCTTCCTCCATAACTTCTTCATGTTCAATCTCGATGGGCTCTGGAGCAATCTCTTGTTCAATAAGCGGTTCTTGCTCCACTTTAGCAAAGCAGTATGGGCAAGCTTCGTACTGTTTTGGCGGCGTGACAGATAGGATGGTCAAGAGAATGGGCTCTTCGATTTCCCTTTTGCATTTTGGATTTGGGCAAACAACAACTACGGCTTCGGTCAATCTTGGTGCATCTCGACTCTTCTTTGATAAGAGTTGCCCTGTTTAACATATTTAGGTTTAATGAAGCCAAAATCTAGACACGGAATCTCCCGCAAAATCACCAGTTTCTGTTTTTAATCCCAGTTTTACGGCTTATTCCTCAAAGGATGAACAGGATTTTTCGTATATCAAGCTTAACTTTAAATCATGGGTAACCTAAGTTTCTGTTTGAGGCGTCAATCAACTGGGAAGTCTTTGTCTATTCGGGTGAATTGGTATGGTTTTGCGGGTTTTCAACACGATGAGCGGCGAACTGGAAGAGTTTAAGCCATTAAAAGATAAGCAGGTGGGCTTGTATGTTTGTGGTCCCACAGTTTATGATTGGGCGCATCTGGGTCACGCCAGAACTTACCTTGCGTTTGATGTTATTGTTCGTTGGCTAGAGTTTAAGGGCTACTCGGTATTCTACGTCCAGAACATCACGGATGTGGGTCACCTGACTACGGACACGGCTGAAGACAAGATCGTGAAGCGGGCAATAGAACGAAAAGTTGAGCCCATGCAGCTTGTTGAGTTTTACATGAGAGAATACTTCAAGGACCTCGACACTTTGGACGTGAAACGCCCAGACATCTCCCCCAGAGCCACAGGACACCTTCTCGAGATGATAGAGGCAATCCAATCGTTGATACAGAAGGGAATCGCATATGAGGTTAACGGAAACGTGTTCTTTGACGTATCCAAACTGGACGATTACGGAAAACTCTCCAAAATCAAGCTTGACGAAATGCTTGAAGGCTCCAGATTTGAGGTCCACGAGGACAAGAGAAACAGCAGAGACTTTGCACTCTGGAAACGAGCAGCCCCAGACACGGTTCTTAAGTGGTGGAGCCCATGGAGCATGGGTTTTCCTGGATGGCACATCGAATGCGCAATCATGGGCTTGAAGTATCTGGGAAGCCAGTTTGACATCCACGGCGGGGCTCGGGACCTGATTTTTCCTCATCACGAAAACGAGATTGCCCAGAGTGAGGCAGTGACCGGAAAGAAGCCGTTTGTCAAGTATTGGCTGCATACTGGTTTTCTGAAGATTAATGGAGAAAAGATGGCAAAGTCGTTAAACAATTATATTACTGTCCGCGAGGCGCTGAAGAAGTATTCGGCTGAGGCTATCCGCCTATTTGTCATGTCCACGCATTACAGGAGCGAAATCGATTTCACGGATGAGAGGCTTAAGGGCGCAGAAACCAGCTTGAACCGGCTCTATAACACTTTGGAGTCTTTGGAGGATGCCAAGAAGGTTTCAGTGAAGCGAGAACCGAATGAGAATGAGAAGAGTTTCGGCGAGAACGTGAAGAAACTTAGGAGCGAATTTGTTGCGGCTATGGACGAAGATTTTAACACTCCGCAGGCGCTGGCTGCCCTCTTTGAGATGTCTAGGGAGATTAACAGGTTTCTGGATGAACAGAAACAGGTGAACATTGAGATTCTGGAACAGGTTTATGACGGTTTTTCTGAGCTTGGAAAAGCTTTGGGTCTCTTCAAGCAAGAGAGGACCAAGGATGTTGGCAGCAAGATAGTGGATGAGTTGGTGCAGCTTCTGTTTGACATGAGGGAGGAGCTGCGCAAGAAAGGAGATTATGGCTTGTCGGATGAGATTAGGGCAAGGATGAAAGAGGCAGGTTTGGTTATAGAGGACACCGCTGAGGGACCAAAGTGGAAACTAGCTTAAACAACGTTTACGACACCATCATTGTTCGGTTCAGCGGAGAACTTTGGCTCAAGAAGCTTTGGACAAGAAAATATTACGAGAAGCGGCTTGCCAGAAACCTGAGACAAACACTGAAACACTACAACGTTTCGTACAGTGAGCTTGTTCGTAAACATGGCAGATTCTACCTGAAAACAGACTCAGCGGTAGAGGCAGCGGATAAGCTGGCGCGTGTTTTTGGTGTCTCCTCGGTTTCTCCTGCAGTTGAAACATCCTCTAAAATTGATGATGTAATCGGGAAGAGCATGTTGTTGGCGAAAAGCGTGCTGAAGGCGGGGGGCAGTTTTGCTGTTAAATGTAAACGGGTCGGCGAACAGGACTACTCAAGCGCTGATATACGCAACCTGCTGGGTCAACAGGTTCTTGACGTGTTCGGCGAGAGCCATTGTTTGAGGGTTGATTTGGGTAACCCTGACGTTGTTTTGGGCGTTGAGATTAGAGATGAACAAGCATTCATTTACTCGCAGAGTATTGACGCTGTTGGTGGCATGCCCCTAGGTGTCCAGCCGAGGCTTATTGGCTTGTTCAGCGGAGGAATAGATTCCCCTGTTGGATTGTGGCTGGTCATGAAACGGGGCAGCCCAGTTGTGCCCGTCTATTTCGATAACAGCCCCTTCACGGATGAAACCACAACCCAGAGAGCATTGAAGGTTGCTGAGGTGCTGTTCAGCTGGGCAATAGGGTTCCCCAGAAAAGTTTACGTGGTCCAGCACAGCGAAAACATGAAACAAATCATGCAGACCAACAGAAAATATTCGTGTTTGCTCTGTAAACGTATGATGTACCGGGTTGCTGAGCGGCTGGCAGAACAATTGCATGCTGAGGGAATCGTCACAGGAGAAGCCATAGGCGAGCAGGCCAGCCAAACCATAACCAACCTGCGAGTGCTAAACAGTGCCGTCAAAGACTATCCTGTACATAGACCGTTGCTGGGTTTTGACAAGGAAGAAACCGAGGCACTGGCAAGAAAGATTGGAACTTACATGCCTTCAAGCAAGAAGGCGGGAGCATGCACAGCGGTTCCGTATCAGCCGTCCACCAAAGCCAAACTAGAAGAAGTCCTCAAGGCAGAGGAGAAGCTGGACATAGAAACGATGGTTAGGCGGTCGCTCGAGTCCATCAAAATCGTCGAATTATAAGCTTGTTCTCTGTTTTTCTTTAAGCCACTGTTCTGTTCCAACTATCTTTCTTTTTGCGAGGTCGTTTTGTCTTGCAACAAGAGCCTTCTCAGCTTCTTCGTCGCTTAAGGATGGGTCACGTAACGCCAGAAATGTTTCACAGGGAAGCTCACTGCATAAGCCACAATGCTCTAGATGTTTCTTGTTTACGCAGCAGCTGTATAATGGGCAGGATTCAACGTTCATCATGGTTGTCCAGAATGGCTTGCCTTCTTGGTGTCCGCATCCTTGACATTTTGTGCCTAAATGTTCACAGGCGCCGCAGAATAAACCGCATGCTGCCGCCAAACTTTTATCTACCATAACTTTCACCAGTTTATTTAATATACAGTGGTGTTCTATCCAGAAAAGGACTACGGTGGAATATTGTATGGATTTTGAAGATTGCATCAATTTTGCTAACGAGAACAAGGCGAGTTACGTTGCCACTGTTGAAGGCGATCAGCCACGCGTGAGAGGCTTCTTGATGTGGTACGCAGATGAGTCTGGATTCTATTTCCACACAGGAGCCATGAAGCCGGTGTATAGTCAGTTGAAACAGAATCCTAAGGTTGAGGCATGCTTCTATCATCCAGCCGAAAACGGCGGGGTTATGATGAGGGTATCTGGAACTGTCGAATTCGTAGATGATGCAGAATTGAAAGGGAAGTTGATTGAAGAACGGCAGTTCCTGAAGGCGTGGGGTTTCACAGCCGAAAGCAAGGATTTGATAGTTTTCAGAATTGCCAAAGGCGAAGCCTACTTCTGGACTATGGAAACCAATTTTGAGTCTAAGAAAGTAATCAAATTCGGATAAAATTTTGATATTTTATTGGATAAGAAAAACAGTTTATTGTGTTGTGGATTTATGCGGTTACGCAGACGGTCCACAATATTTCTACTCTTCCACAGACGTCACATCTGTATTGTTTCATGTAGCCTGATTCTTTGTCCACATTCATTTCCGATTTACAGTCAGAACATTTCATTTCTCTATTCACCTCCGACTTGTTTATCTAATCTTGTTACGGTTAGCTTTCTACAGGGTTTCAGTACAGTATCGGATGATATATACATATACCCCGTAAACTATATAGACTATAGAACGTTTCTGGAATAGCAACACTCATTAAAAGAGGAATAGAAAAAAAGGGCAAAATATGCGCCCAAAAGCTGACCGAATTAAGCTCGGATGACTATGTAAAGTTTAGTTTGAAGCTTATCGGTACATCTTCGCCCCAAGACTGACGAAGCGGACAGATTTTCTGCGCAATATCGTAAACCTTTTTGGCTTTAGCTCTTTCACGCTCATCATCCTTCGGTAACCCGATGTTCATGGTGAAGTGTATATGAGTGAAGATCAGCTTCTCGAGACCCTCAACATTCATTGTTACAGCAGCTTTTGTTTCAAGACTCTTGAGCGCCAGTTTAGAATTTCCTGCGACCAACAGAAAAATAGTGTTCATGCACGAGGCTAAAGAAGCCGCGAAAACCTCTTCGGGAACGCAGTATCCAGCTTTTCCGCCGAACTCGGGTGGAGGACTGACAGTGGCTATAGTTTTGCCCTTGATTGTCAAGTCGCATTCGGTTCCGCCTCTCCAATTTGCAGCACCTTCAAAAACCATTTCAGGCATAAAACAAACCCCCTAGAACATGACCAAACCAGAGATTTAACGCTTACTAAAAACACCGATTTTGACAAGCTGAACAAAGTAGCCAAAGGCTGAAAATAAAAAAGAGGAAGTGAAGCGGCGAAACTAGGGTACTAGCTTGCTTCCTTCCGTGGTCAGTTGATAGTTGTCGTCTACTTGCTTTACGAATCCTGCGTTGACTAGCTCCCTGAGCCCACTTCTAGCTCGGAAAAGAGGTTTTCCAGTGATTTTTGAAACAGCCTCAGGCGTCGATGGTCCGCTTTTCAAAGCAGCCAACATGGCAATACCGCTTGTGGTGGGTTTTCCGTCTGCAGATACGCATGGCACGGCAATCACAGCTTCTTGAAGCAGAGGTACCAGTCTTTGCAGTCGTAGCCTTCCTTGGTTCTCTCTTCGGCTTGTTCTGTTGTGCCGGGTGGAGGAACAACAACTGGGTCTCCGGGCTTCCAGTTTGCAGGCGTAGCCACTTTATGTTTATCTGTGGTCTGCAAAGCGTCAATGATACGCAAGATTTCTTTCATGTTTCTGCCAGTCGTCAATGGGTAATATAGGATGGTTCTGATTTTGCTTTCTGGGTCTATGATGAAGACGCAGCGAACAGTTTCTGTTTTGCTCTGTGCAGGGTGTATCATCCCAAACTTTTTGGACACTTCCTTGTTCAGGTCTGCGATGATTGGGAAAGGAATCGTTACTCCCATCTTTTCTTTAACGTTTCTTATCCATGCGATGTGGGAGGAGACGCTGTCAACGCTTAAGCCAAGAAGTTCAGTGTTTCTTTTCTTTAGGTCATCATAAATTTCAGAAAAGGCGATGAACTCTGTTGTGCAGACTGGCGTGAAATCTGCAGGATGCGAGAACAGGACAAGCCAGGTTCCCTTGAAATCTGAGAGCCTCAAAGTTCCCTGAGTTGTGGCGGCTTCGAAGTCGGGTGCTTTTTCGCCAATTAATGGCAATCTAATTTCATCTGTTTTTTCTTCCATAAAAATCACTATGAATAATATGTGCGTCGATAGCCAAAATAAACGTTACCTATATAAATTTTGTAGATAAAACACAGAAATTCTGAAAGGCAAAACTGCGCTTTTGGTCAGGTGACATAAAGTTTTATCCAGAGAATCGCATGACAGGTTATCTGTTAGGCGCAAACAAACGTGGAAGGAACAAACTTGGATTACCCAAGCGAGTGGGAAACCGAATTCATGGCTAAAAATGGCAAGAAAATAGTTTTTCGTCCAGAACAGCCCGGTGACACGGAAATGTTGTGGAAAATGTTTTCGACTTTATCCAAAGAAAGCGTATCGAATTTGCTTCCTCCATTTACCAGAGAACGGGTAGAAGGCTGGACACGCAACATAGACTATAACGAAGTGCTGGCGATTGTTGCTGTCCTAGAAAGTGAGCAACGAATCATTGGGTCAGCGTCACTACAGTTCAGTCCACAGGAGGCGCTCAAGCATAAGGCAGAACTGGGACTGTCTGTGCATGACGACTACCAGAACATGGGCATAGGCACGGCGTTGCTAAATCACTTGATTGATGTTGCCCGCCTGAAGAAGCTAAGTAAAGTTTGGCTCCACGTAAGCACAGCTAATAACCGAGCAATCCACTTGTACAAGAAAGCAGGCTTCATGATAGAAGGAAAACTCTGCAAAGAAAGCCGCATAAACGGCAAATACCGAAACGAATACAGCATGGCACTCTTCCTAAGTTGAGTATTCGGTAAACTCCTTAAGTGCTCTTTTGTTATAGTTGTTTGGTTATGTCAGCTGTCGATATTGCTGTGCGAGCCTTCCGTGAGCTTGAGCCTGAAGACTTTCAGTTACTGCAAGCCATTGAACAGCAACTAAAAAATTATGAATATGCACCAAAAGATGCAATCCAAAAACAGTCAGAGCTTCCGTTCTCAGAAATCGACTATCGGCTGTCGCCTCTCATAAAAAAGGGACTGCTGCAGGGCACACGAGAACATTACACGGGCTACACGCTCACAGCTGCAGGACATGACACATTAGCCATAAACGCCCTCGTTAAAGCAGACGTGATCAAAGCATTCGGCAAACCCATTGGAGTAGGCAAAGAATCGGACGTGTACGACGCCCTAACACCAGATGAGCAGAGAGTGGCACTAAAATTTCATCGCGTAGGCAGAACAAGCTTCAAAAAAACCAAACTCAAACGAAACTACACAATCAAATATAGCTACACGCCAGACTGGAACCACCAATCCAGAATCGCAGCCAAAAAAGAATACAATGCCCTGAAGATGCTGTATCCCCGTGCCGTAGCTGTTCCGGAGCCAATCCGGCAGAATCGCCACGTCCTAGTTATGAACATGATAGAAGGCGCAGAGCTTTACCATTACCCAGAACTGCCAGACGCGAAAGCTGTGTATGACGAGATACTGGTTAACGTGAGAAAAGCTTACCAAGACGTCCACATAATCCACGGAGACCTCAGCCCATACAACATCATCATCCAACACAACCAGCACATCCTCATAATAGACTGGCCCCAAAACGTTTCCACAAAACACCCAAACGCAAAAGAACTCATAGAAAGAGACCTGCGAAACGTTCTAACCTTTTTCCAACGCAAACATGGACTAGAAAACAGGCTAGAAGATGCCCTAATCTATGTCACAGAGAACTCCAAAACTAAGTTAACGGAACAAAACTGAACCGGAAACCTGAACACAGCCTATTTTTCGTGAGGCACATCAACGCAGATGTACAGAATATTATTTCCTCTTAGGAGTATGCTTCCGTAGTTTGCAGTCAAACGGTCATTAACCCGCTCAGTGGCTTTCTCAAGCAGCACGTTCATGTGGCTGTCACAGCGAACCATGGTTCCTCTATATTCAACGCCATTCTTCAGGACAATCGCCACATAGCTGTTCAACTGTTTTGTTAAAGCATTCAAAGGCTTTCTACTTGGCTCCAACGAATCACCAGCAACCAACTACTAACGATAACAACGGTTTATAAAAGTTATGAGCAAACAATAAAAAGAAGAGGAACAAGCTGCCAGATACGCTGACTTAGCGGTGTTAAGATGCATGAACCAGAGGCGACGCTTATCCCAATATTTCCCTGAACGTTTCCGCAACAATTTGCGGATCCAATTTCTCGAGGGCTTCTGTGCTGAGTACATCATACCAGAACGCTTTCGAAACATAGCCGTAAACTGGCTTGCCACCTTTCAGAAGATGAGGCAAAACTTCCCCCATGAAATCTAGCTCTGGATTGTTTCCCTTCAAGCGTTTCATCTCTTCAAGCATTTCGCCCTTCAACACAGAGATTCCCACGCTCACTGGCTTCTCCAATGTTGGCTTTTCTTCAAATCCAATAACCTTCGAGTCACTGTCCAAGTTTGCTAAGCCAACTCTAACTTTGAATCCTGAAGACAATGCAACAGTGCTCCAAGCCTTCTTGCTTTTGTGGTACTGCAGCAACTCTGTGAGATTCATGTTTGTTATGATGTCCCCGTAATACACAAGCAAAGTGTCATCGGCGCTAACCAAACCCTTATTGTAGGCAGTCAGCACCGCGCCGGCAGTTCCTTTCGAGTTTGGGTTATCCTCCACGTAGGCGATGTTCACGCCAAATCTGGAGCCATCCTCAAAGTAGTTGATGATCTGCTCTGACTTGTAGTTGACCAGAAAAACCAAGTCTTTGATTCCATGAAACTTGAATAGCTGAACAACATACTCTAGAAGCGGCTTCTGTTTAACTCCAACAGGAACCATGGTTTTCTGAATATAGTACGTAAGTGGTCTAAGCCGCGTGCCTTTTCCACCACAAAGAATTATGCCCTTAACTTTGCTCATCTGAAACACTACCAAAATATAAAGGAAAAGAAGAAAATAGAGGTTTTGTTTGTTTAATCTGTGCTCTCGGATTCAATCTCTTCTATTGGTCTGGGAGGTGGAGTTGTTCCCATTGTCCAGCCTATCCATGCTCCTATCGCCAAGACGGCGACAAAAGCGATTAGCACTGGAACTGCAATCAGCCAGAATTGAACGTCGCCTGCTGTTCCCAAGTTGAGATAGGGCTGAATTATTTGTTCATAAGCGAAGAGTGCGACGATGTATCCGATAATAACTACAGCGCAGACCAGAAAGATTAACCACCCGATAGCTTGATCTTTACTAACCATTATTTATTCACCACGATGTAGCCAATTCTATCTAAAACTCTATTATAAGCTTTATTGTTAAATTAGATAGTTCCAGCATCCCAAGTAGCCAAATACTTCTTCTGCTCGTCAGTAAGAACATCAATTTTCACGTTTATTGCCTTCAACTTCAGACCTGCCACAAGCTCGTCAATCTCCTTTGGCACCCGGTAAACTCGGGTTTCTAGACCCCTATTCTTCACCAGATACTCAGATGACAGAGCCTGATTCGCAAAGGACATATCCATAACCTCTGACGGATGACCCTCTGCCGCAGCAAGGTTCACGAGTCTTCCCTCAGCCAGCAAATGAAGTTTCCTTCCATCATGCAGGGCGTACTCGACCAGATTTGGTCGCAGCGTTCTCTTGGATGTGGACATTTTCTCCAAGTCAGGTATGTTGATTTCGACATTGAAGTGTCCACTGTTTGCGATTATGGCACCATCCTTCATCTTCTGCATGTGCTCTTTTCGGATAACGCTCTTGTTTCCTGTGAGCGTCACGAACACGTCTCCAATCTCAGCGGCTTCGCTCATGGGCATCACTTGGAAGCCGTCCATTACTGCTTCTAATGCCTTTGTTGGGTCCACTTCTGTGACTACTACTTTGGCGCCCATGCCTTTGGCTCTCATGGCTAAACCTCGTCCACACCATCCGTAACCTGCAACAACAAAGTTTTTTGCAGCCAGCAAGATGCTTGTGGCTCGTAGTATTCCGTCTATTGTGCTTTGTCCGGTACCGTATCTGTTGTCGAATAGATATTTGGTGTACGCATCGTTCACGGCTATGATTGGGTATTTAAGTGCCTTGTCCTGTTCCATGGCTCTTAGGCGGATGACTCCTGTGGTGGTTTCTTCGGTTCCTCCAATCACATTCGTTAGCAGGTCTGTCCGTTCCTTGTGTAGGATGCCAACCACGTCTGCGCCGTCGTCCATGGTAACTTGGGGTTTATAGTCTAAGACCTTGTTTATGCACCAGAAGTATTCGTCTGTTTTTTGGTCACGCCAAGCATAAACGTTTATTCCCTTAGTGGCCAGGTATGCCGCCACTTCGTCTTGGGTAGACAGAGGATTTGAGCCGCACAATACGACTGTTGCTCCTCCAGCCTTGAGAGTCTCTGCAAGAACTGCAGTCTCTTTGGTGACGTGAAGGCATGCACCTATAGTGACGCCTGCTAAGGGTTTCTCTTTTTCGAATCTGGCTCTAATCTGAGCCAATACAGGCATATGTTTTGCTGCCCACTCAACGAGCAAGGCTCCCTGAGGAGCCAAATTCGGATCTTTAACTTTGAAATCTGTCATTAGTATCTCCTTCCTGCTTCTACCTATACCTAATTATAACTATTATTGTTTTTTTTGATATGCTATACATAAATCTCGGCGATTAACCGTTGTGCTATTCTAGTCGTTTTATTATATGGTAGCCGAACTGTGTTTTCACTATTCCAGAGATTTGTCCTTTCTCAAGGACAAAAGCAGCGTTTTCGAATTCTTTCACCATCTGTCCTCTGCCAAAGGTTCCGAGGTCTCCGCCGCGTTTTTTGGATGGGCAGAGCGAAACGTCCTTGGCTATGGCTGAAAAGTTTTCTCCCTTCGTTAACCGCTCTAAAACCGTGTTTACTTCTTTTTCTGTTTTGACTAGAATATGGGCGCAATGAAGTTTGTTTGACATATCAACAGATTACCGAAAAATGGTTTATAACAATTATGGACTAGCATCCTTGTGTATATCACTTAATTTTAGTCAGCATTCTATTCTGAAGTTACTCTGTTAACCAGCTTTCTCGCTAACGGAAAGACCAGAATGCTTGTCGGCAAAGCCACAGCAAAACCGATTAACCATCCGAACACAAATCTCTCAAGAAACCCAGAGGTCCATCCAGTAGTTACTGAGACCATCGTGAAGGTCATCGCCGAATCCAAAGCTATCGTCATAAATAGCGCCATCAACAAACCATAATATTTCTTGTTAACCTTTCAGAGCAGGCAACAATCCCCCAAACGTTTTCTATAGTATATACTATACTTGTTTTTTGTAACTTTCCCTAATTGCAACGCTAAAACCTGGCATGTTAGTCAGGCTTAAATACAAAGAACGTGCCCCTTTACAGTAAGGTGCATGGGGAGCTGGGTATAATTCGGCTGAGAGGACAACTGGACTGTTGTCGACCCTAAGGAACCTGATCCAGGTAATGCTGGCGGAGGGAAAAAAGAAGTGAACATAAGTAAACATTTTTCAACAAAAATAATAGCAGAAACCGTCACGTTTGTGGCTCTTGCCACAGTTTTAAGTTACATTAAAATTTTTAGTCTACCACAGGGAGGCTCCGTAACCGCTGCCTCAATGGTGCCGATTCTGTGGCTGGCGTTACGCAGAGGCCCAAAAGTGGGACTGTTCGCGGCTACGTTATATGGCGTAGTCCAGTTTGCGCTTGGACCATACATTTACCATCCCGCACAGATACTGCTCGATTATCCGATCGCGTTTGGGTTGTTGGGGGTTGCGGGCTTCTTCCAGAAACGTCCCTTCATCGGCGTAAGCTTGGGCATATTCGGGCGATTCTTTGCTCACTTTCTTTCGGGCATAATCTTTTTTTCCAGTTACGCGCCTGAGGGAATGAATCCTGCAATCTACTCTGCAGTTTATAATGGGGGCTATCTGCTGGTTGAGCTTGTGATAAGCGTGTATGTGATTTACTTGCTGCGGGCGAGCAAAGTGCTGGAAATCTACATGTAAACGGCAGATGACTCCTATTCGGGGTTTCTTTCAGCAAAAATGTTGCTTTAGGTGCGTCGTTTCAGGAAGTCGTCTATGCCCTGCTTGTTTCTCTTAGCTTTTCCAACAGATATTCGTTCGCCTATCCGCAGTTTCATTCCGTCAAAGGCTGCTACTGTGGGGACTCCTGTTGTGTCTTCGATCAGTTTTACTTCGTAGGCGGGTCCGCTGAAGATCATTTTCATTCCGAAGTGGGTGGCTACAGCAAGCTCAGGCTTTACAGCGTCAACGATTGTGGCGGCTTCTTTCGGGGTCATGTGTCCTGTCCATGGGCTTCCGGATGGTCTCATCACAGAGAGGATGAGGACTCTGACTCCCCGGTATTGCTCTTCGATGCCCTCAAAATATTCGGTGTCCGCTGTGTACCCGATGGCTCCGACCTCCGGGATTTCGAACCGGAAACCAACTGCTTCGGGGTCGGTGTGCCGGGTCTCTGTGGAAACTATTCTGGTTTTGTCGACTTCAAAGTTGACGCCGGGCTTCAAAGTTACCACATTCTCTATCATGTTCTTGTGGTACGTGGAGATTGCGGGTCCAGTTTCGGCGTTTCCGGATAGGGTGCTGGGTGGCGCGGCTACTGTTCCCCTTTTTTTGAGCATGCCTCGGGTCATGGCTTCGACTAGAATCTCTGCGTTGGCGTAGTGGTCTGGGTGCCGGTGGGAAACTAGCACTGCCTTGAGTTTTTGGGGATTCAAACCAGCTTCTAGGGAGTAGATGAGGGCGCCGGGACCGGGGTCAACGTGAAGGTTGAGGCTCTTGGAAATCAAGCGGAATCCTGCGGTTCTTCGTTTCTGGGTTATGGTGACGAACCTTCCGCCCCCTGTTCCCAAGAAAGTCAGCTCTACTCCATCCATGCTGTTCACCAAAAGATATGTGGTGGATTTGTTTTTGTTTGATAGAATATGGTAAGATGCCGTTATAAGGTTTGAATCTTTGGGCAGCAGAGAATGTTATATTCTGTTTCGTTGACTATCAGGGTAGAGGCTCTCGGTGATGAAGGTTATAGTTCGTGTTGGCGGCTCAGTTGTGGGCTCCCCACTTAACGCGTCAATGATAAACAGATACGTTACTTTATTGAAGGATTTGAGAAATCAAGGACATGAAGTCGCGGCAGTTGTGGGCGGAGGCTCCTTGGCTCGCGAGTTCATCAAAGTGGCTGCTTATCTTGGGTTAGAGGAAGAACGTAGAGACTGGGCTGCGATTCATGTTTCGCGACTGTTTGCCCAATTGTTTGTGTTGGGTTTAGGCGATGCTGGTTGTGGAACTGTGCCAGTTAGTTTGGATGAGGCTGAGGCTTGCCTGAAGAAGGGAAAGGTTGTTGTATTGGGCGGTTTGCGTCCTGGAATGACAACGGACACTGTGGCTGCACTTATTGGAGAACGTGTAAAGGCTGATTTGCTGGTGAAAGGCTCAAACGTGGACGGCATATACACGAAGGACCCGCGGAAGTACTCTGACGCAAAAAAACTGGACAAACTAAGGTTCGAGGAACTTGCGCATCTGTTTGATTCTGGGTAAAATCAAGCTGAGGACAATAGTTGTGGACGGCTATGACACTGCCAATCTTGTGTTTGCTGTTGAGGGCAGACATGTTGGAACAGTTATCGAGTAGTCTTGTTGTCTGATAGGTAAGGCTTAAATTAACTATTTCATGTTTGTTTGAGGGGATGGAGCGGCGGTAGCGAAGCCAGGTCAAACGCGGAGGACTCAAGATCAGCGTTTGATGAGCTATCCTCTCCCGTAGGGGTTCGCAGGTTCGATTCCTGCCCGCCGCACCACCATCACAGATTCTGGCTGTGCGAATTCTTATATGAACAGTCGGTGTATAGTGTACTTTTATGGTGTTGAGTAGGCAGTTTTTCTTTCAGGCAATCAACATAATCGCCTTCATAGTCACACTTGTAGTGAATGGGGTGGCTGGAAGCACAACCATCCTGAATGGCATGACAAGCGCTGACGTTTCTGACATGTACCCAACATTGGTTACGCCTGCGGGCTTCACGTTCGCCATCTGGGGCATCATCTACACTCTTCTGCTGCTCTTCGTCGTCTATCAAGCATTACCCCGAAACAGGGACAACCCTTTCCTAAGCAAAATTGGATTATTTTTTGGGTTAAGTAGCGTCTGTAATGTTTGTTGGCTGCTTCTCTGGCACTATAATCTGATAACTTACAGTCTGGTTCTGATGTTTGCGCTTTTGGCAAGCCTGATTCTCGTTTATCGGCGGCTGGATATTGGCAGGGCAACGGTTTCGCTTAAGGAGATTGTGTTTGTGCATTTGCCGTTCAGCGTTTACTTGGGCTGGATCAGCATCGCAACCATAGCCAACGTTTCTGTCGCATTAACTGCTGTTGGCTGGGACGGATGGGGCATTGAAGCGGCAACATGGTCTGTTGCAATAATCTGTGTTGCTTTGCTTCTGTCTATTGCTATGCTTGCAACAAGAAAGGACATAATGTTCTGTTTCGTGGTTGTCTGGGCACTAACGGGCATAATAGTACAGCAGAGTGCATATGAGAGCATTGTTTTTTCTTCTGAGATAGGCATTGTGCTTCTTCTTGCTGCCATCGGCGTGACTGTTGCTTTTTCAAGGCTTAAAGGCTGAAACAACATATCTTCTGTTACTGCATGGTGACGTTCGGGTTGCTGAAGAAAACCAAGATTGTGTGCACGATTGGTCCCGCTAGTCTTGAAACTGAAACCTTGGAGAAGATGTTCAATGCGGGCATGAACTGTGTTAGGATAAACACTGCCTATGGAGACTTTGACCTTTACAGGCAGGTTGTGGAGCATGTTCGGGAAGTAGCCGATATTCCGGTGATGGTTGACTTGAAGGGTCCAGAAATCAGGCTGCGAACAGACAAAGAACAGGCTGTCAAGAAGGGCGAAGTGCTGGAGGCGGGCTTCAACGGCGAGGCAATCAGCTTTAATCACAACTTCATTGACCAGATGAATGTTGGCGACGTGGTTTTCATCGATAACGGAAGAATCCGAACAGTTGTCGCCGAAAGGGCTGATGGCTCGTTGCGTCTGCTGGTGGAAGAGGGGGGCGTGGTAGCTGAAGGCAAAGGAATCAACGTTCCCAACAAGCAGCTTAAGGTTCCAACCCTGTCACAACGGGACCTGAAAATCATAGAATTCGCAAAAGAGCAAGAAGTCGAAGTTTTGGCTCTTTCATTCACAAGAAACGCAGAAGATGTGGCAAACTTGAAGTCCGCGGCTGAAGGATTCGAGGAAGCAGTGATTTCCAAGATCGAAAACTTTGAAGGAATCAAAAACTTTCAGGAAATCTTGGAGGCGTCAGAGGGCATCATGATTGCGCGGGGCGACTTGGGCGTAGAAATAGAACCTGAGCATGTTCCGCTGGTTCAGAAGTCTCTGGTTCGCAGATGCAATCAGGCAGGAAAAACTGTTGTGACAGCCACGGAGATGCTGGAGTCCATGATGCATCAGCCGAATCCGACCAGAGCCGAAGTCAGCGACGTGGCAAACGCGATACTGGACGGAACTGACGCGACCATGCTTTCTGGAGAAACCGCTGTTGGCGAGTATCCGGTGGAGGCTACGGCTATGATGGCGCGTATAGCCTTGGAAGTTGAGAAGGCGACAAAAAGCAGCGTGGAAGACGGGGGATTCGTTAACATCTCGGATACTGTGAGCAGTTCCATCCAACGGATATGCCAGAACATGCCCGTGGACAAGGTGGTTACTTTGACTAGGTCAGGTTACACGGCGAAGATGATATCCAGATTCAAGATTAGGCAGCCGATAATTGCGGTTACGTCAAACCCTGTTGCAAAGAGGCAGCTGGAGCTGGTTTATGGCGTAGTTCCAGTACATTATGATTACCGCCAAGAAAAGGACAGAATACAGGCGGTAGCATGCACATTGTATTCCATGAAGCTGCTGGACATCGAGGACACGGTGCTCTTCACAGCCGCCTTCAGAACCAGAAAGAAGCATGCAAGCAACCTCATCGAAATTCACACCCTAAAAGAGCTCATGGACCTCAAAGATGAGGGCTTTTGAGGCTTTGGTCAAGGTTTCTTGACAAAAATCCTTTTCAACTCTGCTAAAGGCACTATTCTTAGTGTCCAAGGTGAAGAAAAAAAGGGCATCGTTCATTCTGTTGATGATTCTATGTTCTTTGATTGTTACATTTCCAGAGATGGGGATAGCTAAAGCAGAAGCTAAGACGGTTGTTGTTCCAGACGATTACTCAACTATCCAAGAGGCTGTTGACAACGCGGCAGAAGGCGACACCGTGTTTGTGAGAAAAGGATACTACTTTGAAAGCGTGCTGATCAACAAGTCTTTGTCGCTTGTTGCCGAAGACAATGAAACATTTATCGTTGGAAACGATTACAAACTGAACGGAACTATCGTTCTGATACGCCACGACCACGTTAATGTGTCTGGTTTTACTATACGCGCCAATCAGAGAACAAGCAGCAGAAGGGGAATCCATCTACTGCATGTCCGCTACTGTAACGTGTCCGGCAACACAATCGCGAACTGCGGCACTGGAATATGGCTTTATAGCGCTTCCCAGAACATCATAACCGGAAACAATCTCACCGACAACACGCATGGAATCAACATTAACCTTTCAGACTCCAACATGTTTGTAGGCAATGTTGCCGCAGAGGGGGTCTACGGAATCCAGCTGATCTCTTCCACCAGCAACACTTTCCGAAACAATAACATAACGAATAACAGTCTCAGTTTTGAGATTTCAGGCGGTGAGGGGGCAGTCTACTTTAATGATGTTGACGCTTCAAACACTATAGATGAGAAGCCTGTCTGTTATTGGGTTAACAGGTCATATGAGACGGTTCCATCCGATGTAGAACACGTTATCTTAGTGAACTGCACGGGAATAACTGTTCAAGACGGTGACGCTGGTAAGAGTTACAAGGAGATACTGCTGGTTTACACCAACAACTCGAACATAAGAAACACCAATGTGCCCATTCGTCTGGTTTCTTCATCTCACAATACCATAGCACATAACGCTGGAACGGTTCAGCTTGAAAACTCCTCTTCTAACACAATCACTGAAAACACCATAAAATACGCGAATCAGATGATATACCTGACTGGCTCCTCAAGCAACATCATCTCCGGAAATACGGTCACAGACGGAAACGGCATCCTCATCTATTATTCTTCAAACGATAACATAATCTCCAACAATACATTAACAAATAATGATCAGGGCATCCACCTCTACGGGTCTTCACGCAACATTTTAAGAAACAACCACATGCTCGACAACGAAGACCAATTTTTTGTTTCCAGCTCAGACATCGCGCTCTCAAATTTTGTCAATCAGGTGGACTTATCGAACACTGTGAATTGTAAGCCAATATACTATTGGATTGGTAAAAGAGGCGGCACGGTTCCATCTGACGCTGGCTGCGTAGTGCTAGTGAACTGCACAAGCATGAGCGTTGAAAATTTGAACTTCACGGACGGGCAGAGTATACTGCTTGCGTGGACAACAAACTCGAACATAACCAACAACACAGTAACAGATGGGCAGGGCATTCACCTAACATATTCTTCAAACGGCAACACAGTTTCTGAGAACATAGTAAAAAACAACGACAATGGCATCACAGTTAGTCGCTGCTTCGAGAATATCATAGTTGGAAACAGCATAACAAGCTGTAGTGTTAGCGGTGTTCAGCTTTCTGAATCTCAAAATATAACTGTCATCGGCAACACGATAAAAAGCAACAAACAGTACGGCATTGCTCTAATGGAAAATGCAAACAAAAACACAGTTTCTGAAAATCACCTAGAATACAACAAAATAGGCATCTTTGTCCAAGATTCTTCTGAAAACCTGATTGCCGAAAACATGATATTAAGAAACGATAACTGCGGCATGCAACTCGAAGCAAGTCAGCACGGCAACCGCATCTACCATAACAGCTTCATAGACAACAGACGATGGAAGAGTGGGCTTCAAGTGTCTATTCCCGGAGTGAATGTGTCTGGAGTTTGGGAAGACGGAAATCCTAATGTGTGGGATGACGGCGAAAGAGGAAACTACTGGAGCGAGTATCTTACAAGATACCAGAACGCCACAGAAATCGACGATACAGGAATAGGCGACACGCCCTTCCACATCAACCCCAACAACATAGACAACCATCCAGTATTGGAAGTTGACTTGATCCCAGAATTTCCATCATGGACTATCATGCCACTGTTTGCTATAGCAACTTTGCTAATCATGACCTGCAAAAAGAGGCTAACCCAAAAAAACAGGCACCCCACAATCATATTAGGAGACTAATAATAGTTCATTGTTGAAAACAAGCTTTTTCTGAAAAAACCAGAGCAACTATTTTTTCTGTTTTCTTGCCATCATCTTATCCAATGTGGGCTTCAGTTTCTTGTTTTCTGCCTTGATTTTTTCTGGTCCCAGCGCCTCCAGCTGCTCAGTCATTTCTTTCATGATAGCCGCAAACTTTACTCCCTCCGCAGCCGAAACATACTCTACCCTGAAGCGTTCCTTGCTGAGTCCCAGCTTCTCAAAAATCTTTGTTAAGGCGTCCATTCTATCTTTCATTTTGTAGTTGCCTGAAATGTAGTGGCAGTCATACGGCAGGTGGCATGCGCCAACCATCACCATTCCTGCGCCCTGCCTGAACGCTTCTAGCACAAAATCCTTGTCTACCCTGCCCGAGCACATGACACGTATCGCCCTCATGGTGGGCGGATACTCGAAGCGGCTTGTTCCAGCAAGATCAGCGCCCGCGTAGCTGCACCAGTTACAGAGGAAACCCAGAATCTTGCCCTCAGGATTATCCTCCAAGGCAGCCTTGATTTGAGCCTGAATCTGGTCATCAGTAAAGTGCATCTGAGTTATTGCATCAGACGGGCACTCAGCAACACATGTTCCGCAACCATGACACATAGCCGCCGTAACAGTCGCAGCCTGTCCTTCAACAGCCTTTATTGCGCCATACGGACACTTTGTAACACAGATTCTACATTTTGCTGTCACGTTCTTGCATTTGCTTGGGTCAACTTCGGCTATGATAGGCTCAATCTTCCATGTAGGCTGAGAAAGAACTGTGGCAGCCCGTGCAGCGGCTCC
>Ga0307424_1000617_pt1 | contig 19147 bp, 18 predicted proteins | sample SalMarWE160320MG_FD_202157 | JGI IMG/M metagenome (GOLD analysis project Ga0307424, IMG submission 202157) | Salt marsh sediment microbial communities from the Plum Island Ecosystem LTER, Massachusetts, United States - WE1603-20 | ecosystem: Environmental > Aquatic > Marine > Intertidal zone >... | reverse complement strand
CGGTTTGGGTCAGTATAGGCCGCTTCATCACGGCGGACAAGATCGGCAAGGGGGGGCGGGAAGCCCCGCTTCAATGATACCCTTCCCTCCCGATACGGTTCCCGGAGCCCGGTCGACCCGGGCCGGAAGCGGAGCCCCGGATTCCCCACACGGAGACGTCGCTTTGATTCAGGACCCGGCCGGTGTCTTTGCCGTCCTCGCCGGCATCGCCGCCTTCTTCTTCTACGTGGAGCACGCCCGGGGCTGGCGCCTGTTCAGTTTCCTGCCGCCCCTGGTCTTCATCTACGGCATCCCGGTCGTCCTCTCCAACGCCGGGATCATCCCGTCGGCTTCCGGGGCCTACGACGGGTTCCGCCGCTACGGGTTGCCGTTCCTGCTCACCCTGCTGCTGCTGGAGATCGACGTGCGGGCGGCGATCCGGATCATGGGGCGCGGGGTGCTGGTCATGCTCACCGGAACCCTGGGGGTGATGGTGGGAGCGCCGGTGGCCTACCTGGCCGTCCACCGCTTCCTGGCCCCCGACGCCTGGAAAGGCTACGGGGCCCTGGCCGGAAGCTGGATCGGCGGGACCGGGAACATGGCCGCGGTGGCCGAATCCCTGGGCACCACCGGCGATCTTTTCGGCCTGGCCGTGATCGCGGATACCGCGGTCTACCTGGTCTGGCTGCCGGTGATGCTCCTCTCCCGGCACTATGCCCTTCCCTTCGCCCGATTCTGCCGGGTCTCGAAAAACCGCATCCAGGAGATGGAGGCGGCGGCGGAGGCGATCCCGGTGAAGCGGGAGACCCCGGCCATGCGGCACGTCATCTACCTGGGGTTCCTGGGACTCCTGGTGGCCTGGATCGGGGTGGCCGGCGGCGGCTGGCTGGCCGACCGGCTCCTGGCCGCGATCCCTCCGGACGTCCTGGCCCGCTTCCCGGTGGTGAGCGAGACCAGCATCACCGTCATCCTGGTCACCACCCTGGCCCTGGGGCTCAGCTTCACCCCGGCCCACCGCATTCCCGGAGCCCATCCCCTGGCCATGGCCGTGCTCTACCTGTTCGTGGCGGTGATGGGGGCGCGGGCTTCGGTCTCCGGACTGGGCCAGGCCATCCCCTTCGTGGCCGGCGCGTTCCTGTGGATCCTGATCCACGGGGCCTTCTGCCTCCTGGGGGCGCGGCTCTTCCGGGTCGACGTGCACACCGCGGCCATCGCCTCCGCGGCCAACATCGGCGGGGCGGCCTCGGCCCCGGTGGTGGCCAGCTACCACAACCAGAAGCTGGTCCCGGTCTCGATCCTGATGGCCTTGATCGGCTACGCGGTGGGCAACTACGCGGCGCTGGTCACCGCCCAGCTCACGTTCCTGGCCGGGAAGCTCTAGGCCGAGGGGTCGGTCACCCGGCCCAGGAAGAGAAGGCTCCCGGTCATCCGGTCCCGGATGAGGAACAGGAAGGGGCGGTTGATCCGGAAGCTCAGGACCGTGCTCAGCGTCTCCTTCGCTACCGCGGTGGCCCCGGCCGCCTCGGTCCCCTCCTCGTTCACCTCCACGTATCCCTTGTGGACGGCCTCCTTGATCCACAGGTCCTTCTTGCCGTCGATGCCGGCGAAGTCGGCGCGACCGGTGGTGAAGGCCAGGGGCATCCCGAGCCCGCTCAGCAGGTCCTTGAGCATGACGGTCGACTCCACCCGGAAACGAGGAACCTCCAGCCCGGCCTTGGTCTCGTGGACCGAATCCACCCAGTCGTGCAGGGTCTCCGGAGTGAGTCGGTCTTCGAGGTCTCCGAGCCCCTCCGCCGCCTCCGGGACCAGGAAGACCATGGAGAGGTCTTCGGTCTCGTAGGGCAGCTCCAGCACCCGCACCCCCTCGGCCCGGCCCAGGAGGCATGAGCCGGTCCGGCTCATGGTGGGGACGGAAACGGTGTGCACGGCGTCCAGGTGGAAGGGCCGGTCCCGGGTCGCGTCGGGATCGAAGCGCCGGAGCCAGCGTCCCTTGAAGTACACCGCATCGGTGAGCACGAGGCGGGTCAATGGCCCGATCATGCCCGGCGGGATCAGGTCCTGGATCTTCCCCGCGGTCTCTTCCGTCACCCAGTCGTTGATGACCCGGCGCGCGGCCTCGGAGTCGGCGAAATCGAGCTGGCTGAGTTCGGCCTCGTAGTTCTCGCTGGTGAGACGGACGTAGGCGGGAAGGAGCGGGAACCCGGTCTGCCCCCAGAGCCGGTTGGCGAGGTCGAGGCGGTAGCCGCCGAATTCCGCTCCCGCCTCCAGGCTCCGGAGCAGCGCCCCGAAGGCCGGATGGAGCCGGTCCGGCTCCAGGGAGAAGTGGAAGACCCGGGCCATCTCGGCCGCGGTCTGCTCCCGCGCTCCGGCGTAGACCATGGCGAAGGCGGTGGAGACGCTGAAGGGCGAGACGATGAGGTTCGCGTTCGCGTCCGCGTCCTCGCTCCGGATCGCGCGGTAGAGATCCAGGGCGAAGCGGGTGTTGGCCGCGACCACCGAATCCGCGTCGGCGCGAACGGTCGGGGGGAGCTTCCTGGCCCGGAGGGCGCTGTCCGATTCCGACCCGCACCCGGCGATCCCCGCCGCCACGGCGAGGGCGGCTGCAACCGGAACCACGACCTTCGCCACCCGCATGAGACCTCCTCCTCCCCGGCCAAGGCAATCTACCACACCCGAAGCCGGGGAGGAGGCCCCGCGAACGCCGTGCCGGCAGCCGGCGCCTGCCGCCTCTCCCCCTACTTCCCCATCTTCATCCCCGCGCAGTAGCACGAAGCGTGGATCACGATGTCCGAACGCTCCCAGGACTTGGCGAAGGCGGCATGGGTGGCGTCGGCCTCCTGGGTCGCTCCGCGCTGCCGCTGGCAGGTCTCCAGCCCCAGGAGCGCCCAGCCGTTCCCGGGATGGCGCTCCAAGTCCTTGGCGTAGACCGCTTCCGCCTCCTCCACCCGGCCCTGCTCCACCAGGAGGGCGCCCAGGGCGTGGCGCACCGGCTGCATCCAGCCCCAGGGCTCGTCGTAGCGGAGGTCGTCGTCCCGCTCCACCCCTTCCCGCAGAAGCTCGAAGGCGTGGTCCACGTTCCCCCGGCGGTACTCGAGTTCCCCCTCGGCCATCAACAACCCGATCTGCATGACGTCGCTCATCGGGTTGTTTCCCCAGAGACGGCTCTCCGGGACCGCGGCCGCCGCCTTCTGGAGCGCCTCCCACTCCGCCGCCGCCTCGTCCACGCGACCCAGGGAAGAGAGGGCCACCGTGCGCCCGTAGTGCCAGAAGGCCACCGTGGCGTAGAGGTCCGCCGGGGGCTCGGGTTCCTGCAGCAGTTCCTCCCACATCCCGAAGCGGACCAGGACGTGCACCGGCACCGAGAGGAAGGCGTCCAGGAAGTCCGGATACGCCCGGACCAGCTCCACCGGGACCTGCTCGATCATGTCCCGGGCCGCCTTTACCGCCAGCTCCTTCTGCCCGTCGAACATGGCCGCGTAGGCCAGGAAGTGGTAGTTGTGGGCGCGATACATGGTGTAGAAACCGCCGCGGCCGGTGGCGGCCACGTAGGCCAGATCGGCGGCGATCCCCTTCTGGTTGGCCTCGATGGCCCCGGCGTAGTTCCCCAGCCGGATGTCGATGTGCCCGGGCATGTGCACCAGGTGGCCGGCGCCGGGAACCAGGTCCCGCAGGCGGTCGGCCGAGGTCTTGGCCTTCTCCGGGTAGGGCGAGGCCTCCATGGTGTGGATGTAGAAGTGGTTGGCCCCGGGATGCATCGGGGCCATGGCCATCACCGTCTCCAGCACCTGCATGACCTCGTCCGTTCCCGGCTGGGCCGTGCCGTCGTCGGTCCAGAGGTCCCAGGGGCGCAAGTCCATGAGCGACTCGGCGAAGAGCGCGCCCACGTCGGGATCGTTCCCGTACTGCTTCCACACCTCACGCATGGCGTCGGCGTAGGCCTGGTTCAACTCGGTGCGGTCCTCGGGGGCGGGCCACGCGTACCGGGTGGCCAGCGCCTCGATCAACGCCCTCTCCACGCCGCTCGACTCCATCTCCAGCGCGTGCTGCACGGAATCGTAGGCCAGCTTGGAACTCTCCTCATCCATGACCGGGTTGTTGATGTTGGGACCCGCGGCCAGGGCCAGGCCGTAGTAGGCCATGGCGCAGTCGGGATCGAGTTCCGCGACCTTCTGGAAGGACTCGATCGCCTCCTGGTGGTTGAACGCGTAATAAAAGGTGAAGCCCTGGTCCCACCAGTCCTTGGCCTCCTGGGTGGCGGCGGTCACGTCGCGGTGGTAGGCGCCGAGGTCCGGGAAGAAGACCGGGCCGCGGTCGGCGGACGGGGTGGCGCCAAGAACGAGACTCGGGATCATGAGAGTCAGGAAAAGAAACGCGAGAGTCCATCGCATGGGTGGCCTCCTGAAGGTTTCCGGTTTCGGCCGGGGTAGGGCCGGAATACGCGTGGGGAACAGTCCGCCGCGGAGTCTACACCACGGCCGGGGGACCGCCAATTCCCCGGGTTTCGGCGGTCGGCTCCCGGGATGGGCGGCGCTCGCCCCGCCGTCAGAAGGTCCGGGCCAGCCCCAGGCCCACCGCACCGGAGGGGCTCCGCATCAGGCCGGCCCGCCTGCGGTGGAGGTCGACCGGGTCCCACCTGTCGGAGTGGATCTGCTTTCCGAGCGCGTACCCGAGGGCGCCTCCCAGGAAGGCGCCAACGAGGACTCCGGTCGCGGTTTCCGAAAGGCTGAAATCCAGATCGCAGATCAGTTGGCCGCAATTCGCCGGTTCCGGTTCATCCTGCACGGAGTGGCCCACGAGCCCCCCGAGCACGCCGCCCACCAGCACCCCGAGGATCGCCCCCGCGGCTCCCCGGTCTCCTTGTGACCACACTTCCATGGATTGGGCGTCGGCCACGGCGATGGTGACGGTCGATTCACCCCCTTCCCCCCTCAGGGTCAGCGAATCCCCGGACAGGTGCTCGAGCCTGCCGATCAAGACGAGAACGGACACGAATCCGCTGGTTCTCTTCTGCTGCAACAGATCCGAGTCGATCCCATCCGCCGTTGCGCGGGATACCTGGACTCGCACGCGTCCCGGGGGGACGGCTTCGCTGGGGTCAACGTCCCCACCCGCTCCGAACAAAGCGACGAGGATGGCGATGGCCGGCGCGCTCCGTCGGGTCATGACAGGCCTCGAAAGCCACGGGAGAATGGGGATTACCGAACGAATTCGAGGATATCAAGGAACGACGGCGCGGGCCAGGGACCGCCAGGGCTCGGTGCCCAGGAGTTCGGCGTTCAAGAGAGCGGCGCCGGCCGCGCCCCGAACCGTGTTGTGGCCCAGAACGTAGTACTTGAGCCCCAGGACCGGGCAGGGCTCGATCCGCCCCACGGTGACCGCCATCCCGCCGGCGCGGCCGGCGTCCAGGACCGGCGAGGGCCGGTCGCGATCCTCCAGCACGACCACCGGGTTGCCGGGCGCCGAGGGGAGCACGCCGGCGACCTGGGGCCGCCAGGTCGCGAACAGGTGGCGGGCCCGCTCCGGGGTCAGCGGATCCCGGGTCCGCACCGAGACCGCCAGGAGGTGCCCGTCCCGAACGGGCACCCGAACGCAGCGGGCGCTCACCCGCATGGCGGCCGGGCGGAGCCCCTCGGTGGTCAGGTCGCCCAGGATGCGGAGGGGCTCGGCCTGGACCTTCTCTTCCTCGTCCCCCGCATGCGGGTGCACGCTGCCGATCATGTCCCAGGCCGTCTCCCCCCCGAAGCCGGCCCCGGAGACCGCCTGGTAGGTGGAGACCAGCACCTCCTCCACCCCGGCCGCGTCGTCCAGGGGCTTGAGACTCAGGGCCAGGGGGATGGCCACGCAGTTCGGGTTGGTGACCAGGATGCCGGGGGTCTCCTGCCTGGCGGCCAGGGCCAGGTGCTCGGGATTCACCTCCGGCACGACCAGCGGCACCCGGGGGTCCTGGCGATAGGCCGAAGCGTTGGACACCACGTTCCATCCCGCGGCGGCGAAGGCGGGCTCCACCTCCCGCGCCGCCCCCGAGGGGAGGGCGGAGAGGGCGATCCCGGGAGCCATGTCGAAGGCGCCGGGATCGCAGGGCCGGACCGGCAGCGCCCCCAGGCCGCCGTGGGGAGAGCCGGGGAGCCGCCAGGGGGTCGCCTCCGCGTAGGACCGGCCCTCGGAGCGGTCCGAGGCGGCCAGGCCAGCCACCCGAAACCGGGGGTGGCCGTCCAGCATCTGGACCAGGCGCTGGCCTACCATGCCGGTCGCGCCCAGGATGATGACCGGCAACTTGTTGCTACTAAATGGATTGTCACTCACGAAGGTCCCTCCAGGGGTGCTCAGGTTGACAGATCTATTTGCTACACTTATATTTGTTGCTACAACTTACCACCGCTGTCGTTATCACCGCAAATACTTCTAGAATAAGGGGTTCACTGTGCCGATTCGAACCGCGCAGGCTTCGTCCTGGTGTGTCCTCAAGTTCGGAGGATCGAGCCTGGCCAGTCCGGCTCTCTGGACCAGGCAGCTCGGGGTTCTCAAACGCCGTCTGGAGGCCGGAGAACGGCCTCTGCTCGTTTACTCCGCGGTCGGGGAGACCACCGACGACCTGGAGGGGATCCCCGACCAACCTCCGGACCAGCGCTCCCGGGTCCTGGACCGGATCCGGGAACGACACCTGCGTCTGGCCCGGGGGCTGGACCTGGAGGCCGTGCCCGAGGTGGACCGCCAGCTCCGCGACCTGGCGGCCTGGATCCGCACCCGCCCCGCGGGGCCGGACTGGGATCCGCCGTCCCGGGCCACCCTGGTCAGCCAGGGCGAGCTGCTCTCCACCCGGTTCGGCGCCGCCTGGCTCCGGACCCACGGTCTCTCCGTCCGCTGGCTGGACGCCCGCGACGTGCTGGTGGCCCCCGGCGACGGTCATACCGAGCGGGACTTTCTCTCCGCGGAGTGCGACTGCACCTACTCCCCCGCCGAGCGCGCGCGTTTCGATGCCTTCGGGGAACAGGTGGTCCTGACCCAGGGCTTCCTGGCCCGCAATCCGGCCGGGGAGACGGTGGTCCTGGGCCGCGGCGGCTCGGACACCGCCGCCGCCTACCTGGCCGCGCGCCTCGGGGCCGCCCGGGTCGAGATCTGGACCGACGTCCCCGGTCTCTTCACCGCCAACCCCCGCGCGGTTTCCGGGGCCCGGCTCATCCACCGCCTGGGCTATGCCGAGGCCGAGGCCCTGGCCACCATGGGCGCAGCCGCATTGCACCCGCGCTCCATCGGCCCGGTGCGGGACGCCGGGATCCCCATGCACATCGCGTGGACGCGGCACCCCGAGCTCGAGGGCACGGTGATCGGATCGCAGATCGGCGCCCCGGGGGTGAAGGCCATCTCGTCCCGGAACGGGCTCTGCCTGGTCTCCACCCGCCGGCCGGCCAGCTGGCAACCGGTGGGGTTCATGGCCGACGTGGCCGAGTGCTTCCGGAAACACGAACTCTGCATGGACCTCGTCTCCAGTTCCCCGTCGGACATCCGGGCCACCGTGGACCTGGACGCGGATCCCTCGGCCGAAACGAGAATGGACGCGCTGCTCGAGGACCTGAACCGGGTCGCCGAGGCCAGCCTGATCGGTGAGGCCGCCTCGGTGAGCCTGGTCGGGCGGGAGATCCGGAGCGTCCTCCCCGACCTCGGGGACACCCTGCGCCACCTGGAGGGACACGCCATCCATCTCCTGGCCCAGAGCGCCAACGACCACAGCCTGACCTGGGTCACCGAGCGGGAGTCCACCTCGCCCCTGGTGGAGAACCTCCACGGGGCGCTCTTCGGCGGTCCGCCGACCGGGGACACCTTCGGGCCCACCTGGCGGGAACTCCAGGCAACCGTCCCCGACCTCGGGGACGGGCGGGAAGCGGTCCCCGCCCTGTCCCGGGCGTCATGACCCTCCGCCGACCCACCGTCCAGGACGGCGCCGGGATGTGGCAGCTGATCCGGGATCTCCCCGACCTGGAGGAGAACTCCCTCTACGCCTACCTGCTCCTGGCTCTGGACTTCGCCGGAACCTGCCGGGTGGCGGTGGAGCAGGACCGGATCTTGGGCCTGGTGGCCGGCTACCGCCGCCCGGCCGAGCCGGAGACGCTCTTCGTCTGGCAGGTGGGCGTGCACCCGGACGCCCAGCGGCAGGGCCTGGCTTCGCGGATGATCCTGGACATCCTGGATACGGAGACCGGCCCGCGGTTCCGCTTCCTGGAGGCCACGGTGGCCGAGAGGAACGGACCCTCGGACCGGCTCTTCCGGGGAATCGCCGACAAGCGGGAAGCCGCGTGCGAGATATCCGAGGGATTCACGTCCCGTCATTTCGGGCCGCAGGACCATGTGCCGGAACGCCGGTACCGGATCGGCCCCCTTGGGAGGAAAGCATGAAATCGATCGAACGACTGGAATCGAACGTGCGGAGCTACTGCCGCTCGTTCCCCGCCGTGTTCACCAGTGGTCAGGGCTGCCGGCTGACCGACCAGGACGGCCGGACCTACCTGGACTTCTTCGCCGGGGCCGGAGCGCTCAACTACGGCCACAACGATCCCGACCTGCGGGACGCCCTGGTGGAGTACATCTCCCGGAACGGCGTCGCCCACTCCCTGGACCTGGCCACCTCGGCCAAGATCGGTTTCCTGGAGGAACTCGACCACACCCTCTTCTCGCCCCGGGAGATGGAGTACCGGGTCATGTTCCCCGGCCCCACCGGGACCAACGCGGTCGAGGCCGCGCTCAAGCTGGCCCGGAAGATCACCGGGCGGACCCGGGTCCTCTCCTTCACCAACGCCTTCCACGGCATGACCCTGGGCTCCCTGGCCGCCACCGGCAACGGCTTCAAGCGCGAGGGGGCGGGGGTGCCGCTCAACCACGTGTCCCGGGTCCCCTACGACGGGTACTTCGGCCCCGAGGTGGATACCGCGGATCAGATCGAGCAGCTCCTGGACGACGGCAGCAGCGGCCTGGAGGCGCCGGCCGCGGTGCTCCTGGAGACGATCCAGGCCGAGGGCGGGGTCAACACGGCCGGCGCGGCCTGGATGCGCCGTATGGCCGAACTCGCCCGCCGCCACGGGGCGCTCCTGATCGTGGACGACATCCAGGTGGGCTGCGGGCGCACCGGGCCCTTCTTCAGCTTCGAGGGGATGAGCGTGCAGCCGGACCTGGTCTGCCTCTCCAAGTCGCTCTCCGGGTTCGGGCTCCCCCTCTCGGTGGTGCTCATCCGGCCCGACCTGGACCGCTTCGAGCCCGGGGAGCACAACGGGACCTTCCGCGGCAACAACCACGCGTTCGTGACCGCCACCGCCGCGCTCCGCAAGTTCTGGAGGACCCAGGACCTGAGCCGGGGGGTGCGGGAGAAGGCGGACCGCGTGCACCGCGCCCTGGCCCGGACCGCGGAGACCTACGGGCTGGAGCCCCGGGGGCGGGGTCTCATCCAGGGCCTGGCCTTCCCCGAGCCCCGGGACGCGGCCCGGGTCTCGGCCCGGGCCTTCGACCGCGGCCTCATCGTGGAAACGGCCGGCCCCCGGGACGAGGTGGTGAAGCTGCTCCCGCCGCTCACCATCGACTCCGAGTCCCTGGACGAGGGCCTGGACATCCTGGGGCGCTGCGTCCGCGGGGCCCTGGCCGCCACCGGCGACAACGGCGGCCGCCCGAGCGAGGAAGCGGTCTCCGAGATGGGAGCCCGCCGATGATTGTCCGCCGCCTGCAGGACATCACCGGAGGGGACCGCGAGGTGGACACCCCCAACTGGGTGAGCCGGCGGTTGCTCCTGGCCGGGGACGGCATGGGTTTCTCGCTCCACGACACCATCATCCGGGCCGGGACCTCCACCCGGATGGAATACCGGAACCACCTGGAAGCGGTCTACTGCATCGAGGGCCACGGGTCGATCCTGGAGACGGCCACCGGCGTCCGGCATCCGATCGAGGCCGGCACCGTCTACGCCCTGGACCGGCACGACGAGCACGTGCTGGAGGCGGCCCCGGACACCCACATGAGGATGGTCTGCGTGTTCAACCCGCCGGTGACCGGCAACGAGATCCACGACGAGACGGGGGCGTATCCCGCCGCCGCCGAATAGACGCGGCGCGGCCCCGCACGAGGACAGGAAGGACAGACCGATGATGGAATCCTTGATTCAAGACCCCTATTACAGCCGGGAGGAAGGCCTCTCCGAGACGGTGGAGCGGCAGGATCCGGTGGTGTGGGGGGCCGGGGACGGCCCCCTCTCCCGCGAGGATCTGGACCACTTCGACCGCGAGGGATTCCTGATCTTCCCCCGCCGGCTGCCCGAGGACCGGGTGGCCGCCCTGTGGGAGGAGGCCCAGCAGGTGGCGGTGCGCGAGCGGGAGCGCGGCGAGGACGGTCTCATCACCGAGCCCGAATCGGACGTGGTGCGTTCGGTGTTCGCCGTGCACAAGCGGGGCCCCCTCTACCGGGACCTGATCGCCGCCCCGGAACTGGCCGGGGTGGCCCGCCAGCTCCTGGGAAGCGAGGTCTATGTCCACCAGTCGCGGATCAACTTCAAGCCCGGCTTCTTCGGGCGCGAGTTCTACTGGCACTCGGACTTCGAGACCTGGCACATGGAAGACGGCATGCCGCGGATGCGGGCGGTGAGCGCCTCGGTCCTCCTGACCGAGAACAACGAGTGGAACGGCCCCCTGATGCTGATCCCGGGCTCTCACAAGCTCTACGTCCGGTGTCCGGGAAAGACCCCGAAGGACCACCACCGGATGTCCCTCAAGAAGCAGGAGTACGGGGTCCCCACCCACCAGGTGCTGAGCGACCTGGTCCGCGACCACGGCATCCGCTCGGCCAAGGGGCCGGCCGGCTCCGTGGTCCTCTTCGACTGCAACATGATGCACGGCTCCGCCGGCAACATGACGCCCTACCAGCGGAACGGCCTCTTCGTGGTCTTCAACAGCATGGAGAACCGGCTGGTGGCCCCGTTCGCCGGCACGGATCCCCGCCCCGGCTTCCTGGGCGAGCGGGATCCGGTGGCGGTGGGCTGAGCCGATGCCGCCCCGCGCCGTCCGCGCCCGAACCCGGTCCCGGACGGGAACCGCGCTCCTGGCCGCCCTCCTCCTGGTGCTCCCGGCCGCTTCCGGCTGCGGCGGGGGGAAAGACGGTGACGCCGCCACCGCGACCTGGGACCGCATCCGGACCGAGGGGACGGTGCGGGTGGGGATCGCCAACGAGCCCCCCTTCGGCTACCTGGAGGCCGACGGCACCGTGGCCGGGGAAGCGCCGACCGTAGCCCGCGCCGTCTTCGAGCGGCTGGGGGTGAAGCAACTCGAGCCGGTGGTGGTGGAGTTCGGTTCCCTCATCCCCGGTCTCAAGGCCGGACGCTTCGACGTGATCGCCGCCGGCATGTACATCACCCCCGAACGCTGCCGGGAGGTCCTGTTCAGCGATCCCAGCTACAAGATCGCCGAGGCGATCCTGGTCCCGGAGGGGAACCCCCTGGACCTCCACTCCTACGAGGACGTCCGCGACGACGACGCGGCCACCCTCGGAGTGGTGGCAGGCGCGGTGGAGGGCGGCTACGCCCGGGACGTCGGCATCCCCGCTTCCCGCATCGTGAATCTCCCCGACAACGCCACCGCCGTCGCCGCGCTGCGGGGCGGGCGGATCAGCGCCTACGGCGGCACCGCGCTCACCATCGCCCGGCTGGCCGACTCCAGCCCTGAGGTGGAGGCGGCCTCCCCCTTCCGGGGGCCGATGCTCGGCGGGCGGGAGATCGCCGGCTACGGAGCCTTCGGGTTCCGGAAGGGCGACGACGACCTGCGGGACCGGTTCAACCGGGCGCTGCACGCCTACCTGGGCACCGACGCCTGGAAGGAGGCGGTTTCCCCGTTCGGGTTCGGGGAGCACACCCTGCCCGACCGCACCGCCGAGGAGTTGTGCGCGGGCGGCGCCGACTCTCCGTGAGTTCGGTCTTCCAGTACCTGCCCCAGCTCCTGGAGGGGCTCTGGACCACCGCCCGGATCACCTTCCTGGCCAGCGGCCTGGCCCTGGTCCTCTCCTTCCTGGCCGGGATGACCCGCACCGCGGCCCCCTCGCCCTTCCGCCAGCTGGCCGCGGGGTACGTGGAGGTGTTCCGCGGCAGCTCGCTCCTGGTGCAGATGTTCTGGATCTACTACGCCCTTCCCGCCTTCGGGGTGGAGGTCGGGGCCTTCCTGGCCGGCGTGCTCACCCTGGGGCTCAACGTGGGCGCCTACGGGGCGGAGGTGGTGCGGGGAGCGATCCTGTCCCTGCCCCGCGGCCAGAGCGAGGCCGCCCTGGCCCTGGGCTTCTCTCCCGCGCTGCGCCTGCGGCGGATCCTCGTGCCCCAGGCCCTGCCCCGCATGATCCCTCCCCTGGGCAACCTGGCCATCGAGCTGCTGAAGGGCACCGCCCTGGTCTCGCTCATCACCATCCACGACCTCACCTTCAAGGCCCAGATGGTGCGAAGCGTGACGCTCCAGACCGGGCTGGTGTTCGGGCTCATCCTCCTCCTGTACCTGGCCCTGGCCCTGGCCATCACCGCCGGCGTGCGCGCCGGCGAGCGGCGGATCCAGGCCGCCTACGGAGTGCCCGGCGATGCCGGCTGAGTTCTCCTGGAGCTGGAGCTACGCCGCCTCCTGCGTGCCGGGACTCCTGCACGGACTGGCCGTGACCCTGGAGGCGGCGGGGGCCGGCTACGTCATGGCCCTGGTCCTGGGGCTGATCTGGGCCCTGGCCCGGCGGAGCGCCCCGGCCCCGGTGTCCCGCGCCACGGTGGTGGTGGTGGAGTTCGTCCGGAGCACGCCGCTCCTGGTCCAGCTCTACGTGTTCTACTTCCTGCTGCCGGAGATCGGGCTTCCCCTCTCCGCCCTGGCGGTGGGGATCCTGGGGCTGGGGCTCCACTACAGCGCCTACGTGTCCGAGGTCTACCGGGCCGGCCTGGACGCGGTCCCCCGGGAGCAATGGGAGGCGGCCCGGGCGCTGTCCCTGAGCACGGCGCGCACCTATCGCAGCATCGTCCTTCCCCAGGCGGTCCCGGCCATGATTCCCGTCCTGGGGAACTACCTCATGTCGCTGCTCAAGGACACCCCGCTCCTCTCGGCCATCACCGTGGTGGACCTCCTGCAACAGGCCAAGATCCAGGGCTCGCAGAGCTTCCGCTACGTGGAGCCGGTCACCCTGGTCGGCCTCATCTTCCTGGTGGTGAGCCTCGGCGCCTCCATCCTCATCCGCAAGGCCGAAGCCCGCTGGTCCCGGGTGGAAGGACGCCCTCTGTGAAACCGATCGCCGAGTTCCAGCGCGTGACCAAGCGGTTCGGGAAGCACGTCATTTTCGAGGACTTCGACTTCACGGTCTACGAGGGGGAGAAGCTGGCTCTCATCGGACCCAGCGGCTCCGGGAAGACCACCGTGCTCCGCATCCTCATGACCCTGGAGCCGATCCAGGGGGGCGTGGTCCTCCTGGACGGGGAGCCGCTCCTGCACGAGGAACGCCGGGGGAAGCGGATCCCCGCCGGAAAGAAGCACTTGAGGCGGATGCGGCAGAAGGTGGGGATGGTGTTCCAGCAGTTCAACCTCTTCCCCCACATGTCGGTGCTGCGGAACCTGACCGAGGCCCCGATCCACGTGCAGAAGCGGCCCCCGGCCGAGGCCCGGGAGGAAGCGATGCGGCTTCTGGGCATGGTGGGGCTGGAGGACCGGGCCCGGGCCCGTCCCTACGAACTCTCCGGGGGCCAGCAGCAGCGGGTGGCCATCGCCCGGGCCCTGGCCATGCATCCCCGGGTCATGCTCTTCGACGAGCCGACCAGCGCCCTGGATCCCGAGCTGGTGGGCGAGGTCCTGGGGGTGATCGACCAGCTTCGCTCGGAACGGGACCTCACCATGCTCCTGGTCACCCACGAGATCTGGTTCGCCGAGCGCTTCGCCGACCGGATCTGCTTCTTCGACCACGGGCGGATCATCGAGGAGGGGCCGCCGGCGGAACTGCTCCACCACCCCCGCGAGGAGCGCACCCGCGCCTTCCTGAGCGCGGTCATGGGGCACGGCTAGATCGACCGGCCGCGGGGCGGGCCGGTGGATTGCGCCCGGCTAGAACGTTTCCGGGTCCGGATCCCGCAGCTCGGTGCCCGGGGCCAGGAGCGGCGAGGCGTCCAGGTCACCGGCATCCATGAGCTCGTTCACCCGCCGGAGCGCGTCCAGGAGTCTCCGGCGTTCGGCGGCGTCCAGCGCCATGAAGCGGGACACGAACTCCTCCTGGAGCGGGGCGGGCAAGGTCTGGTACCGCTCGTACCCGGCCGCGGTCAGGGAGAGCCGGACCTTCCGCCGGTCCTTGGCCGTCCGCTCGCGCTGTACCAGCCCCGCCGCCTCCAGGCTGTCGATGATCCGGCTGACGGTGGCCGCGCTGAGCTGCACGTGCTGCCCCACCACGGTGATGGTCACGTCCTGGTCCTCCAGGTCGCCGATGGCCTTCAGGCACAGGAGCCGGGGCACGGTGAGGCCGCTCTCCCGGGCCAGGTGCTTGGAGTGCTGGGAGATCCTGCGCACGATGCGGCGGATCTCCCGGAGTACCTGGTCCGAGGTGGAGTCGAGACGACCGGCGGGGACGGAGTCCGGGGTGGTCATGCACCTATTGTAGCAATTCGAGACGTTGCCCGGCGTCGTGGTTCCCGGTCGTTTCCAGGATGACGCTGCCTACAGGGTATTCGCCACCATCCTGAAGTGGTGGCCGTAGATGGCCAGGCTGACCGCCATGGCGAACGCCCGGGGATGGCGTCCCAGAGAGTAGGCGAGGAACTTCCAGTACTCCCGGCGGCCCCGGTGACGCAGGCCGAGCTTCCAGAAGGAGCGGAACAGCGCCCACACGTGCCCCGAGTCGATGTGCGGCCGCGGACCGCGGGACCCGAGGTGGTCCAGGAGTTCCCGGGCTCGGGCGTAGAACGCCGGCGGCTCGTAGAGCGACTGCACCAGTTTCCGGTACCCCTCGGTCATCGTCTCGCGGCCCAGGCGGGGAATGAAATTGCAGACGGCCTCGGTGTTGTTGCCGGTGCTCTGGGTCACCAGCCGGCCCTCGGCGGTCAGCCGGTCGTAGAGACGGGTCCGGGGGATCGCGGTCAGGAGCCCCACCATCGCGGTCACGATGCCCGACCGCTGGATGAACTCGAACTGCCGCTCGAAGATGTCCGGAGGATCGCTGTCGAAGCCCAGGATGAACCCGCCCATGACCTCGATGCCCGCCTCCTGGATCGTGCGTACGGATTCCCCGAGGTCGCGGGCCAGGTTCTGCTTCTTGCCGCATTCCCGGAGCCCGTCCGCGGACGGGGTCTCGATCCCCAGGAACACCTGCTTGAACCCGACCTCGACCATGAGGTCGAGGAGCTGGGCGTCCCAGGCCAGGTTGACCGAGGCCTCGGTCAGGAAATCCATGCGGGCCCGGGTGCGGCGGCGCCAGGCCAGCATGGCGGCCAGGAGTTCCTTCACCCGCCGCCGGTTGCCGATGAAGTTGTCGTCGACCAGGAACACCAGGCCCTTCCAGCCGGCCCGGCGGAGGGCCTCCAGCTCCTCGATGACCTGGGCGGGGGCCTTGGTGCGGGGCACCCGTCCGTTCATGGCCACGATGTCGCAGAACTCGCAGTTGAAGGGGCAGCCGCGGGAGAACTGGACCGACATGCCGGCGTAGTCCCGGAGGTTGACGAGGTCCCACCTCGGGACGGGGGTCCGCGACAGCTCGGGAAAGGCTTCGGCGCGATAGACGCGGGCCACCCGGCCTTCGGTCATGTCAGCGACCAGCTGCGGCATGAGGTCTTCCGCCTCCCCCACCACGAAATGCTCGATGTCGGGAAAGGTCTCGTGTCCGGTCGCGAACAGCGGTCCCCCCGCGATCACCGGACGTTTTAGGGCGCGGCACCGACTTGCCACCTCCGCGGCCGAGGCGCGATGGACGATCATCCCCCCGATCAGGACGTAGTCCGCCCAGCGGATCTGATCGTCCCCCAGGGTCTGGACGTCGAGATCGACCAGCTTCAGATTCCAGGACCGGGGCAGGAGCGCGGCCACGGTCAGAAGACCGAGGGGCGGTGACGAGGCCTTTCGGGACAGGAAAGAGACCGCGTGGCGGAAGCTCCAGAACGTGCCGGGGGTGCGCGGGGAAACAAGGAGAATGTTCATGGCTTGGCCTTCGGGCGGCTTCAGGCCAGGGAGATTCCTGGAGTGAGGCCGCCGGGGCTGAATACCTCTCCATGCTACTCCGTTGCCCTCGGCGGGAAAAGCGCACAAGGCGGCGTATAACCCACCGAAACGGTCGGGAATCGGCCCCGCTCAGCGCGGGTCGCGTGCACGGCCGCGATCTGGATGGCGGAGTCCACGCCGAACCCGGCTTCGAGTTGGGCCAGCGCCGCATCCGACTCCCCCTTCCTCCCCGCCGGGTGGTGCACGTAGACCAACGCGGTGAGACGGGCCCACTCGGATGGTTCCAGGTTCGCCTCGGCCAGGGCTTCGGCGTTCCGGCCCCGGTCGGCCAGCATGATCTCGATCACGTGGTGGGCGGTGATGCGCTGAGGGGCCAGCTCGAGCGACCGGCGATAGGCCTCGACGGCTTCGTCCAGCCGGTCCGTACCGCGGTAGGCGTAACCGAGCTGGCTGTAGGCCGGGGAACTCAGGGGATCCTGCGGCCGATCACGGGCGGATTCCAGGATGGGGGTGGACATTCATGACCGGAAGTCTACGGGAAGGCGTAGGGCTTTCCAAGCCGTCCCCGACCGCCGTAGAATGCGATCGATCGCCCCCTCAGCTCTCCCGTTTTCCCGCGCGCGCCGGCGCGCTTCCGGAGGTTCCATGCGATACCACATTGCCCTGTTCGGGGCGCTCGCCGCCGCCCTCGTCCTTGCCGCCTGCGGCAGGAAGCAGGAGACGACCCAGGTCGCGCACGAGGTGCCGGTCTACGCCGTCGAGGACTTCTACAAGACCGTGCAGACCTTCGGGGGCTCCTTCTCCCCCGACAACTCCAAGATCCTGGTCTCCTCCAACGCTTCCGGGATCTTCAACGCGGTGGCCGTCCCTACCGCCGGGGGGGAAGCCGTCCCCCTCACCCACTCCACCGAGAACTCCGTCTTCGCGGTCGGGTACTTCCCCGGCGACGAGCGGTTCCTGTACACCAGCGACCAGGGGGGGAACGAGCTCTCCCACCTCTACGTGCAGAATCCCGACGGCACGTCCCAGGACCTCACCCCGGGGACGAACCTCAAGGCCACCTTCGCGGGCTGGGCCGGAGACGACGAGTCGTTCTTCGTGCTCGCCAACGAGCGGGACCCGCACTTCTTCGATCTCTACCAGGTCGACGCCGACGGCTATGGCCGCAAGCTCATCTACGAGAACGACCAGGGGTACGACCTGGGGGCGATCTCCCGGGACTCGCGCTACCTCGCCATGTCCAAGAACCGGACCACCGCCGACTCGGACATCTTCCTGGTCGATCTCCAGAAGGGCACGACCGTCGACATCACCGAGCACGACGGGTACGTCTCCAACCAGCCCCAGGACTTCACCCCGGACGGGACCGGACTCATCTACCTCTCGGACGAGGGGCGGGAATTCGCCTCGCTCCGGCGCTACGACCTGGCCGACAGCACGGTGGGGGTGCTCCTGGAGCCCTCCTGGGACGTGGTCGGCGCCCACTACACCAAGAGCGGCAAGTACCTGGTGGCCACGATCAACGAGGACGCCACCATGGTCTCCCGGATCTACGAGGCTCCGAGCATGAAGGAGGTTCCCCTGTCCGGCCTGCCCCCGGGACTGGTGCGGGGCCTGCGGGTCTCCCCCGACGACGCCTACGTCGCCTTCTACAACAGCGACGGCTCGGTCCCCGACGACCTCTGGGCCGGGCGCCTGGGAAAGACCCCCGAGCGCCTCACCGACGGCCTGAACCCGGTCATGGAGCGCGGGGACCTGGTGGTGCCCGAGGTGGTCCGGTTCAAGTCCTACGACGGGGTCGAGGTTCCCGGGGTGCTCTACCGGCCGCACCAGGCCACGGCCCAGGCCAAGGTCCCGGCCCTGGTCATGGTCCACGGCGGCCCCGGGGGCGAGGCCATGCTCGGCTACTCGGCCATGACCCAGTGCCTGGTCAACCACGGCTATGCCGTCTTCGACATCAACAACCGGGGGAGCAGCGGCTACGGGAAGACCTTCTACAAGATGGACGACCGGAAGCACGGCGAGGCGGACCTGGGAGACGTGGTCGCATCGAAGGGGATGCTGGCCGCCACCGGCTACGTGGACAGCACGCGGATCGGCATCATCGGCGGCAGCTACGGCGGCTACATGGTGCTGGCCGCCCTCACCCTGCGGCCGGACGCGTTCCAGGCCGGGGTGGACCTGTTCGGGATCTCCAACTGGGTGCGGACCCTGGAGAGCATCCCCCCCTACTGGGAATCCTTCCGCGAGGCCCTCTACGCGGAGATGGGGAATCCCGAGACCGACTCCGAGCGGCTCCACCGCATCTCGCCCCTGTTCAACGCGGACAAGATCAAGGCGCCGCTCATGGTGCTCCAGGGGGCCAACGATCCCCGGGTGCCGAAGGTCGAGTCCGACGAGATCGTGGCCGCGGTCAAGAAGAACGGGGTGCCGGTGGAGTACGTGGTCTTCCCCGACGAGGGGCACGGGTTCCTGAAGACCGACAACCGGATCGTGGGCACCAAGCGGATCGTGGAGTTCCTGGACCAGTACCTGCGCGGGGAGGCGCCGGCCCAGGCGGAGATGGGAGGCTAGATGAACCGCTTCTCCGGGGCGGACGCCGTCGGGTCCGCCCCGGGGGAGTCCGGTCAGGCCTCGGTACCCGCGGTCAGCTTCCGGAAGCGCCGGGACAGCGGCACATCCGGCTCCAGGTCCAGTTCCTCCCGCAGCCGGCGCTCGTAGTCCCGGTAGACCCGGATGGCGGCCAGCATCCGGCCCCGGCCGGCCAGCCGGTCCATGAGCAGGCCGACCCCTTCCCCCCAGTAGGGGTCGGCTTCCAGGCCCCGTCGCAGGACGGCGAGCGCCTCGTCCCCCTCCTCCTCCCCCAGGGCCAGGGCCAGGGTGGCCACCCCCTCCAGCATCAGGGTCCGCACCCGCTCCCGGGACTCTCCCGCGTGCTCGGCGTAGGCGGCGTCGGCCAGCAGGTCCCCCCGGTAGAGCGCGAGGAGTTTCCTCAATCG
>Ga0307424_1000616_pt1 | contig 19184 bp, 14 predicted proteins | sample SalMarWE160320MG_FD_202157 | JGI IMG/M metagenome (GOLD analysis project Ga0307424, IMG submission 202157) | Salt marsh sediment microbial communities from the Plum Island Ecosystem LTER, Massachusetts, United States - WE1603-20 | ecosystem: Environmental > Aquatic > Marine > Intertidal zone >... | reverse complement strand
CGTCAAGGTCGGTCCGCGCTGGGAGCAGATCATCTCGGTGGCGAGCCTCGCCCATCGCGTGGAGCTCGCCGCAGACGGCTCGATCCGCCAGGCGCGCCTGGCGGTCGGCTCGGTCGCGCCGACGCCTCTCCGGGCGCGCGCGGCCGAGCGATTCCTGGCCGGCAAGCGGCCGACCGCCGCGGTCCGCGAGGAGGGCGCCCGCCGCCTCCAGGCCGACATCTCGCCGATCGACGACGTGCGCGCCCCGGCCTGGTACCGACGGCTCGTGACCGCGGTGCTGCTCGACCGGGCTCTGACGGAGTTGATCGATGAGTAGCACCAGAGTGAGCTTCGTCCTCAACGGTGAGCAGCGAACGTTCGAGGTGCCGGCCGGGCGCCGCCTGCTCGATCTCCTGCGCGACGACGCCGGCCTCACCGGAACCAAGGAAGGGTGCGGCGCGGGCGAGTGCGGCGCCTGCACGGTGCTGCTGAACGACCTCCCGGTCCCGTCCTGCCTGGTGCTCGCCGCATCGTGCGAGGGCGGTGAGGTGGTCACGATCGAGGGCCTTGGAGGCGATCGTTCTCTGCACCCCCTGCAGCGGACCATGGTCGAGCACGGCGGCGTCCAGTGTGGCTTCTGCACGCCGGGCGTTGTCATCACGGGTGCCGCGCTGCTCGAGCACGGTGTCACCGATCCCCTTGAGCAGGGCCGGCGGCTCGCCGGCAACCTCTGCCGCTGCACCGGTTACACGAAGATCTTCGAGGCGTTGAAGGCCGCCCCTCGGGAGCCTGGCGATGGCTGATGCCCGCTCCCCTCTCGGCGGCAGCCACCCTCGACCCGACGCCCTGGCCAAGGTGACCGGCCAGACGCGCTACGTCGGCGACATCTCGCTGCCGGGGATGCTGCACGCGGCGATCGCCACGTCGGCGGTGCCCGCCGCCCGCGTGCGCGGCATCGATGTCACCGCCGCGCTCGCCGTTCCCGGAGTGGAAGCGGTTATGACGGAGAAAGACATCCCCGCCGAGAACCTCATCGGCGTCATCTTCCCCGACCAGCCGCTGCTGGTCGAGGACCGCGTGCGGATGGTGGGGGACCGCCTCGCGGTGGTCGCCGCGCGCTCTCCGGAGGCCGCGTGGCGGGCCGCCGGAGCCGTGGTCGCACGCCTGGAGCCCGTCTCAGGGGTTCACGACCCCATCGCTGCGCTCGGTCCCGACGCACCCCTCGTGCACACGTCAGGCAACCTGGTCCATACGTTCCGAGTGGAACGGGGCGACTTCGATCGAGCAGCCGCGCGCGCGGAGGTGGTTGTCGAGGCCGAGTACCGGATCGGGGGACAGGAGCACGCCTACCTCGAGCCGCAGGCGTGCCTGGCCGTCCCCGAGGCGAGGCGCATCACGATCCTCGCCTCGTGCCAGTGCCCGTTCTACATCCAGCAGGGTGTCGCGCGCGTTCTCGGCCTGCCGCTGAGCGCGGTGCGCGTGGAGCAGGCGCCGACCGGCGGCGCTTTCGGAGGCAAGGAGGATTACCCATCCGAGCCGGCCGCATGCGCCGCGCTGCTCGCCTGGCGTACGCGTCGCCCGGTACGCCTGCTCTACCCCCGCGAGCTCGACCTCCAGGTCACCAGCAAGCGTCACCGGATGGAGATCCGCCACCGCTGGGGCGCCGACGGAGCAGGCCGCCTGCGGTTCGCCGAGGTCGACGTGGTCGTCGACGCCGGAGCCTATGCCGGCCTGTCCACGGTCGTCGCCGAGCGGGCCAACGCCTCCGCGATCGGACCGTACGAGGTTCCGGCAGTGCGGGTCCGCACCCGTGTTGCCTACACCAACAACCTGTTCGGCGGCGCCTTCCGCGGCTTCGGCGCTCCCCAGGTGGCGTGGGCGCACGAGGCAACGATTGACAAGCTCGCGCGCGAGCTCGGCCTCGATCCCATCGAGCTCCGGCGTCGCAACGTGCTCGGCGAACGCCGCCGTATCACCTCCACCGGCCAGCGCTTGCCGGCGCCGGTGCTGGCGCGGGCCTGCCTCGAAAAGGCCGTCGAGGCGTCCGCCTCGGCGCGGCCGTCCAGACCGCTCCCGCCCGGCCGCTGGCGCCGCGGCACCGGCACCGCCCTCGTCCTCTACGGCTGCAACCTCCATCACGGCGGTCAGCACCTGGATCGCTCATCGGCGGTCGTGATCCTGCAGCCGGACGCGTCCGCCATCGTCCGCGTCGGCCTCACCGAGATGGGACAGGGCAACCTCGTAGCTGCTCAAACCGTGGCCGCCGAGGCGCTCGGGATCGAGCCTGCCAAGGTCGAGGTCTGGCAGCCCGACACGACCACGGTCGCCGACTCCGGCCCGACGGTCGCGTCCCGCGGCGCTCACGCCTCCGGGCTCGCGATCCTCGATGCCGTGCGTCGCCTCCGCCGGCGGCTCGATCCGGTCGCCGCCGAGATGCTCGGCTGTGAGCCGGCGCAGGTCGTGCTCGCGTCCGGCGCCGCCGGCGTGGCCGGCGAGCCCGCGCGCGCCGTGACGCTCGAGCGGGTAGCGGCCGAGATGGTGAGGCGTCGGATCGAGACCATCGCCACCGGCTGGTACCGGTCACGGCGACGGCGCTTCGACCCGGCCACCGGGCTCGGCTCACCCTACGAGTTCTACGCCATGGCCTGTCACGTCGCCCGGGTGGCCGTCGATCCCGACCTCGGCCTCGTTCGCGTCGAGCATGTCGCCGCGGCGCACGACGTCGGCCGCGTGCTGCACCGCGACGCCCTCCAGGGTCAGGTCCAGGGCGGCGTCGTCCAGGCGATGGGCTGGGCGCTCACCGAGGAGCTCAAGCTCTCCGGCGGGCGGCTGCTCAACCCCGGCTTCACGGACTACCTGATCCCGACCGCCGACGACACGCCGGAGATCAGCATCGCCCTCCTCGAGGACGCGCCGGGCAGCGGGCCGTTCGGCGCCAAGGGCATCGGCGAGCCGTCGTTCATCCCGACCGCGGCCGCCATCCGCAACGCCGTGTGCGATGCCATCGGGATCGAGATCGACCGCCTGCCGCTGACCCCGCCGGTGATCGTCGAAGCGCTCGCCGCCCGCCACCCCTTCGCGTTTCTTCTCAGCCAACCTGTGCCCCGACCTGCGGAAGACCTCGGAAGAAGATAACCACAGAGGCACGGAGGACACAGAGGGGCACAGAGAGAGCCCTCTGAGTCTCGGCCTGCAAGCTGGCCACCGACTTGGTTTCAGCTACGGCATGCTGGAAATAGAAAACCACGGATTACACGGATTACACGGATTGAGAAGGAACGAGCGGATGCCCTCCCAGCTTCTCTTGCCTTCTTTCTACGAGCAATTCGCGCAGCGAATTGCTATCCGTGAAATCCGTGGTTGAGATCCTCCCCTACCACCAGTTCGTCGAGTCGCCGGTCACGTTGTCGACCAGGGATACGAACGCCCACGACCTCCCCTCGACGCCGTTGGCCTCGTCGTCGAGCGGCAAGATCGTCAGACCATAGGTGCCGTCGGCGAGGGAGCCCTTCGGCAGATTGAGCACCGTCTCGAGCGGCTCGACGAGGTTTGCCCACGGCTGGAGCGTCAGATCGTTCTCCGCGACCTCGACCCCGTCCGCGTCATACAGGGTCAGGCGATGGGTGATGGCGTGCTCGGCATCGCCGTTGTACAGGCCGACGTTGATCCGAAGCGCCGAGCTCACGACCAATCCGGCAAGGTGCTGCACCGGCCAGCCATGGGGTGGATAGAGCGGTAGCATGCCTCCGTAGGTGCCGCCGTCGGCCCTCGTGGTGTACGTGCGGGTGAACCCGCTCATCCACGAGCCCTGCTTCATCTCGAATGCCCCGCGGACGTTGTTGTCGGTAGCGCAAGGCGCAAACAGATGGACGACGTCGGGGAAAATGTGCCGGTTGCCCCACAGCTCCTCGCCAACGTAGGTCGGCGGGTGGCCGATCGAGCCCAGCGTTGCCAGCCAGATCTGGTGGTCCACCGTCCTCTTTGCGTCTTTGCGTCTCTGCGTTGAGAATCATCGGTCCACCTGCCGGAGTCGTAGCTGACGGACTTCTCACCGGTCTCACAACGATCGCACCCAGCTAACCTGGGCTGGCGGAACCTCTCCCCAGGAACGGTCCCGCGGCGGGGCGGGGACGGAACGGAAGGAGGCGAGCGGCCATCCCGCCGCGGGCGGCGGGGGAAACGGGCGCAGGAGGCTTGGCCCGAGGGCCCCGGAGGGTAAGACTCCGAGCACGGCCTCCCCGGCGTCTGCGACGGGTGCAGCCGTGAGTCGACGCGCCGGTCCGTTCCCGCCCCGCCGGCCCGCGCAGCGGGCTGCGGGCGACCGCCCGCACGGGACATGCGATCGCGCCACGCCCCTCCCAGCGGGATCGCGCAGGGCGTTCTCCTCGCGCCTCGCCGCCAGCGAGCGAGGAGTCGCTGACCTCGTGGTCGCGACGACGAAGGTCGTGCAGCGGCGAGGTGAGAGAGGGCGCATCTGCGCGATCCCTCCCCTATCAAAAGGGAGGGGGGCTCACAGCCTCTCAGAGAACCCGGGAGGCAGATCCGAGCGCAGCGGCCCCTCGGGGCGGGAAGCCCGGGGCCGAGGTCCTCCTCGAGACTGGGCTTCCCGATTCCGAGGGGTGCGGCTGCAGGCCGCGGATCTGCCGGAGCTCGGGTCACGCCGTGCTCTTCGCGTCTTGGCGGATTCGCGTCCAGCAAGATCGGTTCACGCGCCGGGGTCGTGGCGGACGGCGAGACGGCTTGGGAACCGGAAACCCACAGAGGCTCAGAGGGCACAGAAGAGCACAGAGAGAACGCTCTGAGTCTCGGCCTGTAAGCTGGCCTCCGACCTGCTTGTGTTTACGGCACACGAGGAAAAGGAAACCACGGATTTCACGGATTTCACGGATTCAAGAGGGGGATGTGAGCTCCTGCAGGCCACAGGTTGGTCCGAACGGCCACCATGCGGCTGGACGCTGGAAGAGACAAACAGCCTGTACATCCTCTTGTTCTAGTCAGTGTAATCCGTGTAATCCGTGGTTAAACTCTTTGTCCCGTGGTTGAGCTCCCTCTTCCGTGGTGAACAGCTCGTGTCTCCGTGGGTCCTTCTTCCCTTCTCTGTGAATCTCTGTGGTCTCTGTGGTCTCTGTGGTTCATCTCGGTCACTTCAGCAGGTGTTCAACCCCCCCAGCTCCTGGCGGCAGGGCTCGTGCTACCCTGATCCGCGAGCGCCGCTGCGGCGCTTTCGACATTCAGGGTGACGGGTTCGAAGTCCGATGCCACGAGGCCGGCGCAAAGCCGCGTGGCCTGCAGGGGGTGTTGGTGAACGAGACGAGCATGACCGCGGAGATCTTTGCCAAGCGCTTTCTTCACTATCTCCGCTACACCCGCGGGCTCGAGCTCGCCGACGCCGGCCCGGAAGACCACGTCGCGGCGCTCGCTCTCACGGTCCGCGAGGCGCTCATCGACCGCGCGGTTGCGAGTCGGCATGCCCGGGACGAGGCCGAGGCGAAGACCGTCCACTACCTGTCGATGGAGTACCTGCTCGGGCGCCTCCTGACCAACAACCTGATCGCGACCGGCCTGCTACAGCCCGCGCGCGAAGCGATGCAGAACCTCGGTTTGAACCTCGACACCATCGCCGCCGAGGAGTCCGATCCCGGCCTCGGCAACGGCGGTCTCGGCCGGCTCGCGGCCTGCTTCCTCGACTCGCTGGCGACCCTCGACTACCCGGCCTTCGGCTACGGCCTGCGCTACGAGTACGGGATGTTCCGGCAGGAGCTGCGCGACGGCTGGCAGGTCGAACGTCCGGACAGGTGGCTCAAGGGAGGGTACGCCTGGGAGATCCCACGGCCCGATCTCACTGTTCCAGTCAAGATCGGCGGCCGTGTGGAGTGGCGCCAGGGGCGCCACGGCAAGAACCGCCCGGTGTGGGTGGACTGGAGGGTACTCTACGGAGTGCCTCATGATGTCCTGATCGCCGGCTACGGAACGCCGAACGTGTCGGTGCTGCGCCTGTGGGCGGCCGAGGCGCCGCGAGAATTCGACTTCCAGATCTTCTCGCAGGGCGACTACCTGCGAGCGGTGGCCGACCGTGAGCGGACCGAGGCGATCACCAAAGTCCTCTACCCGGCTGACTACGTGGCGGCCGGGCGGCGCTTGCGGCTGCTGCAGGAGTACCTCCTCGTGGCGGCCTCGGTGCACGACGTCGTCACCCGCTTCCGACTCCGCTACGGAGAGGCCTGGGAGCTCTTCCCCTCAAAGGTCGCGTTCCAGCTCAACGACACCCACCCCGCCCTCACCGTGGCCGAGCTGATGCGCTTCTTCGTCGACGACGCCGAGCTCAGGTGGGCGCAGGCGTGGGAGCTGACCCGGGCAGCCTGCTCGTACACCAACCACACGCTGCTCCCGGAGGCTCTGGAGACGTGGGCCGTGTCCCTGATGGACTCGGTGATACCGCGCCACGTACAGATCATCTACGAGATCAACCGGCGAATGCTCGACGAGGTCGGCTCGGCCTCGCCGACGGACTTCGACCGTCTCCAGCGGATGTCCCTGGTACACGAGGACGGCGACAAGCGTTTCCGAATGGCCAACCTCGCGATCGTCGGCAGCCACCGGATCAACGGCGTCGCCAGGCTGCACACTGAGCTGCTTCGGACCCGGGTTGCCCGCGACTTCGCCGAGCTGTGGCCGGAGCGCTTCATCGCCATCACCAACGGGATCACCCCGCGGCGGTGGCTGCTGACCTGCAACCCCCGCCTCGCCGAGCTGGCCACGTCGCAGATCGGTGACGGCTGGGCACGTGACCTCGACCGGCTTTCCGAGCTCGCTCCCCTCGCCGACGACGCCGGTTTCCAGGACCGGTTCATGGCCGTCAAACGCGACAACAAGGAGGACCTGGCGCAGACGATCCGCACGCTGTGCGAGGTCAAGGTCGACCCGGAGTCGTTGTTCGACGTCCAGATCAAGCGCCTCCACGAGTACAAGCGCCAGCTCTTGAACGCCATGCACATCATCGCCCTGTACAGGAGGATCAAGGAGAACCCATCGGCGGCGGTGACGCCGCGCACGTTCATCTTCGGCGCCAAGGCGGCCCCGGCCTACCACATGGCCAAGCTCATCATCCGTCTCATCAACGGCATCGCAGCCGTCGTCAACAAGGACCCGGACGTTGGCACTCAGCTCAAGGTCGCGTTCCTCCCCGACTACCGGGTGACTCTGGCGGAGCAGATCATCCCGGCAGCGGACCTATCGGAGCAGATCTCGACCGCCGGATGGGAGGCGTCGGGAACCAGCAACATGAAGCTGGCGCTGAACGGCGCCCTCACGATCGGAACGCTCGACGGCGCCAATATCGAAATCCGTGACGCCGTAGGCGAAGACAACATCTTCATCTTCGGTCTCACGGCGGAGCAGGGCGCCCTGCTCTCGGTCTCCGGTCACTACGACCCTTGGAGCTACTACCGTGCCGATCCCGAGCTGGCCGCCGTGATCGACATGCTGCAGAAGGGGACCTTTGCGCCAGGTGACGAGTCCGCGTCACACGAGATCTGGTCGGCCTTGATGGAGCACGGGGATCGCTACCTCCACCTCGCGGACTTCCGCACCTACGCAGACACGCAGGCCCGCGTCGGCGCACTGTACCCCGACCGCCGCGCCTGGGCCGCGAAGGCAATCCGCAACGTGGCGGCGATGGGCTGGTTCTCCTCCGATCGCGCCATCCGGAAGTACGTCGACGAGATCTGGCACCTCGACCCCGTGAAGGTCGAAGCTACCCAGGGGTAAGAGGAGAAACGCCGCGGATCTGCCGCGGCGGGGATTCCGGCAGTGAGGCGATCTGGGGACCGTTCTCTGGGGCTCCAGCGGCCGTCTGGGTGCTGTCGCACCCAGCCGTCTCGCAGCTCCGGCGGTCGCAAGCCCACGAGGAGGGGTCGGCGCCTTCAGGGCGACCGCTGGAGCGCGCTGCGCCCACACTTCCCGGGTGGCTGGGGGCCTGTCCCCAGGAACGGTCCCGCGGCGGGGCGGGGACGCAGTGGAAGGAGGCGAGCGGCCATCCCGCCGCGAGCGGCGGGGTGCGAGAGGGCGCATCTGCGCGATCCCTCCCCTATCAAAAGGGAGGGGGGCTCACAACCTCTCAGAGCACCCGGGAGGCAGATCCGAGCGCAGCGGCCCCTCGGGGCGGGAAGACCGGGCCGAGGTCCTCCTCGAGACCGGGCTTCCCGATTCCGAGGGGTACGGCCGCAGGCCGCGGATCTGCCTCTACCCAGGAAGGCTCCCGTGGCTGGACGATCTGTGCTACAGGAGTCTTCTCTTCGCCGCGGCGCTCTCGAGCTGCTCTCGGAAGTCCGGGTGCGCGATGTTGATGAGCTGGCGAGCACGCTCGCGCAGACTTCTGCCGTAAAGATCGGCAATGCCGTACTCGGTGACGACGTAGTGAACGTCGGCGCGCGTCGTGACCACTCCCGAGCCAGGAAGCAGGGTGTCGACGATGCGGGAAATCGAGCCGCCCTTGGCGGTCGACGGCAGCGCGATCACCGGCACGCCTCCCTTCGACCTCGCGGCGCCGCGGATGAAGTCCAGCTGGCCGCCAAAGCCGGAGTAGATCTTGGTGCCGATGGAGTCGGCGCAAACCTGACCGGTGAGGTCGACGGCAAGTGCCGAGTTGATCGCGACCATGCCGTCGTTCTGAGCGATGATGAACGGATCGTTGACGTACTCGTTCGGGTGGAACTCCATGAACGGGTTGTTGTCGACAAAGTCGAACGCCTTGCGGGTGCCGATCACGAACGAGGTCACGATCTTGCCGCGGTGGAGGGTCTTCCGCTCGTTGGTGACCACGCCCATCTCGAACAGCTCGACCAGGCCATCGGAGAACATCTCAGTGTGCACGCCGAGATGCTTCTTGTCCTTGAGGAACAGCAGCACCGCGTCCGGAATCTCCCCGATCCCCATCTGCAGCGTGGCGCCGTCCGGGATCAACGAGGCGATCCGTTCGCCGATGGCTCGCGCCACGTCGGACACCCGCGACACCATCGGCAGCTCGATGACCGGCTCGTCGACCTCGACCACGTGGGTGAGCTTGGAGACGTGGATGAAGCTGTCGCCCAGTGCGCGCGGCATCTGCTGGTTGACGAGGGCGATGACGGTCCGGGCATGCTCGGCCGCGGCCTTGGTGGCGTCCACCCCGACCCCGAAGGAGCAGAAGCCGTGCTCGTCGGGCTGGGAGATATGGATCAGCGCCACGTCGACGATGAGCCGTCCCGAGGTGATGAGCCCTGGGATCTCGTGCAGGTGGATCGGCACGAAGTCCGCACGGCCCTCGTTCACCGCGTCACGCACGTTGCTGCCGACGAACAGCGCGCGATGACGGAAGTGCTTCTCCATCCCGGGGTCTGCATATGGCGCGTTGCCGAGGGTCATGATGTGGTCAACCTCGACGTTCTCGAGCTCCGGGGCGCGCGCCACCATCGCGTCGATCAGCTTCAGTGGCGTGTTGCACCCCGGATGCACCCAGACGCGGTCGCCGGAGCGGATCTCCTTCACCGCCTCCTCGGCCGTGGTCACCCGCTGCCGGTAGATCTCAATCCACGTCATCGAGCTCTCCTCTTCCCTTCAGACGCCGTTGATCGGGGTGTGCGGTACTGCGAACGCCCTCGCGAGGCTCTCGCGAACACAGTGCCCGTGGTGCGTGTAGACCCCGCGCCGCAACGCCCGGTTCTCCTTGACCGCACGGTCGAAGCCCTTGCCGGCGATCTCCTCGACGAACGGAAGGATGGCGTTCGTCAACGCCCTGGTGGACGCGCGCGAGGCGGTGGAGGGAAGGTTGGGAACGCAGAAGTGGGTGATGCCGTCAACCTCATAGGTCGGGCGGGAAAAGTCGGTCGGGCGAGAGGTCTCGCAACACCCCCCCTGATCGATCGAGAGGTCCATGAGGATCGACCGCGGCTTCATCAGCTTGAGCATGTCTCGGGTAACCAGAACCGGCGTCCGCTCGCCGTGGACCGCCACGGCGCACAGGAAGATATCGGCGAATGCCAGCGCCTTCTCCAGGTTTGGCCGCGTCGACACCATCGTCGGCACATCGAACCCGACAAGGGCCTGAAGACGGCGCAGAGCGTTGATGTCGCGATCGAGGACGACCACGTGGGCCCCGATCCCGCGCGCACTCTGCGCGGCACAGCGGCCCAGGGTGCCGGCGCCGAGGATGACCAGGGAGGCCGGAGGGATGCCCGGCGAGCCTCCGACCAGCATCCCCTTGCCGCCGAACTCGTTGAGCAGCATCCCCGAGCCCATGATGACCGCGATCCGGCCCGCGATCTCGCTCATCGCCTCGAGAACCGGCGCGTGCCCATCGTCGAACTCGATGATCTCGTAGCCGACCGTCGTGACCTGGCGGTCGAGAACCGACCTGAATGCCTCCGGAGGCGCCACGGCCAGGTGCCACGACGAGATCACGACCTGGCCCGGCTGGAACTTGTCGTACTCCGCCGGCTGCGGCGGTGAGACTCTCAATACCAGCTCGGACCTCAGCAGCACCTCCTCCTCGGAGAAGACGATGGTCGCGCCCGCCGCACCGTACGTCTCGTCGGAGAAGCCAGCATCCAGGCCCGCGTTGCTCTCCAGGTAGACCCGGTGTCCCTCCGCGGTCAAACCCCTGACCCCGCCCGGCGTCAGCACCACCCGGTGCTCGAACGGCCGCCTGTCCTTGCCCAGACCGATGTCCATCCTCGTCTCCTTCCGACGGCCTGCCGGCCGCCTTCCGCATCGCTTCTGTGAATTTCATCACATTCATCGCGACGTGGCAAAGCCGGCCTGAGCGCGGCCTCAACGCGCCGACAACACCTCAGAAAGGCGGGCCAGAATCGGGTTGACGGCATCGACCTCCGGCGGCGACATGTGGAGCCGCACCCTGTAGACCACCGATGGCCCGGTGCGCGCGAATGACGACACCATCGCCCACCGCGGGCTTGCCGTGAGCATGAGATCGGCGGCCGCCACCGACTGCTCCGGGTCGAAGGCGACCGGATCGACGACCTCCGCCAAGTGCACGCCTCTCGGCAGCGTGAGCCAGAGCTGGGTGCAAGCCTGCGAGGCGCGGTGGGAGAACACGATGCTGAGCCGCTGCGCGAGCTCCTGCGGCTGTGGACCGATGGCGACGAGGTCCGCCTCGGGCTCGCTCGGCCGTCGGAACACGAGATGGTACACATCGTCCGGACGCCGAAGCTCCTCGGCCACCCGGACCAGGGCGTCGATCAGCGCTGTCCTCGCCTCGACCTCGCGCGCCAGCGGCGCATCGACCGTCAGCTCGAGGCCGGCGAGGGTTGCCCGTTCCGGCTCCCGCCGCCAAACCTTCACGTCGTTTCCGCGCCGCCGTCGCCGCCACCAGCGGACGAGCGCCGCGGCCGGCGCCAGCATCACCAGCAGCACCGATCCCAGGGCTACCCTGAGGCAACCCCCGCGCTGCCGCAGCGGCCGGCCTGGGGAGAGTGGCCGTCCCATGAAACCGCCACTATACAACCGCCCCTGGACCGCACCTCGAGCCTCTGCGGCGAGGGCCTAGTCGTTGTTCACGGGAATCGAAGCCACGTCGCGGCGGCGCAGGCCGATCGCGATGATGATGCCCGTGATGACGATCAGCGTGCCGACCCAGACAAGCGAGATCAGCGGCTTGACGGACACGTCGAGCACCAGGCTGGCCGGCTTCGCCGGCTGCGGCGCCAGGTTGGGGTCGAAGACCTTCACCTCCGCGGTGCCGTCGTTGGCGCTGATCTTCCCGAGCGACAGCGTGATACCGCCGGTGCCCGGGATCTCGGCCGGGAGGATCTGCGGTCCGCCAGCCTGGCCGCCGCGGAAGCGCGGCTCCACCTCGACGGTCTTGCCGCCGTGCTCGACCTCGAACACCGCCCCGATGTGGATCCGTCCCGCCTGCGGGTCGAAGTCCGAAAGGTCGAAGTCGTCGAAGGTGATCTTGAGGTCCTCGTAGGACAGCGACTCGCCCTTGTGCATGACGACCGAGCGGGCGACCCCACCACCGAGGCCCATGAACTGGATCTCGACCATCCCGGCGGAAGCGTTCACGCCGCTGATACGGACCTTCCCCGCCGGGGTGCCGGGAATCGCCACCGGCAGCGCCTGCACGCCCTCCGACGTCGACAGGACTGTCGGCTCCAGCTCAACCGGCTCTGCCCCGGGCCGTCTCAGCTCGATCACGGTGCCCACGGTCAGGGCGCCTGGCACGGCGTTCTGCTTTGACATGTCGAAGCCCTTGAACTCGAGCTCCCACTTCTTGAACGAGGCCGCCTTGTCCTTGGTGAGCATCAGGGTACCGCTCACCGGCGGCTCCTTCTCGGGGTTGTACTCGACCGGCGCCAGGTAGAGGTCACGGGTCAGGAAGACGCGGATGTCCGGGTTCGCCACCAGCTGGTTGGACTTGCGGTTGACCCACATCTTCGGCTCGAGCAGGAAGCTCTTCCCGGACGGCGCCGTCACCTTGACCACCATCGCGTCACGGGACTGCGGCGTCGGCTTCTGCACGCCCTGGAAGGTCAGCGTGTAGCCGAGGACTTTGGTCGGCTTACCCTGCTCGAGCTTGACCTTGCTCGAGCTGTCGTAAAGGCCGGTTGTGAGGAAGGCCAGCAGCATCAGCCCGAGGCCGACGTGCGTCACGTAGCCTCCGGCCGCCCGCCACTGCCCTCGCCGTCCCTTTTCGGCGACGGTCCAGAGGTTCGAGACCACGCAGAACACCGCCGCCGCCATGTAGCCAACGGACTCCGGACTGTGAACGCCGGCGAAGAAACCGAGCGCGGTCAGTACCGCCACGACACCAATCACGAAAGCCAACCGGCGCCCGGCGGCCTTCGCCGGGCCCTTCCAGGCCAGGAACGGGATCGAGCCCAGGAAGAGGCCGAAGGCGATCGCCAGCGGCATACCGACGGTGTTGTAGAAGTGCGGCCCGACCTGGGACGGTTTGGCCGACCACAGGCGGGAGATGAGCGGCGCAGAAGTTCCGACCGCTACCATGAAGCCGGTCGTCATCAGCAGCACGATGCCGATGACGAAGAAGATCGTCCGTGACAAGAAGGGCTCGTCACCACCCTCGGATGGCACGTCGCGCCAGCGCCAGGCCAGGAACCCCACCGACAGCAGGATGAAGAAGATCATGTTGAAGACCAGCCAACCGGTGATGCCGAGGTCGACGAAGGAGTGGACGGAGAAGTCGGCGAGCACGCCCGAGCGGGTCAGGAAGGTGGCGTAGACGACAAACAGATAGGCCAGAACTGCCAGCACCAGATTGAGGCGACGAAAGCGCTTGCGCCCTCGCTGCAGGAGGATGCCGTGCATCAGGGCGCCTGTCATCAGCCATGGCACCAGGGACGCGTTCTCGACCGGGTCCCACCCCCAGTAGCCGCCCCAGCCCAGCGTCTCGTACGCCCAGTAGCCGCCGAGCATGATGGCTGTTCCGAGCGTCACCAGCGACAGCAGGACCCATGGCAGTGACGCCTTGGTCCACTCGTCGTACTGCTTCATCCACACGCCCGCGAGAGCGAACGAGAAGGGAATCGCCAGGGATGCGTAGCCGAGGAACATGATCGGCGGGTGGATGACCATCCAAGGGTTCTGCAACAGTGGGTTGAGTCCCTGACCGTCCATCGGAATCATGCCCGCTGTCAGACCCTTGTGGAACCGGAAGGGATCCTGCTTGAGGAGCAGGATGACCAGCGACATCAGCGTCAGGTTGTAGAAGATCATCACCCGTGACTCGTAGTGGCGGGCGAAGTGCATCAGGGGTAGGCCGAGCAGCGCGCCCCAGAAGATCCAGAGCAGAAAGCTGCCCTCCTGCCCCGCCCAGAACGACGAGATCAGGTAGTGCAAAGGAAGGCTGTTGTCGGAGTACGCGGTGACGTAAAACAGCCGATAGTCGTGGGTGACGAACAGGTACATCAGCAGGCCGGACGCCGCCACGATCGCGACGGCCATCAGCACATAGGTCTGGCGAGCCATCCGGCGCCAGCTCCCATCACCTCTCACGATCAAGACATAGCCCACCGTCGAGGACAGCAGGAGCAAGAAGGCCGCCCATAAGAGCACGGTCCCCGGTAGGTACATTGAATCCCCCCCTTTAACGATTCCGAGTCGCAAGATGACCGGAACCAAAACGCCGGGGCCACGCCCCGGCGGAGGTTGTTACGTCCGCGAGCCGGCCTTCCCGCTCGCCTCTTCGAGTCCCTGATACTTGGATGGGCACTTCACGAGGAGCTGCTCCGCGTTGAACGCACCGTTGTGGTAGGTCCCAATCGCCACGATTTGCGTCGCCTCCTCGAAGTTGCCCGGCTTCACACCCTTGTAGACGACCGGGAGGGTGCCCCCTTCAGGGTCAGCCATGGTGAAGCTCAACTCCTTCGTCGCATCGAGGTACTTGGTCGAGCCGTTCACCAGCGACCCGGCAACCTGAACCTGGGTTCCACTCTGCTCAGCTTCATGGAACGAAACATACGGCGTCAGGTTCGACTTGAACGATGTGGCTCCGTATGCCAGGAAGGCGACAATCAGTGCGCCACCAATGGCGTACCAGACGCGACGTTGCTTACGCGGATCACTCATAGATCCTCCATCTCCAGCCGCCGGACCTTGCGGTCCACACGGTAGACGTATGCGAACAGCCCCGCCCAGATAATGAGCGTGACCAACATGATTCCCAAAAGGTCGTTCATCTACAAAACCTCATGTTGCCGCCGGCGACGAATCCCCTCGACCCGGCACTCCAAAGAGTATAGCCAGGAAAACACGCCAGTAAAGCCGACCAGCGATCCCATCAGCACCTGGAACATCCGTGAGTCCATTTTGATTCTGCCCTGGGTGTTGATGATCGTGTCCGGGTGCAAGGACCAGTAGATCCTCGGCACCACAAAGACCAGGAACGGTACCGTCACGAACGCAAGAATGGCGTACACCGCCGACATCGTCGCCCGCCTTTCCGGATCGGCGATGGCCGCCCTGAGCGCAAAGTAAGCGGCGTAGATCAGTAGCAGAAACGTGATCGAGGTTTCGCGCGGGTCCCAGTTCCAGTACGAGCCCCACATGATACGGGCGAAGATCGAGCCGGTGACGGTCGCCAGGATCGCGAATGTCAAGCCAAGTGCCCCGGCCACGGAGGCCCGAATGTCCTCCTTGGGATCCCGGGACCGGAGGTAACGGATCGACGCGATGCACGAGACCAGGAACGCGAGCGTCGCCACCCACGCCGTCGGCACGTGGAAAAACACGATGCGGCTCGACTGGCCTTGAAAGCCGCTCGCCGCCGGAGCGTAGTAGAAGGCTGCCCAGATGATGACTGCCATCCACACGAACAGCACCCACCGCAGGACCGTCCCCACCGGGCCCGGCCTACTCATTCCACACCACCGGAAACAGAACCACTGAAACCACGGTCATCACGCCTCCCAGGGAGACCACCGCACGCAGCGAGTCACTGATGCCCTCCGCCGAGCCCTCGACAGCCGCCCGCGTTCCCTGGATCAAGAAGATCAGAAGAGGCAGCAGGAGCGGCAGCGAGAGAACCGAGAACAGAGCACCTCTCGTCATCGCCCGCGCAATGATCGCGGCCACCATCGTGGTGGTCACGGCCAGAGTATACCCTCCGGCCACGAGCACGAGAAGAAACCCTGCGGTCGATGCCACTCTAAAACCCATCAGCACCATGTACAGTGGCACCAGGATCGCCATCAAGACGTCGAGCAGGACGAAGTTGAAGAGCAGCTTCCCGGCCCACACCACCAGGGGCTCGGCTGAGAGCCGCAGCAGCGGCGCCGTATGGGTGTCCTCCTCCTTGACGAACGTGCGATCGAGCCCAGCCATCGCGGCGAAAAAGATCACGATCCACAGCAGGGCCGCGAGCAGGAACGGGCGGTCGTTCTCGGCGATGCGGTACGGCCCTATCGTGTAGGACACCGCTGCCAGGGTCGTAATGGCAAACAGGCCCAGGGCATTGAGTGCCACCCGCGTCCTGAACTCGGTCCGCAGGTCCTTGGTGAAGACGGCGCCCGCCTCAGCCAGGAAGCGCCACACGACGTGTCCCCCACTCCATCTCACGGCGGTCGTTCGTGGCCAGTACCACCGTCTTGCCGTGCTCCCGCTGGTCGGCAACGAGCTCCTCCAGCCAGTCCTGCCCCGCCGGGTCCAGGTTCGAGCCGGGCTCGTCCAGGAACAGCACCGGCGGGTCGTGCAGGATCGCCTGGGCGATCTTGAGGCGCTGGTGCATCCCGGTCGAAAAGCCGCGCACAATGGTCGAACGCGCAGGGTCGAGCCCGACCGACTCGAGGCACTCCCGACAGCGCGCCTCGCTCTGTCTCATGCCCCTGACCAGGGCCAGGAAACGAAGGTTCTCGAGCGCATCGAGATTCTCATAAAGCGACATCGACGGGGCCACGATCCCGAGCTGCTTGCGCCACAACTCGCGAGGGATCTCGGCACCGCCGTCCGACAACAGGTACCGGACCGTCCCCCGCGTCGCCCGCAACAGGCCGCACAGGATTGTCAGCAGGGTCGACTTCCCGGACCCGTTCGGGCCCGTGATCGCCAGCACCTCGCCCGGCTCCGCAGCACCCGATACCGCACGGAAGACCACCCGCAAATCGAAGCGCTTGGCCAAGTCATCGAACTCGAGGCGAACCCCCCCACTCATCGCGGGGAAGATACCACGTCCGCAACCGGCCCGGACCATTCACTCGCGAGCGACTGCGACCGGCGACATACCAGCCGTCGCTGTGCCCTGCGCGTCTCGCCGGTCTCGCTACGATCGTTCTTGAATACTCCGGGCCAACTCGGCGACGAGCACCCGGTTGCCGCCTGCCCGCTTGGCCCGGTACAGTGCTCGATCGGCCTGCTCGAGGAGCTCGTTCGGCTTCTCTTCACCGCCGGGACGACATGCCACGGCACCGATCGAAGCGGTCACTCTCAGGTCGGCCCCACGGTAGGACACCTGCTGCCGATCCACCGCTTCACGGACGCGCTCGAACATCTGAGCCGCCTCCTCAGGGCCGCGGACAACCAGCCCGAAGCAGAACTCGTCCCCTCCAAACCTGCCGGCCAGGTCGAACCGCCGGATCTGCTCCCTGACTGTATCGGCGATCCTCCTCAGCATCACGTCGCCCGCCAGGTGCGTGTGGTTGTCGTTGATCTCCTTGAAGGAGTCGAGGTCCAGCATGCCCACGACGATAAAGCTGCCGTCGCGCCTCGCGCGCTCCGCCTCCTCGGCCAACCGTTCGAGGAAGTGGTGGCGTTCCATCAACCCGGTGAGACGGTCGGTGATCGAGTAGGTGTAGTACTGGGCGTACTGGTGGCCGAGGACCATTCCCATGACAATGTAGAACGGGACGAAGAACATGGGAAAGACCATGCCGGCAACGTTCCATGACGGGGTCGGCGCGACGTTCAGGTCGACCGCCATGTCATACAGACCGGCAGCCACCAACAGCACGAGAACCGCGGTGATGGCGGCGGCGTACGGCTCCCGGCGCCTGACTGCCCGCGCCAACAGCCAGACGATCACAGCTGCAGCCGGCACCGCGAGGTACTCCGTGGCGAGAACACCGACATACAGGCCTGCCAGCCGAGGCCAGACGGCCTGCACAGCGGCAATCAGCCCGAGCGCTGCGATCAGCGCCCGAACCGGAATCGGCGGCCGAGTCTCGAAGAAGGCGAGCAGGAATGCAATCAGCAGCAGGAGGCTCAGTGGGAAGAGAATCACGTTGATCCTGAACAGCGTATTCAGTGACAGGAACATCGGGCCAATGGTCGGCGAGAAGGTCAGCATGTAGGTCGCCGTGGAAAGCGAGAAGAGACCGAACAGGAGGTTCGAGCGCGACTCGGGACGGTGCACGAAGAGAAAGAAGTGATTGGCGGCGACCAAGACGAGCAGGGTCGCGAACACGAGAATCAGGTACGAGCCGCGGTGCCGCGCGGCGACGAAGTCCCCGTATGCCCCGATCTTCGGCGGCCCCCGTACGATGCCGCCTTCCCTCGCGTTGTTGTAGACATGGACCAGGATCGTGTTCCATTGGTCCGGTCTCAGCACTCTTCCCGGCAAGGCGTAGACTCGCGAGTACAGCGTGGCCTTCTCGAAGTGAGGCGGGAAGCCGCCGGTGAAGCCAACACGGACACCGTTCAGGTACAGTGCGTCCGTATCCCGAATCCGCAGGAACGAGATCCCGAGGACCCTGCGAGTCAGCTCCTTGGGCACGAACAGCCTCGTGCGGTACCACGCGTGGCCGTCATAGCCGGGCGCCGGGCCCTTCTCCCACGGGCCCGGAACTTTGATCGGACGCCACGCCGACGCTGCCGAGACGGGAGTCGCGAGCGGGCTCTCCTCACCGAGGCGGATCTCCCAGGACCCGCGCAGATCCTGTGGGAGCTTGTCGAGGCGAAAGCCGGGAGGCTCGTCCATCTGGACGGCGGCCGCCAACATTGCCGGGGCAAAGGCGACTACCAGGCATTGCGGCCACCGTGCGGCCCGCAAAACACGGTTCGCCCAGTTGCACCAGTCGGCGATCCCCCAGCTCCTCACCTGGCCTCCATCGCCACTCAGGCTTGGCGCCTGCCAAGAGTGTATCAGCTCGAGACACCCATAACCACCGTGGCTTGGGCCCTGGAGGCCGACCAACTACGAGCCGGGCTACCTGATCCGCTGGGCCGGGATGTAGACAGGATCGCCGGTGCGATTGTCGACAACCGAGGCGCAGGCGAAGAAGGAACCGCCCTCGGTGGTCGTCCGCAGCCGGTGGCAAACTACCCTTCGGCCTCGAGGCGTCGGATTCCCCCCTCGGCGCCGAGAACCAGCAGCAGGTCGCTCTCCTCGAGAATGAAGGAAGCGTCCGGGACCCGCTCGACGAGCTCTTCCGACCCGCCGCTCCGATGCTTGATCAGCAGGACGGTCACGTCGAACCTGGTACGAATCTCCAGCTCGCCGAGGGTCCGCCCGACAAAGCCGGGGGGTACCGGAACCTCGGCCAGCCGAACGCCGTGAATGCCGGGCAAGGTCTGCTCCCGGACCCCGTTGGTGACGGCAAGCGCCATGGTAGAGGCCATTTCCCGCTTCAGGACCTCGGCGTTGTAACGCTCGATGACATCCTGTGGCCAGATGGTCCCGACCACCCGCCCCTCCTCCAGGACCGGGCAGCTGTAGTGGTAGCCGCCGAACCGCCGCATCGCCTCGTCCAGCTGATCGG
>Ga0307424_1000614_pt1 | contig 19194 bp, 19 predicted proteins | sample SalMarWE160320MG_FD_202157 | JGI IMG/M metagenome (GOLD analysis project Ga0307424, IMG submission 202157) | Salt marsh sediment microbial communities from the Plum Island Ecosystem LTER, Massachusetts, United States - WE1603-20 | ecosystem: Environmental > Aquatic > Marine > Intertidal zone >... | reverse complement strand
AACGCCCATTTCGATACCACGCGCGCCAATATCGAGCATTCCGGCGCGGAGGCCGTGGATCTCCCGATCGCGGAAGCGCGAGACCCGTCCATACGGCATCCATTCAAAGGGAACATGGACGTGCAGGTGCTCGAAGACCTGATCGCACGGGTGGGTCCGGAGCGCATTCCGCTGGTCATGGTTACCGTGACGAACAACTCGGCTGGTGGGCAGCCGGTGAGCCTCGAGAACCTGCGCGCCGTGCGCGCGGTCTGTGACCGGCACAAACTTCCGTTGTTCCTCGACGCCTGCCGGTTTGCCGAGAACGCCATCTTCATCAAGCGGCGGGAGCCGGGACAGCAAGATCGAGGAATCCGGGACATCGTCCGCGAGATGTTCGACCTCGCCGACGGTGCCACGATCAGCGCCAAGAAGGACGGGCTCGTCAACATCGGCGGGATCCTGTTGATCCGTGATGAGGCGCTCGCACTCCGGGCGGACGCGCTCCTGATTCTGACGGAGGGGTTCGTCACGTATGGGGGGCTCGCGGGGCGGGACCTCGAGGCGCTCGCTCAGGGGCTCGAAGAGGTGGTCGAGGAGGACTACCTCGCGTACCGCATCCGATCCACGGAGTACCTCGGCGAGAAGCTATTGGAGATCGGCTTCCAGATCGTGGAGCCACCGGGCGGGCATGCCATTTACGTCGACGCGGGGAAGCTCTGTCCCCACATTCCGCCGGAGCAGTTCCCGGGTCAGGCGTTGGTGTGCGCGCTCTATCGTGAGGCCGGCATCCGGTCGGTCGAGATTGGCAGTGTGATGTTCGGGGGCGGCGGGCGCCGACCGGCGTTGGAGCTGGTGCGCCTGGCCATTCCGCGCCGCGTCTACACGCAGAGTCACATCGACTACGTGGTGGAAGCGGCGGCGAGCGTCTTTGCGCATCGTGGCGAGATGGTCGGTCTGCGGATGGAATACGAACCGCCGTACCTGCGACATTTCACGGCGCGGTTCGCCGAGTTGGCACCCGCGTAGTTGCTGGACTCGCTTCAGCAGGAGGGGCCGAGCCCACGGGTCCATCCCGCAGATCCCGAGAAGGACGGCGCGCTTCGGCGCATGATCGGCGGCATGAAGCCGCCGCTCGGCGTCTGCCGGTGAACCGGCGAGTGACCGCTTCAATCGGAGCGCCGGGCGGCGGGCGTATCCGCCGAATCGTGAAGAGCTCCTTGACCCGTCGTCGGGAGGTGGAGTGCCAACGCTGATCGCGTCGCCAACACGCATCGCCGCCGCCGGCACCAAGCCCAAGATCATCGACGAGTTCGTCGGGCGGGTGAATTCCGGGACGGCGGCCCTCAGCGTCGCGCGCATGCGGAGCCCGGCGGGCTGGGAAGAGCCGGGCCAGACACCGGAGTTCGACGAATACACGCTGGTGCTCAAGGGCATGCTCAGGGTCGAATCGCGCGCCGGCACCGTCGATGTCCGGGCCGATCAGGCGGTTCTCGTCCGGGCCGGCGAATGGATCCGCTATAGCACGCCCGAGGAGCCCGGTGCCGAGTACGTCGCGATTTGCCTGCCCGCGTTCACGCCGGACACCGTGCACCGCGATGCCGGAGCGACATGATGGATCCGGGCCGCGTGTTCCTGAACGAGTCTCGTCGCTACGTGATCGAGGAGTATCCAACCAAGATTCGGGCGTGCCTCGACCTGTTGGAGGATGCGGATCTCTGGTGGCGACCCAACGATCAGTCGAACAGCATCGGGAACCTGTTGCTCCATTTGGCCGGCAACATTCGCCAGTGGATCGTGAGCGGCGTCGGCGGTGCCCCGGATACGCGGAAACGTCAGGCCGAGTTTGCCGAGCGGGGCCCGCTTCCGCGCGAGGAAGTGCTGCGGCGCCTCGACGAGACGCTTGCCGACGCCAACGCGGTATTCGTGAGACTCTCGGTCGCGTCGCTTGGTGAGGCACGTAGCATTCAGGGACGTGAAACCACCGTGCTCCATGCCATCTACCACGTGGTCGAGCACTTCTCGATGCATACCGGGCAAATCATCTACCTGACCAAACAGCGTACCGCTCGGGACCTTGGTTTCTATCGCGATGCCGGTGGGCTCGCGGTCCCTGAGTGGGAACGCCGGATCCGGCGGTAGCGTGCTCGTCATCACGAACGGCGACCACGCGGCCGGCGCCATCGCGCGCGCCGGCATCGAGGGCGAAGTCCTGTCGTGGATGGACGTGCTGCACGAAGGTCCCGTACCCGCAGATCTGTCCCTGAACGAGCTCGCCCTGGTCAGGGCGCGGTTCTTCGCGGAGCTCGGGTGGGGGGCGTTCGAGCAGACAGCGGCGGCGTTTCAGCGACGGGACGACCGGTTGCGCACCTGTGCGACGGAGGACGAGGTCCTCCTGTGGTTCGAGCACGACCTGTTCGACCAACTGCAACTCGTGCAAGTGCTCGACTGGTTCACTGCTCGAGATCGGCGACCCCGCAAGCTGACCATGATCTGTCACGACCACTTCGTTGGACGGGCATCCCCGGACCAATTGCGGTCCGATTTCGCTGGCCGCGCGCCCGTGACGGATCAGCAAGTCGCCCTCGCGGCGGACGCGTGGGCCGCCGTTCGGTCGCCCACGCCGGAACCGTGGGTTGCGCTGTCCGAGAACGATTCGAGTGCGCTCCCGTTCCTCGCGTCCGCGCTCGATCGCTTGCTCGAAGAGCTCCCGGGGCGGGATGGACTCGCGCGCTCCGAGCGGCAAATCCTCCGAGTCGTGGCGGACGGTGCGCGGGATCCGGCGTCGGCGTTCACCGCCGCCCTGGCGCTGGAGGAAGCCGCCTACCTCGGCGATGCCACGTTCTTCCGCTACCTGGCCCGACTCACCGACGCACCGGTACCGCTGGTGTCTCAGAGTGAGACGGGGATGGCGCTCTCAGACATCGGTCGCGCCGTGCTCGATGGGCGCGAGGACTTCATCCGGGTCGGCGCTCTCCATCGTTGGCTCGGTGGGGTGCGCCTGTGCCGCGACAACCTCTGGCGTTGGGACCCCGAACGACGCGCCCTGCGACACACCAGCGCGGGATGACGGTTGAACCTGCCGAGGTCGGGTGGATCTCGTCTTCCGGAGGACTCGGCGCGGGCGCTTGACTCAGACGCGCGACGGGCTGACACTGCATGGCTTCCGGGCTAGTGGTCCGACAGGCTGATCGAAGGGACTCCAGATGAGCACGACGGTTGTCGAAGTCAGGAACGTCACCAAGCGGTACGGGGCGTACACCGCCGTCCGGGACCTGTCGCTCATGGTCCCCCGCGGCGCGGTGTACGGTCTGCTTGGCCCCAATGGCGCCGGCAAGACCACTACCATCCGGATGATCATGAGCATCATCATGCCGGATGAGGGGAAGATCGCCCTGTTTGGCAGCCAGGGATCGGGAAAGGATCTCAGTCAGCGCATCGGGTATCTGCCGGAAGAGCGCGGACTGTACCGCAAGATGAAGGTGATCGACCTTCTCGTGTTTCTGGCCGAGATCAAGGGCGTGGACAGGCGCACGGCCAAGCAGGGTGCGCTGGAGTGGCTCGAGCGCCTCGGGCTGGCCGACTGGGCGCTCAAGAAGGCCGATGATCTCTCCAAGGGCATGCAGCAGAAGGTGCAGTTCATCTCGACCGTGCTCCACAAGCCCGAGCTGCTGATCCTGGACGAGCCGTTTGCCGGGCTCGACCCGGTCAACTCTCAGGTCATGAAAGACACCGTCGTCGACCTCGCACGCGGCGGCACGACGATTCTGTTCTCGACACACATCATGGAGCACGCCGAGAAGCTGTGCAGTGCCGTGTGCATCATCGCGCGCGGGGCGAAGGTCGTGGACGGGCCCTTGGCCGAGGTGAAGCGGAAGCACGGAGGGTCGCACCTGATTGTCGCTGCCGAGCGCGCGCCCGCGCTCGACGCCGTGCTGGGTGATCGCCGATTGGTGGCGCGGGCCGACGACTACGGGAACTACGCCGAGCTCGAGTTGGCTCCGGGCGCCGAGCCACAGCGCATCCTCCAGGCATTGGTCCAAGGTGGTGTGTCGGTGAGTCGATTCGAGATCGCGGAACCGACGTTGCACAAGATCTTCATCGACTTGGCGGGGGCTGACGCGGCGATAGCGGCGGAGGAGGCCCACCATGCATAAGCTCGCGGTCGTCATCCGGCGGGAGTTCATTGAGCGGGTGCGCACCAAGTGGTTCATCATCGGGACGGTGCTCGGGCCCGTGTTCATGGGCATGTTCATCGTGCTCCCAATGCTGATGGCCGACAAAGGCGCGAAGACGCGTACGGTGGTCGTGCTCGATGCCACCACCGATAGTTTTGGCACCCGGCTTACCGACGCCCTCGGACAAACTGGACAGGTCAGTGTGACCCGGCAGTCGGTGCCGCTGGCAAACCTGGAAGACCGGGCTGGCACGTTGGCACAAGAGGTCGGTAAGCAAGGCTCGCTCGACGGCATCTTCCTGGTGACAGATGAAGCGGTGGCGGATGGGCATGCGGAGTATCGGGGCAGCAACGTCACCTCGATGACGGACATGCGTACGCTCTCCGCGACGCTGCGAGGCGCGGTGTTCACCGAGCGCTTGCGGCGCGAGGGTGTGGAACCATCGGTGGTGGGGAGGGCGCAAATCCCCGTCGATTTGAAGACCGTCAAGGTCGTGAACGGCAAGGTCACCGGGGAATCTGGACAGTCGTCGTTCTTCGTGGCCTACGCCACGTGGTTCCTACTCTACATGGCCATTCTCATCTACGGGGCTCAGGTCCTGGGCGCGGTTGTCGAGGAGAAGTCCTCCCGCATCGTGGAAGTGCTGATCTCCAGCCTCAAGCCGTTTCACCTACTGGCGGGCAAGGTGATCGGGGTCGGCGCGGTGGGCCTGCTCCAATTGGGCATCTGGCTCGGTGCCGGGAAACTACTCCTCGACCGCCGCGCCGACATCGCCAAGCTGCTGGGCCAGAGCGATGAGGCAGTACGGGCCATCGGCAGCATGACGTTGCCTGAGGTTCCCCTGGCCACCGTGGCGGTGCTCCTTACGTACTTCGTGTTGGGGTACTTCCTGTACGCCGCCATGTTCGCCGCGGTCGCCGCCATGGTGAACACCGAGTCGGAGGCCCGGCAGGCTCAGATCCCGGTGGTGATGTTACTGATCATCCCCACCATGATGATGCTCGGAATCCTCAACAACCCCGACGGTGGCTTGGCACTCGCCATGTCGCTCATTCCGTTTGCATCGCCAATCGGCATGCCGGTGCGCTGGGCGGCGGCCCCCGTTCCCCTGACGCAGGTCGCGGCGTCGGTTGCCATCCTCATTGCGACCGTCGCGATCGTTACATGGATCGCGGGACGGATCTACCGGGTTGGGATTCTTGCCTATGGCAAAAAGCCGGGGCTCAAGGAGCTAGTTCGGTGGGTGAGGGGCTGAAGGTCAGACGGCAAGACGGATAGACGGCCAGCGGGAGAAAGGACCTAGGACCTAGCCTGGGTCCTTTCTCCTTTTGTGGCGGTGGCGCCGATCTTCCGCAGCAGGCCGTAGAGGGTCTTCCCGGTCTCGCTGGCCAGAGCGTCGAGGGTCTTGAAGTCCGCCGGAGACACGTACCCAAGCTCCTTGGCTATTCCCAGGATCGTCTCCGCCTCCGCTAGCGAACCCGCGGCGATGTCCAGGTAGCGCCGGTACTCGCGCGAGCCCTTCTTGGCGCTCCCCTCGGCGATGTTGGTCGGGATACTGTAGGCGGCGCGCCGGAACTGATTGGCAAGGCCGTCCTGTTCGTAATCCGGGAACCGCCGAGCGGCCTTGACGCACTCGATCGCCAGCCGCTGCGCATGCTCCCACGCTTTGAGATTCCTATAAGGTGGCATGGAACCAAGGTGATCAATGGCGGAGCACAGGTGGTAACCGGACGAACGCACGTGAAGCCGAATCGTCGCCGGGCCCCGGAGGGTCGGCGTCAGCAGGGTTGTAGGGGGTAGCGAGGCGATAGGTGGTTGGAGGGTCCTAGGTCCCACCCACCGCTTGCCGTCTGGCCGTCTTGGCGTCTATGCTACCCCCTCACTCTTTCTCCATATGACCTACGACCTGATTGTGATCGGTGCCGGCCACGCCGGCTCGGAGGCTGCCACCGCAGCAGCCCGCCTTGGCGCGCAGGTCCTCGTGGTCACGTCGAATCTCGAGACGATCGGCCAGATGTCGTGCAATCCGGCCATCGGCGGCATAGCCAAGGGTACGGTGGCGCGCGAAGTGGACGCGCTCGGCGGCGTCATGGGACGGGCGACCGACCGCGCGACGATCCAGCTCCGCATGCTCAACCGCTCCAAGGGGCCGGCCGTGTGGGCACCGCGGGCCCAATGCGACCGCGCGCTGTATCGCAACGCGGCGCGGGGCGAGCTCGAGCGATTCCCCGGGTTGGCGTTCCTGCAGGCGACCGTCGCCGCGTTGCTCCTCGACGGGGAACGCGTCTCGGGACTGCGAACGACTACGGGCGCCGAGATTCGGGCGCCGTCCGTGATCTTGACCGCGGGTACGTTCCTCCGGGGTCGCATCCACGTCGGGACCGACCTGCAGGTTTCCGGTGGCAGGGCGGGCGACCCGGCGGCGATCGAGCTCGCCGATCAACTCCGCGCGGTTGGATTGGAAGTGGACCGCTTCAAGACGGGCACCCCGCCCCGCATCGACGGCCGGTCGGTGGACCACCGGCTCCTCGAGCGACAAGACGGCGAGTTGGACGAGTACCGATTCAGCCATTTCGCGCGCGCGCCGCGGCCGGAGCAGCGGCCCTGCTGGCTCACATGGGCCGGCGCTGCGGCGAAGGAGATCATCCAGGAGCATCTCCACGAGTCGGCGCTCTATGGAGGGGCGATCGCTGGTCGCGGACCTCGGTACTGCCCCTCGGTAGAGGACAAGATCGTCAAGTTCCCAAATGCCGAGCGTCATCAGGTGTTCCTGGAGCCGGAGGGCCTGCACACCCACGAGCTGTACGTCAACGGGCTTTCCACGTCGCTGCCGGCGGTCGTACAAGAGGCCATTCTTCACGTCGTGCCCGGGCTGGAGCGCGCGCGTATGACTCGGCCCGGCTACGCGATCGAGTACGACTACTTCCCGCCGCAGCAGTTGACCCCGTGGCTCGAGGTGAAGGCCATCCCCGGTTTGTTCTTCGCCGGCCAGATCAACGGGACCACGGGCTATGAGGAGGCGGCGGCGCAAGGTGTCGTGGCGGGCATCAACGCGGCACGGCGACTGCGCGGAGATGAGCCGTTCGTGCCGAGTCGAGATCAGGCGTACATCGGCGTGCTGGTAGACGATCTCGTGACCCGTGGCGTTGACGAGCCCTATCGGTTGTTCACGTCGCGCGCCGAGTACCGGCTCCTCCTGCGCCAGGACAACGCTCTTCGGCGGCTGGGTCCGGTGGCGGAGGGACTGGGTCTGCTCGACGGTACCGAGCGTACGCTATTGGCCCGGCGTATCGAAACAGAAGAGGAACTTGCCGCGACGAGTCGGGAAACGGTCGTATCACCGGAAGCCGCGAACCCGGTGCTCACGGCGGTCGACGAGCGCGCAATTTCCCAACCGCAGCGAGTAGGAGACCTGGTCAAGCGCCCGCGCGTTGGACTGCGAGACATGCTCCGTGCAGCCGGGCGCGAGTTGAATGGTGAAGGAGACGCGGTGGTTTCGGTGGAGATCGAGCTCAAGTACGAGGGGTACCTGATGCGCGAGCGAGAGTCCGCGGCGCGGTTGGCGGAGCTCTCCGATTTCCTGTTGCCCGCTGATCTGCCCTACCTTGAGTTGGTGACGCTGTCCACGGAAGCTCGGCAGAAGCTGGATCGGGTGCGACCGACCACGTTGGGTCAGGCGGCCCGAGTCCCCGGTGTGAGTCCCGCGGACTTGCAGGGGGTAGTACTGGAAGCGATGCGGCGACGGTCCCGCGTCGAGGACCGACTTGGTGGAGTAGGATCGTAGTCTCGGAAGTGTTCTAAATAATTGTAGATTATAGAGTTATGCAACCTATTGCCGTGCGGTTGAGGTGTTTCACGTGAAACGTCGGCGTGCGGGGCGGCACACGAATCCGGATGTCGGTAGGGAGTTCATCCGATCCCAGCTGGAGGTCGCTGGCTGGGACGGTGTTCTTTGGGACGTGAGTCGGAATCGGAGCATGGCCTGACCAAGGGACTGGAACCTGGATCTGACCCACTCGAGCCGCGACCGGTCGTGCGCGTTCCGTACCTGCGGTGGGAGATTGCCACCCTGCCCCGCACCGCGACCGAGATTCTCGGAACCGCCGGCGCATCTGCGCCAGTCGGTGTTTCCCGACGGCGGGACACACTGGCGTTTTTCTCTTCTGAGCGGCGACGCGACCAACTGCAACGGTTGCTTCGTCCGGTTAGCCGGTAGGCGCCAAGGACAACGGAATCGCGACTCGGCGCGGATTAGATGTGGGAGGTGTCCTCGTGACGCGTGGTCTCCGAGCGTGGTTCCTGGCGATCGTGTTGGGTGCGGGCGGGCTAATTCTGGCTTGTGAGTCGGTCTCGGACGTTGTGTTTGCGCGTCCCCCGTTCACTCCATTGCAGGATCAGCAGGGTCGGCTTCGCGTAACTTTCGGGGCCGGCGCGGACGTCGTCCGCGGCTTCATGCCTGACGGGCGTCTCCTGTTCCGCGCTTTCGACCTGGTCCCGTTCGGTGATGGGTGGATTCTGGCGAGCGTCCCGCCGGACGGTGGGCAGGTCCGGGAAGAGGCTGGCGTCTATCGCCCAGCCTTCTTGGATCAGATGGGGACCCTGGTGAGCGACGGGACGCGCCGGGTGCTGGCGCTGTGGAAGCCACCTATTCCGGGCGTCCATGGGTGCCCGGACAGTTCGCTGACGACGCTGGGTACCCCGGGGCCGGCGCCACGCCCGCCGTCGCCCATTGCGCTGGCGATCTACGCGCTGCCACTACGGGACGGAGTTCCGATTTCCTCCCTTGTGCCACGCATCGTGCCGATCGACGTCGTGACGGTCGAGTTTGCCGATCCACTCGTCCTCAAGCGTGTGCGCGTGACCCCCGTGATGCGGCAGGTTGGTCGAACGGCGACCAACGCCTTCGGCCCCGTGCTTCTCCCGGGCACGGATGACATGATCTACTCGGACGGGGCGCGGCTCTGGCGCGCCAGCATCGTGGACACCGCGGTCGCGCCGGTGCTGCTCGGGGACGGCGCGTTCCCCGTGCTGAGCCCGGACGGACGCTCGCTGGCCTACGCGGTACCGCTGGGGCTCGATTCCACCGAGCAGACGTTCACCGTCCCACTTGGCCTCGCGACGTGCGTCCAGACGCAGGTGGAGATTACGGCGAGCTCCTGGGAAGTTCAGGTCCGTGACGTCGAGTCGTGGGAAGTGCGGGCCTTGACGGACGGGATGGAAGCCGCCTTCGACGACTCGAGGGCCCGCCTGCTAGTCCGCGGGTCGGCGGAGTTGCGGTGGTTCGATTTGGCGACGCTGTCGAGCGTTGCCATTCCGGGAACGCGCGGTGCGTTCGCACCGGCGATTTCCCCTGACGGGAGCCTGTTGGCGTTCTCGCTCTTCAGCGATAGCACGAACACCGACGTCTACCTACTGAGGATCGACCAGTAGGAAGACGGGAACGGAGCGGGAATCTCCCGCTCCGACGTCGAGCCCTCGAAGCGCCTGTTTCACGTGAAACTGTGCGATCCGTTTGCTTTACGGGCCTCAGCACCTCCCATATATTGCGTGCGCGCAGCGTTCCGTACGTTACCAACCGCGCAAGTTGTACATAAACGATTGTTATAAAAGGACTTACTGAGCAGTGAGCCGAGTGATTGCAATCGCCAATCAGAAGGGTGGTGTCGGTAAGACGACCACTGCCGTCAATCTCGCGGCCTCACTCGCGGCATCTGAGCGCAAGATCCTCCTGGTGGATGGTGATCCGCAGGGGAACGCCACCAGCGGCATCGGGATCGACCGCACGACACTAGGGAACTCGCTCTATGAGGCGCTGCTGGGCGAGGCGCCGATCGCGCAGATCATCCGTCGAGAAGTGAACTTCCCCCAGCTCGATGTTGTGCCTGCCACGCAGGACCTCGTCGGCGCGGAGATCGAGCTGGTGAGTCGGCGATCCCGGGAGACGGTGATGCGGCGCGTGCTGGCTCCGGTGCGCGACGCGTACGACATGGTGCTCATCGACTGCCCACCCTCGCTCGGCCTCATCACACTCAACATGCTGACCGCGGCGGATGCCGTTCTGATTCCCATTCAGTGTGAGTACTACGCGCTCGAGGGCCTCTCGCAGCTGTTGAACACGATCAAGCTGGTCCAACAGAACTTCAACGCGGCGCTGGCCATCGACGGCGTGCTCCTTACGATGTACGACAGTCGCCTCAACCTTTCCCGCCAGGTTGCGTCCGAGGCGCAAGAGTATTTCGGTGCTCGCGTGTTCCGTACGGTGATCCCGCGGAACGTCCGCCTTGCGGAAGCCCCGAGCTTCGGCAAGCCCATCATGCTCTACGACGTGAATTCGGTCGGCGCGAAATGCTATCTCACGCTCGCGCAGGAGCTGATCCGGCGCGTGCGCGGCACGACGGCCACGCCGACGGCTCGGGGCGCATGACCGACCGTCAGGTGCGACGCCGGTTGGGACGCGGGCTCGAGGCGCTTCTCGGACCCGCACCCACGAGCGCCGAGGCCCGCGCAGACGGGACGCTCGTCCAATTGCCGCTCGCTCAGATCGGGCCGAATCCCTATCAGCCCCGACGGGCGTTCAACGAGGACGCGCTGGCGGAACTTGCCGCTTCGCTGAGTGCGTCCGGGCTCCTGCAGCCGATCGTCGTGCGTCCGGCAGACGGCGGCTACCAACTCATCGTGGGCGAGCGTCGCCTCCGGGCGGCGGATCGCCTCGGGTGGCGGGAGATCGGGGCGGTCGTGCGTCAGGTGGACGACCGGACGCTCCTCACGCTCGCGCTCGTGGAGAATCTGCAGCGGGATCAGCTGACGGCCATCGAGGAGGCCGATGGCTACCGGCGCCTCATCGCGGAATTCGGTGTCTCGCAAGGAGCGTTGGCCGAGATCGTGGGACGGAGCCGCCCCGCCATCGCCAACGCGTTGCGACTGCTCAAGCTCCCAGCCGACGTCCAAGAGCTGGTGCATCAGGGGCACCTGACGACCGGGCACGCGCGGGCGTTGCTGCTGGTGACCGACTTCCGCACCATCCCGGGACTGGCGCGGCGGGCCGTCCAGGAGCAGTTCTCGGTCCGCGAACTGGAAGCGGTAGCGCGTGGCGAGCGGCCGCCGGCCCGTCGTCCCCGTGCAGGTCGCAACGGAAGTGCGAAGAAACCCGATGCGGACGTGCGCCGCGTGGAAGATGCCCTTCGTCGACACCTGAAGACTGACGTCTTCGTGACTCGGCGAGGGAAGGGCGGTCGAGTCGGCATCAGCTTCTACTCGAACGATGACCTGGCTCGCCTGTTGGAGATCATCCTCGGGCGGCCGTTCGACGGATGAGCGTGGCGCGTGGTGTGACCGTCGTCGTGCATCGCGACGGCGATACCCATTCGCGGCAGTTCCACCTACCGCTCTGGGCAGCCCGCCTGCTCGTCGGTGGCGGGGCACTACTCGGAGTGGCGGTGGCCGTTGGCGCGGTGCTGTATGCACCGATCATACGGTCCGCGGCGACCGTGGCGGGGCTCAAGACGCGGATTGCCCGACTTGAGGGGGAACGCGATCAGGTCCAGGTGTTGGCTCGACAGCTGGACGAATCTGAGCAGCGGTACGAACAGATCCGTGGGATGATGGGCGGAGCCATCGTCCCCGTTCTCGCAGACTTGTCTTCGACGCCCACGCCGGCCGTTGCGCCACTCGTGGCGCAGCCGCCGGATGCCCCCGCCCGGTTTGAGCTTGGGTTGTCCGCCCCCCATCACTGGCCACTCGATCAACGGGGGATCATCACGCGCGGCCAGATCGGCGCCGGCGCACGGGACGAAACGCATTCCGGCGTGGATATCGCCGTCCCTATCGGGACACCGATTCGTGCGGCCGGCGGCGGCGTGGTTTCCGAGGTTGGGGACGATCCGGAGTATGGACTTTTCGTGCTGCTCGATCATCCAGAGCAGTACCAATCGCTGTACGGCCACGCGTCGCGGTTGCTGGTGCAGATCGGTGATACCGTGCTCGCGGGGCAGGTCATTGCACTCGCCGGTTCGACGGGGCGGTCAACCGGTCCGCACTTGCACTTCGAGATTCGGCGCGGTTCGCGCGCCATCGATCCGCGCACCGTGGTGAGGGAGGCTCCTTAGAATGGCCAGTGGTTCTGACCGCGCAGAGGCGGCGCTCACGATCATCGCTCCCGGGACCCGGGTCGTCGGTGAAATTGAGGCGTCCGGCGTTTTGAAGGTCGAAGGGGTGGTCGTCGGCACCGTCCGTGCGGAGCGGCAGATTCTCATTGCCCGAGGCGGCTCGGTGGAGGGTGACGTGTTCACCGCGGAGGCGGTCATCGGTGGCACCGTCAAGGGGGGAGTAACGGGGGGCGAGCGAGTCGAAATCCAAAGTGGCGCGGTGGTACATGGTGACGTGTCGACGAAGCAGCTGATCGTGCAGGAAGGTGGGGAGGTGAATGGACTCGTGAAGATGTCGGCCGCTGCGCCGGAAGGTGGGTCGACGAAAAGCGAGTGAACACTTCCACAGCGAGTCCTCGCGCTTCAAGTTGAGGTTCTGGTGTGTCTTGCAATTTGTTATTACATAGTGTCTTACGCTGAACGCGTTTTCGGTGTATGATCGCTAGATGTGCTGTTAGAGTGAACAAACAGACATGTTGATGTCGCTACTGCCATGACCCACGCGCGGACGGTTCCCGAGTTGGTTGAGTATCTCGACCGCTATCTGCGGACGGTCGAGATTCCGGACGCGTCCGGAGCGCTGAACGGCCTCCAGGTTGAGAATTCTGGGCGGCTCCCGCGCATCCTCGGCGCCGTGGATGCCTGCCAAGCGTCCATCGACGCTGCCGTTGCGCGCGATGCGGGGCTCCTGCTGGTGCACCATGGTCTGTTCTGGGGTGGGCCGACTCCACTGACCGGCCGCGCCGGTCGACGGATTCGAGCGCTGATCCAGCATGACGTCGCGGTCTACGCGGCTCACATTCCGCTGGACTGCCATCCCGAGGTGGGCAACAACGCCGTGTTGGCACGTGAGCTGGGGTTCGAATCGCTCGCGCCCTTCGGCCGGTATCATGGGATCGAGATTGGTTGGATGGGCCAGGTGAACCTGGCCCTCGCTGACTTGGCGCACCTCCTCGAAGAGTGCCTTGGGGCTGAACCGAGGATCATCGCCAAGGGACCGGCGCGCCCTCAGCGCGTGGCGGTCATCACCGGAGCGGGCAGCGACTTCCTTCCCGAGGCACACGAACGGGGCGTCGACACCTTCATCACGGGTGAGGCGCCGCACCACGCGTACTTCGATGCCGAGGAACTTGGAATCAACCTGATCCTCGCCGGTCATTACGCGACGGAAACCGTGGGCATTGAAGCCCTGGGTGAGCATCTGCGTGACCGGTTTGGTTTCGAGTTCGAGTTCTTCGACCACCCCACCGGTCTCTGATGCGCTGGTGGGTGCCCGTGCTGGCGCTCCCGGCGCTCGCGTGCGCCGGTGGTGTGGTGCGGCCGGTCGTTCCAATCGTCCCACCGGACATCTCGCCAATCACGGTCCCGATTCGGCTGCGCTCCCTGCCCTATCGCACGGTGGCCAACCCCGTGTCACCGATCGCGTTCTGCGCCGGCGGCGACGTGATGCTCGGAAGCAACCTCGACTCGGCGTGGGCCCGACAGGCACAGCGGCAGGCTGGTCTGCCGACACTCTTCCCGAGTCCTGATTCCCTCCTTGCACCGCTCCGCCCCCTTGTCGCGGATGCGGATGTCGTTCTGTTGAACGTCGAGGGGGCGATCGGAACCGGACCGGCGCCCCGCAAATGCCGCAGGGGCTCGACGAGCTGTTACGCGTTCCGCCAGGACATCGGCGTCGCGGCTGCCCTCCGACGCATCGCTCCGCTGGCCGCAGTTGCCGGGAACGTCGCCAACAACCACGCGATGGATGCCGGGAGTGGAGGATTCGAGCAAACGACCGAGTACCTGAAAGCAGCTGGCGTGTACGTGGTGGGAGCCGATTCGCTGGCGACCTTGGTGCCCCTCCCAGATGGTGACACGCTCGCGCTCCTGGGCTTCTCTGCCTTCCAGGCCGGGCCTGACGCGCGCGACCTGCCCCTCGTCGCGCGCGTGGTTGCGCGTGCCGCTGCCGCACATCCTCGCGTCATTGTGTCCCTGCATATCGGCGCCGAGGGCGTGCGCGCGCAGCGGACCCCGGACTCGGTGGAACTGTACCTCGGCGAGAACCGGGGGAACTCCGTCGCAATCGCGCGCACTGCGCTCGCGGCGGGTGCCAGCATCGTCGTCGGGCACGGCCCCCACGTGCTTCGTGGGGCGGAATGGCGTCCCGATGGCGTCGCTGTCTACTCCCTTGGCAACTTGGTGACGTATGGGCCGTTTTCGATGGCGCCCCCGCTCGATCGGGGAGCGATCTTCTGTGCCTGGCTCGATCGGGAAGGCCGTGTCGTGCAGGCCGATCTGCGGCCAACGTATCAACTGAAGGCGGGAACGGTGGTTCCCGACGCGCAGTTTCGCGCGGCGGAACTCGTTGACTCACTGAGCAGACTGGATTTCCCCGCCACGGGCGTCCGCGTGCCGTTCGGGATGATACGGCGCCGGCGCACCCACTGAGGTCGCGCACTCCCGACGTACCGGCTTCCCAGGGATGCTTCGCACTGAAGCTAGGTGGGTTCCGGCACGGAAACGACGATCCGGACGGTGAGCGTCTCGGCCGTCTGTGGCTCGATGCTGCAGTAGCACGCGGTCCCAAGGACCTTCTTGAGGCCGAGCAACTCGGATTCCTCGATCCGCGTAACGTCTCGATACACGATTTCGATCGTTCGTGGGGCTGTGATGCGGCACGTCATCGGGCGGCGGCGCAAGCGATGGTGCTGGTCTAGCCGGGCGAGTCCGTCCTCGAGTCGGCTGCGTACTTGGCGCAGGTACTCTTGCTCGGCGAATCCCGGTCCTTTGTCAGCCACGTGCACCGTCCTTGCGGTTGCCCCGCGCGATTGCGACGTTGCGTCGCATCCCAGCAAGCCCCGGGCGGGCAAACGCCGTCCGGCCGTAGCGTTCAGCGAATGCCGTGGTGTCGAGCTGCTCGAAGGCATCGACCGCGACCCATGCACGACCGCCGTCGAATTGCAGCCATTGATCAGCCGTTGGACGGGCGAACTTCTCGTTCCAGGGACAGACGTCCTGGCAGATGTCGCATCCGAAGACCCAGTTGCCCGTTCGGTGGGCAAGGTCGTCCGGAACCGTGCCCCGAAACTCGATCGTCAAGTACGAGATGCAACGCGTCGCGTCCAAGACACGCTCGGCCGGGAAGGCTCCGGTTGGGCATGCCTCCAGACATCGAGTGCACGACCCGCATCGGTCCGCTTCGAACGGGACATCGAGCGCGAGCTCGACGTTCGTGAGGATCGTTGCGACGAAGGTGAACGACCCGCGTTGCGGGTCGATGAGCATGGTGTTCTTCCCGATCCACCCGAGCCCGGCCCGTTGCGCGAGCTCCCGCTCCGGGACCGGACCGGCATCGACGTACGCTCGAACGACACTCCCCGTGTCTCCGAGGGATGAGACGAATCCGGACAGCTCCTCGAGGGCGGGTGCGAGGCCGATGTGGTAGTCCACTCCCCACGCATACCGAGCCACCCGCCCACCAACCCCTTCTGACGAATCGTCCCGATAGTAGTTGTACAACACAACTATGGCACGATCCGCGCCGGACACGATCCCGGATGGTTCTTTTCGGTGCCTGGCCTGGCGGTGCATGTAGCGCATGGTTCCCGCATAGCCGGCTTCGAGCCACCGGTCGAGCACGTCGCCGTGGGGAACCGGAGCGAGGTCCGTGATGCCGACGCTCACAAAGCCGAGCCTTCGAGCCCGTTGCTTCACGAGGTCGGCCCGCTGGCGCGGCGTCAGAGCCGCAGGAGTTTCCGTCGCCACCGGGCGAACCGGATCACGTCGTCGACGGGTGGGACAGCGCGCTCGTCTCCGTAGGCGGTGTACATCCGCCAGCGCATGTACTCCGGTGCCGGCAGCGGGAGGAACGGCGGCGTCGTCAGCCAGTCCCGTCGCCGGAAAGCCCACCCGGCCGCGATGAGGTCCTGGGCGAGGTTGGGGTTGACGGCGGCACGCACCGCGAGGGCCGCGACCAAGTGCGGCCAACTCGATCGGTTTGTGAGTGGCGGTGTTGCCCCGGTGTCCATCAATCCCTCCAAGAACCCGGCGCGCGGCGTCGGGAGGCTCTCCCCCGGAGTGTATATTGCCCCCCTATGGGGTTGGCAAGCGCGCCGGCGGTCGATCTCGTCCGGTATCGGGCCGAGTTCCCCGTCTTCGAACGTCAGATCTACCTGAATTCGTGTTCGCTGGGCGCGTTGTCACGGCGCGCGCGCGCGCGCGTCGGTGCGTTCCTCGACGAATGGGATGCCCGGGGCGCCTCGGCGTGGTACGACGTGTGGTGGGGTCGCCTCGCGGAGCTCCGGAGCCGGTACGCCGCCATGATCGGCGCGGAGGCTGGCGAGATCGCGCTGCACGCTTCCGTTTCGACCGCCACTGCGGTGCTGGCAAGCGCCCTCGACCACAGCCGGCGACGGAAGATCGTGACCACCGATCTCGACTTCCCGACCATATCGTACCAGTGGCTCGCCAAACGGCCGCTCGGTCTGGACTTGGAGATCGTGCCCAGTCCGGATGGTGTCTCGGTCCCAGTCGACGTGCTCGCCCGCGCGATCGACGACCGAACGGCCCTTGTAGCGACCTCGCACGTCTTCTTCACGACCGGCGCGATCCAGGACATCCGGGCCGTTGCCGAGGCGGCGCATGCCCACGGGGCGTTGTGCTTCATCGACGGGTATCAGAGCGTGGGCCAGATTCCGCTCGACGTACACGCCGCGGGTGTGGATTTCCTCTGTGCGGGTGGGCTCAAGTGGCTGCTCGGCGGCCCGGGCATCGCGTTTCTCTACACTCGGGCTGATCTCGTCCGGGGGCTGCAACCCACCGTGACCGGCTGGTTCGCCCACGCTCAGCAGTTTGCGTTCGATTCGGCGGAACTCGTATGGCAGTCGGATGCACGGCGGTTCGAGCAGGGCACGCCCGCGCTCGCCGCCGTCCACGCGCAACTGGGTGGTCTCGATGTGCTCGAAGAAATCGGGATAACGCGAGTGCGGCAGGCCACCGCGGCGCTGACGGAGGATCTCGTAGCCCGCGCTGTGGATTCGGACTTCCGGCCGCGCGTCGCTGGCGATGCCGCGTGCCGGTCGGCTATCGTCATGCTGCCGTCTGGCGATCCCAAGGCGGATGTCGCGCGGTTGGCGGCGCGCCATATCGTGGTCGACGCGCGTCCCGGGCACGTACGCATTTCGCCGTTCTTCTACAACACGGTGGAGGACCATGTCGCAGCCCTCGAGGCCCTCAGGTCCTAAGACCGGGCGTCCGCCGACCGCCGACGCCCAACTGCTCACTTCCCCCACGCCACCGGGCGCGCCAGGGTTCACCAGCACCGATCCGTGGCGCGTGCTCCGCATCATGGGAGAGTTCGTGGAGGGGTTCGAGGAGCTCGCGGACCTCCACTCGGCCGTTGCGGTGTTCGGCTCGGCGCGTGTTGGGGAAGACGATCCTTCCTACGCGCTGGCTCGCGAGGCCGGCCGGCTGCTCGGCCAAGCTGGGTTCGCGGTGATCACCGGAGGGGGACCCGGGATCATGGAAGCCGCCAACCGTGGCGCGCGGGATGTCGGGGCGCGCTCGATCGGACTCAATATCGAGCTCCCACACGAGCAATACTCCAATCCATACGTCGACGCGGGCGTCAACTTCCGGTACTTCTTCGTCCGGAAGACGATGTTCGTGAAATACTCCCGGGCGTTCATTGTCTTCCCAGGGGGCTTCGGCACGCTCGACGAGTTGTTCGAGTCACTCACGTTGATGCAGACAGGCAAGATCGAGCACTTCCGTCTGGTGCTCGTGTCCCGCGCGTATTGGGAACCCTTGCTGGAGTGGCTTCGCAGCCACGTCTTGGCCGGAGGGAGGATCGGTGCCGAAGACCTCGATTTGATCGACCTGACCGACGATCCCGCCGAAGCCGTGCGATTGGTCGTCGAGTCCGAGATTCGGGCCGGCCGTCGGCCCGGCCGGTGACCGCCGCGGCGTCTGACGCAGCCCACAACCCTGGATGGTGTGATGACCCGTTCCGACAGCCCGTACCTGCGCGGTGCCCGTATCAACCCGGAGCCCATAACGGGGCGCGAGACGGTGGCCGAGTTGATCGACAACGCGTTTCTGGCATACAACGCGGGCCGGATGCGCGAAGCATGCCGCCTGTTCTCCGATCGCATGCTGGCGAAAGAGGTCACGGTCGGACTGAGTCTGACCGGCGCCATGACGCCGGCCGGGCTCGGCATGTCGACGATCATCCCCTTGATCGAGGCGGGGTTTGTGGACTGGATGGTATCGACGGGGGCGAATCTCTACCACGACGCGCATTTCGCGTTGGGGTTCTCCATGCACCGGGGACGCCCGCAGGCGGATGACGTGGCCCTGCGGGCTGATGGGGTCGTCCGCATCTATGACGTGTTCTTCGATTACCGGGTGCTTCTCCGGACGGACGCGTTTCTGCGGCAAGTATCCGCACGTCCGGAATTCCAGCGTCCCATGTCCACGGCCGAATACCACTACCTGCTCGGCGGCTACCTACGCGAGCGAGAGCGCGCCCTCGGCCTGACGCGGCGGTCGCTTCTGAGCGTCGCCCACGAGTACGAGCTCCCGATCTACACGTCCTCACCGGGCGACTCGTCGATTGGCATGAACGTCGCGGAATTGGCCCTTGCGGGCTATCACCTGCGCTACGACGTCTCCGCCGACGTCAACGAAACGTCGGCGATCGTACTTGACGCGAAGCGCGACGGTGGCCGGAGCGGGGTGTTGATGGTCGGAGGCGGCAGCCCAAAGAACTTCGTCTTGCAGACCGAGCCGCAAATCCAGGAAGTCCTCGGCATCGACGAGAAGGGTCACGACTACTACCTGCAGATCACCGATGCCCGGCCCGACACGGGTGGCCTCTCGGGTGCCACACCCGCGGAGGCGGTGAGTTGGGG
>Ga0307424_1000610_pt1 | contig 19238 bp, 18 predicted proteins | sample SalMarWE160320MG_FD_202157 | JGI IMG/M metagenome (GOLD analysis project Ga0307424, IMG submission 202157) | Salt marsh sediment microbial communities from the Plum Island Ecosystem LTER, Massachusetts, United States - WE1603-20 | ecosystem: Environmental > Aquatic > Marine > Intertidal zone >... | reverse complement strand
CAGGGTCTTGTTCTCCACGGTGGGGATGTTGATGGTCTTGATGTGGGAGGGGATGGCCGAGGGATTGAAGGTGTAGCAGCCCGCGGCCAGGAGCAGGGCCGCCGGCCAGGGCCGGAGTCGTCGCATGGCCCAAGGGTAGCCCGGACGACGCGGCACCGTCTACTACGGTGGGCCGGCGTCCGGGTCCCGACCGGGCTAGGCCACCCGGCGGTCGGTGGGCCGGCTGATGTCGTAGAGCTTCATCCGGTACCGGAGCTTGTCCCGCTTCAGCTGCAGGAGTTCGGCGGTGCGGCTCTGGTTCCAGTTGGTGGCCTCCGAGGCCTTGATGATGAGCGCCCGCTCGATGTCGGCCAGGAGGTCCTCGAAGGGGACCCCGTCCGGGGGCATGCCCGGCTCCTCCAGCACCTGCTCCAAGCGGGCCGCCGGGGAATCGATCTCCCGGGTGGTGCGGCCGGTCCCCAGCTTGAGCATGTCCAGCTCCACCCGGTTCCCGGTCTCCAGGAGGACGGTGCGCTCCATGAGGTTCTTGAGTTCCCGGATGTTCCCCGGCCAGGGATAGCCCAGGAGCATCTGCTCCGCGTCCGGGCTGAATCCCTGGAAGGGCTTGGTGAACTGCTTGCTGAACGTGTACAGGAAGTGCTTGGCCAGGGGGATGATGTCCTCGCGGCGGTCGCGCAGGGCGGGCACCCGGATCGGCACCACCTTCAGGCGGTAGTAGAGGTCCTCGCGGAACCGCCCCTCGTCGCACATGCGCTGCAGGTCCTGGTTGGTGGCGCTGATGATGCGGACCGAGACCTGGATGTCCTTGGTCCCGCCCACCCGTTTGAAGGTCATCCGCTCCAGCACCCGCAACAGCTTCACCTGGATCTGGAGACCCATCTCCCCCACCTCGTCCAGGAACAGGGTGCCCCCGTTGGCCATCTCCAGGAGCCCCTGCTTCTGGGCCCGGGCATCGGTGAAGGCCCCCTTCTCGTGGCCGAAGAGCTCGCTCTCCAGGAGTTCCTTGGGGATGGCCGCGCAGTTGATCTCCAGGAAGGGCTTTTCCCCGCGCGAGGAGAAGTCGTGGATCATGTTGGCCACGTGCTCCTTGCCGGTGCCGCTCTCCCCGTGGATGAGCACGCTGGTGGTGCCGGACTGGGCCACCTGGCGCACCGTCTCGTAGACGTCCTGCATGGCCTTGCTGTTGGTCTCCACCAGGTCGGTGCTGAAGTCGTTCTTGCGGGTACGGAGGTGCTTGAGTTCCCGCCAGAGCTTCCGGGTCTGGAGCGCCTTGTCCACGGTGATGAACAGCTGCTCCAGGTTGATCGGCTTGTTGATGTAGTCGTGAGCGCCCAGCTTCATGGCCCGCACCGCGGACTCCACGTCCCCGAACGCAGTCATGATGATGACCGGCAGGTCGGGGTCGTCCCCCTTCACCTTCTTGAGCACGTCCAGCCCGTGGGTGTCGGGCAGCCTGAGGTCCAGGAGCATGAGGTCCGGCATGTCCTCGGTGACCATGGCCATCGCCTTTTTCCCTTCGCCGGCGGTGGACACCTGGTATCCTTCGTCGGCCATCGCCTTCTCGATGAAGTGGCGAATGGACTCCTGGTCGTCCACGATGAGGATGTGAGCGTTCTTCATCACAGCATCTCCGTCATGTCAAGAGTGTCGAGCGGCAGCTTCAGCGTGAAGACGGCGCCACCGGCGTTGTTGTTGGCCGCATGCAGTTCCCCCCCGTGGCGTTCCACGATTCCGTGGCTGACATAGAGGCCGAGACCGGTTCCCCCGGGCTTTCCCCGGGTGAAGAAGGGTTCGAAGATCTTGGGCAGGAACTCGGGGTCGATGCCCGGCCCGGAGTCCACGATCTGCACCACCATCTGGGGCCGGGTCTCCTCCGGGGCGGGGTATCCGTGGATGGCGACCGCGCCCCCCTCCGGGGTGGCCTCGACCGCGTTCTTGAGCAGGTTCAAGAGGACCTGGTGGATCTGGTCGGGATCGATCCGGACCTCGGGCAGGTCCGCGGGAAAGTCGTAGGTGACCTGGATTCCCTTTCGCTGGGGAAGGTCCCCCAACGACTGCATGGCCCGCTCCACCATCCCCCGCGCCGCCTCGGGAATCCGCTGGAGCGGCTGGGGGTGGGTGACCCGGAACAGGTCCTCCACGATCCTGTCCAGGCGGGCGATCTCGCTCCGGATGAACCGCAGGTTCTCATCCTGGCTCGGGTCCCCCGAGAGGTGCCGTTCCAGGTACTGCACCCCGGTCCCGATGCCGGTGAGCGGATTCCGGATCTCGTGGGCGATCCCGGCCGTGAACCGCCCCAGGGCGGCCAGCCGGTCCAGGGAGCGGATCCGCTCCTCCATCTCCTTGATCTCGGTGAGGTCGGTGAAGGTGACCACCGCCCCGTAGACCGTCCCTTCCGGGTTCCGGAGCAGCGAGGTGGCGCAGGTGGCGGGAAACGCGCCCCCGTCGGCCCGGCGCACCGCGCGCTCGGCCCGCAGGATGGGCCGGCGGGAAGCCAGGGTCTTGGCCAGGAGGCCGGCGATGCCGCCGCCCGGAGGATCCACCCCCTCCAGCGGACGGCCGCGGAACTCGGCCAGGGTGAATCCGGTGAGCCGCTCGGCGCAGGCGTTGAGCGCCAGCACCCGCCCCTCCAGGTCCACCGCCACCAGGCCCGAGGACATGCTCCGCATGATGTCCTTGCGGAAGGCCTCCTCCCGGCGCACGTCTTCCTCCAGGATGACGTTCTCCAGGGCGGTGCCCACCGACTCCACCACCGACTCCAGGATTCCGGACTCCATTTCGTTCAACGAGGCGCCGCCGGGGCCGCGCCCCACCATCAGCACCCCCACGATCTTCCGGTCCTTCTGCCCCGCCCCCCGCAGCGGAAAGGCCAGGTAGGATCCGAGGCCCGCGTCCCGGAACGCGGCCAGTTCGCCGGGGGTGGCCGGGCCGGCCAGGAACGGATTCACCGCTCCGTTCCCGGACACCGCCATGCCGGAGTGCAGCGCCTCCCGGAGCGAGCCGTGCCACTCCCCTTCCAGGCGGAAACGGCGGCATTCGCTGGCCCCGTCCCGCACCGAGAGCCATCCCTGGAGGGCCTCGGTCCGCGGGTCGTAGACCCCGACCAGCACCCGCTCGTGGTCGAAGGCCTTCTGGACGTAGAAGGTCACCGTCTCGGCCACGGCCTGGGGGGTGCGCTGGCTCAGGAGCTTAGCCACCAGTTCGCGCAGGGAGAGGATCTGGATCGAGGTCTCGATCACCCGCCGCTGGGTCGACTCGAGGGCGTCCACCAGATCGAGGGCCAGACGCACCGGTCCCGCCTCCCCCTCCAGATCCTGATCGTCGGCCCCGAAGGGCAGGATCCCGTAGCCGCGGAGGTCGTCCAGCCGCAGCCCGAGGTCCTGGCGCAGTCGTGCCAACCCGGAGTCCTGCACGGAATCCGGAGCCGCCTGTCGGTGGTTCAACGAAGGGGTCCTCCTCACCCCTCGTTGTCGACCGGAAGATGCCGGATGTTGAGAGTTAGTTGGCAGTTCGGGGGATACGACCCCGGACTCGTGCGGAATGCAACGCCGGGGGGCCGGGGGGTTCCGGGACGGGCCGCCCCCGCCCGGGGAGGCTCCTGGAGGGGCGCTGCGGGCCCGGGGAGACCCCGGGGCGGCTCCTAGGTGAAGAGAGCCCGGTTCTCCCCGACCCAGGCGGCCAGACGGTCCACCCCCTCGGCCGGGGTCACCCGGGGGCTCCAGCCCAGGTCGGCCGTGGCCTTGGTGATGTCCGAGACGTAGACCTTCTGGTCCGAGGGGCGCCAGTCGGCGAACCGGACCGGGATCTTCCCCCCGGCCCGGGGCTCCAGCAGGGCCAGGAGTTCCAGGAGGGAGAGGGTGTTCCCGGGGCCGCCCCCCATGTTGTAGACGCCGTGGGGATGACCGGAACCCAGGAAGGCCCGGTAGGCGGCAATAAGGTCGTCCACCCACAAGAGGTCGCGGACCTGCTTGCCGTCGCCGTAGACGGTGATCGGCTGTCCGGTGAGGGCAGCGATGGTGAACCAGGCCACCCACCCCTGGTCCTCCATGCCGAACTGGCGGGTGCCGTAGATGCAGGACATGCGGAAGACCCCGGTCTTGATGCCGTAGAGATGGGCATAGTCCTGCATGTAGAGATCCCCGGTGAGCTTGGAGCAGCCGTAGGGTGTGTGCTCGCAGCGGTCCACCGAGAAGGTCTCCGGGATGCCCCCGGCCCGGTCGCCGGTGAAGGCCCAGCGGGTCTTCCGCTCCTCCAGCGGCACCGCGTTCACGTTCTCGCCGTACACCTTGTTGGTGGAGCAGAAGACCACCGCGGGCCGCGGCGAAGCCAGGCGGGCCGCCTCCAGCACGTTGAAGGCGCCCAGGGTGTTGTTCTCGAAATCGGCCCGGGGGTCCACCACCGAGGTGGTGACCGCGGTCTGGGCCGCGGTGTGGACCACGGTTTCCGCGCCGTCGACGGCCTGGCGCACGGTGTCCGGATCCCGCACGTCCCCTTCCCGGAGGGTGATTCCGGGCAGGCGCCCGAGCAGATCCCAGTTGTAGCGGGCGTTCCGGTCGTCCTTCTTGAGCAGCTTGGCCCGGCTGAGATTGTCGAGCACGGTCACCGGGTAGCCGTCCCGGGCGAAGGTCTCCGCCACGTGGGACCCGATGAACCCGGCGCCGCCGGTGACCAGGATCCTGCCCTTTGCCATGTCGCCTCCTCGGCGTGGGTCCGGCCCGCCCGGTCGGGCTAGGCCGACTCCCCGGCCTCCTTCATGTACCGGACGGTTTGCTCCAGGCCTTCCCGGAACGAGACCCGGGGAACGTAGCCCAGCCGCTCCCGGGCCCGGGTGATGTCGGCCTGGGAGTGCTTGATGTCGCCGGGGCGGGCGTCGGTGTAGGTGGCCCCCACCTCGGTCCCCAGGAGTTCGCGCAGGATGGCCAGGAGTTCGTTCAGGGAGTGCCGTCCCCCCACCGCGATGTTGAACAGCCCGGGCCGGACGCGCTCGGCGTCCGCCTCCATGACCAGGAGATTGGCGTCCACCACGTTCTCCACGTAGGTGAAGTCCCGGGACTGCTCCCCGTCGCCGTAGACCGTGGGGGACTCGCCCCGCAGGAGATGGCTCACGAAGGCGGGGATCACCGCCGCGTACTCGCTCTTGGGATTCTGGCGCGGACCGAAGACGTTGTAGTAGCGGAGGGTCACCGTCTCCAGGCCGTAGAGTTCGTGGAAGAGCCGCAGGTAGTGCTCCCCCACCAGCTTGGTCAGCCCGTAGGGGGAGATGGGGACGGTGGGGAGATCCTCCACCTTGGGCAGGGTGTCCAGGGCTCCGTAGACACTGGAGGAGCCCGCGAAGACCACCCGTTTCACCTTGCCGGCGCGGGCGGCCTGGAGCACGTTCAGGGTGCCGGTGGCGTTCACCGCGTGGGCGTCGTCGGGATGGGCCACCGAGCGGGGAACCGAACCGAGGGCGGCCAGGTGGAAGATGCCGTCCATCCCCGCCGCCGCGCGCTCGGTCGTGGCCGGGTCCCGGATGTCCGCGGTCGAGACCTGGAGCCGCTCCGGTCCCCCGCCCCGCACCGCCTCGATGTTGCTCCGGCGTCCAGTGGAGAAGTCGTCCAGGACCCGGACGTGGTGCCCCTCGGACAGGAGGCGCCGGACCAGGTGGGACCCGATGAAGCCCGCCCCCCCCGTGACCAGATAGCGCGCCATGCGGGCTAGAGCCTGTGGATCTTGGGGGAGGTCTTCCCCCGGTAGACGTTCCGGGTGTCCACGATCAGGGACGCCCGCTCCAGCACCCGGTCGTAGTCCAGGTCGCCGTGGGCGGCCAGGATCACCACCGCGTCGGCCCGGTCCAGCTCCGCGTCGCCGAGGGGAACCGACTGCAGTTCCAGGCCCTCGGCGGCCAGGTCGGCCACGTAGGGGTCGTGATAGGCCGCGTCCGCCCCCAGCTCCAGGAGCCGGTTCAGGACGTCGATGGCCGGCGACTCGCGCACGTCGTCGATGTTCGCCTTGTAGGCCACGCCCAGCACCACCACCCGCGACCCCTTGACCGCCCGCCCCCGCTCGTTCAAGGCGCGGGAGATCTTCTCCACCACGTGCCGGGGCATGAAGGAGTTCACCATGCCCGCCAGCTCGATGAACCGGGCCTCGAAGCCGACCTGCTTGGCCTTCCACGAGAGGTAGAAGGGGTCGATGGGGATGCAATGGCCGCCCAGACCGGGCCCGGGATAGAAGGGCATGAAGCCGAAGGGCTTGGTGGCCGCGGCGTCGATGACTTCCCACACGTTGATCCCCATGCTGTCGCACATGAGGGCGAGTTCGTTCACCAGGCCGATGTTCACGCTGCGGAAGGTGTTCTCCAGGAGCTTCACCATCTCCGCCACCCGGGTGGAGGAGACCGGAACCAGCTTCTCCAGGGTGGCGCCGTAGAGCTTGAGCGCGGCCTCGGTGCAGGCCGGGGTCGTCCCCCCCACCACCTTGGGGATGTTCCGGGTGTTGAAGGTGGGGTTCCCCGGGTCCACCCGCTCCGGGCTGAAGGCCAGGAAGAAGTCCGTGCCCACGGCGAGGCCGGTGGCCTCCAGCAGGGGCAGGATGAGTTCGTCGGTGGTGCCGGGGTAGGTGGTGCTTTCCAGGATGACGAGCATCCCCGGATGCAGGTGCTTGGCGATCTCCTCCACCGCGCTCACGATGTAGGAGACGTCGGGGTCCCGGGTCTTGCGCAGCGGGGTGGGCACGCAGATGTTGACCGTGTCCATCTCCTGCAGCGCCGAGAAGTCGCCGGTGGCCCGGAGATGCCCGGAGGCCACCACCTGGGCCAGGACGTCGCTGGGGACGTCCTTGACGTGGGAGCGTCCGGCGTTGATTTCGTTGACCACGCGCTCCACCACGTCCAGGCCGGTGACCTGGAAGCCGGCCCGGGCGAATTCCACGGCCAGGGGCAGCCCCACGTAGCCCAACCCCACCACCGAGAGGCGGGCGCTCTTGTCCTCGAGTTTCCGGATCAACACGGCGGGATGCTCCCAGGGGGGCCAACTGACTGAAAAATCAGGCCGTTAATTGTAGCCTTTCCGGTTCCCACGGTCAAAGGCCCGGCCTCGGGGGAGCCTAGAGCAGGCGGCTCAGGAGAGCGGCCAGACCGGCCCCGACCAGGGTGTTGGTGGCGTTGAGCCAGGTGTGGGGCAGGAGCCGGCGGGAGCCCAGGATCCCCTCGTAGAGGTTGCCCCCCCAGGCGGCCAGCACCACCGGCAGCACGGCGCCGAGGGACAGGAACCCGGTCCCCGCCCCGAGCAGGGCCAGGACCAGGGCCACCCCCAGGCCGGCCGCCGTCCCCTCCACCGAGACCGCCCCCTCGGTGCCGGGCGGGACCGGGGCGAAGTTGCGGAGGGAGACGGTCCGCCTCCCCCACAGGGGGCCGAGTTCCGAACCGGCGGTGTCCATGGCCGAGGTGGCCAGGGCAGCGGTGAAGGCCACCGCCCACAGGGGGTGCGGCGCCAGCCACGCCCCCAGCGCGCAGAGCGCGGCCACCCCGCCGTTGGCCAGGGCGTGGCTCATTCCCCGGGCGCCCTTCTCCTCCTCGGCCGCCCCCAGGGCGTGCTTCCTGGCGTAACCGAGCCGGGTGAGGAGGCTGCCGATCAGGAACATCGCCCCCAGGATGAGAAATCCCCGCCAGCCCAGGAAAACCGCGATCGGGATCCCGACCAGGAGTCCCCCGGCCACTCCGGAGCGGCGGACCCCACCGGCCTGGTAGGCCAGCCCGGCCAGGACCAGGTTCACCCCCACCGCCGGCAACACGTCCCGGGTGAGCGAGACCGCCTCCGGGCTCACGGGGCCTCCCCTCCCCCCCCGGTCTCTCCGGCCCGCAGCCAGGCCACGGTGCGGGCGACAGTCGCGTCCACGTCGCCGGACTCGTAGCCGACGGCGGTCCGTGCCTTGTCGCTGGAGAAGGCCCAGTCGGCGTCGTACAGACGCACCGCGCCCCGGGTGAGGAACGGTTCCCGGCCGCTGACGGCGGCCCAGCCCTCGGCGGCCGCGGCCAGGGCCAGGGGAAATGCGGTACCGAGCCTGCGGCGGGGGGGCCGAAGACCGCAGTGTGCCGCCGCCCGGGCCACGAACCGCTCCTGGGTCCAGTCCTCCCCGCCCAGGATGAAGTTCTCCCCCCTCGGGCCCGCTTCCAGAAGACGCCGGGTGCCCTCGGCCACGCTCTCGACCGGAACCAGGTTCCACACCTGCCGGCCGTCCCCCACCATCCCCGGAAACCGGCGGCGGCGGATGTCGTCGATCACGGTCGCGGTGTGGTTCCCCGCCGTCCGCCGTCCCGGGCCCAGGAGGATGGTGGGGAAGATCACGGTCAGCGGGTGTCCGCGGCGCTGGCGTTCCCAGAGCGCCTCGGCGGCCAGGCGCTTGCTCCGCACGTAGTCGTTGGCCGCGGCCAGAGGCGGGCGCGGGCCTCCCACCCGGGTCTCGTCGGAGGGGCGGCCGGGATCGCTCGGTCCCAGGGCGAAGAGGGAACCGGTGACCAGGATGCGCGGCGTCCCCGCTTCGGCGGCCGCGTCCACCAGCTCCAGAGTGGCGCGCACGTTGACCGCCTCGAAGCGGTCGCGGTCCCGGGCCCAGGGCCGGACGAACCCGGCCGCGTGCACCACGGCCTCGGCGCCGGCCAGGGCCGGCCGCCACGACTCCGGGGCGGTCACGTCCCCCCCCACCGGCTCCACCCCGGACACCGCGGCCAAGCCCCGGGCCGCATCCGGATCGCGGACCAGGGCGCGCACCCGGTGCCCGGCCGCGGCCAGACGCCGGACGAGGTGCTCGCCCAGGTAGCCGGTCCCCCCGGTCAGGAAGACGATCATCCCCCACCTCCCTGGAGGACCAGGAACACGAGCGCCGCGGCGATCGGCACGGTCAGGTTGTCCAGGCCGTGGCCGGCCGGGGCCTCGGCCGCCCCCGCGGTCACCGCGGCCAGGGCCGAGGCGGCCGGAGCCGGGTGGCCCAGGACCGGCCAGGTGCCGAGGAGAATGAACACGAAGGCGGCGGCCAGGAGGGCCCCGGTCCCTTCCCACGACTTCACCACCGGTCCCAGCCGGTAGCGGTGGCGTCCCCACCGGCGGCCCACGATGGAGGCGGCGGCGTCGCCGAAGCCCATGGCGTAGAGACCGGCCACGCTGGCCGCCCGGCCTCCGAGCGGCCACAGGACCAGGATGAGCAGGGCGAAGGAGAGCGGGAAGTAGATCGTGCCCGGGCTCCCCCGCCCTCCTTCCTCGATCACCTCCATGAGCCGCAGCCGGTAGGAGACCGCGTTCAGGAGGATGAAGACCAGGGGGCAGAACGCCGCCCAGAAGGAGGAATGGAACAGGAGCGCGGTGGGCAGGGCCCACATCCCGACCCCGATGTGGATGACCTTCCGGGTCAGGTCGCCGGGATAATTCCCCACCCGCCGGGTGATCTCACCGACGGCGATGACCAGGACGATCCAGGCGAAGGAGAGGGCGACCAGGAGAAGGTCGTTCCCGGCGAAGCGCGACATCATGGGAAGGCATTGAAGCACACCGGCCGGGAATCGGACCACTCGGGAAGCGCGCGGTGCGGAGGGAGTCCGGGACCGGGGTCAGGCGGCGCGGCTGATCCGGCCCGGCTGCCCGGGATGGGTGGCCACCACGATCCGGTTCCGCCCGCTCCGCTTGGCCGCGAAGAGCGCGTCGTCCGAGGCGGCAAGCAGGGCTTCCATGCTCGCCCCGTGCTGGGGAAAGCTGGCCACCCCGCCGCTCACCGTGATCTCTCCGGGCTGGCAATACGGGAAGGCGTTCTCCGCCACCGCCTGGCAGATCCGGTTCCCCATGGTCTCCGCGCCTCCGGTGGCGGTCTGAGGAAGGATGATCAGGAACTCGTCCCCGCCGTACTTGGCCACCAGGTCGATGGCCCGGGACTGGCGGGCCAGGATCACGGCCATCTGGCGCAGGAGTTCGCTGCCTCCCAGGTGGCCGTGCTCCTCGTTGAAGGCCTTCAGGTGGTCCACGTCCAGCATGAGGATGGAGAAGATCTGCCCGTACCGGGACGCCCGCTCCACCTCGCGCTGCAGCGCGGCCTTCAGGAAGCGATAGTTGTAGATCCGGGTGAGTTCGTCGGTCACCGAGAGCGACTCGACTTCCTGGAAGACGCGGATGTTGGCGATGCCGCTGGCCGCGAAGTCCACGATGGTATCCAGGATGACCAGGTCCTCACGGGTAAAGGGGGTGTCCTCCTCCCGCATGGCCACCAGCAGACCCGAGGGACGGTCGGTCATGGGGACCGGCACCGCGACCCAGCTGCCGGCGCCGACAAAATCGACGAAGTCCGCGCCGGAGGGTCCCGGTTCCTCACCCCGCCGCCAGAGCCGCGCCTCGCGGGTCTCCAGCACCGCCGCGCTCACCGGTCCCGGGCCGTCCCAGGATTCGGTCCGGGGCAGGACGGATCCGGCCTCGCTGACCGAGACCAGGCTCACCGTGTCCGCGGCGGCGGCGGCGTAGGCCAGGGGGACGTCCAGCATCTCCCGGACCAGCCCGGCCGCCCGGGCCAGGATGCCGCCCAGGTCCCGGCGGCCTTCATCCAGTTCACAGAGTTCCCTGAGCCCCTTGAGGAGGGCTCCCGTGCGTTCGTCCATGACCCCGCCTTGCGTGGAAAGGAAAGGCGTACCGTGCTCTTCAGGCTGGTATCGGCACCCGGGGCGGGCCACCCAAGGGAAAAGAGGCGAGGCCCCAGGCCGCGACCGCAGGGCCCGGAAGAGACCGGAAAGGGCCCGGAGAGGGGCGAGAGGGCCGGGAACGGACCCCGGGGGCCTCCCGGTCAGGGCCTGAGGGCGCGGCGGAGGGTCAGGATCCCCCTCCAGACCAGGAAGAGAACCACCACCGCCGTCCCGGCGGTGAATACCGGATGGAACCAGGCCGGAAAGGCCACTCCCTCCCGGTCGAACCGCTCCACCACCCGCCGGAAGGGAACGAACCGGAAATAGAGCACCATTCCGCACACGGTGAAGTAGAGCGCGGCCAGGACCACGTTGGACCAGCGCTGGGAGGCCGGAGGTTTTCCGGAAGGGGTGGGCGGCATGACTCCTCTTCTCCTGAGAGCGGGCATACCCTACCATCTCCGGCCGGGGCGGTCAGCCGGACCGAGGGGAACGCGGGCAGGCGGCCGACCCCGTCCAGGTAGTCGGCGATCCAGTCCACCGCCTCGTGGCCGTACCGCCGGAAGGACTCCGGCACCGGAGCCCGGTCTCGAAACCGCCATGGAAATCGTCCGTTAGCCGGGTCGAGGGGACGTCGACGGAGGGTACGGGAGGAGGACTGGTACGCCCGGCAGGATTCGAACCTGCGACCTCTTGCTCCGGAGGCAAGCGCTCTATCCAGCTGAGCTACGGGCGCACAGAAACCGGTCGCCCCGAAGGGCGAGGAAGTGTGTCACGCGACCCCGGGCGTGTCAAGGCGACGCCGGCGCCGGCCGGTCAGCCTGCTTCGCCGTCCCCGGAAATCCCCCGCAGTGCCCGCAGCACGGCCGCCGAGTCGGGCGCGGTGACCAGCGCCTCCCCCACCAGGAGGGCGTCCACCCCCGCCTCCTGGAAGCGGAGCACGGTCTCCCGGTCGTGGATCCCGCTCTCGGCCACCGACACCACCCCGGCTTCGCGGAGCACGGGGAGAACGGCGAACGTCCGCTCCGGGTCCACCCGGAAGGTGGCCAGGTCGCGGTTGTTGACCCCGATGACCCGGGCCCCACTCCGCACCGCCGTCTCGGCCTCCTTCCGGTCACCGGCCTCGACCAGGTGTCCCAGGCCGAAGGCGGCGGCGATGTCCAGGTAGTCCTTGAGCTGGCTCCCGTCCAGCGCTCCGGCCAGCAGCAGGAGCGCATCCGCCTCCCCCGCCGCCGCCTCCAGCACCTGGAGTTCATGGACGTGGAAGTCCTTCCGCAGGACCGGCTGGGTGGCCGCCGCCCGCCGGGCCAGGGCCAGATCCTCGTCCCGGCCGTTGAAGAAATGCGGCTCGGTCACCACCGAGACCGCCGCCGCCCCGCCCGCGGCGTAGATCCCGGCCTGGGCCGCCGCGTCCAGGTCGGCGCAAAGCACGCCCCGAGACGGGGACGCCCGCTTGATCTCGCAGATGAACCGGACCGGGTCGGCGGTGCCCTCGCGAAGAAGGACCGCGGCCAGATCCCGCCGGGTCCCCGCCCGCCGGGCGGCCCGCTCCTCCAGGTCCCGTCGCGACACCCGCGACCGCCGGGCCTGCACGTCTTCCAACGTCCGCTCGACGATCCGCCCCAGGATCCCCGGCACCGCCATCAGTCGGTCCAGCTCCGGGTGAAGGCGATGAACTCCTTCAGGACCCGGGCCGCGTCCCCGGAGGCCACCGCCTCCCGGGCCCGGGCCACCCCCGCGGCCAGGTTGCCGGCCGTCCCGGCCACGGTGAGCGCGGCCCCCGCGTTCAGCAGCACCACGTCCAGATGCGCCCCGGCCGCTCCCCGGAGCACGGCCCGGATGATGGCCGCGTTCTCCGGCGCCTCGCCGCCCCGGATCGCCTCCGGCGGGGCCTCGGCCAGTCCGGCGTCGGCCGGGCGTATCGTGGTGCTGGTCACCGCCCCGTCCCGCCATTCGCTCACCCGGGTGGGGCCGGAGAGGGCGATCTCGTCCAGCCCGCCGTGGCCGTGCACCACCATCGCCCGCTCGCTTCCCAGGAGCCCCAGCACCGAGGCCACCGTCTCGGTGAGAGCCCCGTCGTAGACCCCCATCAACTGGTGCGTAGCCCCGGCCGGGTTGCAGAGCGGCCCCAGGAGGTTGAACAGGGTCCGGGTGGCGAGTTCCTTCCGCACCCCGGCCGCGTAGCGCATGGCCCCGTGGTGGAGCGGGGCGAACAGGAACCCGACCCCGGTCGCCTCCAGACAGGCGGCCGCGCCCTCGGGTGGGAGATCCACCCGCGCCCCCAGGGCCTCCAGCACGTCGGCGCTTCCGCAGCGGCTGGAGACCGAGCGGTTCCCGTGCTTGGCCACCGCCACCCCCGCCGCGGCCACCACGAAGGCGCAGGCGGTGGAGATGTTGAAGGTCCCCGAACCGTCCCCGCCGGTCCCGCAGGTATCCAGGAGCGGGCGGCGGGCGGTGTCCAGGGTGGCGGCGTGGGCCCGCATGGAGTCGGCGGCCCCGGCGATCTCCGCCGAGGTGACCCCGCGAATCCGCAGCCCCATGAGAAACGCGCCGATCTGGGCCGGCGAGGCCCGGCCGTTCATGATCCAGTCCATGGCCTCGCGGGACTCGTCCCGGGAGAGATGGCCCCCTTCGGCCAGACGAGCCAGGATGCCCTGGAAACGGTCGGTCACGCGAGGCCTCTTGCGGCGCCCGCCGCCGGCCGCCGGCCCGGCCCCGCGCAGGCGCCCAGGAAATTGGCCAGCAGGTCCTTGCCGCAGGGGGTGAGAATCGACTCCGGGTGGAACTGCACGCCCCAGGTGGGCTGTTCCCGGTGGCGGACGGCCATCACCTCGCCCTCCTCCGTCCAGGCGATCAGGTCCAGCGGGGCGGCCACCGAGGCGGGCTCCAGGATGAGCGAGTGGTACCGGGTGGCGGTGAAGGGGGACGGGATGCCCGCGAACAGACCGTCGCCGTTGTGGAGGATCTCCGAAGTCTTGCCGTGCATGAGGCGCTCCGCGCGCACCACCCGGGCGCCGTAGACCTCGCCCAGGGCCTGGTGTCCCAGGCACACGCCCAGGAGCGGGACCACCCCCGCGGCCGCCCGCACCAGCGCCTCGCTGTTCCCGGCCCGGGAGGGCTGCCCGGGCCCCGGGGAGATCACGATGCCGTCGTAGCCGGCGGCCATCACCGCCTCCGCGGTCACCGCATCGTTCCGGGCCACCTCGATGGTGGCCCCCAGCTCGCTCAGGTACTGGACCAGGTTGTAGGTGAAGGAGTCGTAGTTGTCGAGGACGAAGAGCCGCATGCTCACGAGCGCTTCCTCTCGGCCAGGATCGAGCGCGCGGTGCGCCGGGCGCTGTCGCCGCCCACGCTCCCCGCCATCATGCGTGCGATCTCCTCCTCCCGCGCCTTCCCGTCCAGCGCTTCCACGGCGATCCGGGTCCGCCCGCCGACCAGCTGCTTCACCACCCGCAGGTGGCGGTCAGCGCGCCCGGCGATCACCCCCAGGTGGGTGACGACCAGGACCTGCCGGGTGCGGCTGATCGAGGTGAGTCGGACCGCCACCGCCTCGGCCACCAGGCCGCCAATCCCGGCGTCCACCTCGTCGAAGATGGCCAGCGGCACCGGATCGGTCCGGCGCAGCACGTTCTTGAGCGCGAGCATGACCCGGGAGACCTCGCCCCCGGAGGCGATCCGGGAGAGCGGGCCGTACCCCTCCCCCGGATTGGCGGCCAGGGTGAACCCGGCGTCCTCCGCTCCCCGGGGACCCACCGGGGTCTTGCGCCCGGGAAGGGGCAGTCCCTGCCGCGGGGGGGCCAGCTCCACCAGGAAGCGAGCGCCATCCATGCCCAGGCCGCCCAGCTCCCGGGTGACCTGGCGGCCCAGGGTGGCCGCCCCCCGGCTGCGCGCGGCCGAGAGCGCGGCGGCCTCCCGCTCCAGCCGGGCCTCCGCCGCGGCCACCGCGGCCTCCAGATCCTGGAGCACCCGCGGGGCGTCCTCCTGGGCCTCGAGTTCCCGCCGCAGGCTCTCCTGGCGGGCCAGGAGGCCGCTCACATCCTCGTGGTACTTGCGGCGCAGGCGATGAATCCGGTCCAGGCGGGCCTCGATCGCCTCCAGTCGCTCCGGGTCCGCGTCCAGGCTCTCCAGGTAAGCGGCCAAACCGCGCGCGGCCTCCTCCGCCGCCACCATCGACTCGTCCAGCATGTGGCGCAGGGGTTCCAGGGAGGGGTCGAGCCCCACCCCCTGGTCCAGGAGCCGGGACACCCGGGCCAGAACCGCGGCCACGTTCCCGTCCTCCTCGGAGAGAAGTCGCAGCGACTCCCCCGCCGTTTCGGCCAAGCGTCCGGCGTGGGCGGCGCGGTGGCGCTCGGCCTCCAGCTCCTCGAGTTCGCCGTCGCGCAACTCGGCCGCCTCCAGTTCCTCGAGCTGGAAGCGCAGCCGCTCCCGCTCCTCCGCTCCCTGGCGAGCCCGGGCCAGGAACACCTCCCGCGCGTCACGGGCCCCGGTCAGGGCACCGTAGGCGGCGGCGGTCCCGGCGGCGTCGAGGTCCAGGAAGGCGTCCAGGTACTGGAGGTGGGTCTCCTCCCGGAGCAGGTTCTGCTGTTCGTGCTGGCCGTGGAGATCGGCCAGCGTGGCCCCCAGTTCCCGCAGGCGGCCCACGGTGGCCGGCCGGTCGTTGACGTAGGCCCGCGAGCGGCCGTCGGAGCCGATCACGCGGCGCACCAGCAGCGCGCCCTCGTCCAGCGGCTGCTCCAGGCCGCGGGCGGTGAAGTGGTCGGCGGGCAGATCGAAGCGGGCCACGACCTCGGCCGACGACGCCCCCTGGCGCACCATGTCCGCCGAGGCGCGGGCTCCCAGGGCCAGGTCGACGGCCCCGACCAGGAGGGACTTCCCGGCCCCGGTCTCCCCGGTGATGGCGGTGAGGCCAGAGCCGAACTCCGCGCGCACGTCCTCCAGCACGGCCAGGTTACTGACCCAGAGTTCGGTCAGCACACCGCGCCCCCGGACCGCCTCATCGCCGGATCACCGGTCCTTGGGGATCCCGCCCCAGTTCAGCTTGGTGCGCAGGATCTCGTAGTAGGGACGGTTGCCCACGAAGGCCAGGCGGGCCTTGCGGTCGGAGAGCCGGATCCGGATCGAGGCGCCCGGCTCCACCCGGTGGGCGTCCTGCCCGTCCGCAGTGACCTTGAGCGACACCCCGGACAGCAGGTTCTCGACCTGCACCTCCTCGTCCTCCAGGAAGACCAGGGGGCGGATGCTCAGGGAGTGGGGACAGATCGGGGTCACCACCAGGACCGGTAGCCGCGGGTGCACGATCGGCCCCCCCGAGGACAGGGAATAGGCGGTGGAGCCGGTGGCGGTGGCCGCGATCAACCCGTCGGCGGTGAAGGTGCCCACGTAGGCGCCTTGGATCGACATCCTGAGCACCGCGGCCCGGCGGGTGAAGCTCCCCTCGTCCACCACGATATCGTTCAGGGCGCGGAGCACGATCTCGCCGCCGCCCGACTCCTGGGCGGCCGCGCGCAGGAGCTTCCGGTCTTCCACCCGGTAGGTCCCGGCGATCACCGCGTCCAGGCAGGCTTCGAGTTCCTCCGAGGAGATGGCGGTCAGGAACCCCAGCCCCCCCAGGTTGACGCCGAGAATGGGGATCTCGCGCCCGGACAGGAGCCGCACCGTGCGCAGCAGGGTGCCGTCTCCGCCCAGACTCAGGATCAGGTCCACGTCCTGGAGGGGATCGCCCTCCCCGCGGCCCACCGCGGCCGCGATGTCCGCGCCCAGGACCACCTCGACCCCGGCCGCCTCCAGACGCTCCAGGATGCGGCGGGTGGTGGGAGCGGCGGCCTCCTTGGTGGCGTTGCCGACCACGCCGACGCGTGCGGGTTGAGTCATGGGACGAACGGCCTCCCTTCCGGACGGGACCGGGGATTCAAACATACCAGGCCATACCGTACAGCACCCCCAGCACCGCGCCCACGAAGACCTCGAAGGGGGTGTGCCCCAGGAGTTCGGTGAGCCGCTCGGGCACGAAGCCGCGGTGGGCGTAGTGGTCCTCCACCATGCGGTTCAGGATCCGGGCCTGCATGCCCGCGGCCCGGCGCAGGCCGGCGGCGTCGTACATGATGACCAGGCTGAAGAACAGCGTCACTCCGAACAGCGTGGATCCCGCGCCTTCCAGGAAGGCGACCGAGGTGGTGAGGGCGGCCACGCTGGCCGAGTGCGCGCTGGGCATGCCCCCGGTGGCCACCAGGCGGGTGAAGTTCACCCGGCGGTGGATGATCATGTGGGCCACGAACTTGGATACCTGGGCCAGGAAACCGGCACTCAAGGCGATGAGGTAGGGCGCCTCGGTCATGAACGTCTTCACTGCGCCTCCTTGGGCCGGAGCGGCTCCCCGTCCGGCCCCCGCCGCCGGGCGTCCAGGAGATCCAGGAAGCCGGAGAGGAGCGCCTCCTGCCGGGGAAACCGCGCAGTCTCCTTCCTGGCCCGGGCCAGCAGGCGGTTCACCGCCCGGTGGGATCCGTCGAAGCCGACGATGCGGGGGTAGGTGACCTTGCCCCGGGCCTGATCGCGCCCCGGGTCCCGTCCCAGTTCCCGGAAGGACCCCGCCGCTCCGAGCAGGTCGTCCACGATCTGGAAGGCCACGCCGGCGGCGGTGCCGTACCGGGTGAAGGCGTCCAGGGTGGCCCGGCTCCCGTCCGCGGCCAGCACCCCCAGCCGCACCGAGGCCGCAAACAGGCGCCCCGTCTTGTGGCCGTGGATGTAGTCGACGGTGGACCGGGAGACGATCGAGCCCTCGGAGAGGAGGTCCAGGACCTGGCCCCCGATCACCCCGTCGGAGCCGGTGGCCGCGCTCAGCTCCTCCACCAGGCGGGCCCCGATCCGGGGCCCCAGGGCGCCGGCGCGGGCCCGGGCCCCCAGGGTGCGGAAGGCCTCGGCCAGGAGGGCGTCTCCGGCCAGGATGGCCACCCCCTCGCCGAAGGCCACGTGGCTGGACGGCTTCCCCCGTCGCATGTCGTCGTCGTCCATGGCCGGCAGGTCGTCGTGGATCAGGGAGAAGGCGTGCACCATCTCCACCGCCGCCGCCACCGGATCGATCTTCTTGCCCCGGCCCCCGGCCGCCTCGAAGGCCAGGATCACCAGGGCCGGGCGCAGGCGCTTCCCCTCGCTGAGGGCGGTGTAGCGCATGGCCCGGTGGATGATGCGGGGGCGGGTGGCGGTCCGCGGCAGGTGCCGGTCGAGGGCGAGGTCCACGCGGCGGCCGGCGGCCTCCAGATACTCCCGGAAACGGTCCACGTCGGTCATGTCAGAAGTCGAGCTCCCCCGAGCCGGTCCCGTCCTCGTCGTCTTCGTCGCCCTCCTCGTCGTCGTCACCGTCCATCTCCCCCTCGTCCTCGTCCCGGTCCTGGAGCCCGGAGGACTTGACCCGGAACCCCTCCGCGGTCTCGGTGAGTTCCCGGATCAGGGTCTCCGCCCGGTCCAGCCGCTCCTGGCAGAGCTTGACCAGCCGGGTGCCCTCCGCGTAGTGCTCCAGGCTCTCCTCCAGCGGCACCTCCCCCTCCTCCAGGCGCTCTACGAGTTCTTCCAGCCGCTGCAGCGCGTCCTCGAAGGAGGTCTCCTCCGGGGCCGCGGTTGCGGCCGCCGCTTTCGCAGCCGGGCGCTTCTTCCTGCTCGGACTCATGCGTTCCCCTCTTCCACCGGGTCCAGCGGGCCCCCGGGTTCCACCCGCTCCACGCGGCCCCGGGCCCGGTCCCGCGAGAATTGAACGACGAACGGCGCCCCGGGGGCCAGCCCCCGGGCCGACATCACCAGGTTGCCCGTCCGCGGATCCCGGACCAGGGCGTAGCCCCGGCCCAGGACCGCGGTCGGATCCAGGGCGCGCAGCGCCCGCTCCACCCCGGCCAGACGCTGCCCGCGGGCGGCCATCCCGGCCCGGATCGCAGCCCCGAGCCGTTCCCCGTGCGTCTCGACCCCGGCCCGGGCCGCAGCCAGGCGGTGGCGCGGGTGGCGTCCGGCCAGCACCCGTTCCGCCCGCCGGCACCGCTCCCGGGCCTCGGCCACCCGGGAGCCGGCCGCCCGGGCCAGACGCCAAGCGAGATCGTCCACCCGCTGGGCCTCGCGGGCCAGGAACGCCTCCGGCTTCCGGAACCCGTAGGCCCCGGCCAGGCGGTCCAGGTGGCGCCGCCGCTCCCGCACCCCGCTCCCGGTCCGGGCCCGGATCTTGGCCAGGAGCGCCCCCAGCCGGGCCGTCACCTCGCGGCGGTCCGGGGTGGCGATCTCCGCCGCCGCCGACGGGGTGGCCGCGCGCACGTCGGCGGCCAGGTCGCTCAGGGTCACGTCGGTCTCGTGCCCCACCGCCGAGATCACCGGGGTCCGGCAGGCGGCGATGGCCCGCACCACCGGTTCCTCGTTGAAGGCCCAGAGATCCTCCAGGCTCCCGCCGCCGCGTCCCACAATGATAACGTCCGCCCCGCCCCAGCGGCTCATACGATCCAAGGCGGCGGCAATTTCCGCCCCCGCCCCCTCCCCCTGCACGGCCACCGGGTGGAAGACGAGGGTGGCCGCGGGCCAGCGGCGGGCCAGCACGTGGAGGAGGTCCCGCACCGCGGCCCCGCTGGGCGAG
>Ga0307424_1000609_pt1 | contig 19268 bp, 22 predicted proteins | sample SalMarWE160320MG_FD_202157 | JGI IMG/M metagenome (GOLD analysis project Ga0307424, IMG submission 202157) | Salt marsh sediment microbial communities from the Plum Island Ecosystem LTER, Massachusetts, United States - WE1603-20 | ecosystem: Environmental > Aquatic > Marine > Intertidal zone >... | reverse complement strand
ATCCCTTTTCAATGTCCACTTTGTCAACGGAAAGAATCGCCGAAAGGTATCTGTCGCCTCTAATTATGGGTGATTAGTGATCTCAAAGACAAGTGGTGGTGTTAGAGTTCTCACTTCCAAACTAATTCCAAGTAATTTTTCTATGAATCCACAAAAAAATTCTGAATTGCTGATGAGTGGCGTTCTGACTATCACAAATTTGTCTTTAATGTAAAAGTCACCGAAGCCCTGAACACGTAGTCTCTTAAACACTTCAGGCCATTTTTCCCTGTCTGTGGTTTCTATGTCAATGCTGGCTTCCATAGATATTCTGGCGATTTCTCCAATCTTTTGTCCAACTTCTTTCCATTTTTCTTCAGGGATGTATTTGAGGAGAATGTCGAGGAATTCGACGTTTAAGAATGCTACGCGGCTGATTCCAATGTAATATTCTCCGGGGTATTTCCAGTCGTAGATTCGCATGCTTCGGTAAACGTCGAGCATCTTTGATATGAGTGGTTTTATTCCAGGTTCTCTTCCTTCATTTATGAGTGAATCAATGTATTCCCTTTCTTCTTCATCCAAGATTATTGTGGTTCTTCTAACTGAGTGCTCTTTTGGGGACACGTTTTTCCCCTCCATGTGTATATATGTTATGCTCTTAAGCATATTTTATATGTTCCGCTTTTTGGGTACTGTTGATAAATCAAATTCAGTTTCTAGAATCAGAATCCAGATGAACTAACATTAAGTCGAATATATAAAATGAAAATATATGATGCGTTCATAAACGTTATTTACTAAATGGGAACACAGAGAGCATCATCAGTCAAAAAGGACGCTGAAAATGATGGGACAACCTCTGGTATATCAAGTGAATCTGGCCGAACTTCAGGGAGAAGGGGACTTTCCATGTCCCTGCTGTGGAGTCGTTATATCTCCTGAAGACGAAACCGAGGACGTTTACATAATACTCGACACAAAGGTCAGTGGCGAAGATCTCGAAGAATTGGTGATTCAGTGCAACCATTGTAAGAGCAAGATTCGCTTGGTAGGATTCAATATTCCCTGAAATGACTAATACTTCGTTGAGAATATCGTCAGCCTCAAAAACTGATTTTAGTTTTTCTAACTTATTGTCACTTTTACGTCATCCACGTTGTAGACCATCTAGGTCTCCCAACGTACACTAATTCCTACAGCAACCCAAACTTCTCCGTTGGAACCATATCCAGAGTTGCTGTATGGCTGTAACGTTTCCATCCCGAAGCTTCGTTGGCTTGTCCAATAACAGTAAAGTCTGCTTCAACTTCAGGATTGTACGTTCCGGCAAACCCAACAACGGCTGATATCACATTGAAGCTCTCGCTTTCACTGTAAAAATCGAAAGAAACAATAACTTGAATCTGCGAATTTTTTCTAGCTGATGATTCTTTTTCAATCCAGACTGTGCCGTCATCCTGTCTTCCATCGATGTATAACTCAACAGAATCTTGTCCCGATTTAGCTGGAGAAGTTACCCGTGAAACGTTCCATTCAACATGGGAACCCGGTTTGTTTGGGTCTGCTGGAACATCAGCGTTCCCTGTCCATCCGTCAAGGTCCTCTTCAAAGTCTTCAGTGTATGTGGTTGTTTTAGGTTGAAAATATCATGCAATTTCAACTGCAATGCTGATTATAGCTAGAACTCCGAAAACGGCACCTAATTTGAAGCTAGGTCTCATTTAGGAATACTCCATATGAATCAATAATTAATGTTATAGATAATACTATTTTTTAGAACATTTAGAAAATCAAGAGTTTGGGTGTTCTACCAGAAACATGGGGTATATTGTCTCACCGTAAATTTGATTTCCATTCTTTCAGTCAGTTCCTTGACTTTTGTGATTTCCACCTCGGGAATCGTTACGGCTGTTGCTTCAGTTTCTATGTCTTCTTTTTTAGCCTTTTTGATGAAATCCAAGACGTTTTCATAGGCGTCTTCGAACACGGGCTTGCAGATTTGGTTGTAAGCTTCTTTGTTGTGGGCATTCAAGCTCACGCTCACTTTGTCTACACCCGCCTCTTTCAGTTCCCGCACCACGTCTCTTCCTTTGTTCAGTAAGTATCCTTGACCATTGGTGTCAACTCTAACTGTCTTCCAGTAATGCTTCTTCAACCATCTAGTTACTTCCAAAACAAGATCTAGCCTTTCCAAGGGTTCTCCGAAACCGCAGAAAACAGCTTCACTCCAATTCTTTCTGTTTATAACCTTTCGCAGTTTTTCAATCACTTCTTCTGTGGTCGGTTCCTTTTCCAGCTTTAAGTTAAATTCTTTAATTCCAGTCTTGAATTTTCTGAAACAAAAATAGCAGTTATTAGAGCACCTGTTGGTTATGTTCAGATATAGGCTGCTGCCGAGCCAGTAGACAATGCTTGAATCTCTCTTGGGTGCATGCATTTACTTTGGGTATAACTGTTCTTCTTCTTGTGTTTTTTCCTTTTCGTCAAAATCGTCTTCCACAACGAAAACGTCTTCTGAGAAATCGTTGCTTTCCTTTTTGAGGTTAAACCATTTTTCTTTTTTCCGTTTACTCCGGATGTCGAATCCTACCATCAGAAGATATGGTATCGACAAATAAGCCGCGGCTAATGCTGGGTTTTGGAACAGTGGGGCTAAGCCAAGGATCTGATCTAAGGTTCCGCTGCTGAGGTCGGTCACGGCATCTTTAACTATGAATGTCAAAAAAGCTAATGTTAGACATACGCCGAATTGGACGAGGACGCCCCTCTCTTTTCCCAGAAGCAATGCAGGGATAACAGATGACAAAAGGAAAATCCATGCGAATGAGTGAATGAATACGATCATGTCTAATCTGGCAGCCATCCAAGCGCCAACTATCGGTAAATACACGTTGATGAACGCTGTGACGCTTTCTACTGTTGTTGCTGTGAAAAACTGGTAGCTGGTCATCAATGTCCATGCTACAGAGAGGTACATGGGTGTTAGTATTGTGGCTTTTCCCAATTTTTTCCCTGACACTATATTGAAGTGTATTATGTCTTAAGCCTTACGGTATACTAATAAGTTATAATGAACACTGAACACACTACAAAAACAACAAAAAAATAGAAAAAAATTTGACACTGGATAACCGACTAGCAGCGAACAACCGAGTTTCTGCCGCGAACCACCAAGAACTCCATCACGTAGTCCGCAACTTTGATATTCAATGAACGCGTTGTCAGTTACCCGAAATACGCAAGAGAAAATGCTGGTGTTTGGTGTCTAGCTTCGTTTCAAGGTAATCTCGATGGTCGAAATCATCCTCGAGTTGCTTTCTCCTTCCCTTGGCGGCATCTCTTCGGTTCCGATGGCGATTTTGTCTACTTTCATCTCTTTTACGAATCTGCGTCTAGCTATTTCAACTGCGTCGACTGCTGTTGTTATTGCTTGTCCCCTCGCCTTCACGGTTACTTCTTTTGTTTCGGATCCGCTGAAAGCGGTTACGATGCCGAGCACATAATTCATGGGAGGTTTTCTTCCTACGTATATTATATTTGAGTCGCTAGTTTTTTTGCTCATTTTCGATTCCCCGTTTTTTGTGCTGTTATTGTTAGATGGACTAGCTTTTAAATCCTCCTGTTAACCGAAAAAATGTGATAAACGTGGATTTTGATGTTAAACTTTCAGGTAACCCTTTTTTCTAAGCCAGTCTGCCTGATTTCTCTTGTATCGCCATATAACGTCGCCTCGTGTGTCGGTCTGGAAGTCCCATGGGGAAACCAAAACTATGTCTCCCAGCCTGATCCACATTCTCCTCTTCATCTTGCCGCGTATCCTGCAGAGGCGTTCGTGTCCATCTTGGCAACTTACCATAAGCCGGTCGAATCCAAGCATTTTAGTGACTACGCCCATTACATCGTTACCTGCTGGCAGTTTAATTGCATTGCTGTCTTCGCGCTTGACTTTCCTTTTGCCCACGATACTACACCTCTACATTCCTTTTCCATAAATGGTTGCATAACTTAAATACGTTAGTCTTGCTTTCCAAAATCTCGTGCAACCTTAAGAAGTTTCCCTCATTTTTAGAGCGGACAGTTGCTCAGTCTATTGGAGGCTTATGAAAAGAATTATCGCTATTCCGACTGTCCAGCAGTAATATGCGAACAGGTGGAATTTTTCGTTCATAACTATCTTCTGGAGAAGCTTCAAAGACCCGTAACCCACTATCATGGAGATTGTTGTTCCTAGAAGCATCGGAGCCATGTCCATGTTTCCTAATACCAGGTCTTTTGATTCCATGACTGTTGCTCCTATTACGGCGGGCACTGATAGCAGGAATGAATACCTGAAGGCGGTTGCTTTGCTGATTTTTCTTAGTAATCCTGTGGCTACTGTTATGCCGCTTCTGGAAATCCCTGGGATTATTGCGACTCCTTGAGCCAAGCCAATCAGCAGTGAATCTCTGATGCCCATTTTTTTGTTGCCTATTCTTTTTTCGGAAAAGAAAAGTACCGAACCCGTGATTATGAGGGCTAATCCTACAGCAAGAAGGTTACTGAAGAGAGATTCAATGACATCATGGAATATGAAGCCTATAATTGCTATGGGCACGCTGCCAACAACTATGAATAGTGCAAGTTTTCCTTCTTCGGTTTCAAAATCGCGTTTCACCACGGCTTTGATGATGTTTGCTATGTCTTTTCGGAAGACTGCAAGAACAACGAGCAAAGTTCCGACATGAAGCATCACGTCAAAGATTAGTGGAGGGTTCAATCCGAGAACCGTTTGGGTGATTACCAGATGACCCGAACTGGATACTGGCAGCCACTCTGTTAAGCCCTGAATAACAGCGAGAATCAAAGCCTCAATCAATGTAACCATTGTCGGCGTCCTCTCTCAGAATCTTTGTTGGTTAAGTCATGGAGAACTACGGGTCTTTCCATATTTAAAATAAGCCAGTATCTTCGCAAGCTGCAATTTAGCTACTTATCTAGACGCTCTCTTCTGTTCCTACTTGGATCGAAGGTTGTTGAGGAGTATATTGTACAACTCTAACATTTCTATAATAAACGTTAGTTGCTTGACTTGCGTCAGCATCATTGCTGAAAAATAATCTATCGAAATCACCACTGAAATCGTTTAGAACAAGAGTATAAAATTGCCAGTCTCCACCAGTGTAGCCATAATGGTCATTGATTCCCCAGTTTTGTGTTCCATATATCCTGTAAAACCAATTAATGCTCAAGTCAGCATCTGTATCTAATCCGATACCATTTATTTCTGCCTGAGTTCCATCACTCTTAAAATCAAAACATATGGCTTGACTGCCGTCACCTGCAACCTGAAGAGACCTCATGGATGCTTTCCAGTTATTTCCCCACATTCTCAATGTGGAATCGTCAATTATTTGCCATTGTGTTGAATCAGTATCCTGTGAGCCGCCATAACTTATTGCGCCGTCTCTTGTGAAGTCTAAAAACAGTTCAAACGTATCGTCAGAATCACTAGTAGAACTGGCAGAAGGGTTTCCATAATACATGTAAACCGTTTTCTCAGATGAGCCCAAAATTAGGGGAACATTTACCCATACTACAGCAGAATCCGAAGGAACATAACTCTCAACCCAATGGGAAACTAAAGTTGGACTGTCAGCGTCAGTGAACCTTAAATCGGAAAAGTCAGACTTCATGTTGGAATCATATTGTACATTAACTCTCACTTGATAGTTAATCAGATCATCACTATTAGCTGTATTGTCGATGGTTACTGTTTTTCTTTTTGTCCATGATTGATCATACCAAATTGTAGACGCTGCAGGTGTAGAATAGGATCCTTCGGCATATAGACCGCTGGTGCTGGCTACTTTTATTTTGCATTTTGTGCCACTGCTCCAGGAATACTCCAATGTAATTACGGTTGATCCTTTTGACTGAATGTTACGGTCAACTGGATGTGTTACATCATCTATGTATACTGTATCAACTTTCAGATTTGAGGTGCCCGTATTTCTTATGGTTACGTCAATCTTGTTTGTATCATAGAAACGGGCATTTTCTATAACTATAAAACCTCCAGCGATACTCATCTGTGATTCAGTAGCACTTTGAACCCAAACATACGCAACTATTGATGCCGCCACTACAATAACAATTAAAAGTAAAGTTGCTAAAATTGGAGAAATAGCTTTTTTAGACCTCAGAGGTTTCTGTATCATTGCTGATCAGTAATTTCTCGGTGGTGTAAACCGTATTTATTATTTCAGGATTTATGATATTGACCGATAATTCATCATATGACATCGATGGTTATGAATATAATATGCTTAAACAAGTACACTCGCAAATTTCAAAGTTACAGAAAGACCATTTCTTTAGCAGAAAAAGCAGATAGAATCTCCATAAACCAAGAATTTAACCATGAATGGAACATGGAGCCTCGGGCGGGATTTGATCCCGCGACCAACAGCTTACAAGGCTGCCGCTCTACCGGGCTGAGCCACCGAGGCACGCCATCCTTTCGGATTAGTTAATGTTCTTACATGGTCTAACCTATAGATTTTCCGTTTCCTAAAAACTGAAACGTAGAGAAAAAAAGCAAAAATTTCCCTTTTATTCTTTGAATTCTTCGGGAGAAATGTAGTCACCATATTTTTCTTTGGCGTCAAGCAGGCGCTCGTATTGCTGGTTTAGTACCCAAAAGACTGCTTCTGGCGTATACGTGACTTTTTTCTTGTAGAATTCTCTGACTCGTTTAATCTTATCCATGTTTTCGTTTACGCGAATGCTGAACTGTTTGATGTAATCTTCTTTGCTGTAGTCTTCATCTCGTATCTGTTTGAAGAGTTTGCGTAAATCTTCATATTTTGGAATGTAACCCGTGGGAGTTTTTATGGCGTCCACTTCGTTGTGAACTCGTAGTTCCATCCACTTAACCCAAACATGTTTGTCCTTAGGGTCATTGAGGTAATTTCCCTCTTTATCTTTCAAGAAATAGTTAACCCCAAAGACAACAGGCGGATTCTCGACCTTCTTTCCAAAGTCAAGGTTGTTCCGAACATTCTTTCCTAATGGAATCGAAATGAAGTCCTGTATGCTCATCATGTTGATTTCGGGAACTCCTTCCTTGCCGATCGTGGCAAATGTTGTTTCCGTCTCCAAAGCTGCTCCGTAAGCGATAATCCCATGCTCCCAATCAAAACTTTGCTGCACTGGCACGTACGCTTTTGTGTCCCGTCCACCATACAATATGCCCTTCACCTCAACTCCTAGCGGATTATCTATCTCTGAGTCACAATTTTTGAGTGCCTTAAGATTCACTGCGTACCGCGCATTCTTGTGGGCAGCTGGAATTTCATTACCTTTTTCGTTTTTCTTTCCTTCGTACCATTTTCCTGAAAAGTTGATTCCCTCTTTAGGAAGTTCACTGCCCATGCCCAGCCAGTAAGGTTTGTTGTCTTTAACCAACACGTTGGAAAAGATGATTTCGCCTGGATTATGAAGCACTTTGAAGATTGAAACATCATCTATCGGATTCACATCTTTTATGATGCCAAAAATGCCTGCCTCAACATTCACTGCTTTCGCAACTGAATCAATCTCGCGAATATACGCAATGTCATCGCCTAGGATAGTTTCGCCTGGAAGCATAGCCGTAGATGTTTTACCACAGGCGCTAGGAAACGCACCAGCAAAATATGTTTTGCGACCATCAGGACCATGCACTCCCATCAGCATCATGTGCTCTGCTAACCATCCTTCAGTGTTTGCTTTTCGGATAGCTAATCGGAAGGCGAGCTTCTTGAAGCCTATCGAGTTACCTGCGTATTGGGTGTTGACGCTGTAGATTGTGTTGTCCATGTGGTCTATGTAGATGGCTTTTTTGGTATGTTCTGCGCTAACCATATTTTCGGTTAGTTTTCCTGCTGAATGAACAACTCGCAGAAAGTCTGTGTTTGGGTCTGATTTGGTGAAAACCTTGTAGCCCGGTCTGTATAGGAGGTCTTCAGAGTGAGCTACATACCATGAGTCAGTGCATTGTAGTCCAAGAATTGTGAACACCGAATCTGTGGGTCCTAACGAAAGAAAACGGGCAATCAATGTGCGCCCAGTCATGGAGTCTCTAAGCAAACCTTTTACTTCTACTAGACCTTCTTGCCTGTCGATTTGGTTAAGTGCTTTGCTGAGAAAAATTCTTTTGGGCACCAGATATTTTGTGGCTTTACGGTCCCGTCCCTGATCATAATAGCCATCAAAGTGGATTGTGTGCCCCTGAATGGCTAGAGGTTTTTCTTCTTTGGTGGCGATTGCTTGTTGCCTGATATATTTTTTGTCCTCTTCGGAGTCGCTGCAGATGAATACGTGTTCGGCGTTACAGAGGTCAGCGGATTTGGCGATGAATTCGTGCACTTTAGGAATTGATATTGCACATAGTTTTTCGTAGTCTGACCTGCTTAGTTTAGGTCGTAATGATTCAATGTATGGATTCATGGTTTAGCCTCTTTACTCCATGTTGATTACTAGCTAGAAAAGTTTAAAAATTGCTAACACTTTTAAAGGTTACGTTAACAAAATGTTAAGCATCAAAGGTTTGGAAAAAAAAATTCTGCTCAACTTACTAGAGAAGGGACAACGTCCAATTCTTAAAATAGCAGAAGATTTAGGCGTCACAAGGCAAACTGTTGCAAAAAAGCTTGAGCAAATGCGCGATTCTGGTTTGATAATCTCTTATTTTCCAAAAGTGGAGCCCGAAATTTTGGGGCTGTCTATTCAGGCGTACATATTGATGCGGGAAGACCCGCGAAATGAGTGCAGGAAAGAGACTGAAGAAATCATGAAAAGTTTTCCGCAGGTATCCGAGTTTCAGAGAATCTTTGGCAAGTACGATAGTATAGCAAAGGTGTTAGTGAAGAATAACAAGGAGTTAACTGATTTTGTTAAAAAAATTCATGACTTGAATGGTGTTAAAGAGACGGAAACTTTCATTGTTCACAGTACAGTAAAGGACAAACCTGAAGATCCTCTGAAGAAAGTGTTAACACAATAAACTGCCTTTTTCTTGATCACCAGATTATGCCCAAGTCTATTATGATGTGGCCTATGTATGGTTGCCCGATTGCTATTGTGACTATTTCGTCGTTTTGGGGTTCTACGTAAATTATGCCGTTGTCTGTAGTGTTGAAGCAGGCTATTGCATGAGCGCTTTCTGGAAATTCGATGTACACAAACCCGCATCTGTAACCCATTTGTGCAGCGTTATCGTCAAAATCGGCTGTGAAATCGTAACAAACATAATCGTCTGTGTATTCGTTTTCGTCAGTTTTATCAGAGTTAATAAAAGCAATTGCCTCCTGGTATGTTGGGTCCCTTATGTACCAGCCGTTTTCAGTTATGTCTTCTGCACCTTGAAGATACCCTTCATCATAGCCAAGTTGGTAGCCATCAGATTCACCCTCATCATACCCCAAATTGTAGCTTTGAGCCGCCTCATCTTCTAGATCTGTCACATATGTTTGGAGGCTTGAAACTTGAGCTTCCAGAGAACTTACTTCATTGTTTAGTGTTGTTGTTTCAGATTGGAGACCTGCAATCTGCGTTCCCAAAGTAGCCTTTTCAGTTTCCAGAGTTGAAACCTGAACTTCTAGCGTGTTCTTTTCATTTTCTAATGTGTTCGCTTCGGTTTGGAGGTTGGAAGCCTGAACTTCAAGGGCTGCTTTTTCGTTGTTTAGTGAATTGGCTTCAGATTGGAGACTTGAAATATCGGTTTGCATGGTTGAAACCTGTGTTTCTAATGTAAGCTTTTCATTTTCGAGTCCAGAAATTTGTTCAGTTTTCGTTTGCAGTTCGTTGTCTTTCTGGTTAACTACCATTATTGCGCCGACAATTCCAACAGATAGAACGACGCAAATCAAACTGAGTGCGATAAGTTTCTTGTTCGCCATTGTTTGTTTCCTCCAAAATTCGCCTTAATATGATTCCTTATGACACCATATATGTTCTTTGTGCCCTGAAAATGTTTCCATTCTAAAACAGCTTTGCACACCTCAAAAACGCACAATGGCTGACTAAGCAAGTTTCCAATGCAGTAATGGAGCCTCGGGCGGGATTTGAACCCGCGGCCAACAGCTTACGAGGCTGCCGCTCTACCGGGCTGAGCCACCGAGGCGTTACTGTGAATTGAGTCCATAACACATTTTTAAGACATTCGGGAGCAAACCGTCATCACAGTAGTATCCCTGAAGTTTTGTCTGCTGTTGAAATAAAAAAATGAGTTTGCATTTCATTTGCTGTTGATTTCGCAGCGTTTACAAGCATATGCAAGAAAAAGTTGAGGGTCCCAGTTTTGGGACTCATTTTTTTCTTTTCATGAAGTAGATGACGACTACAACAACCGCTACTGCCACTGCTGCTATGATTATTATGATTTCTGTTGGGAATGCTTCTGTTTGCGTTGGTTCTGCTCCTTGGGATATGGTGAAGTAGATTGTTCCCGTTGTTCTAGTTTGTCCTTCTGTGTCCTGTGCATACACTGTTACACTATGCACGCCTTCGGCTAGGTCAGATAGTGTGATGCTGTCAGTGATTGTGACGTTTGCTTGTCCGTCTAGGCTGTATCTTATCCATTGGGTTGCTTCGCTCACAGTGAAATCTAGTGCAACATCTGTTGTTGTGTATGTCTTATTTTGAGGCGAAACAATGGAGATGGCAAGTGGACTGCCGTAAGGCATAAGCGGGTAACTGTCTTTGTTCTTTGTGTTAATGATGTATGCTGTGTCTCCTTTTCCGTCACTGCCCGTCTGGTTTTGACCAGCGCCGCTCATTACGTCAACGCCTGTATAATCGCTCCAGTAGTTTCCTCCTATCTGATAGGAGAAATCCCAAATGTTCGTTGACATGGTTACTGTTGTGTCATATTCAGTCACGTCATAAACTTGGTCTTCGTTGTCTACAAAGTAGTTGCCTCTAAACATGTTGTTTGAAGCTGCTTTGAAACCGACGCCAATTCCGTTGTTCGTTATGTTATTTCCGAAAAACGTGTTTTGGGACGAGCTAAAAATGAACATTCCCTCTCTGTTGCTGGACACGTTATTTGCTGATATGGTGTTAGAGGCTGAAGAGTTACTAAGTTGGATTCCTCTTGTGTTTTCAACGATGTCGTTGTCAACAATATAGTTGGCTGTGGATGCAACAAGTCCCAACCCAACGGAGTTGTCTTTAAGCACATTTTGGGTGATTGTCGCACCTGTTGTGTAAGCCAATAATACGCCATGTGCATTGTTGGTAATCTTTATATTGTTAACTGTTATGTTCTGGCAGTTTACGAGTGCAAGGTAACCTACGTTTGGATACGTTGATGGATTAATGATCAGATTGTTTTGGCTGATTAGATATTGGACTTTTTTGCCGTTGACTGTGTTTGAATCGTCAATATCGTTATCGAAGTGTGAAGCCTGAGTGCCATATACTGCGAGATTGTGATTGTTGTTCATGGTGTTGTTTCTGAGTATGTTGTTTGAAGACGATTCGATGTCAATGCCGATTTCGTTGTTTGTTGCGGTGTTTCCTGTAATAGTGTTTTGTGAAGCTCCGAGAAGGTAGATGCCATTACCGTTGTATGTTACGGTGTTTCCGGTTATTGTGTTTCTTGTTGCGTTCCAGAGATAGATGCCGTAAGCTGTAAACCCTATCTGCATATCCCTGACTGTTACATTATTTCTGTAAGACAGGTCTATTCCTATGTCTCCTTGTGCTCCAAGCGCGTAGCCTGCCCCATCAATTACAATGCTATCACGTTGAACCACAATGTAATAGCCGTTGATGTTATCTGTTAAAGTGTAGACGTTTCCATTCTTTTCAATAGGAACTTCCACACCTGTTGAAGTGGTAACGCTTCCGTCACTTTGAATAGTGATGATTCCGGTCTCTTGTGACTGAGCCGGAACCGTGTTAACTACACATAAAGAAACCATGATTAATAAAACTAGAAACAATACTTTTCCTGCTTTCATTTCCTTCATTTTCCCCTACTTTTTCATATACCTGCCTTTGCAACAGAACCTCTACATTCACATAATGTTTAAGGTTTATTGCTTTAACGACAAATTTCGACATACTGCACTTTGAGTATAAAAAAGTTTTTCAGAATTAGACCCACCTACTCTTTGACGTTGCCTTCACTCTGACAGGTACTTTTAAGACATTCGTGAACAAACATTACCTGCAGAGGTTCACACATTGAGTTCAGCCAAGGAGCTGGGCGAAAGAAAAATCATAGAACTAATTCTAAACTGCCTAGACCAGATGCCCAACATACCAATTCCCTTCGGAGACGACGCCTCAGCAGTAGACCTTGGAGCCGACAAACTAGCCATAATAAACATGGACATGCTCGTCCAAAAAACGGATGTTCCACGAACCATGAGCCTTTGGCAAGCCGCCCGCAAAGCAGTAATAATGAACATAAGCGACCTAGCAGCAAAGGGGGCACAGTCCATTGCGCTTCTAGCATCCATCGGATTACCTTCAGAGCTGACAGAAACGGACATACAGCAGATTGGAAATGGACTGAACGCTGGCGCCCGCGAATATGGCGCCTACATACTGGGAGGAGATACCAACGAAGCCTCTGACCTGATAATCAGTTGTATGGCATTGGGGGTATGCAGCAAGCATGTTCTGATCAAGCGTAGCGGCGCAAAGCCTGGTGACTACGTGGCAGTAACTGGGGCCTTCGGAAAAACAGCCTCAGGCTTGAAGATTCTTATGGATGGGCTTTCAGCTCCTGAAATACGGGATGTGCTTGTTGGCTCCGTTCTTATGCCCCATGCAAGGGTCCAAGAAGGGGTGGCTTTAGCTCAATCAAAGGCGGCAACAGCCTCCATCGACTCCAGCGACGGACTAGCATGGAGTCTCCACGAGCTTTCCCGCGCAAGCAATGTAGGCTTCCGTCTTGACGATGTTCCGGTAGCGGCTGAGGTGGAACGGTTCGCGGAAATTCACGGTTTTGATTCCTTGAAGTTAGCTTTGTATGGCGGAGAAGAATACGAGCTTATTGTAACCGTTAAACCAAGTCTTTGGCAGGAAGCAAAAAAAGCTGTGGAGCGTGTTGGAGGTTCTCTAATAAAGATTGGAGATGTCACCAAAGAGAAACAGATTCAGCTAAAAACAGATGGGAAGACTGTTTCTGTTGAGGCTCGAGGATGGGAACACTTTAAAACAGAATAGAGGGAAGACAAGAAAAGGGAGATAGTTTGATGATAAAATCTTGCGATTCTGGCAGCTTGCCATCCGTACGTGATTCTGCAAAGTTTTTGGAGGGAGCAAAACGTTTCAGTCTCCGCCAGAAAGACGCGTCAGCTGAGTACTTCGAGAAATGTGTGGTTGAAAGTTTTCTTGACAAAATAGGGGTCGGCATTGATGTTCCGAATTATCCTCAATTCAGGGACATGAGCGAGATGATTCTGTCGATGATGGATGGGCTAGAGAAACTTAAGGAAGGCTACTTGGAGACCACAATTCCCTCTCTGAAGACAGATAACCGTCAGGTGCCTGAAGTTTTGGCTATCGAACAGAACTCTCAGCTGATTCAGGAAAAGGCGGGGAAACAGTTCGAAGTCAGGGTTTGTGTTGCAGGGCCATACACGCTTGCCTCCTTTTTTCCTTACAGAGACGAAGGAACCTTCAGCAGGCTCGGAAACGTCATCTCCCAAATCCTAGAAAACAACCTTTTCAGCAACAAACACGGCAAAACAAGTCTTGTTTCGGTTGATGAACCGCTCTTCGGATTGCTGGATGACCCGCACATCGACTTTGGTTCCAGAGGAAGAGAAAACCTTCTAGCCGCTTGGGAGACCATTTTCAGCAAAGTCAAATTCAAGAACGCTCAGACTATGATTCATCTTCATAGCACAGCAAACCCGCTTTTCTGGGATGTAAAATCCTTGGACGTGATTGACTCGCATGTTGATGATCCTCTCATCCGAATGAATAAAACTGGGGACCTGCTGGAGTCAAGAGACAAGTTTCTGAAGGCTAGTGTAGCAGTTAACGACTTCGATACTTTGATTAAAGAAAAGATTGTCTCAGATTCGCAAAAAAAATTGGTTGAATCAGATGTGAACGAGAGGATTGCTGACGTTTGGACCGGCATCAGGAATGGAACAGTTGATTCCGAACAGTTTCTGGAAACTGTAGACACAATGAAGGGTAGGCTGGTTACGGTTGTTGAGCGGTTTGGTGCAGAAAGGGTTCTGTATGCTGGACCTGAATGCGGCTTAAAGGGATACCCAACAATCGAGAATGCATTCGAGTGCCTGAGACGTGTCGCCAGCGTCGTCAAAAGTTGCGAAAAACAATCGTAAACAAACAGGAAAAAGGGAGCTAATCTTCTTCTGGCTTTTCTTCCTCAATAGCTGGTAGTAGCGAAAGAAGATTGTGCACTATTCTGTAGGTTAGTCCCCAGACGATGTTGTTTCCTATGATGTAGGCGGGATGTTCTTCAAACCTGTATTTGACGCTTCTTTTGCTGTGAACCAGTTCTTTTAGTGGAACCCAGAAGTAATCCGTTAACTCTTCATTCAGCTCTATGTTCTGCTCTTTTTCCTGCAGGACAACAAAAGGAAGAATCCTCATTTCAGGTCTCTGTGTCGACCTCACAGGCTCCATTGCTCCCAGAAAGCAGCAGCCCTCAAGAAGGTTCATGCCTGTCTCCTCCAACGTTTCCCTAACCACCGTCTCCTTCAAATCCTTGTCTTCAGGGTCACGTTTTCCTCCAGGGAATGCAGTCTGCCCAGACCAAGGATCAGTGAGCTTTTCTGCTCTTTTCACAAACAAGACCTGAAACTCCTGATCAGCTACTTTCAAGAGCACAACAACAGCTGCGCCCGCATCCAGCCAATCTGCTGGTTTCAGGGTCTTAGACAGTTTTTCTGCGATTCCATTATAGTTCAATTCTGTGTCTTCCCTCATATGTACAGTTTAGTCTAATTGCATGAAGAAAGTTTCTATTCTTCCTGTACCTCTTTCATCTTTCTAACTGTTTCCTTGTCAACCTCTAAGCTCAGGTTTTCGATGTTGTCCTCCCAGAAAATCTCCTGAGCAGCCTTGCAGACAGGCTCGCCCCCATAATCGGTAACAATGTAACAGTAGGCGTGCTGTCTCTCGCCGTTGCTTGCCACATAAAAGTTCTTGCACACAAACTTCATCTCCTTGACTTGGATGCCCAGCTCCTCCCTCATCTCCCTCTTTAAAGCATCCTCTAACCCTTCGTTGGGTTTAACGTGTCCAGCAGGCAAGCATACGATTCCCGGGTCAATTGTTTCGTCCCATCTGCGGCGTTCAACCAAAAACTTGTTTCCCCTAACAACTATTCCAACGACAACTCCGACAGCTTCCAAAAGGCACCCTTCCATGTATATGGTTAGAAGAGGTTAGCACAGGGCATACAATTTAAACATTATTTCATTTGTCTCTGCAATTTTTTGTCCAGCATGCACATTTTCTGGGCCATGGAATTAGTGTTATCGTGTGTGCAGTATGTTTATAAGTTCCCGGCAGAATGCACAGTTGCCGTTTAGTTAACATTTTGTCGACCTCTGTAGTACGCGTAAACCTGCATTGTGCCGTAAGTGCGTACTAAATCGTCGACTGGTGTCAACAATTTAGCGGAACAGAGCTGAACAAGTGTGAACGCTGTAAGTGAAGAACTTAGAAATAGACTACCTAAGCTAATTGCTAACGTAGCTATTACTTTGGTCTTTTTGGCAATGAGTTTCATTGTTTTATGGACGCTAAGCGGCATCAGCACTGAAATCGTGTTTTTGTTGCAGATAGGATTATTGCTTGCTGCTGGACTTTTTCTGGTGCGAACCCTGTTTGATGCCTTAGTGATAATCGACAAGGCAACGGGGCTATTTGTGAGACGTTTAGGCATAAAAGATGGTTTGTCGAGACAGCGGATTTTCAAGGATGCTGTCTACGTGGTTGCTATCCTTTTGGTGGCTGCTACAATTTTTCCAGTTTTTAGCAGACTACCCAATTATGGACCCTTGCTGCAGGAAATCACTGCATATACTGCTTTGGGTTTGCTTCTGTTGTTTGTGTATGATATTGGACGCACTTTCTACAGAATTACCGAAAATAAGGTTAACTCGGTTGCAAACCGGATTTCAAGTTCAATTAATACTGAGGAGAAAATAAATGGAAAATAGTATCTGTACGATAGAACAGCTCAAAGACTTCGTTGATTTGTCACCAAAAGAAGAGAAGAAACTGAAACAAATCACACAGCGGCATCCAATGCGTGTTACTCCATATTACATGTCGTTGATAGATTGGGATGCTCCTGACGATCCGATAAGAAAGATGGCGATTCCGTCAGTGGAGGAACTGAATCTTGAGGGCTCCTATGACACAAGCGGTGAAGCAGAAAACACCAAAATGTCTGGGCTTCAATACAAATACCAAGAGACCGCCTTGATTTTAGCCACAAACAAGTGTGCAATGTATTGCAGGCACTGCTTCAGGAAGAGGCTTGTTGGCTTACAGACGAAGGAGATAATTGGGCGTTTCGAGGATGCGGCAGCTTACATAAAGCAACACGAGCACATCAACAATGTTTTGATATCTGGCGGTGACCCGCTTGTGCTCAAAAACGAGCTTATAGAACAGATTCTTTCGATTCTGTCTGACATTCCTCAGATAAAGTTCATACGGTTTGGCAGCAGAGCCCCAGTGACCTTTCCGTCACGGTTCGAAGACGATGAGCTGTTAACGATTCTTTCGAGGCATTCGCGTCCAGACCGGCGAATATACGTTGTTACCCAGTTTAACCATCCAAAGGAGATAACTAAACAGTCAATCCGAGCTGTAGATAATCTGATAAAATCAGGCGTTATCGTGAACAATCAAACAGTCCTGCTGAAAGACGTCAATGACAATTCTATGACGCTAGTCAATCTGCTGAATAGTCTGGTGAGTATCGGCGTCAATCAATACTATCTTTTCCAATGTAGACCCGTCAAGAGAGTTAAACATCATTTTCAGGTGCCACTCTGCAAAGGAATAGAGATTGTCGAAAAGGCAAAGGCGCACTGTAATGGTCACAGTAAAAGATTCAGGTACATCCTGTCGCACCGAACTGGCAAGATAGAGATACTGGGCATATTCAAAGGTGAGATATACTTCAAGTATCATCAAGCAAAAAACAGGAATAAAATAGGCAAAATCTTCACGAGACCAGTTGATGAACGCGCTGGCTGGCTGGCCGACCTCCAATCAACTTCAGTTAGTGTGCTGGATGCTGCTCCCTACCTGTTGTAGTACTCGCCCTCTGTAACAGGGTATATCTCCAGCGCCTTCACGGGGCCATCTATTACCCGTGCTGTGTGCCTTGTTTTAGCGGGAACAAACAGGCATTCTTTCTTTTTCAGAACGAGGTTTTGGTCTTTAAACATGAATTCCATCGCGCCCTCCAGAACAACGACAAGATGCTCCACGGGGTGTTCATGGAAAGGAATGTTTACGTCTTTGTTTTTTAGTTCAAAGTAGTTCAGCGTCAACTCGTTTCCGTTGACAAGACTAACAAGAACATCTTTGTACAGTTCCTTCGATGCCAAAGAATCCAATTGGAAAGACAACATGTAACTCGCCTCTCTGTTATGTTGAAGCGCTAAAGTTTATGTAGGTTATGCATCATGATGACAAAATCTTCGTTGTTCTGATGTTGCCCTTTTGCTTGTTTAGGAAAGGTTTATCTTGCCTGAAGATTGGTTTTCCCATACACAACGCATATGCTGAGAAACGTGACCTCAATGATTTACGACAATTGTAACCGTCCTGTTCTCAACCTGAGAATTTCTGTTACCCAAAAATGCGACAAACATTGCCCATACTGTCACAGGGAAGGCGAAAGCAACCCCTCAACGCTAATGACCGTAGACGAGATTGTTCGAATAGTTCGGATAGCCCTCATCCTCGGAATCGCCCGAGTTAAACTAACCGGCGGAGAACCCCTGCTTCGCAAAGAAATCGTTGAGATCGTCAGGGACATCAGTGGACTAGAGGGCTTAACAGACCTTTCTATGACCACTAATGGCACTCACCTGAAGGGCTTAGCTAAAGACCTGAAAAAAGCGGGGTTAGGTCGAGTGAACGTGAGCCTCCCCACCCTAGACCCCACAGTGTATAATGATGTCATGGGAGGCAACCTGCAAGACGCCATTAACGGAGTCAGAGCCGCGGTAGACGCTGGAATGCAGCCTGTAAAACTGAATATGCTTGTGCTCAAGAACGTGAATGACGGCGAAGTAGAAAATATGATCCAGTTTGCGGCGCAGACGGGGACAATCTTGCAGATGATTGAGTTAGAGCCGATTAATCTCAACAAAGAATACTATGAACGCCATCATGTTGGCTTGGATGAGATAGCACAGAAGTTAGAGAAGTTGGCGTCGGAGACGAGAGTCCGAAAGTTTATGCAGAAGCGGCGTGTTTACGTTCTGCCGAAAGTGAATGTTGAGCTTATTCGTCCAATAGAAAACACCGAGTTTTGTGCCAACTGCACCCGCATCCGCGTGACAAGCGACGGAAAGGTGAAGCCCTGCCTAATGAGAAAAGACAACCTAGTTGACCTTCTTACGCCCATGCGGAACGGAGCCGATGACAAAAAACTGACAGAAATCTTTGTTGAAGCAGTAAAAAAGCGTGAACCATACTACAAGGAAACCCCAGAAGACTGATTGACTGTTTTTTTGTGTATTTTAAATCCGAAAGCCTTAGAACTGATGACTCCTTTTAGAAAGAGTCAATACACGCCTTAACCGTGGGAAGGATAACTAATTTGATGCCCGAAGAAACTTCGCCTGCAAGTTCCAGTTCCAGCAAGTGGGCTTACGCCTTTGCGGCAATCCTCATCATCCTAGTTGTCAACACTGGCGTATTCGCAATAGCCTTCTTGAACCTCCAGAACCGGATGGAAACAATGGAAACAGCCCTCACAGAACAGGGCAACGAAATCCAAGACCTGCAGAACCAGCTTGAAATCTTTGATGTAATCGGTCAGACTGGCGTGATGCCTTGGCCTACAATCTACAATCAACTCAATGATTCTGTTGTTCTTATACAAACCAACCTTGGTTTAGGCTCAGGTTTCGTGTATGACCTGAACGGTCACATCATCACTAACCAGCATGTAATCGATGGCGCAGAAACCATACAGGTTACCTTCTTGGACGGAAGCATATCCTCAGCCAGCGTAGTTGGCATGGACATCTACAGCGACCTAGCAGTCATAAAGGTTGATCCGGAAG
>Ga0307424_1000608_pt1 | contig 19294 bp, 19 predicted proteins | sample SalMarWE160320MG_FD_202157 | JGI IMG/M metagenome (GOLD analysis project Ga0307424, IMG submission 202157) | Salt marsh sediment microbial communities from the Plum Island Ecosystem LTER, Massachusetts, United States - WE1603-20 | ecosystem: Environmental > Aquatic > Marine > Intertidal zone >... | reverse complement strand
GTTCAGTCTCGGATAATATGTCACGAAGATCGGTTTGATCATTCTTTGTTATTATCCAATTTTCCCATTCCTCTTCTATGTCACCATGGATGTTTCCGCAGGCTGTACTGCTGAATGTTCGTGTGTCACAATGGAGAGGCATGTGAGCGTCAGCAAGATAATGGCTAAGAGAGAACAAACTTAATACAATCTGGTCGTCAGTGAAGAACATGGGAAAGAAGGACCGTTTATTATCAATGAACCGCATCCCATTCAGTTTGGTTATGTGATTTTTTATTTCCTCTCGGTACCCTTCAAGACAATTCTTCACTTTAACATTAACTTCGCTGTTTTGACCTATCTGATTCCGCAAATCCACTATCTCGCCTCTATTAACATATTTTCCGTCAACTTTCGTGTCATAGTATGCTTTCACTTCATCAGGGTCAGCCAGAAACGCTGTTACCTCGTCTCGCTTATCAAAAAGTTCATCGCCGAACTTCACAATCAGCGTTGCAGCTAATTTATGCATTTCATCTTTCTGAAACAGAAACAGGTCACGCACAGTTTGATGTACAGCCTCACATCGATCAGCGAGAAATCCGTCGAACTTGTGCCAAAGTTTCTCCCATGCATAAGCGTGCTTTGCTTCTCGGTAACATAACGACGAGGTTTCGGCATGATCAGTTCTATAATGTGTTTTGTTTTTACCACTCGTTACAACGTATCCAGCGTACTTTTTTCCATCCTTGTTGTAGGTGTAATCTTTTCCCTTTTTTAGTGGAGGCTCATATTTCCATACATGCCCTTCTCGATTATCTTTGATGACGTTGTCGGGCACCCATGTACCTTGTACAACCAATTTTATGAAGTCTTCACTCCTCAACATTGTCTGCAAGTTTTTGATGGAATCATACCGTCCTTTTCCTTCATCTAATAGGTCATCGGCTTCTCGAAGCAGGTCCTCTTTTTTCTGTGGGTCAGTTTCTTTGCTTGCTTTCTCCTGTTTCTTTTCTGAGTCCCTTATTGCATCCTCCAACACGCCATCCGCAAGTTGACCCAGTCTGTCGATTGCACGTAAAGCTATCCAGGCATGAGTGTACCTTTTCATTTTCAATCCCCCTTTTCAATTTAAAAGTGGCAAACGTGTCTGATACATTTAGTATTGCATTTAAGGTATAATTGTTTTTTCATCACCCTCTGACCGGGGTTCAAGTTGGCTCCAGACGACCAAAAATGCCTTTTTGAGCCCTTTTGTGTCTTAATGCCTGTTTCCTGTTGCCATCTGCACCCGTTCGTGGGTTAATGAATCGGCGTTTTTTGCATTAAGTTTATAGTGTTCTCTTCAAGATTTCTTTCAGAAAAGGGGCTCAAAACTTTGACTAAAAGAAAGTGTGTGGGTTGTGGCGCTGAGTTGGGGGATGAGGATGTTATGAAGATAATTCTTGAGGATGGTTCATGTGAAGTGTTTCCTTTGTCTACTTGTCCTGAATGCCTCAAGAAAGAACTGATGAAAAAGGCGCACCGTTAAACTAAGAGATTTTAAATTGTGAAGTAGCCACACAGTAGAGGTTTACTGGAGTGTGGAAGAACGAAAAAAGTTGAATTCGAATCAGCCGAGTCCCTCCACAAAAACTGGTTAAACTACACCAAGAAACACGACATCAAAGAGGACATCAACGCGCTATACAGGCTACTGGATTCTTCACGTATTGTACGCAACGAGGAAGAGATTCTGGACGCACTTTACGATTCAGCCTTAGCTGTTTTAGATTCAACGCCACAACTGGACACTGAACAGAAAACACGTGCACTATACCTGTCATATAACCTGTGCATCTGTGACGAATGCCAGAAAGAGTGCGGGGCGCACATTAACAGGAAGGGGCAGATTCGAATATCAAAAAAGTTCTTTGAGGGCACACTGAATCAGGAGACGCCCTCGCCAACGGGGCTTCTTGAGCTGATGTACACCATACTCCATCAACTGCTGCACGGCATTTTTCCAGAACTTGACGAAGAAACAATCAAAGAGAAGACTGAGCAAGCATGGAAAAGCGGCATAGCCGAACTGACAAAAGAAAAACAAACTGAATGAGTCTCGAACTTGTCCAGCCTTTGAATCGCCCATAATCCTTATTTGCCTCATGCAGCATGGTGCAGTAATTCAAGAGGAAAAATTCTGATGGGAAACTTAACTGTCGCGGTTCTCGGCAAGCTGGACTACAGCAGCGCCTTAGCCAAAAAAGGCACATCAACAGACATCACACTCTACAACATTAAGAAGGGCGAAAGCACCGTAACCTTCATAGAGCCTACACGCTACCCCGACCGCATGGCACCACTATTCTACGCCTGCTCTTTAGCCAAAAAAGCCATCGTAGTTGTAGACGAACTAAACGCCACCTTAGGCGAGACGCTTGTGATGCTCCAATGTTGCGGAGTAAGCAGCGGCTACTTTGTCCTCAGAAACTACATAACCCCAGAAAAGGTTCAGCCGCTCCTGAAGGGCACAATTTTGGAGAACTACAAGTTTGTCGCCGACGAGCCAAACGCACTAAGAGAGGAGCTTGTGGCGGAGGCAATACAAACAGCAGCATCAACCACAAAAAAGGAGACAGGAACTGTGCCGGTAGACCACGTCTTCAACGTGAAGGGCATAGGAGCGGTAGTCTTGGGGGTAGTGGCAGACGGCGTAATCCAGAAACATGACATAATGAATGTATTTCCGGGAGCAAAAACGACCCAGATTCGTTCTATCCAAAAACACGATAACGATTTCGACACTGCAGAAGAGGGAGACAGAGTTGGATTGGCGCTCAAAAACGTCAAGGTAGAGGATGTGGACAGGGGCACGGTACTAACAAACGACGCCACAGTTAAAGCCTCCAAAAAAGTTGAAGCCCAAGCCTCCATAGTCAAATACTGGTCCACACCCATAAAGGCGGGGATGGTGCTGCACGTGGGGCATTGGATGCAGGTTCTCAATTGCAAAGTTGAAGCAGTCAACGATGGGGGCGACTGGCGCAAACCTACATTGACACTGAGTTTAGAGAAAGAAATTGTGCACCGCCCCAAAGACAGGACTGTTTTGATGTATCTGGAAGGCGGAAAACTACGGGTAATGGGCACAATAGATTTGCCCTAACTGTGATTGACTCCGAGTTCTGTAGAAAAAAGTACTATTGAAGTTTGTTGAGCCGTTTCCTGTAGAGCGTAACTGCCAGTAATGTTGCCGCAATGAAGAGTGGCAGAATCAGCCATGCTGGGAACTCAGGTACAACTTGAGTGCTAGCAATTTCGAGTGTGTGAGTGCTGTGAATGTATACGATGTTAAACTTGTAAAATCCGCCGTCATGCGTTTGGGTGTAGTCATCGCCTTCCACTAAGTCATATCCATCATTGCTCAAGGAGAATGTGCCCCAAAGCAAACCGTCAGGAACTAGGACATCACAGAATCCAGACGTTCCACTTAAGCCCGTCACGTTCATGCTCAGGTTTTTCTCTGTTTGATTAAACTCGAACCCCAATATGGTGGAGCCGCTGTCAACCGTCACCGCGTATTCCTTGTTTTCAATGAAGGGATAGAACACATGCTGTAGACCAACCTTCTGAAAATGGATAGTCAAAGTTTCCATGGTGCCATCTTCAACAACCTCTGAGCCGCTCATTGTCCACTTTAGCATTAGCCCAGACGACTTTTCCCAATAATAGTCCTCATAATAGGTTTGTTCATCAACCGTGTTCACATAACTCAAATGATTAGCAGTTATGGTTCCATCCGCAGACGCCAAGGACACAGTTTCGTTCACTGCGGGGGCACCTTCAGAAGTTTGCTCAGCATTTTTCCAATCAGGATACAAAAGTCCACCAGCGTTCACGTTTGCTGAAACAACAACAAAATATCCTGTGCCGTTTCCGCTACTTACATCAATCCAACACGTGCCCGCATCATCAGTTCCATTAAGACTGTCCCTTTCGAATTCAAAAGTAACATTGGTACCAGAGACCTCTAGAATTGTAATCTTTTCAACGTAGGCAACAATGTAGGGTATTGTCCTGTTTAGAGTGCCGTCGCTGTTCCTTACAGTTCCGCTGATTGCATAAGTGTATTCGGCGGTCTGACCGGAAAATACACCAATGCTTCCTGCGGCTGAAACAAATTCTACACTTGAAAAAAGCGTGACAACAAGCATGAAAAACAAGGGTAAGACAATTTTTCGGTTCAAACCAAATCACACCAACTGTACCAGTAATTTCTGTAACATAGGACACATCAGCTATTAATATTGTTCCTAAAAACGCCCACGTCAGATTCTCCCAGACACTTCAATGTTTGCTGTTGCCTGTTTATGGCGTTTTTAGTATGGAGACTTTGATTTGGTTGATTTGCTCGTTGGTTCGGAAGGCTTCCACCATTTTTCTGATGTTGTTTGCGTCACCTTTTACCACGATTACTTCTAGGCAGTGGTCTTCCTCTATGTGAGCATGAAGAAAGGTGGAGATTATGTCTCCGAAGCTGTGCTGAATTTCAGATATTTGCGCTTTCTTTGCGCCTCTTTCGTAAATTATTGTTATTGACGCCGTGATTTGCCCCTCAAGTTCCCTGAGGCTTCTGGTTTCCATAATGAATGTTCTTAAAGCCTGCCTGACAATCTCTGATCGGTTAGCGAATCCCTGCTCCCTGATGGATTTCTCTACTCGTTCTAGGAGTTTTTCTGGAACTGAAACGCTTATGACCGTCATGCCACTCACCAATTTATTAAAATTTATACTCACACTTAAATATATTTTATTAAAATGTAGCAAAAATTTAATAAATTTCTTTGGTGCACACAATAACTAACGAAAAGGTACAACACCATGAACAAACGCCAGAAACTCTTTGTGGTCACAACAGCTGCAATCGTCTTAACAGCAGCATTCGCCACTGCTTTCTACTCACTCCAAAACAAAACAGAAGACAACAGACTGAAGGTCGTAGCCAGCTTCTATCCGCTCGCCTTCTTCGCTCAGGAGATAGGCGGAGAGAAAGTTGCCGTTAAGCAGCTTATACCCGACAATACTGAGGTGCACAATTGGCAGCCGTCCTTCGCTGACATTTTAGCCGTAGATGAAGCTGACGTGATAATCTATAATGGTGCTTCTCTTGACCACTGGTTCGAGGATGACATACTGTCTGTAATCGATTCAAGCAACAAAATCATTGTAGAAACCACAGAAGGAATACAGCTTCTCGAAACCCAGCAGGAAACAGGCGAACATGAACATGAGGGGCTCTATGATCCGCACACGTGGATAAGCCCCTACATAGCAGAACAGCAGGCTCAGAAGATTTACGAGGCTCTGACCCAGAAAGACCCAGACAATGAGGGATACTACAGTGAGCGGTGGCAGAACTTGAAGGCACGGTTCGAAGAAATGGACAACGATTACCTGACTAGCCTCGCAACTAAACAGAAAGAGGAAGTTTTTGTTTCCCACGCTGCCTTCGGGTACCTCGCCGACAGGTACGGCTTCGAGCAGCATGGAGTTATAGGCATCTCCGCGGATGAGCAGCCAAGCGCCCAGGTTTACGCCGACCTTGTCGACATGATGATAGAGCATGAAACCTACGTGGTGTATGTGGACCCCGTTTACGCAGACGAATCCGCACAAACCCTCAAGAACGAGCTGCAGCGTCTTTCCGGTCACGACGTGCAGATACTGGAGCTCTACTTTATGCTCGGCAACATAGACGGCTTAGATTACTTTGGGCAACAGGAGAAAAACTTGCAAAACCTAAAGATAGGGCTGGAAGCAAATTAGAATAGAAGAGAAAGTGAAACGGAATGCTGGAGAATAGTCAATTGGGTATCATGCAAGAGAGAACGTCCATACTAGAGGTTGTGAACCTTCAGGTAAACAGGTCAAATTCTGTGGTTATCGAAGACGCCAACTTCACAGTCCATCGGGGAGACTACGTTGGCATGGTGGGTCCCAACGGCGGAGGCAAAACCACCCTTATTCTAGCCCTCCTACATATTCTGCCTAAAACAAAGGGAACAATCCGCCTCTTTGGTCAGGACATAGAATCCTTCTCTAATTGGGAAAAAGTTGCGTATGTGCCTCAACATGCCATTAACTTTGATCCCCACTTTCCTTTATCAGTTAGAGAGCTGGTGGCATTGGGCAGGGTAAACCGCAGCAACTTGGGAAGAACCCTGAAGCGGGAAGACTGGGCGTCCGTGGATGAAGTTCTTGAGTTCATGGGAATATCTGATGCTGCAGAGAGGAGGATTGGGCAGCTGTCTGGGGGACAGAAGCAGCGGGTTTTTGTGGCTAAAGCCTTGGTTAGGAATCCTGAAATAATTTTGTTGGATGAGCCTATAGTTGGCGTGGACGCGGAGACTCAGGAGAAGTTCTACAAGAAGCTTAGCGACCTTAATGTTGAGAGGGGCATAACCATCTTGCTGGTGACTCATGACCTGACTGCGGTTTTCTGTCGGATGTCCAAGGTTATGTGCATAAACAGGTTGGTTAACGTGTCTGAAATAAATGCTGACCTGAAACCTGAAGAGGTTCTGAGGAAAGCGTACGGCGAGCACTTCCACTTTGTCTTCCATGAACATAAATGCAGGCGGGTTTTCGAAGATGAATGAGCTGATGGACATTTTCAGGCTTTTTGGTTTCCAGTTCTTCCAGAATGCACTGTTAGGCGGAACCATAGCGGCTTTGACTTGCGCGTGGGTTGGTCTCTTTCTGATACTGCGGAAGGAGGCGATGATAGGTGATGGGATAGCGCACACAGCTTTTGGGGGCATCGCCTTAGGATTGTTTCTGGGCGTTAATCCAATTTTGACTGCGCTGCTGGTTGCGGTTTTGGCTGTTTTGGGCATTTCTTACATGAGACGGAAGGGGTTGGCTCAGTCTGACTCTGCTATAGCCGTGATGTTGGCGGTCGGGTTTTCTGCGGGGTTGATAATAATAAGTTTGGCTGGCGGATTCAATGTTGAGCTTTTCAGTTTTCTCTTCGGCTCCATTCTAACCATCGACCAGACAGACCTCATCATAGTGTCGATTCTTGGAATATCAACAATTCTTGTTCTGGGAATCTTCTACAAGGAGCTGCTGTCCATCACCTTTGACGAGGAAGGCGCACGGCTGATGGGAATCCCCGTCCGCTGGCTGTCTTTGGCATTCAATTTGCTGGTTGCCTTCACGATTGTGCTTTCGATAAAGGTGATTGGCGTGATTCTTGTTGTTGCCCTGCTGGTGCTGCCTGGGCTTTCGGCGCTTCAGCTGAATCTTTCGTTTAAGGGAACAACGTTGGCTGCCGTATGCTTCGGGGTAGTCAGCATGACCACGGGCATACTGCTCTCGGCAATCTACAACGTGGCAACAAGCGGAGTCATAGTCTTCACTGCAGCAGCCATCTTCATCTTCACAGCAACATACAGAAAACTAGAATAACGCAGAGTAACGAAGAGTCGTTGCATTTTTGGCTATATTGTTATTTCGCCTTTTTCGTTGTGGAGCAGGGAGGAGGCTTCTTGGGCGCTGATTTGGTATGTGACTACTTTTTTCCAGAGATTATACAGACTCACGGTCGTCAAGAAGGCTACGTTGTTTGCTTCAAGAAACAGCTTCATCGGAACATCAACGTTCTCCCTGTTTGCTCGTTCGCTGATGGGCAAGTCCCTGTACGTGTTAACCACCAAGAGGACTTTCTCGTTTCGTCTCTTGTTTTCAATAGATTTTGCGAGTTGGCTGACGTTCGGGTTTTGAGCCTCAACTTTTCCTTTCATAGAAGCAGTTTTAACCACAATGTTGCTCTTCAAGCCTAGCAAGCCAAACTCAGCATGTGGAAGAGTCGATATGCCCAAATCCTCCAGCATCAGTTGAACCACCTTTGCGACTTTCTTATGGTCTATCGAGAACAGGTTACGGTACTCCGCAGGGGCTATGCTGCTGTTCCAGGGGTCTTCAGTTTGGGGCAGTTCCGGAATTTCCACCGAATCCAGCCACGAATAATCCGCTGGCTCTTCTCTCGTGGCTAAACCAACCAAAATGTCTATTGCCTCAGAGCCACTGATTTTTTTTGCTTTTGGCAGAAGATGGATTTTTCCTCTATCGTTTATTGTGAGAGTGGCAGCTATTGCGTTCTGGTGTTTGTTAACGGCGATAGCTTCAAAACTGCAGTTCAACGTATCTTCCCAGAACAGCTCACTATGCCATCTTTCAACATTCTCCATGTACTCAGAGAACCGTTCATCAACAAGCTTTTTTGACCTTCCCAGTAACATGGGATTTATTCTAAATTTTTCGGGATACGGAATCCACGCGTAGTTCAGGGGAATTTTCTTGAAGGGAACCCTGAAGCGTTTGTCCATTATGCAAAAAATTTCTTTACTATCCCTGATGAAGATGCGGGCAGTTCTCTTCAACACACCAATATTGTTGAAGAGTGTTCGAGGATAATCCTTCGGAAACGAGGTGAGGTCGATTATCAGGGCGTCATAGTTTTCCATGTCTGGAAAAGGCTGGGTCCACTCGATGCTGTCCACTTTGTCGGGAGACGCAGACCCTATGATAAGCAGCTTAGTCACGAGTTGTTTGCTCCTTCACCAAGTTTCTCATCTGGCAATAGAATCTGTGTTTCCGTTTTTAAAAATTTGGAGAACAAAAACCCAGAAAGTCGCGTCTACAACAACAAAGCCATCAACTAAGTTGGGTTCAACTCGACGTCTTAGGGGATATCCTTTCCACCTTTACAATTGCCGTGCTTACGCCAGCAAGAGGAGGCAACAGATGCGATAATGTTTGTTCGGCTGTACATCGTCTAACTATGCCCTTAGAACTGATTTGAAACCAGCCCTCTTTGTCTCTTTGAAAAGACTGCAGCACTCTTCCCTCTTTATTAAGAAATTTTATTATACATTCATCGTTCCTCATGAACTCACCAATCTAAACTCCTCTTTCGCTGGTACACAAATGTGCGAAAATTGAAAATTAAAGTTTGGGTTTGGAGGTTATGCTTTAACCCAACCAACCAAAGCCGTACGCATTTAGGAGTTAACGGTGTTTTTCCTTTTTTTCGAAATCAGCAAAACAGCAACTGTTAGGCTCAGCACAATTATAAAACCATAAGTTGCCCATTGCCAAAATTCGTTTACATTTATCGGAGTTGGTAGCGTACTATTCAAGTTCACCGCCACTTCATGTGTACTGTGGGTGTATGTGAAGGTTACAAGCCATGAATCCCCAGTTGATTCCGCGTTATAAGATAATGAATTTCCATCAAGGAACACTTGGATGTCAAAAACATCAGCGATTAGTGATTTCGGAACATAAACATAAACATGCCCAGTCGTGCCTGAAGGACCGCTGACATTGAAAAACAGTTGTCCACTTGTTGAGTTGAAAGCAAACGAAGATATTGTTGAAGTAGACGCAACTGAAATCAGGTCTTGTTCGCCAGAAGGAGTCACCACAAAACTAATTTCTGTACTAGTTTCAGCATAATTGGAATTTCCAACCCACTCAGCCCTTAAGAGATAGTTTCCAGTAACAAAGAGCAGCCAAACCGCCGAGAAATCTCCGTTATCGTCAGTGTTTACTTGAGTAAGCTCATTCCATGAATTCCCCCCACTAACACTGTAAGAAAGCAAGATTGGAACACCTGCTAAACCTGTTCCATTATAAGTCAAGCTTCCACCAACTTCCACCCTAAAGTCTGAAAATTTTGTCGAGCTGTGACAAGAAATAGCCAGGTCAGGCGTATGAAGCGTCGAGTTTGGATAACCATCCGGTGGCATGTCTGAACCTGCAACAGCAGTTGTTTGATATTCAGCTTTTCCTCCAGACGTAATTATCACAATCCGCATTGGGTCTTCAACATTAAAGCTGTACTGGCTGTGAGTGATGAGGGCGGTTCCGAACCCACCTATGACTATCTCTGTGTCTGACCAACTCTCCAGAATAATGCCAATTATGCACCATCCTGTTTCTGGAGAATCTCGGACGCCAGCCATCCAACCTTTCCACCCATCGTTGCATATTTTTATAACTGGAGTATCGCCTCCGCCAACAGTGTCCACAGAGCCGTCCCCAAGGTCCATAAGTTGTGGTTGGACGTCGCCAAAACCGCTGCCAGTAATAACTATGTTCTGCAGGCGATCTGTTGAAATTGGGCTAACCGAAGAAATAACAGGAACCGTACCGTTGCTAATATTTGGCTGAGAACCTTCCACGACAGTGCTGTATGTTGCAAGTTTTCCCGATACTTTAACCATAATCAGTATGGCATCTCCAGGTGCCAAGTTCCAGCTGCCTTGACCACTTGTACTTAACGCCTCTCCAAATCCGCCCAGCACAATCTCTGTGTCTGACCAACTTTCCAGAATAATACCGATCGCATTTCTGTCGGTTGAATCTTGAAAGCCTGCAGTCCAACCGCCATATGTTGCTTCGTTTCGAATCTGCATTGACGGAGTATTGTCATTATCGATGGTGTTCACGGAGCCATCCCCATGGCTTGAAGTTTGAGGGGGAGTATTGCCAAAGCCGCTCCCGTTGATTACAATAGTTTGTAATTGTGTCGCTGAAATTGGGCTCACTGAGTTAATAACTGGACCTGGATTCGGCTGACTTAAAGCTACTGGCGTAAAAACTGTAAATGCTAAACTAAAAATCAGTACTTCAATGATAGCTGTACTACTTTTCCCCACTAAAGACCCTAACAAAAGCTTGCTTTTCACAATGTAAAAGTTTTTTTGTCAAGAAACCTTGACCAAACCACGCCCTTTCCTACTCAAGAAAAATTGACCAAACTTGATAACTCAGCTGTTTCCTGAAGCCAACAAAATTTTCAGAGCGAAGGTAAAGATATAGTCAAGTAAAAGAGTACTTAAAGAAACCGAACCGTACAGCAGGGATGTGTGAACCGCAGCCGTGTTATACTTTTACTCTGAAGTCTTCCTTGACGACGTTGAGCACAACGTTTGTGACGGTTCTGTTCACATGAGGCATCTTCAGCGCCGACTTGATGAAGTTGTTCAATGTAATTCTGTTCTTGAACCGCGCAACCACAGCTATGTCATAGTCTCCGGTGATGTCATAAATGCAGATGACCTCATCCAGCTGGGCAAGCTCCTTCTCAACATCAGGAAGATACCGCCCCTCCGCCTCAATAAGTATCAGAGCAGTCAAGCCGTAACCAAGCTTAGCGGAATCCAGCATTATCGTGTAGCCCTTCAGGATTCCTCTGTCCTCCAAATTCTTTACGCGGTTGTAGGCTGTTCCAACGGCTATTCCTAGACTATCAGCGATCTTGTTGAAGCTTTTTCTAGCGTCTTCTTGTAGCAGACGGATGATTTTTCGGTCAACGTCATCTACTTTATGGGATGAATCGTGATTCAGTTTTACTTTTCCTCCTTTCATTGAATGATTGGTCATGACACAGTTTAATTTTTTGTCTCACTATGAACACTTGTTCATTAACGAAACATGTATATAAGCTTTCCTTCAACATATCAGAAACATTTATATACAAACATGTAATAATCACACATTCAGCTGAATGAATGGTGAATAACATGGAGGCTATTAACACAGCCAAAGAAACCCTAAAGAAAAACAAAATCCGGTGGGTACACACAGCCTTCGTAGACATCCGAGGTCTAATGCAGGACGTAGTGATACCCGCAAGACAATACACGGAGGGACAAGCTCTAACCGCAGGCATCGGCTTCGACGGCTCATCTGTACGAGGATTCAAAACCATCGAAGAGTCCGACATGATACTAAAACCAAACCCTGACACGCTAGCCATCATACCATGGACAACCGACGAGAAACAGAGAAGCGCAATAATCATAGGAGACGTCTACGAAGCCTTCGGAGGCACAGAACCTTCAGTCGTAGACCCCAGAGGATACGTCGCAAAAAGAGCAGTCAAAGCAGCAGCAGACATGGGCTACAAAGGCTTATTCGGTCCAGAACTGGAATACTTCGTCTTCAGCTCCATAGACCCAACAAACCTTGTCTGGGACATGTGGGTTAGCCCAAAAGGCGGCGCAGGAGACTCATGGGGAGCGCCACGAGTTGTACCTAAATCCCCAGAAACCACGCCAGGAGGCCACACGCTAAGACCAAAAGAAGCATACTTCAGGCCGCCACCAGAGGACACAACTGTTGAGTACCGAAACGAGGTTGCCTCGTTACTGGAAGAAAACTTTGACATAGAAATCGAGATGCACCACCACGAAGTCGCCACAGCAGGACAGATTGAAATCGACTTCAAGTACGGCGAGTTAGTGAAAACCGCTGACAGGACACTTTACTACAAGTTCGTAGCAAAAAACATTGCAAAAAAGCATGGGCTGATCGCCACTTTCATGCCTAAACCAGTTTACCTTGACAACGCCAGCGGCATGCACGTTCATGCTTCTCTATGGAAAGGCAAAAAGAACATGATGTATGACGAAGCTGATGAGTACGCTGAACTCAGTCAGGAAGGCAGATACTTCATCGGAGGCTTACTAGAGCACGCCAGAGCCATAACCGCCATAAACTGCCCAACAGTAAACTCCTACAAGCGACTTGTGCCAGGTTTTGAGGCTCCCATTTACATAATGTGGTCCAGACGCAACAGGTCAGCCATGGTACGTGTTCCAGTATACTTCAAAGGACCTGAACATGCTGCAGCCAAACGCGCTGAATTACGTGCCGCTGATCCATCATGCAACTCATATCTATCCTTTGCGTGTATCTTGATGGCTGGGCTTGACGGAATAAAGAAGAAAATTGATCCAGGCGACCCCGTGGACGAGGACGTTTACGAGTTGAGTCCAGAAAGAAGACGTGCACTGGGCATTAAAGAGCTGCCAACAACACTTAGAGACGCTTTAGAGGCTATGAAGAGCGACGAGGTTGTCCACAAGACCCTTGGAAGCCACATATTCGATGCCTTCATCGACTACAAGACCAACGACTGGAACCAGTTCTGCCTCTATGTCACTCCGTGGGAAATAATGAAATATCTAGACTATTAAAATGTAGAATATGGAGAGGTGAATAAGCATGAAAGCATACCTGCTGATTGAAACCCGACCTGGAACATCTGAAGACGTAGTCAAAGCCATCCGAAAGCGATTCAAAAATGTTCTGCATGCTGACTCCGTTTACGGCAGACACGACGTCATAGTTGTCTTAGAAGCTCCAGACCTTGAAACCCTCAACGAGTTTGTATACAAAGTAATCGAGAAAGACCCCAACATCGTCCACACCGAAACTGCGATCACGCTCTTCTAAAAGGAGAGAAACAGAGTTGGCTACAAAAGATCTCCGCACAAAAAAGATAAGAGCATTCGTACTCTTGACTATGAAACCCGGAACTTCGGAGGAGATCGTACAGTCGAGGAAAATCAAGGGCGTGACACTGGCTAACTCGGTTCTGGGAAGATTCGACGCCATTGCAGTGATAGAAGCAGACAGTTCCGAGCAGTTGACGCAGATCATCTACGAGATGATTGAAGCGCATCCCAATGTGGTTCGCACCGAAACTTTGCTGTCGATGTTCATTCCGTCGCCTTGATTCCCAACTGGACGAAGCAACGTTCAACAGACAGCCGCTAAATCGGGTCAACGTTAGACCCGACAACCATCTTTTTATTTTTTTTCTTTTTTGAAAATGAGTTCTACTTTAGGCTGTCCAGTACGAAAAGATTTGCAGCCCGCTTATTTCCGGTTGTGCTCTGAGAAAACTTTTCACATCCTCGTCTGTGAGGAAACGGTTTCCTTTACTGCCTGTGCGAACAGGAATTCCCGTTCTTCTCATCTTGTCGCCTTTAGCTGAGTCAGTGAAGATATACTGGGCGCCCTCAACAGGCAAGATAAGTTTTAGTGCAGTATGGTTACTGGCAGGTATGCTCTGAGCGATAACGTAAACAACGGTTTTGGCATTCTTTTCAAGCGCCAACTCCTTAAACTCTTTCCACGTATGCACACGAAACGTTCCTGCCATGATTCAGCCTCTCTCTTTCACCGTAATTTTACAGTTTCCTGCATCTTAATTTTTGCTCTGTTCTCATTTACTCGTTTCGCTAAGACATAGAAAGGTTTTTCTTTGACGGCTTTGTCTCAGTTTCCTCACTACATGGGGAGTAAAATGTTTCCTGCGTTCCTGAACACTGACAACCTTATTCACGCTGGCATAGCACTAGTTATTGTCGTCGTCGCTTTTGTTCTCGACAACGTGATCCGCAGGTCAATATCACGATACGGAAAAAAGGTAGGTATGGAGCCTCACGCAATCAACATTTTGAAGTTAGTTGCCAGATTACTTGTTGCTTCAGGTGGCGTAATTGCTCTTATGAGCCTCTTCCAAGTGCCCACAGACCTGTTTCTTGCAGGCGGAGCTTTGACAGGAACAGCCATAGGTTTCGCGTCTACTCAAACAATAGGCAACTTCTTGGCGGGCTTCTACATCATGATTTCCCGACCGTTCATGGTGAGAGACTACGTGAAGATCGGAGATGTTGAGGGCGAGGTCAAGGAGATAACCATCAACTACACCATGATATACACGCCTACATACACCCTCACGGAGATACCGAACAGAAAAGTCTTGGACAGCATAATCATCAACTACTCCGGAAGAAAGGACATAATCGATTACTCCTTCAAAATGGGCTTCCCACATCTTGAAAACAGAACAAACAAGCAGATGATCGAGGACTGCATCAAGCCAACAATCGAAAAGTTTTACGAAAAATACAAGGATGTTCTTCCAAGGAAGCCTGAGGCGAGTATGTTATCCATGGACAGGCTTGGGCGCGAAGTTAACATCAGGATGTTCTTTCCAGAGGGAAAAATCAACGAATTCTATGATCTGCAGCCAGAGCTGATGAGGGACATAGTGCACTGCTGGGACAAGTTTAAGGTAGATAAATGCGACGAAAGCTGCCAAGCTTAACATGTTTCCGTTGAACGGCACTGATTTTGCAGTTGTGCAGCCGCCTTTTTTAGCGTTTACAAAAGAAAATTGCAGTTGATTAGTTGTCTGTCGCATCCTTCACATCGCAAGAAGTAATATTTTGTCAAATAGAATTTTGCGCAGGATGGAAAATGCAGAAGAAAACGGCGTTTAAGATTGGCATGTTCACTTTGCTTATAGTTCTTGGAATCTCTGCTAGCGCAATGTATGCTTTGGCTTACAGCGAGAAAAGGCAAGTAATTTACAGTAACACCATAACAGTTGAGGCAAGGGAAGTAAAGTATGAAGCATTTTATCTGCCTGAGCCAGCAGGAGTGTTTGAAGTGAAATTGACTGTTTCAAAGGGAACAATAAAGTGGACTCCGCACTCTGCGGTTATGTTTGAAGACACGCTTGGATGGTTCCCATGTAAAGTAGGTGACAAGATGATGGGAAAGATTCAGAGATGGGTGTGCGAAACAGACGATGGAGCGGTTAGATGGGACGTAGACCCAGAAAACGTGAACATGATGTGGTACCTCAACTTCTTCAATCAAGACTTTTACGATAAAGAAGTTCACATTGAAGTTGCAAAAGTGTGGGAAGCACCGAACTACCAAGACTGGTTCTAAAAGCCGAATAACGTACTTTCCCCTTTTTTAGTGTCAGAATATCGGTAACGGCTTGGAAACAAAATATCTTAAACGGGTCTGAACAGTTAGCAAACTTAAATTAAGCCTTTAACATGTTCCCTAAGTATCGTAAAAGTTATGAAGCTCTTTTCGGGCAAAATAACAAACGAGAACTGTTGGAGAACAATACCATTGAAGAAATTTGATGTAATAATTGTTGGCGCCGGAACAGGAGGCTGCCTGACAGCCAAGACTGCCGCCAAAGCCGGACTCAAGGTCTGCATGATAGACCAAAAGCCAGAGCATAAGATAGGAGACAAGGTCTGCGGGGATGCCATAGGAAAACATCACTTTGACAACATAAATTTGGCGCATCCCTCAGGAGCGGAACTGGCGCAGAAAATAGAAGGAATCAAAGTCTATTCGCCGGACATGGAAACCGTAGTCACCGTTCAGGGAGAGGGAATCCACGGATACCTAGTTAATCGCCAACTTTTCGGTCAGAGACTAGTAAAAGAGGCAAAGAACGCTGGGGCAACCCTGCTGGACTCAACCATGGTGACAGAGCCCATCATAAAGAACGGCGTTGTCGTCGGCGTCTCAACTAAAGACACAGAAACAGGCGAAAACAGCGAAATGTCTGCTCAGGTTGTGGTGGATGCAAGTGGATATTCAGCAGTTTTGAGAAAGAAGCTTCCTCCCGAATTTGGCATTGAAACAGAAGTTGACGATGCAGATGTGGAGGTTTGCTACCGCGAAATCCGTGAAGTAAAAGAACAGGTTTCTGACCCAGGCTTCTGTAAAATATATCTTGATTTGCAGCGGTTTCCAGGAGGATACTGCTGGGTGTTTCCAAAAGGTTCAAGCACGGTTAACGCGGGCTTGGGGGTAGCCATGGTTAAGGGTTTTCCTAACCCGAAACAGCTGTATCATGAGCATGTTTTGGCGATGCCTATCTTCAAGGGTTCACGGGCTTTAACTGGGGGCGGAGGTCTTGTTCCAACCCGGAGACCCATAAGTCCAATGGTGGCAAATGGGATAATCATTATTGGTGATGCTGCTTGCCAAGTTAATCCGATTCACGGCGGCGGAATAGGCTCCTCGATGATGGGCGGAGTGAAAGCCGCGAAAGTCATCGTAGACGCGTTGGAGAAGGGAGATGTGAGCAGGGAAGTGCTTTGGCCGTACACTGGCATGTTCATGGAATTGTATGGCGCTAAACAGGCTGGGCTGGACATTTTCCGTATGCTTCTTCAGCGGTTGACCAACAAGGAAATGAATTATGGAATGCAGCACCATCTGATTACTGATGACGACTTGCTTAAGGCCAGCATGGGCGAGGACCTGAAACTTAACATAACCGACAAGACCAGCAGGCTCTTCAAGGGGCTTGGAAGTTTATCTCTTCTCAGAAAATTGAATACCACTGCTAAGCTCATGAAGGAAATTAAGGAACTGTACAGGAACTATCCGTCTTCCCCTGAGGGACTAAAAGATTGGGAAGAGAAGACCGGTCAAATAGTTGAGAAAGCACAGAACATGTGAGTTTAAAAATCGGACAGTCGAGTGCGTAGAAGTTGCGTTTGGCAGCGTTGGTTACTGGCGGAAAAGATTCGATTCTTGCTCTTTACAGAGCCCAGCAGATGGGGCACACCATCGAAGTTCTTGCCACCATGATTCCCGAACGCTCTGACAGCTACATGTTCCATTTTCCCAACATTCACCTGACAGACCACATCTCACGGGCGCTCGAAATTCCGCTGGTGAAGGCTCCAACCTCTGGAATAAAAGAGAAGGAACTTGAAGACCTCAAAAAGTTGCTGGCGTCCCTTGACGTGGATGGAGTTGTGACTGGGGCTGTGCTGTCCTCGTATCAGAAGGAACGAATCGACCGATTATGTGATGAGCTGGGAATCAAGTCTGTTGCTCCGCTTTGGCGCCAAGACCCGCTGGAAATCATGAAGGAACTGATAGCCCTCAAATTTAAGGTCATAATCGTTGGAGTCTACGCCTACGGTTTGGACAGAAGTTGGCTGGGACGAGAAATCAACACAGAAACGTTAGAGAAGCTTGTGGAACTTAATAAAAAATTTCAGATTAGTTTGGTGGGTGAAGGCGGCGAATACGAATCACTAGTATTGGATGCTCCAATCTTCAAAAAACGCATCGAAATAGTAGAAGCAGAAACCAGCTACGAAAACAACAGCGGAGTCCTCACAATCAAAGAGGCTCGGCTCGTGGATAAAGATTGAAAAGGTTTATTAATTGTCTTTGTTTCTTAGCTACAAGTTCCTATGGGATGTGACCCTTCAATGGGTTGAACCGAAAGAATACGAGAGGAATAGAAAATGGCATACAAGTATATTGCAAAGGCTTGGAAAAAGCCGAATGAATCCTTTGTTAAGGAGCTAATGTGGCACAGAGCCATAATATGGCGCAAAGAAGACGCCATCACAAGAATTGAGAGACCAACCCGGCTGGACAGAGCAAGAAACCTCGGCTACAAAGCCAAGCAGGGCATCGTCATGGCCCGGGTGAGGGTCAGGCGTTCAGGCTTCAGAAAAACAAGACCAATCAGCGGACGCAGACAGAAACGGATGGGAGTCAACAAAATCAAACTCTCCAAGAACATGAGGATGATCGCTGAGGAGCGGGCAGCCAGAAAGTTTCCGAACCTGGAAGTTCTGAACTCCTACTGGGTCTGGGAGGATGGACGATTCAAATGGTACGAAGTCATCATGGTTGACCCGGTGCTTCTGCCTGATCATCCAGTAGCGAACCAGACAGGACGTGCATTCCGTGGCTTAACCAGCGCAGGCAAAGAAGTGCGTGGACTCCACCACAGAGGACGGGGAGCAGAGAAAGTTCGACCAAGCCGCAGCGCAGTTGCGAAACGAAGAAACAAGCAATAGCTGCAGTTCATCGAAGAGCCCACAACAAACACTCCTCTTTCTATTGGATGCTTCCGCTGCACTGGACTTGACATATTTATATCAAGTTGTGTGATATAGAGTTTCATGAAGAGGGTGAGGTAGGTTTTGTCTCAGCTGCCCATAGCCTATGTTGATGTTCGTTTCTGTGCCCACGCCACCGAAGACCTAGACAAGGTCATGGAGGCAGTAAAGAATGTTCTTCCCAGCGACCACTTCGAAGACATAACCTTCAAACGCAGCAGCCTAGAGGGGCACTACGGCAACCCCATAACCTTCTTCGAAACCAGAATCAAAGACAAGAAAACAGTCAAAGCCATAGTTGAAAACATTTCAGCCAACCTCAGCACCTTGGATAAGGATGAACTGGACAGGTCGATAAACCGTTGCGTTGATAACGGCAGCCTATACATCAGACTTGACAAGCAGGCTGCCCTCAGAGGCAAAACCAAACTTGTCACATCCGACCCCATTCGCATACGCATAAGATTCAGGAAATCCAAAACCGAAGACGTAATCCAGATTTGCAGAGAAATCGGGATGATAACATGAGACGCTTCGCTGACCTGCACCTCAGGATTCCCCAACAAGACCCAGTTAAGGCAGAAAGCATGATCAGGAAAGCCTCAGAGCTGGGCTACAGTCTAGTCGGCATACCCCTAGCCCCCAACGCCTCCAAAGAACAATTCAGCCAGCTCAGACACATCTGCAGCGACGCAAAACTAGACTTTGCCTCAAGAATGAATCTTTCTCCCAGAAACTCCAACGAGCTTCTTCAGAGCCTGCGCCGTTACCGA